>Ga0190265_10003194_pt1 | contig 11158 bp, 6 predicted proteins | sample Popmic124T_FD_133135 | JGI IMG/M metagenome (GOLD analysis project Ga0190265, IMG submission 133135) | Populus adjacent soil microbial communities from riparian zone of Indian Creek, Utah, USA - 124 T | ecosystem: Environmental > Terrestrial > Soil > Riparian zone | place: USA: Utah | collected...
GGAATCGTTTGTATTAGTCAGTAGAGTCATATGGTAGCTAGAAAAGCCAAGGAAACAGAGATATGGATCAGATTCCAGATCTATTGTCCTGTAACCTTTATAAACCCAGTAAAAGCGCACTGGATTTCTCAAGCGATAGTTTGGGAGACCTACAGCGCGATAGACCTGACAGTCTTTAGTGTTGATACCCATTTTATTGTCTTCTGAAGTTTGTAGTAGACACTGCAAGCTTAAAGTGAATCTTTCTCTTGAATTTCTGAAAAGATATTCTAAGTTGAAGACAGACCCAAAGATACCAAAGTGGCCTTCTAAGCCTCTTTAAGATTTTGTGCACTTGTTAAGTCGGATTGATAGTCCGAAATCAAGCCCAGAGTGGTTTGTACTGGAAGATCAAAGGATCTGAAGGTTAAGATAGATCAAAGGATCTAAAGAAAGGTCAAAGGACCTAAAGACAAGTAAAGCGAAGTTTTGAAGTTAAAGAAGTCGCCAAAGTGGTGCAACAAGTCCAAGTCTTTGACCAGAGTGTCATTTTGAAGAAGTACAGGTATTGAAGGAGTCCCAATACCATAGTGTTGAAGCAGTTCCAGCACTCAAGTCCGCATTTTTGTGTTTCTGTGAAAGGAAGCACTATAAAATTTATACAAACCCATTTGTTCATCCCAAAAGACTAACCATCTATTGGTTTGTTCATTTCTGAGACCCTTAAAACCGATCTCCAGAAGCTTGCAGAACGCCCCTTACCAAGCTTACTCCCCAGACAGAGCCTTGACCATCTACATATAACTGTTATAGGCCTTGGCAAGGGAATAGGTGTGGATTGTATTTGGTTTAACTGTGTACAAACGGTTTTACTAGGTATAGTTTGAGTGTTCTACTCTACTGTGCAGCCAGCATACCTACAGTCTTGTAAAGACCCCACACACATCATAATTGGAGCCCACCGCGAGGGGTGATCTTTTATTTTGATAAGGGTTGCTGCTGTTGAGCAAAGTTCCTTCGGTTTTTGTTATAAGTCCTTGGAAAAGATCGAACTATAGTTGTTGGTCTATAAAAATTTCCATCCATTGTACATATATTTGTGGAAATCCCAAAAGTTCTGCTTAAGGAAAAGTGGAGCGCTCCAGATCGTCCCAACCGAGATCCAGTGCGCGCCAACCTTCCAGAGGTAGACAAACACAGAATTCCCTTCGCGCAGGTTTACCAAGTGAAGCGAGTAGCTCAGAAACTCGTCCAACTTCAAATCGGCGTTCGCAAAGCGTCTCTGTTCCTTTTATTTCTCAAGCTCATTCTCAGTTTCCTTTAAATTCTATTTCTTCTTCTATTGAAAAATCGGAAAACCCAAAAACAGCGATGTCTAGTTTGACTATTGGACAGAGCAATGTTCCTAGTACCTCTTCAGGTGCCGGAAACACTAATACCCTAAATATACCCGCTGGCGCAAGCCAAGCACAGCCCTCTTCGATGCGGTTAAGGATGCCTAAGCCTGGAGAGAAAAATGCTCCTACCTTTGATGTGGACAAACCAGAGGAATTGGGCCGCTTCTTTGATCGAATGGAAGATTGGTTCGCTGACGACGGATTAAAAGAGGATGGCGAAAAGAAGAAGCGCCTGGTGAAGTACCTAGACGCCGATTCAGAAATCCAGTGGAAAGCTTTGCCCAGCTTTTCTAGTGGTACCTTTGCAGAGTTCAAAGCGGAAGCGATGTCCTCTTACCCTGCGGCAGAAGAAGTCATGAAAGGCTCTGTTGCTGCACTGAAGAGAAAATTAAAACGCATTGGTCCGATTGCAACGGACGAGCGTGATGATTTATTAGCGCTTGTTAGAGTAATGACGGCTGAAGTCATGAAGCTGAAAAAAATTACTCCGCCGATCCACACAAACAGAGAATTAGTGGAATTGTTCCTTGGAAGGCTAGCGCCTGACTTTGCGAACAGGGTGGCAAGTAAACTATCAGTTCATAGGCTGGTCGACGCGACTCAAAACAATGACCAAAGCCCCAGGAATCCTGAGGATATGTATGACATTGAGGAAGTCATGAAAATGGCTAAGCACACCTCTTTGGAACAGGCAAATCCGTTCGGAAAATTCTTGCTGGGAGCTCAAAGCGGCCAATCGGTCTCAAATGTCAAATTAGAAGAAGCGGTTGCACGCTTGACAGACTCTATAAATCTGCAGACTCAATATAACAAACAGATGGACCAAAGAATGTCTAATCTACAGAACGTAATGAGTCAGAACAGACAAGTTCAGAGCCAAGGATACGGTGTGAATAACCAGTCGGCCGTCAACAGAACACAAGGACCTGTTCCGAACGCTATAAATGCGATTAGGGCTGGAAACTGTTTTTACTGTGAGGAAGGTGGTCATCGAATTCCTGACTGTCCGGATGTAAAAAGACATTTAGAAATTGGTTGGATTGTGAAAGTGGATGGTTTCATGCGGCTCCCCGACGGTTCTAGATTGCCTAGGGACCCAACTAAATCTACCAAGGAGTTAATCGATAACTTGCATAGACAAGTGCCTGGAATTATCAAGTTGCCTGCCAAGACCAACTTGTATTCCAGTTCTTCTTCTGGCTTAGTTTCCTTACTGCAGACGCAGGCAGGAAATGAAATGAAAGAAGACGACAGACTTGTATTAGAGTTAGTACAAAGGATAGGCTATGAAAAGGCTAAAGACCTATTGACTACTCAAATGCAAACTATCGAAGAAGAAGAATGGGAACAAAATTTCGAATAGGTCCAATGATTGACGTGTTCCAATATCAACGGCTTGAGGACCATACTCGGAAAAGATACCCCACAAGAAGCCGACAGGCTGAAAAAGAAAAGGAAAAATGGAAAGTAGCTGTAGAGGAGATACCACCTTCACCAGAAAACGGAGGGACATCAACTCAACCAGTGAAAAGTACGGCAGAGTCAGATAGCGACGAGGTAGCGACGCCCGCGCGCGCGCTTTCCAAAAACACAAAAACGCTTCCATATGTGGATGTACCTCCACTTAGATCCGCGTTAAAGCCGGTGACGTTGACAGCACCTGTCAGCGCCCGTAAAGTGAGAATGACGTCAGGGACCGACCAGTCGGCTGATAACATCATTCTGAATGACAGGAATAACATGAATGACAACCCAAAAGGGGAACCTGCTTATCGAAGTCGCGCGCCAGTGGAAGCCGGCCTTGACATTGAAGGCATAGTCGATAAAGTGTTAGACCTTGAAATAAATATACCATTGAGGAGCTTAGCAGGCGTCTCTGGTACTATTCAAAAAGAAATCCGTAGACAAGTTACTAAAACGCGACAAGTCACGGATGATAAGAAAAGGGTACATTGGGCAAGCGCAGAAATGCAGAATTTGACGAATGTCGATTCCTTACCCATGTCCGAATATATGATCATGGAGGAAGTGACTGATGAGATTCCGGAAGGACATCTTGTGGCGAGTGATCCAGTTTTGCAATATATTCTAGAAAATGAGGACGCAGAGCCACGAAAGCTTGTTGTAGCAAGGCCGAGCGAATCTCTAAGAGCTATCTTCGTTACTATTAATGGAGTAGGTCAGGAAGAATGTTTATTGGATGACGGCTCTATGATTATATCGATGTCGAAAGTAGTGGCTACAGAACTAGGCTTAACATGGGATCCCGAAATTAGGATTAACATGGAGAGTGCAAGTAATCATGTGGAGAAAAGCTTGGGAATTGCTAAGAACGTCTGTTTTAAAATAGGCGGTCTAGATCTATTCCTACAGGTTCATATCCTGGAAAAGCCGCCCTATAGAGTTTTACTGGGCAGACCATTTAATGTCTTCACCAGTTGCCAAACAAAGACTTTCCCCGATGGTGCCACGGAAATAACCATTAGAGATCCTAATACAAGGGCGACGGCTACCATTCCTACTTATCAAAGAGGGATGGGACCTGAGCAGTTACAAAAACAGAGATACCAATCTTTTTAGAAAACCTCGATGATTCTATGTCAGAAGGAGGAGAGGTGGCTTTAATGATTGAGTATAATAGCAAAGCTAAGCGATTAAATTTGCGCGGCTATGCTAAAGCAAAGAATGGGTGTTTCTCTGAAAAAGAAAAGAGAAATACTTATTTAGAAGAAGCATTAAATGTTGCGAGCGTACCAGAAAGCTCAAAAGGACAAATTACTAGTTATTTCTTGAATGAATACAAGAAGGAACCTAAAATTTGTAAAACGACGGCAGCAAGTTTGCTAGCCGCAAAGAAGTATAAACCGGTTGCTTTAAAGGTAAAGCCAGTGTATACAGAATTACCGGATAATTTTAGAATCCGAAGGGAGATCAGAGGCGATCCATTGAAAAATATGCCGCAGCTGAACCCTTGTCCCCCAGATTTTGCGCCTACAGGAAGATACACCCAAGAAAGAAAAGAAGCACTAGATTTAGTGCATGAGGGAGACTTCCTGTGGCCAGAAGAAAGGAAATTGTTTCACCACTTAATGATGGAACAGAACCAGGCATTTGCTTGGGATGACACAGAAAGAGGTCGCTTCAGGGAAGATTTCTTCCCTCCAGTTATAATTCCTACAGTTGAGCATAGCCCATGGGTGTACAGGAATATACCCATCCCTTCAGGAATTTTTGAAGAGGTGTGCAAAATTGTACAGAAGAAAATTGAAGCAGGCGTCTATGAGCCGTCAAATGCATCTTACAGATCTAGATGGTTTACAGTGGCTAAGAAAGATGGAAAAAGTCTGAGGATCGTGCATAGTTTAGAACCCTTGAATGCGGTTACTATTGCTCATTCAGGACTCCCACCAGCTACGGAAGAACTAGCATCCAGATTTTCAGGACGCGCATGCGGTGGAATGCTGGATTTATATGTCGGTTATGATGAAAGGTTACTGGCAGAAGAATCTAGAGATATGACAACTTTCCAAACACCTTTCGGTGCTTTGCGATTAGTGACTTTACCTATGGGGTGGACGAACTCAGTTCCGATATTCCATGACGATGTGACGGAAATTCTGAAAGAAGAAATACCAGAATATACTATTCCTTACATTGATGATGTACCTATAAGAGGCCCAGCCAGCCGCTTTGAAGTTAAACCGGGTGTTTATGAAATGATTCCTGAAAATAATGGAATAAGACGATTCGTGTGGGAACACATGAATAATGCGAACAGAATTTTGCAACGGATGAAGTATTGTGGTGGTACTTTTTCTGGAAAGAAAACTCTGTTATGTGCAGATTCTATTGAGGTGTTAGGACACAAATGTGACTACGAAGGCCGCAAGCCGACGGAGGATAGAATTGATGTCATAATGCGTTGGAATAAATGCAACAACCTCAGTGAAGTACGAAGCTTCCTTGGAATTACAGGAGTGCTACGTCCTTACATATTAAATTATGGGATCAAAGCGCATGAGTTAACTCGGCTATTGAAGAAAGGTGTACCATTTGAATGGGGGCCTAAACAAATAGAGAGTATGGAATTAGTTAAAGAAGGGGTCAGGAATGCGGAAGCAGTCCGTCCTCTAGACTATGAAAGTCAAGGAGCTATCGTTTTAGCAGTGGACACATCGTATATTGCGGTTGGGTTCTATATTTATCAAGAAGACGTAAATGATCCAAAGCGGCATTACTATGCTAAATTTGGATCAAGACCGTTAAATGACCGAGAGGCGCGCTTCTCACAACCAAAGAGAGAATTATTTGGTTTAAAGGAGGCCCTCAGAATGAATAAAAGATGGTTATTCGGCGCGCGTAAATTGACAGTAGAAACCGATGCGAAGTATATTAAGGGCATGTTAGAAAATCCTGACATGATGCCTACCGCTACTATTAATAGATGGATAGACGAAATCCTGTTATACCACTTTACCTTGAGACACAAGGCAGGTGCGACTTTTGGACCAGATGGTTTATCCAGAAGGCCAATGCAGGAAGGCGATCCATTGATAGAAGTTGATAAAGATGAGGCAGGAGAGCCTGATCTTCCAAAATTTGAAATGAAGGAAGAAACAGACCCGCCGCCTCTACAAATTGGCGACTTTGTGGATAAAATAGACACTCGCAGAGGATATTTCCATGGAATAGCCAAATCTTTGGATGACTTTGCTGAGGAGTTAGAAGAGGCGGACATGCAAAGAGACCAGGAGTGCAAATATTTGCAAAGCAGGTTAGAAAAATCAAAAGCTGATTTACCTGTGGAACAAGTCAATTATGTACAGCAATTGGCCAATGTCCTAGCTTTAAAGTCAAGTGTTCCAACAGTGACAGACAGCATGGGGAAACGATCCTCCCGTGGGCAGTCCTCTCACAGCCATGATGATTACCGTGGGGAAGGAATACTCAAAGACGCGGCAACTTGGAAATCTATTTCCCAGGGTGTTGGCGATAATAAAAAACATGGAAAAGACGCGTTCTATAATGAATCACATCGTAGTGTGGGTGCCATAGAACAAGAAGAATATGTGTCACATGTAAAGCGGTGGTTGGAAAACCAAAGCTACATACCCGAAGGGTTCTCTGATAAACAGAAAAAGAGACTCTTTAGATTGGCAAGCAGATTCTTGATTTATGAAGGCCGCATTTACAGAAGAGGTATAGAAGGTCAACACCGACTATATGTACCTAAACAAAATAGGACGCGCATGATGACAGAAGCCCATGACCATAACGGACATAGGGGATTCTTTGCAACTAGAGCGTTATTAAGCCAAAGGTTTTGGTGGCCAGAAATGGAGTGTGATATCAAAGAATTTGTAAAGACTTGTCACTCTTGTCAAGAAAGACAAAGAATGCTAGTTAGGATACCTCCTACAAAGACGCATACGCCCTCTATTTTTGAAGTGCTACATGCAGATATAATGCATATGAGTCCGCCATCAAACGGATGCAAGTACATTGTACATGGAAGAGATAGACTCTCTTCCTGGGCTGAAGGAAGAGCTCTTAAAGATGAGAAAGCGAGGTCAATTGCCCTATGGTTATATGAAGAAATCTTATGCCGTTGGGGAGGACTTTGTTTAATCATCACGGATAACGGGGGTTCCTTTAAAGCCGCAGCAAAATGGATTGAGGATAAGTGGGGTATTAAACATATCACTATCTCTCCTTATAATTCACGAGCGAATGGTGCGATAGAAAGACCGCACTGGGACATAAGGCAAATGTTATTCAAAGCGACAGGTGCCGCTAATGTCAAGAAATGGTATTGGTTCTTGAACTCAGTACTATGGGCGGACAGAGTGAGCATTAGAAGAAGGACGGGATGTTCCCCCTATTTTATGGTGACAGGAGCACATCCTATCCTACCTCTAGACGCAACCGAAGCTACTTGGTTAATCAAGCCGCCATCCGGAGTTATGACAGAAATAGAACTGATCGGACTCAGGGCGCGTGCGCTAGCTAAACATAGCACACATGTTGCCGAAATGAGAAAACGAGTTGACAAAGATAAGCTCAAGTGGATTCAGACCTATGAAAAAGACTATAGGGCTGTAATTAAAAACTTTGAGTTTAATCCAGGCGATCTAGTGTTAGTCCGCAATACTGCAATAGAGAGCGCATTGGATAAAAAGATGAAGTCGCGATATACTGGACCTATGATCGTTGTAAAGCGAAATAAAGGAGGTTCCTATGTCGTAGCTGAAATGACTGGAGCAGTCTGGCAGCATAAAGTGGCTAGATTCCGAGTGATCCCTTACTTTGCTAGAGAAAAGATTGATCTACCAGAAGGGATAATGTCTATTATAGACGCAGATCAAGAGACATTAGATAAAATATGTTCGCAACCAGAGGAAGACGAACCTAAGGGTCGAGATTATCTCTTGGAAGATGTGCACATATCGGACTCTGATGATTCTGAAGACAAGATTGGGGAGGTGGACGATTTTGACATTGATAATTGACAATGTGATACAAGAGGAAAAAGAAAAACCGTGTCTACACTACAGAACAAGTGGGGACGGGATAAAAAGAAACCTCTCTATAAAAATCGAACCCTTTTAATGGCCAGCCTGTCCTAGGAGAGTCTGAACATCAACCAATTTTGATAAAAGAGAGCTCCTCTTAGTAAGGACTCCTTCGAGACGAAATGTCGCGACGCGCAGTTCGTTTTCAAGATCAGCGAGAGACGCGGATAAAGGAGCAAGACATGGCTCAAGGAGAGCGCGTGTTTCGCTAGGGCGATCGCGGGCACTTTGAATGAGCTCCTCCGTGTAAGAAGAGATCCTTTTGTAATCGGCAGCTAAGCAGATAATGCATATGGCGGTTAATTGCAAGGACAAGTGAAAGTGAAGATGAAAGAAGACGCACCGTTAGAACCAATGCCTGGAGCGGCAACGTTAGGCTTGAGTCTCTTGAACCGTTTGGCAGCAAGCTCCTGTGCATAAAACAAGAGTGGGCATATGGTCATACCAGGGACATCTGCGTATTCGATTAATCTCACCTCAGGGCGTTTTTCCAAAGCCTAGACGTGTAGGAAAAATTTTATAATTTGAAAGACGATTTAAAAAGGAAGCCATACCCTCTTTGCAATCGAACCTTTGCGAGAAGGACCAGCCTCCGGAATGACAGGTGGAGAGTCTACAGCATTAGCTGGAGAGGGGGCGTTGTTAGCCACGTCTCCATCCAAAGTCATAGCCTTGACGAGTTGAGCGATTAAGTCAGCTGAGAAGTGGGACTAGAAACGTACCATGTCGTCAGTTACGATAGTAGAAGCTTGCGGCGAGGGCGCGCTCACATTGCCAGTGACGACCTCAACCTCGTCTTCGTCTTCTACCGTGGCCTTTGATTTAATAACGCGGCCAGCGCGTTTAGTAGGCTGATAACAGGAGTGTCAGCCTATTAAAAACAAATAAAAGCAGGAGCTAAAAATGTGACGAACCTTTGGCGGAATCTTGTCCTTACTGGACTTTTGCGTTTCATTAAGCTTGGTTATAAAAGCTAAGAAATCGTGGAAAGGGGTAGGCAGATCGGCTGAAGAGATCCCAAGAGAACTCTGAGTAAAGAAGGGTGCCAAGAACAGGTCCTTGCGAATCGCAAAGATTATGTTGACCGGTGTCGGAGACGCCGTGGACTCTAACATCAGCGGAATTTGACTTGCCCATTGATTAACTTGGACAAGCTGAGGAGCGATCACTCCCGCACGAATTTCAGGAGGAAGTTCGGTGCTAAGAGTGTTCGTAATCGAGCTCTTGATCGAGCAGACTGCATTGTACGACGGGTTAAGACTATTCGCCATGAGATATAATTATTCCGGTGAACGAGTCGGCTTAAATATGCAATTGGAGTCCGTTTCGACCCGAGAGGTCAAGAGAAATTGATTGTGAAAAATTGTGCGATAAGTAGGTGACAGCGCGCAACGCGGTTGACCCTATGTGAAACTGAGGGGTCGGTATGATCGATCTCCACATGTGGAAATCAATTAACTCGATCTAGAATGATGAGCATGATATACACGATCATAGAAATGAAGAAGCAAATGGCGGACCGAGTCGACCATGAGGAATATAAAATCCCCAAGGAATTGAGGGAAAAATAAAGTTAACCTCTAACGGAAAAGGGACGACTTAGGCCTACCTAGATTGGGGGCCGCATTAATGACCTTATCGACCTGTTATAACAGGAAGATGATCTTATTAATTGCTGGTCTCTCAGAAAAGGAAGGGCTGGTCCGAACCAATAGTAATGAGGTTGTTGATGGCCCATACTTCCTTGACCTCTTTGACGAACAAACGTCGAAAGGCTAAGAAAGATAAAGAGCACAGTACCCCTATGTTTATCGGCGAGGCATAACCCGTGGATTAACATCGGAAGTTAAGACCGCTCCGACTCAGAGACGGTGTCAACAAGTTGTATTGAAAACACGGTCAGCACCAGTGGTTGTTTCCCAGGTATAGGTTGAGTCGGTCGTTTATGAGGCAAAGGTTTATAACCCTGAGTTCTCCAGACTACCACTTGACCTTCCTATCGAGAAATAATCTCGAGCAGTGCGAGACGCGAACCAGTTGTAACCTCACAGTTATTGTTGAGCTACGGTGTAGGACTACATTACTGATGAGCGTTGTATTGAAAGACGGCATTACCCTACTAGGCTAAATACTATAAAAGCGACAGCCTCGACATTCCAGGACAGTATGTTAAGCTGTACCCTGAAAGTCCAAGCATATTGTTGGTAGCTGAGAGGATCCTTGCTAGTGAGCGGGTACTCTGCTTCCAAAAATTGCTACAGAGCTTCTAACTTTCGTGGGAAATCCCCAAGATAGTTCAGGAAGTGGAATGACGATGAATGACACCCAGATCGGGTATCGCGCATTTCCGTTTGAGGAAAATCGCGTTATGTCCGATGGCACTGACAGCACCTGTCAACGTCATGCCACAGAATTACCCAATAAGGGACAAGTCTATAAGCGTGTGCGCCTGAGCGCAAGGTCGTTTAGACTTAGGAAAAGCTTTAACCGCGTTCCGTTCCTAGGGAACAGCTGTGAAAAGTGAAGAGACTTATAGCGGTTTCTTAAAGCGATGCGATTTAAAATAATTAATTGCATAAGAGAAAGTGAACTAAGTTCGCTTTAACCGAGGAGCTGATTCTAAGTTGATAAGGCTGCATATCTAAGGTGGAATAGACACCGACCGTGTTTAAAACGGTTCGAGTTGACATACCACTTGCGCATTTGCAGCAGAGTCAATTTAAAAGAATTCTCTAAAGGGGAATAAAAAAAAAATTAGAGTTGGGCGGAAACCCATTTCTGAGAAAAGCACTTACAAGTGCGGTCCCTTTTGAACTTTGAATGTGTTAGAAATGCCGATTAGAAGTGTCAACCTTGAAAAGCGAGCGTGGCATGCACATAAATGAAGCATAATCGAATCCAGAGCGTACTAAGACAAGTGCTGCATGGAAAAGATCCAAAAAGCGAACCAAAAGAGACAAAGTCTACTGATTGCAGACGACCGAGGACGGTCTAGATTTAAGTTGGGGGGAGATGATGGGAGCCGTAAATGGCTACCCATGTTTTTCCACCTAATCTAGCATTTGCAAGGCAGTTAGATAGAGTCTTATTAAAGGATAATGGATGTATACCAGAGCCTGGTACATTTATTCCTAAGATTGTTCAAGGAAATCACAGATAAAGGGATTATAACAGCTAACCTGGCTTGTATAACCTTGGGCTAACCAGCTA
>Ga0190265_10003195_pt1 | contig 11154 bp, 11 predicted proteins | sample Popmic124T_FD_133135 | JGI IMG/M metagenome (GOLD analysis project Ga0190265, IMG submission 133135) | Populus adjacent soil microbial communities from riparian zone of Indian Creek, Utah, USA - 124 T | ecosystem: Environmental > Terrestrial > Soil > Riparian zone | place: USA: Utah | collected...
CGAGGCCGTGATCCGGCTCGTGCGGCTGCCGTGGAACCTCGTCTTCGACCGCGTGCCCGTGGGCTGGCAGCCGCCGTTCACCCCCTGGCTCCTCGCCGGCCTGCCGCTGCTTGCTTTTGGGGTCGCCCGGGACTCCCGGGTGCGGCGGCTGGCGCTTCTGCCGGCGGTCTGGGCCGTGGTCTTCCTCGTCCTCCCGGCGGACGCCCGCTATCTGCTCCCCGCGCTGCCGGTCCTCTGCCTGGCGTTCGCCGGCTCCGCCGTCCTGCTCTTCCCGCGTCTCCCCACCCTGGCCCTGTGCGCGGCCCTCTTCCTCCCGGGCTGGCTCTACGCGGGCTACCGGATGGTCCGCCAGGGCCCGCTGCCGGCGACAGCAGGGGAGCGGGACCACTACCTCGCCGAGCACCTGCCGCTCTACCCGGCGGTCCGCTTCCTCAACCGGTCCGCGGGGAGCGGCTACACCGCCTTCGGCGCGCACACCGAGCGCATGGTCTACTTCGCCGAAGGCCGGCTCCTGGGGGACTACTCGAGCCTCGCCCGCTACGACCGGATCCTGCCGGCCCTGGGCGACCCGGAAGCCCTCCACCACAGCCTCGAGAAGTTGGGTGCCGGCTACCTCCTGCTGAACCGGGATCTGGTCGCGGCCCTCCCGGACACGCCACCCTGGCGCCGCCGGTTCCGCCGGGTCTATGCGGACGGTCGGGGGGAGGTCTTCGTGCTGGTGGTGGCCCCCCCAGTCGGCGGCGGGAAGAGCGCGCCGAACAGGTCCCGCAGGTAAAAGCCGGTCCACAGCACGAAGGGCAGCGAGAGCTTGAACGGCAGGTCGAGGAGATGCTTGCCGAGGCCGTAGGCGTTCCTGGCGAACGGGCCGTAGTTCTTGACGCTCCAGTCGCCGAGCTGGGTGGCGTAGACGAACTTCGCCTGGAAGAACACCAGGAGGAGGTCGAAGAAGATGGTGATCAACACCGCGAGGCCCAGGTTTTCGAGCCGCCGCCGCCACGGGATGCCCGGCACGGCCATGAACAGGCCTCCGAGGAGCACCAGGTGGAAGTGGACGTCGGTCACCCGGAAGGAGTGGACGAGGCTCCGCGCCGGAGCGAAGTCGAGCCGCTGGACGTAGGCGAAGTGCCGGTCCTTGCGCACCAGGGCGCTGACGTTCGGGCTCTCGACGAGGCGCAGGAGGTTCTGGCCGCTCCCCAGCAGGAACCGGTTGTAGGCCGGGGTCACCGCCGTCCACAGCAACCCCACGGGCACCAGCCAGAGGAGGAGGTTGCGCACCAGCAGCAGGGACCAGCGCGGCCCGGCGGGGGAGGCCATCAGGTCGCCGTCTGGCGGGGCGCGGCGAAGCGGTTCGCCCAGAGGATCCAGAGCAACACGCCGGCGAGGATGACGATGGTCTGCCAGATCACCGTGTGCGAAGCGTCGAAGACCCTGGGGAAGTAGACGCCGGTCAAGAACAGGGCCACCACCCGCACCAGGTTGACGAGCTGGATGGCGAGGATGCCGAGCCCGAGGCCTGCGACGCGCGACTTCCACGAGGCCGGGAAGGCCAGCACCGCGGCGAGGAAGATCAGCATCGCCTCCACCCCGTTGCAGCCGTTCTTGATGTTCACCGCGAAGCGCTTGTTGCGGATCATGGTGCCTTCCATCGTCACGTCTTGCCCGATCAGGTCGAGCACCACACCGCTCACCTGGGCGATACCGGCGGTGAACGGCTCGATGACATGGTCGTTCACCCAGTTGAGCGAGATCAGGGTGAAGCCTCCGGCCAGGAGGGCGATGAAGAGGACGAGGAACGTGATCTCCCGCCGGTTGCGCTGCCAGAGCGAGCCGGTCTCAGGGGTCTCCGCCGGGGGACTGGGGGGGGAAGCTTTTTTCGCTGCCATGATGTGGAGGCAATCCTACATCATTCCGCGCGGCGGGGAAGGCGTTCCGCTGAACCGGGCCGGGGAGCCCCCGCGCCGGGGGCCTGTGGCCCCTCTTCGGGGGAGCCGCTCCCCCAATTAGGGGGAGACTCCGCCGTCACGAGGGGACAGCCGCCCCAGTGGGAGCGATCGTCGCCCCGCCGGCGGGAGAGTGCCCCCTCGCCAGAGGCCCGTAGCCCCTCTTCGGAGGAGCCGCTCCCCCAATCGGGGGGAGAGTCCGCCGTCACGAGGGGACAGCCGCCCTTGCGGGGGCGGTCATCGCCCCGCCGGCAGGAGAGTGCCCCCTTGCCAGGGGCCTGTGGCCCCTCTTCGGAGGAGCCGCTCCCCAATCGGGGGGAGAGTCCGCCGTCCCGAGGGGATAGCCGCCCCAGTGGGGGCGGTCATCGCCCCGCCGGCGGGAGAGTGCCCCTTCGCCAGGGGCCTGCGGCCCTTCCTCGGGGGAGCCTCCGCCGACACGAGGGGACAGCGCCCTAGCAGCGGGGGGAAAGCAAGGCCCCGGGCGGAGCAACGCCCTGACTCCACGTCCTCACTCCCGGTCCACGGTCTGTGCCGCCTGCCAGATCTCCCGGTACTTGTCCTGGACGAAGGGGTCGAGCTGATCGACGAAGTCCGCCGGAAGGGCCAGAATGCGAACGATCTCGATCACGTCCGCGAGGTCCTTCAGCCGGTGCGGAGCGGTCATGCCCGAAGCCAGCTTGAGCTCGACGAGGCGGGGGAGAGGCAAGAGGGCCACACGTTCGCCGCGGACGGCGGCCGAGGCCGGGTCGGGGAAGGCCACGGGCTTGGGCAGGCCGTCGCCGGGATACTCACCCGCAAGGACGACGTCGATCGGCACGCCGTTCTCGGTGTCGCGCAGCCCTTTGCTCCCCGGGAACTTCTGCACGTATCCGAGCCCCAGGTGCTTCTCCTGGAAGGCTGCGAGCCCCTCCCGGGTCAGCAGCAGGTCCACGTCCACGGTGACGCGCCGGTAGCCGTAGGCATTGAGCGCCATGGCGCCGATGACGGCGTAGGGTATCCCGTCCTCTTCCAGCAGGCGCGCGATCTTTTCGAGAGCGCGCTGTACGTCCGCTTTTTCCATGAAGAACCTCGAGGCCTCCGCCGCGCCCGCGAAGAAACGGGCCTCCTGCTCCCGGTCGAGCCTGGGCCGATCCTCCCAGATCGCCGGAGTTGGTGCCTTCGCCGGCTGCATGATCCGAGGGTAGCACGGCTTCGTTGACAACCTCCCACCCCCGGCCATACGATGCCGCGGATCTGGAGACAGACTTGGCCAAAGACCTGAAGCCGAAGACGACCATCCTGGACGCCAAGCAGATGGGGCGGATCATTCGGCGGATGGCGGGGGAGATCGTGGAGAGGAACCGCGACCTTCCGGAGCTTCTGCTGGTGGGCATCCGCACCCGCGGGGTGCCGCTCGCCGAGGCGATTGCGGCCGAGATCGAGCGGATGGAGGGGGTCAAGGTCGAGGTCGGCATCCTGGACATCACCCTCTACCGCGACGACCTCTCGACGATCGCCGCCCAGCCGGTGGTCAAGGGGACCCGCCTGCCGCGGCCGATCGACGGCATCGCTCTCGTGCTCTGCGACGACGTGCTCTACACCGGGCGCACCGTGCGCGCCGCGCTCGACGAGCTGACCGACTTCGGCCGTCCGAAGTCGGTGCAGCTCGCGGTGCTCATCGACCGCGGCCACAGAGAGCTGCCGATCCAGGCCGACTTCATCGGCAAGAAGGTCCCGACGTCGCAGAGCGAGGTCATCGAGGTCGCCTTCGAGTCGACGGACGGCACCGAGCAGGTGCGCATCCTGGAGCTCGGGCCGCAAGCGGGATGACGCCGACCACCCTACGCTGGACCCGCAAGGATCTCCTGGGGATCGCCGAGCTTTCGGCGGCCGAGATCGAGCTGCTGCTGGACACCGCGGAGTCTTTCCGCGAGGTCGGCGAGCGCCCGATCAAGAAGGTGCCGACGCTGCGCGGCAAGACCGTGCTCAACCTCTTCTTCGAGGCCTCGACGCGCACCCGTTCGAGCTTCGAGATCGCCGAGAAGCGCCTCTCCGCCGACAACATCAACTTCTCGACCTCGGGCTCGGCCCTGGAGAAGGGCGAGACCCTGGTCGACACGGCGCTCAACCTGCAGGCCATGGCGCCCGACCTGGTGGTCATCCGCCACGGCGCGCCCGGCGTGCCGCACATGCTGGCGAAGCGCATCAAGGCCGGGGTGATCAACGCCGGCGACGGCGCCCACGAGCACCCGACGCAGGCGCTCCTCGACGCCTATACGATCCGCCGCCACAAGGGGAAGCTCGCGGGGCTCCGCGTCGCCATCGTCGGCGACATCGAGCACAGCCGGGTGGTGCGCTCGAACATCCACCTGCTCACCAAGATGGGCGCGCAGGTAGTGGTGGGCGGCCCGCGCACGCTGATGCCGCCCGCGATCGAAAAGATGGGGGTCGAGGTCGCCTACACCCTGGCCGACGCGATCCGCGATGCCGACGTGGTGATGATGCTCCGCGTGCAGCTCGAACGGCAGGGGCGGATGGCCTTCCCCTCGGTGCGCGAGTACTTTCAGCTTTTCGGGCTTACCACCGAGCGCCTGAAGGGCGCCAAGGACGACGTCATCATCATGCACCCCGGGCCGATGAACCGCGGCGTCGAGATCGCGAGCGAGGTGGCGGACGGCCCCTACTCGGTGATCCTGGAGCAGGTCACGCACGGGGTCTCGGTGCGCATGGCCGTCCTCTACCTGCTTTCGGGCGTGCACGAGGAGCCCTGAGATGACCACCCTGTTGATCCACGGCGGCCGGATCGTCGATCCGAGCCAGGATCTGGACGGCGCGCTCGACCTCCTGATCGAGGACGGCGCCGTGGCCCGGATCGACGGCAAGATCGCGAAACCGAAAGGGGCCGAGACGTTCGACGCCTCCGGGCTGGTCGTGGCGCCGGGCCTGATCGACATCCACGTCCACCTGCGCGACCCCGGGCAGGAGTACAAGGAGACGGTGCGGAGCGGCACGATGGCCGCGGCGGCCGGCGGTTTCACCGCCGTCGCCTGCATGGCGAACACCATCCCGGCCAACGACAGCCGCCCGATCACCGAGCACATCGTGAACGAGGCCAGGCGCTACGGCTTCGCCCGCGTCTACCCGATCGGCGCCGTGACCAAGGGGCTCGCCGGCGAGGAGCTCTCGGAGATCGGCGAGATGGTCCGCGCCGGGGCCGTGGCGGTCTCGGACGACGGCAAGCCGGTGATGAACGCCGAGCTGATGCGCCGGGCCCTCCTCTACGCCCGGCAGTTCGGCATCCCGGTCATCCAGCACGCCGAAGACCTGAACCTCTCCGCCAAGGGCGTGATGCACGAGGGGGAGTGGTCGACCCGCCTCGGTCTCGCCGGCATCCCCGGCTCGGCCGAGGACGTGATGGTCGCCCGCGACCTCCTGCTGACCGAGGACACCGGCGGCCGCTACCACGTGGCCCATCTCTCGACCGCCCGGAGCCTCGACCTGGTGCGCTGGGGGAGGTCGCGGGGCCTCGCCGTGACCTGCGAGGTGACCCCGCACCACCTGTTGATGACCGACGAGGAGATCGCCAAGACCGGCTTCTCGACCCACTGCAAGATGAAGCCGCCGCTGCGCTCCGAGAGCGACCGCGAGGCGATGGTCCAGGGGTTGGTCGACGGCTCGATCGACTGCATCGCGAGCGACCACGCGCCGCACCACGCCGACGAGAAGGACGTGGAGTTCAACGCCGCGCCCTTCGGCATCCTCGGCCTGGAGACGACCCTCTCCCTCTGCCTCGACCGCCTGGTGGGACGGAAGATTTTAAGTCTCCTGCGCCTGGTCGAGCTGCTCTCGACCGGCCCGGCCCGGGTGCTCGGCCTCCCCGGCGGCACCCTGAAGCCGGGGAGCCCGGCGGACGTGACCCTCTTCCATCCGGACGAGGAGGTCACCATCCACGCCGTCGACTTCCGGAGCAAATCCCGCAACACCCCCTTCGAAGGATGGACGCTTCGGGGCCGGCCGGTCGCCACCGTGCTCGGCGGCCGCAGAGTCGAGCTACCCTGAAGCCTGGCTGTAGCCCGCTTCGGCGGCAGAATCCCAAAGGAGCTGTTTTATGAAAGCCGTCACTCTCTGGATCGCGACCCTGGCTCTCGCCGGGTCCGCATTCGCCGAGACGATCGATCGTCAGGCCGCGCTCGACGCCGTGGTGGCGGCCGAGGTCGCTTTTGCCAAGACCTCGGCCGAAAAGGGGACCCGGGACGCGTTCCTGGCGTTCCTCGCCGCCGACTCCGTGCTGTTCCGCCCGCGGCCCGTGGCCGCCAGGGACTCGGTAGAGGAGCAGCCGGTGAGCCCCAGCCGGCTCACCTGGAGGCCGGTCTACGGCGACGTCTCCCTGGCCGGCGACCTCGGCTGGACGACCGGTCCCTGGGAGTACCGGGCCAAGGGACCGGACGACCCGAACGTGAGCCACGGCTACTACGTCACGCTGTGGAGAAAACAGGCCGACGGCTCGTTCAAGGTGGAGACCGACATCGGCACCTCGAACCCGGCGCCCGCCTCGCCGGTTCAGGCGGCCATCCCTCCCGCGAACCCTGCCCGCGTCGAGGTCGAGGCTTTGCCGAAGGTGGATGCAGCGGCGGCCAAGGCCGAGCTCCTGGAGGCGGACCGCGCCTTCAGCCGGGCGTCCGAGGAGAAGGGGGGCACCGCCGCCTACTTGGACACCTTGACCGAGGGGGCCCGGCTCTACCGCAACGGCTCCGAGCCGGCGGTCGGCCGCGAGGCGATCCGCGGCCTGTTGACCGCGAAGCCCCTGCTGGCCACCTGGCAGCCGGAGACGGCCATGGTTTCCTCCTCGGGCGATCTGGGATACACCCACGGCACCGTTCAGTTGAAGGAGACGGCCGGCGCGCAGGCCCGCTCCAACTACTACCTGCGGATCTGGAACAAGCTGCCGGACGTCGGCTGGAGAGTGGCCCTGGACATCTTCAATCCGCTCCCGACGCCGGCGAAACCGCGGAAGATCGACCCCAAAGAGCTGGAGAAGATGAAGAAGACGGTGCCGGTCCCCGCCCCGGAGCCGACTCCTCCTCCCCAGCCGTGAGGGCCTGTTACAAGAGGTGAAACTCGGGGTTGGGCCGCCCCTCCGCGAAGCGCGAAAGGCGGAGGGGGTGGGTGTCCAGGCTGTGGGCGCGGCCGTCCAGGATCATCTCGGCCATGAGCTGCCCGAGGGCGGGGGAGTGCATCACCCCGTGCCCGGAGGAGCCGTTGATGAGCCAGAAGCTGTCGGTCCCTGGGACCCGCCCCAGGATGGCGTGCCTGTCCGGAGACATCTCGTAGAGCCCGGCCCAGCAGCGCGGGCGGTCCACCTTCGCCTCCCGCAGGCAGGGCACCCGCGCCTGGGCTCGCTCCAGCAACCCCGGCAGCCAGCTCTCGTCGAAGGAGGTGTCGAAGGGATCGGCGCCGGGATGGTCCTGCGGCCAGAGCAGGAGCACGCGGCCATCCCTCACCCGGAGGTGGAAGCCGTCCTCCAGGAAGATGGTCATCGGCATGTCCTCCGGCAGGCCCGAGAACGGCTCCGTCGGCGCGATCTGGCGGCGCTGGGCGGTGACCGGAACCTCGATTCCCGCGAGGCGCGACACCTCGCCGGCCCACGCCCCGGCGGCATCCACCAAGTGCCCCGCCCAGATCAGGCCGGCGGTGGTATCGACACGGGTGGGCCGGTCGGGCTTGATCCTGATCCCGGTCACCTCGACGCCGTACTCGAAGCGGGCTCCCAGCCGCGCCGCGGCCGCGGTGTAGCCGGCGAGGATGTCCAGCGGGCGGAGGAAGCCGTCGATCGGGCAAAAGCAGCCGCCTGCGATCCCGTCGAGACGGACGGCCGGGTTGAGCCGCCGCACGTCCTCCGGGGTGACCTCTTCGACGGGAACGCCCAGGCCCGTCTGGAGCGGCCGGATCTGCCGGAGGGCGGCGACCTGCTCTTCGTCCGCGGCCAGGAAGAGATAGCCGCAGGGCTGGTAGCCGGGGTCCGCGCCGACCTCGTCTTGAAAGCGCAGCAGCTTCTCCCGGGAGAGGAGCGACATGCGAATGTTGATCTCCGTCGCGAACTGGGTGCGGAAGCCGCCGGTCGCCTTGCCCGTGCTGCCCTCGCCTGGCGAGGGGAAACGGTCGAGCACCAGCACGTCCCGGCAGCCCTTGGCGGCCAGGTGCCAGGCGACGCTCGCGCCCATCACCCCGCCGCCTAGGACGACGACCTCGGCGATTCTCCCGCTCATCCCTTGGCCAACCGGATGCCGGTGAGCTGGAAGCGGGCGTCGCCCGGCCAGAAGTTGCGGTAGCTCGGCCGGATGTGGTTCTCCGGCGTGGCGCAGGAGCCGCCGCGCAGCACCCGCTGGTTGTCCATGAACTTGCCGTTGTACTCCATCAGCGGGCCCTCGAAGGGCTTGTAGCCGGGGTAGGGCTCGTAGTGGCTGGAGGTCCACTCCCAGAGGTCGCCTCCCATCTGGAGCAGCAGGGAGCCGTTGCCGCCGCTCGCCGCGCGGGGGTGGAGGGCGCCGGTGTCCAGGAAGTTCGCGCCGTGGCCGGGGAAGCCGGAGACACGGGCCGCGTGCTCCCACTCGCGCTCGGTCGGCAGGCGCGTGCCCTCCCACAGGATGCCCTGGAGGGACTTCCAGCGGGCGAAGGCGTCCGCCTCGTAGAAGCTCACGTGGCAGACCGGCTCGTCGAAGTCCAGGTCGCGCATCCCGGAGAGGGTCCAGATCCTCCAGCCGCCGCCCGCCTTCTCCCAGTAGAGCGGCGCCTCCCAGCCGTGCTCCTGCACCCGCGCCCAGCCGTTCGACAGCCAGAGCAGGGGGTTGGAGTAGCCGCCGGCCTCCATGAAGGCCAGGTACTCGGCGTTCGTCACCAGGCGGTTCAAGAGAGAGAAGTCTTCGAGGTACGCCTTGTGGACCGGCATCTCGTTGTCCCAGCACCAGCCGCCCTCGACGTTGCCGATCTCGTGCACGCCGCCTGCGAACGGGACGAAGAAGGCCGCCGGGGCGTCCTGGTGGGCACCCGGCACGGCGGGCCGGTAGGCCTCGCGCAGCTCGGGGACGTTGCTCCCCAGGATGTGTTTGAGCTCCGTCACCAGCAGCTCCTGGTGCTGCTGCTCGTGCTGGATGCCGATGTCGATCAGGAAGCGGACCTGCTCCAGGTCCTCCTCGTCCACCGTGCGGATCAGCTCCTCGACCCGCTCGTCCACCGATTCCCGGAAGCGGAAGACGTCCTCCGTCGTCGGCCGGGTCACCAGCCCCCGGTGGTCGCGGCGCAGGCGCGGGCCCAGCGCCTCGTAGTACGAGTTCATGACGTACTCCAGCCGCGCGTCGCCGAGCAGGTAGCCGCCGAACGGCTCCAGGATGTTCTTGGCGAGGAACCAGGTGGTGTGCCCCAGGTTCCACCACGGCGGGCTCACGTCCGGCATCGACTGGATGCGGTAGTCCTCCGCCCGCAGCGGGCGGCACAGCTCGACGCTCAGGCGGCGGGTGGCGCGGAAGCGCTGAAGAAGCTGATCTCGGTCCATGGCGGTCTCCCCTCCCATCTCGCAACGCATTGTACCCCCGCTCCCCTTCCGCCCTCGCGTCTGCTCTACAATCAGGCACGATTGAAAGGGAGGGAGCCATGCCGCGAGCCATCTGGAAGGGGAAGGTCATCGCCGAGACCGACCGGCACGAGCTGGTCGAGGGGAACGTCTACTTCCCACCCGGCTCCGTCAAAAGCGAGCACCTGAAGCCGACCGACACCCACACCGTCTGCGGCTGGAAGGGCACCGCCAGCTACTACTCGGTGGTGGTCGACGGCGAGGAGAACAAGGACGCCGCCTGGTACTACTCGGACCCCAAGCCGGACGCCGCCAACATCAAGGACCATGTCGCCTTCTGGCGCGGCGTGACGGTGGAGAAGTAGGAGCATCCTCGGTAGACCGAATCCGGTATAGTTTGCAAGGAGGTAAGTGGAATGTCGACGCGGACCATCTCGCTGAACGATCTCCAGCCCCGTCTCTCCGAGCTCATCGATCGGGCCAACGAGGTGTTTGAGAGATTCGTCATTACCCGCCAGGGTCGTGCCGATGCAGTGCTGTTGGCGGCTGACGATTTTGAGGGCCTCCAAGAGACATTGGAGATCCTGTCCAACACCGAGCTGGTTCAGCGGTTGGCCGAGGCCGAGGCCGAGCTTGCCTCCGGGGGTGGTCACTCTCTGGAGGAAGTGAGAAAGGGGCTTCCGACTGGCCACGATCGAGCTCTCAAGCCACGCTAGAAAAGCCTACGAGAAGCTCGCCCGCGCCGACCATCGCTTGTTCGCTCGCGTCGAGCGGGCGCTGGACGAACTTGTCAGTGAGCCTGACGCGGGCAAGCCTCTGCAAGGTCCACTCGCAGGGCTTCGGTCCTTCAGAGTCGGCCCTCTGCGAATCATCTACCGTTTCTTGAAGGACCAGCTCCTCGTCTTCGTGCTCGATATCGAGCAGCGGGGAAGAGTGTATAGAGACGAGAGGGGATAAATCGCGATGAGCTCACTCTTGGACACCCCGGTCACCCGCCAGCTCGGCATCGAGGTGCCGCTGATCTGCGGCGCGATGTACCCGTGCAGCAACCCGGAGCTGGTGGCGGCGGTCTCCGAGGCCGGGGGGATCGGGGTGATCCAGCCGCTCTCGATGGTCTACGTCCATCGCCACGAGTTCGTCGCCGGCCTGAAGCTGATCCGCAGCCTGACCGCGAAGCCGGTGGGGATGAACGTGATCGTGGAGCAGTCGTCCAAGGTCTACCTGGAGCGCATGGAGCGCTTCGTGGACCAGGCGATCGAGGAGGGCGTCCGTTTTTTCGTCACCTCGCTCGGCAATCCGCGCTGGGTGGTCGAGAAGGCGCACGCCGCGGGCGGCTTCGTCTACCACGACGTGACCGAGCGCAAGTGGGCCCAGAAGGGCATCGACGCCGGGGTGGACGGCCTGATCGCCGTCAACGACCGGGCCGGCGGCCACGCAGGCCCGAAGAGCGCCGAGGAGCTGATCGGCGAGCTTTCGGGCTTCGGCCTGCCGGTCGTCTGCGCCGGCGGCATCGGCGACGAGGCCGACTTCGTCCGTGCCCTGGAGATGGGGTACGCCGCAGTCCAGATGGGCACCCGCTTCATCGCGACGACCGAGTGCACCGCCCACGACGACTACAAGAAGGCCATCGTCGACTCAGGAGAGGATGACATCGTGCTCACCGAGCGC
>Ga0190265_10003196_pt1 | contig 11153 bp, 10 predicted proteins | sample Popmic124T_FD_133135 | JGI IMG/M metagenome (GOLD analysis project Ga0190265, IMG submission 133135) | Populus adjacent soil microbial communities from riparian zone of Indian Creek, Utah, USA - 124 T | ecosystem: Environmental > Terrestrial > Soil > Riparian zone | place: USA: Utah | collected...
GACCGCCGCGACGATCGCCGCGAGTCCCGCTACGACGCAGTCCGCCGCAACTACTGGGATGCCGCGCGTTACTACCGGCGTGACGATCGCGCGTATCGCGCCTACCGCATGAACCGCAACGATCGCATCTATCGCGGCTCCGACAACCGCTATTACTGCAAGCGAGACGATGGCACCACCGGGTTGATCGTTGGCGGCATCGCGGGCGGCGTGCTCGGCACCATCATCGCGCCGGGCGAATCAAAAGTGCTGGGCACGATTATCGGCGCTGGCGCCGGTGCGTTGATCGGACGCGCGATCGACGACGGCGACGTCGTCTGCCGCTAACGGAAAGACTGAATAACTAGTCGGGCTCGCCGAAGAGGGCGAAGCCCGCCCAGAACACGGGGTGCTCGGGCACCGGTACCGGACCGATCGCGGTCGTGACCCGAACCTTCCCGCCGCGGAGATCGGCGAGCAGCCGCAGCTGCGCCTGGCGAAGCGCTGCCGCCTTGGTGGCGCCGCCGAGCCACGCGCGATAAAAGGCCGGCAGCAGCTGGTTCGCGGGTTCATCAGCCACATCCCACACGCTGGCGATCATCGACGCCGCACCGGCGTATAAGAACGCGCGCGCGAAGGTCGCCACACCATCCCCGGCGATCGTCCCACTCGCCGATCGGCAGGAACTCAACACCACGAGATCGGCGGGAAGCTTGAGCCGATACACGTCCTGCGCCGTGAGCACGCCATCAGCGTCTTCCTGGCCTGCCGAACGGCCCAGCGCGAGGTACGACGCAAACGGGTCGTCGTCTCGCACGACGGTATGAGCGGCGAAGTGCAGGATCGAACGCGCCGGCGCCTGTTCGCGCACGGCTGCTTCGGTGGCGGCCGCGCCATGCAGCGCCAGCACGCGGCTCGCGGCGAGCTGCCGCGTGATGGCCGCCGCTTCGGTTCGCGCGCCGGGCAACCGGGGCAACACGGGGTCGAGCGTCGAGCGGCGGGCCGGATCGGGATCCGACACCATCAGCATCGCCGCCGAACGCGGCTGGGACCGGCCCTGTGCCGCCGTGAATTGGAGCAGCGCCCCTGCGGGGGCGTAGTGCAGCGTGTAGTCCTCGAGCAGGTAGCGGCCGCGAGTGTCCTGCAGTGCGGCAAAGCTCAGGTTCGTGAGCGTATCGTGCGGCACCACCGTGAGCAGCGCGCCACTCGTGTCCGGCAGCAGCTGTCTCACCGGGGCAATCAGCAACGCATACAGTTCACGCCACGCCTGGGATGATTCCCGCAACACCACTGGCGCCGTTGGCGCCCGTTTGGCGTCCGTAAACGGAGCCGTGTCCCGGACGAGCGCCGCCAGCCTGGTGCGCGTCACCTTGACGCGCCGCGCGTTGATCTGTCCAGCGGGCGTGACGACCCATATCACCGTTTCGTCCGCACTCACCCAGTACATCAGCAGGTTGGAGCGCAAGCGCGCGGCGGTGCCAACCAGGTCCGCCGCATTCGACGGAGCCATCGTTCCGGATGACGGCGCACCCGATCCGATCGCGCCGCCGCGTAGCGTCAGCGGCAGAGCGGGTGCGGCGGCCGGGGCGAGCGAGCGGCTCGCCAACAGGTCCAGGAACGCGCGTGACCTGGCGAGTTCGCCGGTTTCAAGCGCCTCGCGGTCGCGTCCTGCATCCAGTTGACGGGCGATCGCACTCCCGTAGGCACGCCGGTAAGAACTGGAGAAATCCTGCTTGAAAAAATCCGAGGGCACGAGTTGCGCCCGCAGGTCTTCGATACCGCGAAGCGTGAGCGACAGATCGGCGAGCGCGGCGCCGCTATTGCCGACCGCGGCCTGCGCATCGGATCGTGCATTGAGGGCGGCAATGCATTCAACCTTGGCTGTACCGCAGAGGGCCACCGCCCGCTCTGCCGCCGCCAACGCGTCGGCGCCGCGCCCCAGCCCGCGATACGCCACCGACAGCTGTGCATACCGGACGGACGGAAATGAATCGCGGCCGCTGGCAATCACTTGTTCCAGCACCGCGGCAGCCGGCGCCATGTCGCCGGCGCTGATCAACACCCCGGCCATGTTGGCGCGCAAAAAATCCCCGGCCCGCGCCGCGCTTGGGCTGGCAGGCGTCGAAGCAGCGACCGCGAGCGCTTCTTCCAAGTAGGCTCGCGAGGCGACCCAATCACCCAGCCGCCCATAAACGACCGAGACGGCGTTCAGACTTTGCAGCCACGCAAACGGGTCGGCGCCGCCACGGTGCAGTTCGAGCGCCGCCTTTTGATACTTCAGCGCCTCATCGTACCGGCCGTGAGCGCGATACACGCGGCCCACGCTGTTGTACACCGTGCCCAGCTCGAGGGGCGCTTTCGCCGCCTCGAATGCCGCCGCGGCGCGCGTCAACAATTCCAGCGATTGTTCGTAGCGGCCGAGATTGAACGAGAGATCGCCAAAATCCTGTAGCGCCCGTCCCTCGAGGGCCGCATCTCCGGCGGCTCGGGCGCTCGCCGCGGCGCGCTCGTACATGCGGCCGGCGCCCTCCACATCGGGCTCCCGCATATCAGCGAGTTGCAGCGCCGCCTCAGCGCTGCCACGATGATGCGCGATGGCGTCGGAAATGGCGAGCGCGCGATGGGCAAGCTCGAGTGCCGCCGCGCGATTGCGCGCCACGGCTTCAATCATCGACATCAGGGTGGTGGCGTCGGCCACTCCCACGCGGTCGTCGAGGCGCTCGAAAACAGCAAGGGCTTCCACCACACCGGCGCGGCCGCTGGCCACGCGGCCTTCGCGTCGCGCGACGCGGCCCAGGCCTAATAAGGCGCGCGCGATCGCTGGCTCATCGACGGTTTCGCGCGCGGCCTCGAGAGCACGCTCGTAGAGTGATCGTGCCTGCTCAAGGTCCCGGACGCGGAGTGAGCCATCGGCGCTGTTGAGCAGCCGTAAGATGTCAGGCTGCTGCGCCGCGGGTGCGGCGATCGCCAGGACCACAATGAGCAGGGCCCAGGCGCTCCGTCGTAGCCGCATCATGGTTGGCGCGGCACCGCAGCCGACGCGCTGAGTTGATCCGCGGCCGCGCACGCGGCTGCCGCATAGGCGCCCTTGCCCCGGCATAGCTGCTCAAACCTCACCCGCGCGTCCGGTCTCGCCGAGCGCTGCGCGGCGACGGCGAGATACCACGACACATCGTCGGCGAACATCGCGTTGCCCAGTCGAGCGGCGGCTTCAAGGGGTGCGACCGCGCCGGCATCATCGCCGGCGAGCATCCGGCTCACACCCTGGTAGAACAACACTTCGATCGAACCTGGATAGACCGTCGCCTGCCGATCGAACTCGGCGACCGCTTTCGGATAGTCATCCGCGCGGTAGGCGTCAAACGCCGGAGTGAGGTCGCGCACGAATGGGTTGGCGGACGCCTCGCCACGCCACGCCAGCGCCGATGGACTCAACTTGATCCCGGGCTTGTTGAACGCGATCTTGATCGGCGCCGCCGGAATAGCGGCGGCTGGTGGCAGAGGACTGTCGGGCACGACCACGGTGTCGCGGCCGGAGCGCGACACCATGACGGCCATCAGTATCGTGGCCGCGAGGGCGACACCGCCCATCGCCAGCGACGGCCAGAGCAGCCGCGACGACGTGCGCGAGGCTGCCCGGGCTTCGCGGGTGATGCGTTGAAGCAGGCGATCTTCGGACGCGGCATCCAGGCGATCATCGGCGCCGCTGTCGCGCAGTCCGTCGACCACGGCGCGGCTCCACGCGCTGCCTTGCAGGTGACGCGCGACCTGCGCCTGCAGCTCGGGCGGGAGCGCGTCCGCATCAGCGGCGCGCAGCATCTCCAGCGACGGATCGTCCTGGTGCTTCCGCCGGATCTCGGCCAGCTCGCCCTCGAGCCCGTCGAGCGCGTCGCGTTCCTCGGCGTCCCAATCGTCGCGCGGCTGGCTCATGCCTGGCGCACTCCATGCGCCTTCCGAAGCAGGGATAACGCGTATTGCAAATGCCCCTTCACCTGCATCTCGCTCATGCCGGTCTCGGCGGCAATCTCGGCCCGGGTCATGCCGGAGACGTAGCGGAGCATCACGCATAACCGGTGAACGGGCTTCAGTCCGGCACTCTCGAGAATCCATTCCTCCAGCGATGACGCCGGGGGCGCGGTCGGCGGCGCGGCAGGTTGCTTGTCGACGGCGTATCGCTCCTCAACGAGTTGATGGCGCCACAGGTCTCGCGCGCGATTGCGCACGACCGTCAGCAGCCACGCGGGCAATTGCGACGGATCGATCGACGCCAGCTCCCGATGCAGGGCCAGGAACGCCTCGGACGTCAGGTCCTCGGCGATCTCGCGGCGGCGCGTGATGCTCATCGCAAAACGGAACACCGCCTGCACGTGCTGTCGGTAGAGCGACTCGAATTCCATGACGATTACGAAACAGGGGGCACGTACGGAAGAACAGCCATAAACATTTTCTGGGTCGCGTTCTTCCGGCGGGTGGGGGCCGCGCGTATACCCACAGACGGCCGCTGCCGCCTCAATGGGCACTCACATCCTACATCATCGGAATTCGGAGCACATCGCCCCGCCGGCAACGGCGCGGGTGTTCATGTTTCCGGGCCAGAGCTCCGCCGGCCCTGACGTGCTGTTGCGGGCGCGACGGGCACACCCGGCCGCCGAGCACATTGCCGGCCGCGCGCGGGTAGTGCTCGGCGATGCGCGCGCGTCTGAATACCTCGACACGGGTGGAGCCAGGCTGCGCAGCAATCGCGACACACAGCTCACCGTCTTCCTGGCGACACAAATGTATCTGGCAGCGTTGGGCGCCGAAGGAATCGAAGCGGCGAGCTCGCTCGGCCTGAGCCTTGGTGAATACAGCCACCTGGTTCATATCGGCGCGCTCGATCTGGACGACGCCTTGCGCCTGGTCGACGAACGCGGACGCTGCTATGACGAGGCGCCACCGGGGATCATGGCCACCGTGCTCGCGGTGGACCGCGATACGGTGCAGTCGGTGGTCACCTGGGCGCGGGCGCTCGGGCCGATCGTCATCAGCAACATCAACACCCCGACGCAGCATGTGATCGCCGGCGCGGAACCGGCCGTGACGTGGGCCGCGACGACGCTCGAGGAGGAGCATGCCGCGCACATCACGATCATCGAACGGCGGGTGCCGATGCATTCGCCGATGATGGCGCCGGTCGCAGAGGCGTTTACGCCGGCCCTGGCGCGAGCACCATGGCGCGTACCGTCGCGCGACTACCTGCCGAACGTCACCGGTGCGCCGTTGCCGGATCCAACCGCCGCCGAGTTCGTCTCACACCTTGCCCGCCACGTCTGCGAGCCGGTGTTGTGGCAGTCATCCCTCGAGGGGCTGTTCGCGTCACGCCCGGACGCCACCTTTATCGAGGTCGGCCCGGGCGGAGTCCTGCACAACATGATGGGCCGCGCCTGGCGCGGCGCCCGGCGCGCCCGCGTCGACGCACCAGACGCCATCGAACCGGGCGAGCACTTCGCCGCCGTCGTGGAGGCGCTGCGTGCTTGAGGCCGCGGAATTACAGCAACTGAAGCTCGAGGCCAAGCGTGGCCCGCTGGTCGCCGCGGGAACGGGCGCCCCGGTGTCGATCGGCGTCGACGGCCTGCAGCGGCTGCTGCCTCACCGCGCGCCAATGCTGCTCGTCGACGGCATCGACATCGTCGATCTCGATACCGGCGGCGTTCGCGGCCATCGCGTCCTGCGGCCCGGCGATCTTGGCTTTGCCGGTCACTTTCCCTCCGAGCCGATCTACCCCGGCGTGCTGGTCGTGGAGGCAATGGGTCAGCTCGCGCTGACGCTGTTGCATTTCGTCGGCGGCCGGCGCATCGACGTGCCCGACGGCCTCGCACCCAGGCCGGTGCGCGCCATCCATGTTCACCACGCGAGCTTCATCGCGCCGCTCCGCCCGGGCGATACGGTCACCCTGTGCGCGCGGATCGCGCACGACGACTACACGATGATCGCCACCCAGCAGGCGTGGCGCGGCGACACGCTGGCGGCGTTCGCCATCTCCGAGGTCCTCGTCGATGAATAAGCGGATCGTCGTCACCGGCATGAGCGTGAACACCGCGATTGGCGATACGCTCGATGGCTTCACGGAGGCGTTGATGGCCGGACGGTCGGCCATCTCGCAGTGGAAGGCCTTTCCCACCGAGCGCATCTACAGCAAGGTCGGCGGCGACCTGTCGGCCTACGACGTGGCCGCGAAGCTGGCCGCGCTGCAGCCCCTCATCCCCGCGGAGGTGCACAAGCGGCTTCGCAAGCTCGTGGCCAAGGTGCCATGGACCACGAAGCTGTCGATGCTGCTGGCGGCCGATGGCTGGCGCGACGCCGGGTTGTTCGACGCCGATTACGATCCGCATCGCCAGGCCGTGGTGGTGGCGGGCCACAACCTCAACGCGCTGTATCAATTCAACACCCGCGTCCAGTTCGAGGAAGAGCCCGACTTCATCGACGGCATGACGTCGCTCTATTCACTCGACACCGACCATGCCGGCTGCGTCTCGGAAGTATTGCAGGCGCGTGGACCGATCTACACGGTGGGCGCCGCCTGCGCCAGCGGCAACGTCTCGTTGCGCGCGGCGGTGGACGAGATCCGGCACCACGGCGCGCAAGTGGCGATGGTCGTGGGTGCCGTCCTCGAATTCGCGCCGATCGACGTGCATGCGATGGCGCTGATGGGGGCAATCGCCTTTCAACATTTCAACGACGAACCGGCGCGCGCCAGCCGGCCGTACGACACCCATCGCGAAGGTTTCGTTCCGGCACATGGCGGCGCCACGCTGGTGCTCGAGGAACGCGAGGCCGCCAGGCGGCGCGGCGCGCGCATCTACGCGGAAGTGCTGGGATGCGCGGCCAATTCAGATGGCAACCATTTGCCGCAACCGTCGGAAGAAGGACAGGCCCACGTGATGGCCCGCGTGATTGCCGACGCCGGCCTGCATCCTGAAGACGTCGGCTACGTCAACGCGCACGCCACATCCACGCCGCTCGGCGACCTCACCGAGCTCCGCTCGATCAAGCGGGTGTTCGGCGCCCATGCGCAGCGGCTGCGGATCAACGCCCCGAAGTCGATGCTCGGTCATTGCTGCTGGTCGGCGCCGACGGTGGAAACCGTGGCCGGCCTGCTGCAGATGCGCGCCGGCCGGCTGCACCGGTCCATCAACATCGACAACCTCGATCCCGAAGTGGACCTCGATGTGTGCCGCGACGGGCCGGTCGATCACGCCATCGACGTGATGCTCAAGAATTCGTTCGGCTTCGGCGGCATCAACTGCGTCAGCCTGTGGCGGGCGTACCAGTCATGAGCCGGCGGGTGCTGTTCATCACCGGCGGCTCACGCGGCATCGGCGCCGGCGTGGTGGCCGAAGCCGCCCGGCATGGCTACGACGTGGCGTTCACGTATCGCGAGCGCCGGGATGCCGCCGACGCGGTGCTGGCCACGGTTCGCGCCGAATCGCCGGACGCGCGGTGCGAAGCCTATCAACTGGACGTGCGCGACTCCGCGGCGGTGGAACGGGTTGGCGACCAGGTGCTCGACGCGTTCGACACGGTGCACGTGGTGGTGGCCAACGCCGCGATCACGCATGCCGGGATGGCCATCTCCACGGCCGACGAGGAGTGGGACGCCGTGCTCGGTACCAATCTCACCGGCTCGTTCTTCGTGGCCCGCCAGTTCCTGCCGGCGTTTCTCGCCAACGGGTTCGGCCGTTTCATCTTCATGTCCTCGATCGCCGCGAAAGGCATGTCCGGAGACGTGGCGTACAGCGCGAGCAAGGCCGGGATGCTCGGGCTCTCGGGCGCGCTGGCCAAGGAGTACGGACGCAAGGGCATCACCAGCAACGCGCTGTTGATGAGCCTGTTCGAAACGGAAATGACGCTCAAGGAGCTGTCGACGAAGAACCGCGAATTCTACGAAGCCCACTGCCCCGCCGGTCGCATCGGCCAGGTGCCGGAGGTGGCGGCGGCCGTGCTGTTCCTCGCCAGCGAAGGCGCGTCGTTCGTGAACGGCCAGGAGATTGGCGTCACCGGCGGACTCGACTGGTTGCACTGACCATGGGCATCGGCATCGAAAAACTCGGCGTGTATCCGTGCGCGCTGTCGCTCGACATCGCCGCGCTGTGCGAGGCGCGCGGCCTCGATGCCGCCAATTTCTGCGGCCGCTTGTTCTGCGACGAGCGCTCGGTGATGGGACCGTTCGAGGATGTCATCACCCTTGGCGTGAATGCCGCCATGCCGATGCTGACCGCGGACGATCGCGATGCCATCCGGCTGCTGATTGTCGCGACCGAGTCGTCGCCGGACCAGGAGAAGCCGGTCAGCTCGTGGGTGCATCACTTCCTGGGTCTTCGTTCCGATTGCCGCAACTTCGAGGTCAAGCACGCCTGCTACGGCGCGACCGGCGCGCTGCAGGTCGCCATCGGCTGGTTGATGTCGGCGGTGGATCCCGGCGCAAAGGTCCTGATCGTGAATGCCGATCACGCCTTGATTGGCGTGGACGGGCCGCAGGAGCCGGTGCTCGGGGCCGCGGGCCTGGCGCTGCTGCTCTCCAACAACCCACGCATCGTCGAATTCGACGCGGGGTGGAACGGCGTTTACGCCCACGAAGTGGCGGACATCTTTCGTCCCGCACCCGGCGTGGAGACCGGTGATGCCGACGAAAGCCTGCTGTCGTATCTCGACGCGGTGGAGCTCACCTACGACGCGTATGTGGCGCGGGTCGGGCAGCCCGTCGACTTCGATCGGTTCTTCGCCGCCAACATCTATCACGTGCCGTTCGGCGGCCTCGCCCAGCGCGCGCACTTTCGCCTCGCACGACGCGAGATGAAGGTGTCGAAGGCCGAGGCCGAGCAGCACTGGGATCGGAAATCAAAATCCTCGCTGACCTACAACCGCCGCACCGGCGGCGTCTACGGCGCGGCAACGTTTGTCGCACTCGCAGGGCTGGTCGACGCCACGCCGTCGTTGACCACCGGCGATCGCATCGGCATCTACAGCTACGGATCGGGATCGTGCGCCGAGTTCTATAGCGCCACGCTTGGCGCGGAAGCGCGGGTGGCGGTCGCACAAGCGTGCGTCGACCAGCAACTCTCGAATCGACGCAGCCTGACGGTGACGGAATACGAGGCCTGCGAGCGCGCGACGTTCGCCGCCACTTGCGCCAGCGACTACACGCCGCCGGTGGACCTGCTCCCGTCGCTGTACGACTCGCATTACGCCGGCCGGCACAAGCTCGTCTTCCGTGGCACACGCAACTACTACCGGGAGTACGCGTGGAGCTGAACGACACAGCGACGGTGCAGTTGCCAGTGGATCTGGATGCCAGATCGATCGGGCGGCTCACTCGCGATCTGGACGATGCGCTCGCATCGCCGGCGCCGCTCGTGACACTGATCGGGGCCAACGCCGACACGTATTGCCTCGGCCTCGCGGTGGGATCCAGCCTGCACGGCGCCGCGCCGACGCACGCATTCTCCGACCTGCTGACCACGATGCACCAGGCGCCGAAGCCGCTGCTGGCCGCCGTTGACGGCCGCGCGATCGGCGGCGGCATGGGCCTCGCCGCCGCCTGTGATTGGGTCGTCGCCACCGAGCGCGCGACCTTCGCGTTGCCCGAATTGCTATGGGGCCTCGTGCCCGCGATCATCTGGCCGGTCCTCACCGGCCGCATGGCGCCGCACGTGGTACGGCAGTGGACGCTGTCGGCGCATTCGCGATCCGGCGCGGAGGGACATGCCGCCGGCCTCGTCGACGACCTCGTCCCAAACGGGACGCTGGATCGCGGGATCGGACGACGCACCCGCACGCTGCGACGACTCGATCCGGATGCCCTGCGCCGGCTGCGCGCCTGGGCGCGCGTGTCGCAGCAGCACGACCTGGCCACCGCACTTCGGCTCGGCGCCGAGATCACCTCAACCATGCTGCATCACCCGTCCGTGCAGCGCCGCTGGGCCGCCTTTGCCGCGGGAGAGTCGCCATGGTCCGGTTGATCACCAGCGACGGCATCGCGCGGGTGACCCTCGCCGATCCGGATTCCGCCAACGCGCTCGGTGAGGCGATGGTCCACGCCCTGCGGGATGCGTTCAACGCGATCGACCGAGACGACGATGTGCGAGTCGTTGTGTTGTCGGGTAAAGGCGATACGTTCTCGAGTGGCGCGCCACGCGAGCTGCTCTTACGGCTCGCCGCCGGCGACCTGCGGCCGACCGATATTGTGCTGCCCAAGTTGCTGCTCGACTGCGCGGTTCCGGTCGTGGCGGCAATGGCCGGCCATGCCACCGGCGGCGGATTCGCTCTCGGCCTCGCCGCCGACATCGTGCTGATCGGCGATCAAAGCCGCTACGGCTTCACCTTTATGAACCTCGGATTTACGCCGGGCATGGGCACCACGATGCTCTGCGAGCACGTGTTGTCGCCCGCGGTGGCGCACGAGCTGCTCTATACGGGCGAGCTCAGGCGCGGCAGCAGGTTCGCGGGGTCGGGAATCAATCACGTTCTGCCTGTTCAACAGGTCGAGCCAAAGGCGTTGGACATCGCCGCAAGGATCGCGGAGAAACCGCGCCAATCCCTCACCGCGCTCAAGCGGACGTTGTCGCTCCCGCGCCGGCGCGCGTTCGAACAGTCGATCACCAGCGAATCGTTGATGCACCAGATCACGCTTGGCGGCGCCGCGCGCCGCATCCAGGACGCCTATGTGGAATGACTTCACCGGCCGCGCGGTGCTCGTCACCGGCGGCACCCGCGGCATCGGCCTGGCAGCGGGACTCGCGTTTGGCAGGCGCGGCGCTCACGTCACCCTGACGCACAAGTGGGGCTCGGCTGATGACGCGGCGATTTGCGACGTGTTCGCCAGGGCCGGCGCCGCAAGGCCGTGCATCGTCCAGGCGGACGTCGCCAATGACGAGGACGTGTTGACCGTGCTCGAAGGTATCCGCCGCGATCACGAACGGCTCGAGGTGTTCGTGTCGAACGCGGCATTCGGCGCAACCGTCCGCGGCGTCGACGACTACTCGAAGAAGGCGCTGCACACCGGCATCGATTACTCGGCATGGCCGCTCGTCACGCACACGCTGGCGGCGCGGACGTTATTCGGCCGGGCGCCCCGCTACGTCGTCGGCGTGTCGTCTCAAGGCGCCGACACGATGCACGCCGGCTACGACCTGATC
>Ga0190265_10003197_pt1 | contig 11153 bp, 11 predicted proteins | sample Popmic124T_FD_133135 | JGI IMG/M metagenome (GOLD analysis project Ga0190265, IMG submission 133135) | Populus adjacent soil microbial communities from riparian zone of Indian Creek, Utah, USA - 124 T | ecosystem: Environmental > Terrestrial > Soil > Riparian zone | place: USA: Utah | collected...
ACCTACGACCGCGAGGACGATCGGCGCATCTACGATCATCGAATGGGCGAGATGGCGCTGCGGACGGGTTTAACCGACTGGCTCGAACTTCGCGTGGGTTGGGCCGGTTTCTCGGCCACCGAGTTCACCGAGCGCATTCGCCGCCCGGTCGGCCGCATGGTGACGCAGGAGCGACACGAGGACGGCTGGCACGACATGAATCTTGGCGTCAAGGTTCCGCTGCTTCGCGAGAAGAAGTGCCTCCCCAATGTCTCCTTCATCTATGAGATGTCGATTCCCACGGGCAGCAGCACGAAGTCGTCCGACGACGTGGGTCATTTTTTCAGCCTGCCCTGGAACTATGCGATCACCAAGAAGATCACCGCCTTTGGATCGCTCGCGGGCACGGTCACCAATTCGCCGACCGGCCAGTTCTTCGCCGGCCAGGCGACCCTCGGCGGCGCCTATCACGCGACCGACTGGATGACGCTCTACACCGAGTACTTCACCCGCATTCACAACACCGAGCATGGCGACTGCCTGCACGTGCTCAGCGCCGGCCCGATCTTCTGGCTGACGGACAACATTTCGATCGATACGCGAATCGGCGTCGGCCTCAATGAGGAAGCGCCGGACTTCCAGACCAGCGTCGGTATGGGAATTCGATTCTAGGTCGTCGAACTATACAAGGAGCTTGATATGCTGTGGTTTGACTTTATCTTTGCTGTGGGCATCAATGTGGTGAGCTTCGTGATCAACGGGTTGCTCGGTCTCCCGATTCTGTTCCTGCAGGACGCAGTGGGACTCTAGGCGTCGCAGGCGATTCTCCAATTTGGTTGAAATGAACGGCCCGCCGGCATCATCGATGCCGCGCGGGCCGTTTGCTTTTGATATCGTGATCGGTCCGCCATGCCGGGTGGCCCATCCCCTGGGGATGGGTTCGCGATGATCGTAATCACGTGATCGCCCACGTCTCATATTTCCGCCTCCTCCCGGTTTCTTTCAGACTCCACCCCCTGGCCGGCCATCTCCCGGTGAAGAATCAGTGGATCACGGTGATCGCGCTGGTTCCCTGAAGAAACTTGCTCAATCGGGAGATTGTCACCATGACCTCGCAAAGGAATCTGACATCCGCTTCGACGGTTCGTGCTCTCGGCTTGTTCCTGGTGCCAGCACTCCTGGCGATCACCGGCTGCGGAACGTCCGCGCCGGCTCTCGACCCAAGCCAACTGGCGTCGCTCTACGACCTGAATCAGACCGGCCAGGCCGTCGTGCGGCTGTACGCGGCGCCCATCCCGGGCATCGAGGGCATCGCCACGCATCCGTGGTTCGTGGTGAAGCACGCCAACTGGAACGGCTTTAACCGCTGGGAAGTCTGGCAGGACGCGGGCTACCCCTACGGCCACGTGCGGCTCAACCTCCAGTACCTGGAAGACGACGTCGGCGCGGGGGGCGCCACCGTCGTCGCGGAGCTGGTCGGCCCGGCCGCCGAGTCCGTGGTGAGCTTCATCGAATCGCAGTCGCCGTTCTACCCCTGCCAGAATTATTACGAGTACTTTCCGGGGCCCAACAGCAATTCCTACGCCCAGTGGGTCCTCGACAACACGGGCTGGCAGGTGACGCTGCCGTCGACCTCGATCGGAGCGGACGTGCCGGCGAATTGTCAATAAGGCTCGCATCGCGCCGCCCTTGCGCCAGTCGCGCAAATGCCTTATGTTTGGCTTCAGAGAGGGCACTTCGCCGCGACAGGCGATGCCCCTTTCAGGACGTGGTGGACGGAGGCGTTCGAGCAAATCGCCTAACGGTGAGCCTTCCATTTGAGTTGGGCAAGGACAAGCGCGTTGCGGTTAAGATAGTGGATGACCGGGGCATCGAGAGTCTGCGGATCGTGGAGTTGCGATGATGGACGACGGCATCCAGATTGAAATCCCAATGGAATCGATCAAGGCAATCTGCGCGAAGTGGAAGATCAGGGAGTTCGGCGTGTTTGGATCGGTGCTTCGGCGCGATTTTCGCCCGGACAGCGACATCGACGTGCTGGTGAGCTTTGAACCGGGCGCGGGATGGAGCTTGTGGGACCTGTTTGATCTTCAGGACGAGCTTGAGTCCTTACTTGGACGCCGCGTTGATCTGATTGAGAAAGAAGCACTGCGTAACCCGTTCAGGCGACACGAGATTCTCAGCACGCGGCGGGTGCTTTATGCCGCGTGAATTCAGCGACGCATCGTATTGCGAGACATGCTGGAGGCAACGAATATCGATGTCACCGGCGAGGGCTTCGAAGGTGAATAGGTCGGATGTGTCTACTTCCATTTGGGGGGCCTTTCCGCAAACCCGCCACGGCGGGTGAACTCCCACAAACAGAGGCAAACAGATGCGGCTGCGTGCGTCGGTTTTGATGGGCGCTTCGGTGAGCGCCTTGTAATTAGAGAGGTTGCTCTGCGCTTCGCGACGCGAGGCCTAAGGACACAGAGGCTGCATGCGAGTTCATGGTCGAACGGGTAGAGATTTTCGCACCCGCCGGCGGGCAGATAGTCGCAAATTGCGACCACCCTCGTCAGGTGGGCGGCGCGTCTCGAGTCAGTACGACTCGCAGTTCGACTCGTTTACGGCAAATAGACCAGGCAATTCGGGCTTCGATTTTTTGGTGCCTCTGACGCCAACGAAATCGCCCATTGCGCTGCGTCCGTCGCGAAGGCGCTTTACTGTGGCACTTATCGCGGCTTCGGCAATATCAATTCCGATGAATCTCCGCTCAAGTTGGGCTGCCGCTTCGAGCGTGGTGCCCGACCCGCAGTAACAATCCAACACCAAGTCACCGGGATTTGTCGTCGCCGCGATCAGGCGGCACACCAAATCAAAGTTCTTTTCGGTTGGATAGCCTGTGATATGGACGTTCTGATTATGAGCATCCCTAAACCCCATCCAGATGTCCTGCGCCGGAATACCCTTACTCTGGTCAAAGAACACCTTGCGCCGGGGGTTGCCATTGGGCGACCAATATATCTCACCGGCGGCGTCAAGCTCGTCCAACTTGCGTGGCGGATACTGCCAGTGCTTTCCAGTGGGTGGTAGCTTGCCTCGCCAGGGCAGCCCGGTTTCCCCGCGCCGGATTCCAGGCGCGTGGACCGGCACCTTTTTGTAACGACGGCCAGATTTCTTATCGATGCATGGATATTCCTCATCCACCTTTAGGTCGGTCCATGCGTCGTAGGGGCGATGCCAGACGTTCTGATCAGTCTTGGTATAGAATAGAATATGATCAGCGATGTTGCCGAAATTGTTGCGGGTGTAGTTCTTAGTGTTGCACTTCTTCCGTGTAATAAAGTTGCGAAAGTTCTCCCGTCCAAATACCTCGTCCATGACGACCTTTGTCTCAAAGATCATGTTCTGGTCAAGATGGACGAAGATTGAACCGTTGTCGGCGAGTAAGTCGTGGAGCACGATAAGACGTCGGCGCAGCGACTCCAAGTATTCCGCGCCATCCAGATGATCATCATAAGCATGCTTGGCGTCTCGATCGACAAACGCCATCGAAGTGGCATAGGGCGGATCGATGTAGATGCTCCGGACTTGATTGTGCACGTCGGACCGTTCCCGTAACCAAAGCAGTGCTGGCAGATTGTCACCCCGAAAAAGCCGCCCCGCGCTACTCGCCGTCTCGACTTCGACGGGCTCTGAACTGGGTAATGCCAGCACTTCGCCGCGCGACAACTTTCCGGGATAACTTAGAGTATACCTAAGCCGCTTGATTCGCCGTGTTGAAGGAACCCCGGTCGCCATAGATCACGACTCCAGCCATTCTGCAGTGATGCGCTCGGGCACCATCCGCAGTGTCACAATTTTGATTCGCCCCTTGCCGGATCGCTCCAAATAGACGTAGTCCGACCACATCGAACCCAGAAGGAGGCCAGGCCCATCATTGAGGAAGATCACCTTGAGATTCTTCAGGCCTTTTTTCTTCGCGAACCCGAGTACCTCGTTGGCACACTCCCGAGATCCGCCGGTCCGGTCGTCCTCTTGCGCTCCGCCCCGATCGCTGTCGTAGCGCGCGAAACCGACTGCGAGCACACGATCTTCATGCTTGATGATAAAATCCGCTGGGCGATCGGGCTTTGGATAGTCGGGCCAAACGGTTCCCAGCCGGACATCCTGCCCTGCTCGCTCCGGCCCCGTAACCGTGAACGCTGGAAGGTGTCCTCGGATCATCGCAAAGAACTTTTCTGTCAGATCGTACCCCTTCTTACCGCGATCCTTGTACTCCCAAAGAACGGCGCAGAGAGCCTCGTCAGGGATCGGCCGTGAAGCGAAGGCCTTTTGTACTTCCTGAATAGGCCGAAAGCTGGCGCCGAACTGCTCACAGATCGCTTTGGCTTTCGACTTATTCTTAAGCATTTCTACCGGAGTCGTCGGGCTGACGTATTTCCGATAAACACGTGAGAGCTGCACCCGCATCCATGTTTCAGTCAACTCACAGATGTTCATGAACAACGCGGACGACGACTCGGAACGCTTGAGAATCTGGCCGAATAAAACAAGCACCGGCTTATACAGCTCGCACGCTTCCGGAAGAATGTCGGGGTAATACTCACCGGTAGCCAACGTGATCCACGTGGCGGCGTCCGGGCGATAGTCTTCAAGCTCTTTTCTTGCAATTGGAATCGTCGCAGGTTTTGGCGTGCGATTAGGAATTAGGTCCGGTTTCGGTCGTTTCGGTTTGGGCACGGGGAAGATTTTATCGTTCGGAATGGAAGGCGGCAAGTGTTAAGTTTGGCGAATGTTTGGTGCCCTGACAAGCCCGGTTCCCCCAATGTTTGCGTCTGTGAATTGTTTGGGACTCGTAAGTCAGGTCCGAGACCCGACATTTTTCCTGAAGCGCAGAGCTTTACTAATCTACATGTGCTGGACTGTGCAATTCCAAAATACGCCTCCGTGTGTAGGTTGGGTCCGCAGACCCAACATTTGTGCGCTGGCGAACCGCGGACGCGCCGAGCACTCCTTAACATGTGCGAACGAACGCCAATTCCCAAAATCCGCCGAGGCATTCAGGCCGCTTCAAGCCAGTTCAACCCGGCAAAAGTTTTTTGAGCGGTTGAAATTGGCAAACAGACCAGATGCCACCGCTCCCCCGAAAAAAAAAGAAAAAAAGCCAGCAACCGCGGGGGTCGCTTTGGTGGCTTGCCCAACTCCCTCGCTCGCGCGTCGGGCTCGGAATGGCTGCCATCACTTTCCCGTCGCCGCGAGGATCTGGCGGATCGCTCCGAGGTGATAGGCGGTATGCGCGATGCTCGACAATGCGCCGGCCGCCGAAATATCCTCCCAGTCCTGCCGCGCGATGACGTGCTTTTGCCAGGATTCAACTTCGCGGCGCAGATTGTCGCGGAGCTTGCGCCATTCATCGGCACTGACCACGCCGCGCCGCCAACTGGCCTCCCAATCAGCCCGGGACCACGGGTTCTCCTCGCCACCTGCCCACCGGTTCAAGAGCGAAAGCCCGTACCAGACGTGGTCGGCGTGCGCGGCGATCGTGGTCTTTCCGGGCATCGGCCGCGCCGAGGCGGTTGCCGCGTCGATCGAGTCGAGCTGGCCGATCAGGCCCGCATCGCCCGGGTTAAGAATGAACGCTTCGCGGCCGGGCGGGCCGTTAAAAATCTCCGTCAGGAGTTTGGAGATTGCACGTTGGAAGATGCCGTCGATGGGGTTCATATTGATCTCACGGGGCTGCAATGTCGTAAATTGACCCAATCGCCAAATTGGCAGGTCCGTACTCGAAACCCGGCGCTGGCGCTTCGGGCTCTGGTTCCCTCGCTTGCGTGTCGGGCTCGGAATGTTGCATGAGCCGTCCGGCAGGGGCGCCGGACGCTACCTTTAGTAGAAGACGGTGACGAGCAGGTGCGGCTCCTTGGTTTTGCCTTCGAAGACGCCGACGGTGGAGGAGCTGGATTTGATGTATAGCTCCGTGTGGGAGTCGAGCCATTCGTTGATCTGCTCGTCCATGTGTGCCAGTCCCGCGGCAGTCAGCTTGCCGTGGAAGGTGCGGCAGCGGGTGGCCGGCTCGTTGAAGGGGGTGATGCTGCGCTTGAAGTGCTGGTCCTTGTGGCCGCCGGACAGGGTGCTGCCTTCGGAGAAGCTACGAATCTGGTGGGGAGCGTGGTTGGTGACTTCGGTTTCGTCGATCAGCGAGAGCGACTTGTCCGCCTCGTCGCGCGTGCCTTTCGCCCCTGGAAAGTACACGCGGCCCTGGTTGCCGTTCTCGTCGGAGATGACGCCGCTCCCCTCGCCGCCGCCCGCGCGGCCGGCGGGAGCGCGGGCAGCACCGGCGGGGACCGTGGTGGAGGCGGCGCCGGCCGGGTGGGCCGGAGCTTGCGCGGCCCGCGCGCGCATCAGTTCCTCCCGCTTTTTTGCGATACAGCCAGGGCACAGCAGCACGCCGTTCACCAAGCCTGCTTGGCGCGCGAGAATCTGGTTGGGCGAGATGTCGCCTCCGCATCCCTCACAAGTCTTGTTGCTGGTGGTCTCCGACATGGCGTCACCTCCCGGAGTCAGGTTGGTTCACCGCAGGCGTCCCAGTTGGCGCGGCCGAGCAGGCATAGAACGCCGCTCGCGACAAAACGAAGGCAGCCGCACCGGAAACAAGAATTGCTTCCAGCTCGTAGTATAACTTCCCCATCGTTGCCGGATCAAACGAAATCCGGCGATCGGACTGGATTAGGCCGGAATCAATTCCGCAAGCTCCTGGAGCGACAGGACCGCGAGAAAGGCGATCGAAAACACGCCGGCCAGAAGTCCCAGCAACGCCTTGGGAAAGGACGCCTCCTCGACCATGAGCAGCGGAAGCCCGGCGGCGAGCACGAAGGCGGCCGACGCCGGGTAAGCCAGATTCCATGCAGCCAGATCGGCGACGCCCGCTGCGGCGAGCACGCCGACGGCGGCGTACTTCAAGTAACGGTGCGCCAAAGCCACGCGCTTTCCCGACAGCAGGATGGGTGTCAGAACACAGGCACCGGCAATGAAGCTCCAGTACCATTCCCATCGGTGGGGCGGCGCGTGCAGGGCGACGGCATGATGGACCGCGTTCACCCATGCAAAAAAGAGGATGAACTGTCGCGCCACTTCAAAACGATTGGCGACGAGCTTGTCGACGACGGACCGCGCCCCCTCGACGGCCTTCAAATCCGGAAGCATGCCGGAAGTGTCCCGGGCCGCCTCCGGACTGGAGATCAACTCTCCGCCGAGCACGGCCTGCAAATCCAGCCTCAGCCGGTATTCGCCGACCGTGAAGGATTCGCCGGGCTTCAGTTTTCCGGTGGAGATTCGTACCGGGCCGATCCAGGTTCCCGACTCCGAATCCAGATCCTCAACTTGAACCGAGCCCCGCGCCGTGACCTTCAGCCGGCAGTGCTTTTTCGCAACGACATCGCTCTCCAGCGACAGCCAGCACCCGCCGGCCGTTCCGACAATCAAGTCCTGGCCGACCGGGAGTACGAATTGCTCGCCCACCCAGAATGAGCCTTCCATCACGGTGATGAGCGCGCGGTATCTTCCGCGCTGCGGGTCGACCAGTTCGATCTGAAGGTCGCGCTGACACTTCGGGCATTCAGCCGCGACGATGAGATCGAGTCTTTCGCAGTCGAGCGGATTTCCGCACGGGCAACAAACCAGTAACGCCATGCCTTTAGAACAACCACCCTCTTTTTCGTGGAAACCAACCGCAATCCGAAACCGCGGCGGCAGCCCGATGCCTGAGACTTCTCGATGCATTATACACGCAAATAAGCGACCGGTAACACGCGGTTTGAAGGGCCCTCCAGCGATGTCAGATGTAGGGCAACTGCGCTTGATTGACCGGCGAATCAGCCATGGGGGACGCATCTCTTGCCGCCTCGCCGGCGCCGACGCTGCAGGTTCCAACCGGGTCGGGTTGCGAATGGTCGGCTCTTAATTCGGCGTTTTGGGCTGGCCGATACTTGTTACGGCGCTGCGCGCGCCGCGCGCCGCAGAAGCTGCGCGGGGAGCGGAAATGATCTATCTGGCCGCCTGCATCTGGCTCCTCGTCGCCGTCTCGATGGCGTGGGGGGTCTATTGCATCTGGGGCACGATGATCAAGCCGCGCACGCTGGATATTCTGCTTTTCCCCGGAACGGCGGTGGCGCAAGTGGGCCGCACGGTCGCGCTCCTTGTCACCGGCGCAAAGTTCAATCCCAAGGCCGTGCCCGACAAGAAGGACGCGACGGCGTCCGAAGGGCCGGTGTTCGAGCCGAGCATTCCTGTGTTCGGACCCATTCTGACCGGCTTTGTACCGCTGGCATTTACGATTTGTGCGATCTTCGCGGTGCTTACCCGGCTCGGTGAACCGGTGCTGATCGCGATCCCGCATGACCAAATCACGCAGGAATTGCCGAACACGTTATCGGTCTTCTGGAATCAACTTCGCGGCCTCATCACGCTTGCCGAGCGCACCCTCGATGCCTTGCGAAGCGCCGACATGGTGAACTGGCGGTTCGCGCTGTTTACCTACGTCTTCGCATCCCTGGCCATTCGATTGTCACCATTCCGCGGAAATGCGGCCGGCCTATTCGGCGCGATCTTGATCGCGGCAGGCGGCATTGCTTTGATCGGAACTCTCACGACGCTTCCGGCCGATCTGATACAGCAGGGATGGCCGATCTTCTGCGTGACGCTGGGAATGCTGGTGCTGCTGTTGATCGGAACGCTGATCGCACGCGGCGTGTTCGCGACGGTGCGGATGCTGGCGCATCTTCAGTGAGCAAAGTCTCAGTTGCATGACTCACGCGTCGAACGAATCAAAACGCCTCAGGACGTGAACAAGTCACGCTTGGCGCGCTGAAAGGGATTGCCTGGTGTCCGAGAATGAACCCCCCGCGAAGAAGTTTGCGGCCGATTTCCACGGGAAAATCGTAACACAATCCAGGCTCACGGGGATCGTTTCCGATCTGCGTCAGCCACGCGGCACTGCGTCTCCGCCCATGATCGTTCAGTGTCACGGATGCTTCGACATCGTTCACCCCGGACATATTCGCTATCTCCAATTCGCAAGCACGCAAGGCGACCTCCTGATCGTTTCGATCACCGGCGATGAACAGGTCGGCAAGGGCGCGCAGCGGCCGTATATCCCGCAGGAACTGCGGGCGGAAAACCTCGCGGCGCTGTCGTTCGTGGACTACGTGGTGATCGATCCGCATCCCACGGCGGCGAAGATACTATCGAGCGTGCGGCCCGATGTTTACGTGAAGGGACGGGAGTATTCGTCGAGCGATGACCCGCGATTTCTGGCGGAACGAAAGATCGTGGAGGACTACGGCGGGCGCGTGGTCTTCTCCAGCGGGGAAGTCGTCTTCAGCTCCAGCCGAATCGTGGAAAGCATGAACGAGGATGCCCATATTGAACGTGCGAGGCTGTCAGCAGTCTGTCGCCGCCACGACCTGACGGCGACTTTGCTGCACGAGGCGATTTCTCGATTCGCCGGCCTTCGGGTGCTGGTGGCGGGCGATGTGGTCGTGGAGCGCTACATCCACTGCGAGTCGGCCGGGATGTCGACGGAATCGCCAATGATGTCGGTGCGGGAGCTGAACCGGCTCGACTTTGTCGGCGGCGCGGGAGCGGTCGCGCTCCAGATCGCCGCCTTGGGGGCGACACCGGTGCTTGCCACGGCCCTGGCAGACGACACCGCTTCCCGATTTGTGCGGGAAACCTTGATCCGTGGCGGCGTGGAAATCTCGGACATCGACGCGCGCGAGGAAACGCCGGTGCATTCCCGGTATCTCGTTGACGAGCAACGGGTATTCAAGCTGTCCTCGGGGCGACCGTCCCCGATGGAAACCGCGCGGGAACGGGCGGCGGCGGGGCGGCTGGTGGCTGCGGCCCGCGGCGCCGACGCGTGCATCGTCCTGGATGGCAGCTACGGCCTGCTCTCGCCGGGCGTGCTTGGCGCGATCAACGGGGTCATCCGCGAACGCGTACCCTTTATTTCGGTCGGGGCCTCCGAAGCTCAGCCGGCCGCCGCGGGTGTCGGCGGGGGCGACCTGATCTGTTGCTCCGAGCGCCGCCTGCGTGCGGGCTTGCAGGACCGGGAGGGGAGCTTGTCAACGCTTGCATATCGACTGCTCGAAAAATCGGGCGCGCGCCGCATGATCGTCACGGTCGGCAAGCGCGGCGTGGTGACATTCGATCGGCCATCCCAGGATGCCGATTCGACGGCATGGAGAGGCCGCTTGTTGAGCGAGTACCTTCCATCCTTCGCAGGTAGCGTGCAGGACCCTTTCGGCGCCGGTGAGTCATTGCTGGCAACTGCGTCACTTGGGCTTGCGACCGGCTGCAATTTGATGCAGGCCGCCTATTTGGCAAATCTCGTTGCAGGCGCGACGGTCATGCACGAGGGACCTCAGTCGATCGGAACCGACGAAGTGTGTCGACATCTTGAGAAGCGACATGAATTGCGGAGCGAACGCGAGCAGACCGGCACGCATTTCGGGGCGAAAATCGACGCTTCATTCTCGCATCGAACGCCCGGTTGGTGCGACCGAGCGGAGCAGGTCGTCGGCCTGAAAAGCGAACTGGTGGGGTGAGGGCAGCGTTTTGATCGTCGGCGCGCGCCCAGTTCATCGAAACCCGGAGAGCTGTCGTGCTCAAACAACCGCCGGATTGCACCGTCATCATTCCCACGCGTAACCGGCGAGAAACGCTCTCAACTACCCTTGAGCAGCTACTTTCACTTCCCGACGCGAACTTCGAAGTCATCGCTGTGGATAATGCGTCAACGGACGGCACGGCTGCGCTCGCGGGGCGCTATCGAGACGTGCGCTGGATCCGGCTTTCGGAAAATGCTGGAGCCGCCGCACGCAACGCGGCGGCGCGCGAGGCGCGCGGCCGAATCCTGTTCATGCTCGATGACGACAGTTGGCCCGAGCCGGGAGTGATCGCAACCTCGGTCAAGCGATTGGACGCCTGCGACGATTTGGCCGCGATCGCCTGCCGCGTGCTGCTGGCAGGGCACGATCGAAAGCACGATGCCGGAGGCGTGCCGGGCATCTTCTTTAATTGCGGCGGAATCGTCAGGCGCGACGCATTTTTGCGCGCGGGTGGCTTTCCGGCGGATTATGACTATTACGTCGAGGAATACGATCTCTGCTGCCGGCTGCTGCAGGCCGGCTGCC
>Ga0190265_10003198_pt1 | contig 11150 bp, 11 predicted proteins | sample Popmic124T_FD_133135 | JGI IMG/M metagenome (GOLD analysis project Ga0190265, IMG submission 133135) | Populus adjacent soil microbial communities from riparian zone of Indian Creek, Utah, USA - 124 T | ecosystem: Environmental > Terrestrial > Soil > Riparian zone | place: USA: Utah | collected...
CCAGTCCGACGCCCAGCCCGGTGAGGCCGGGTGAGAAGGCGAGCACCACGTGCCCGACGGTGATGACGACGGCGCCGTAGAGCACCATGTTCTGCGGACTGACGAGCCGGTCGCCCAGCCATGCGCCGAGGATCTGGGACAGGTAGACGGCGCCGCCGTAGGCGCCGACGATGCCCGCCGCGACGGCCGGGTCCAGGGCGAGACCGCCGTCCGCGACTGCGTAGAGCAGGTAGAACGAGAGAATTCCCTGCAGGCCGTAGAAGGAGTAGCGCTCCCACAGTTCGGTGAAGGCCATGCTCCACAGGCCGCGCCGGAGGGGGTGCCCGGGTTTCCCGACCGGTGTCTCGTCGGTGTCGCGGTCGGTCGCCGTGGTGGTCTGGTGCGGGTTCGTCGTCATTCGCTGAGTCCTGCCAGTCGCGAGCCGAAACGGGCTATGAGGGAGGTGTTCTGGGAGTGGCGGCTTTCCTCCCACCGGTCGGCGACGCCGAAGAGCCGGTACATGGCGTGGACGCCGGCCAAGCGCAGCGGTTCGGGCTCCCATCGCCCTGAGTCGTGCTCGTTCCACGGCAGCCGGGTCAGCGCGGTGTCGCGTCCGTCTGCCCGGTCCAGGAGCGTCCGTGCGGCGAGGTGGGTGGCCGTGACGCCGTGTCCGGCGAAGCCGCGCGCGACGCCGATCCTGGTGCCGGAGTCGAAGGTGATCCCGGCGCACCAGTCGCGGGTCACGCCGATGGCGCCTCGCCAGGCGTGTTCGACGGTGAACTGCAGGTCGGGAAAGAACAGTTGGAGCCGTTCGCACAGAGTGCGCACCGTACGGGTGTCCACGCTGCCCTGGCCGGGGGTTCCGGAGTTGAAGGCGTAGGGCGTGCCACGGCCGCCGATGGCGATGCGGTCGTCGGCGGTGCGCTGTGCGTAGACGAATGCGTGCGCGGCGTCGCCCAGGCATTCCCGGCCCTGCCAGCCGATGCGTTCCCAGACGTCTTCGGGGAGCTGGTTGGTGACGACCATCGAGGAGTTGACGGGGATGATGTCCCGCTTGCCGAGGCCGCGGGCGTCGCTGTCGACCTGGCCGGAGTAGGCCTCCAGGCAGGTCAGGATGGTCGTGGCGCGCACCGTTCCGCGCGAGGTGATCACTGTGCCGGGCGCGATCCGGGTGGCGCGCGTGCCTTCGACGACGCGTACGCCCTTGGCCTCCACGACCGCCTTGAGACCGCGGATGAGCTTGGCGGGGTCGAGTCGCGCGGTGGTGCGGGTGAGCAGGCCGCCCAGCGCCGGGCGGACGGCGATGCGCTTCTTGACGGCTTCGGCGTCGAGGAGTTGGAGGTCCTGCTTGCGGTATCCGTTGGCGAGGTCTGCCGCGTGGGTCAGTTCGAGGCGTTTCATCGCGGCCGGGGTGGTGGCCACGCGCAGATGCCCGCCCCGGTGCTGGTCTGCCTGGATGCCCTCCTCCTGGAGGATGCGGAGCGTGTCGTCCACGGCTCCGTCCATCTCCTGCTGGAAGGAGGCGACGGCGGCGGCACCGTCCTGCCCTCGGGCCCGGGCAGCTTTGGCGTACACGGCGCGGTTGCCGGGGATGAGTGGCGAGAGCCAGCCGCCGTTCCGTCCGGAGGCGCCGTAGCCGACCTCTTCGGCCTCCAGGACGGTGATCTTCGCGCCGGGGTGATCCGTGACGGCGTGGTAGGCGGCCCAGAGTCCGGTCAAGCCACCGCCGACGACGGTGAGGTCCTGTTCCTCGTCGGGGAGGTCCGCGGTCCGGCGCTGCGACGAGTCGGCCGGCCCGTCCGCTGTGTGGGCAGCCCGCATCCAGTGCGATATCTCGCCGTTGCGGTATGCGGTCATCAGTGGCTCCAGCGGGGGGCGACGGGGTGTCTCGGCGGAGTGGGAGTTCAGTAGGTGGGGGGTGCTATCGCCCACAGGACGCGGGCCTCTTGGGTGCCGGTGATCTCGGCGACGCGGTGGGGCTCGCTGCTGAGGTAGTGGATCGAGTCCAGGGCGGAGAGCCTGTGGCGCTGCCCGCGGATCTCCACCTCCACTTCGCCGGACAGGACCAGGAGCAGCTCTTCGGAGCTGCCGTGGGTATAGGGCTCCACGCCGGTGGAGCCGCCCGGGGCGAAGTGGCCGAGGAGCACTTCCAGGTGGTCGAAGGATCCGGGGGTGAGTTTGATCTTCGTGGCGCCCTCACCGAAAGACATGCCGTGGGTGTCCCGGAAGCGCAGTACCGGGCCGGCTACGGATCCGCCCTGGTCGAAGAGGTCGCCAACGGTGAGTTTGAGTACCCCGCACAGTCGCTGAAGGGTGTGCACGCTCGCGTTCGCCTGGTCTCGCTCGACCTGGGAGAGGTACCCCTCGGTGAGGCCGGTCTGCCCGGCGACGTCCTTGAGCGTCAGATGGAGGGCCCGCCTGCGACGGCGCAGTCGGGCCCCGACGCCGGAACTGAAGTCGGGCTGGTCGTTCGGCATGGACGGGAACCTAACAAGACTTTGACTTCGCCACAATGGAAAGTGCCGTCATCAAAGTTTTCTTTGATCGACCACCGGCCAGGACGCACTGAGTGGGTCGGTGACGGTGGCCCGGCTGTCGTCGGCCGCGCCACCGGCCAGGACGCACTGAGTGGGTCGGTGACGGTGGCCCGGCTGTCGTCGGCCGCGCTGTGCCTGGGAACGACAGGCACAGGGCCTGGCCGAACGACGGATCGTCGTCGACTTCACCTTGGACGGCTGACCAGCCCACCCCATCCGGGATACGGCTGGACCGGCGCCCCCTCGATCCATCCGTCCTGTGATCGTTCAGTGCTCGTCCCAGTGGTCGTCGTGGTACGCGTGCCGGTGACCGTCGTGTACGTAGTCGACGTGGTCCTCATGAGGGACGGCCACGTGTCCGCACGTCATGCCGTGTTGGTGGGTGTGCTCGGCGTGCGTGCTGTGAGCTTCGGGTTCGCACTCGTCGGCATGGTCTTCGTGGATGCGGTGCAGATGCCCGTCGTGCGCGTAGTCCACGTGGTCATGGTGTGGCACGACCACGTGCCCGCAATTGTCACCGTGCTCGTGCGTGTGGTTCGGGTGGGTGGTGTGCGTGGCAGCCATGACGGTTCGCTCCGGTCGATTCGTCGGGTTGAGTCCCTGGGGCTTCCCGATCGTCCAGCGCCGGCAAAGCACGGTTCACCTGGCCACGCCAAGTCGTCCTGGATGTACGGCGAATGGTCGCGCCCGTATGGGCGTTCAGGGGACGCGGCCGGCCCGGTGGTCAAGGCCGGTATACGCGCAGGTCGCTCACCTGGAAGGAGAGGGACTGTGCGGTGGGCCGGGGTGCGGGATGGTGCTTGCCCGCGCATACCGAGAGGTTCACGACGAGGCAGGCGCGCCAGTGATCGCCCACGCCTGTGCCGTCGGCGAAGGCGACGTCGCCGTTGACGTACCAGGTGACCGATTCCGCGCCGAACTCGACTCGCACACCGACCCGGGCGCCGGGGTGGACGGCGGGGTCGGTGTAGTAGTGCCCGCTGCCGTTGACGTGGTTGGAGAGTTCGAGCACGTCGGCGTTGTCGGGGTGGTATTCGAAGACATCGATCTCGTTCCCGCCGTCCCGCCATGTCCAGATCGCGGGCCACGCTCCCACGTCCTCGGGCAGCCGTACGCGCGCGTCGAGGATGTCGCCTGTGCGGACGGTGAAGCCCTCCTCGCTGCCTTCGGTGGTGAGGAGACCGGCGCACCACGTGCCCTCGGGACGAGGAGTGGCGCGGAAGACGCCGGTTCGGCTGTAGGAGGGGTCGGGCACGAGGTGGTCGAGCTTGTCGTCCCCGGGGTTGGTGGGGCCGCCGCCCGGATAGGCCCATGAACGGCCCGCCACCCACTGCCGCTTCGAGGAGAAATCGGCGACGAAGACGGGTTCACCGGGCGGGGAGGCCGGGGATGCCGATGCGTCAGCAGGCCGGCGCGTGCGGGTCACTTGCCTGTTCCTGCCGGTTCCAGGAGGTGGGGGCTGTTGTTGCGTACGTTGTTGACCGCTGTGGAGACCGTACGGGCGTCCAGGTGGCCTCCTGCGGGGGAGGACAGAAGCGCGCGGAGCTCGTCCGGGTCGTGGTGTGCGGGGTCGAGCCAGGCTGCTTGATCAGCGGGGTCGATGGCCAGCGGCATGCGCGGATGGACCCTTCCGGCCGCGTCGGTGGCTTCGGTGGTGATGATGGTGCAGGTCGTCCACCACGCTTGCGGATCGTCCTTGTCGCGCTCGGGATCCCGCCAGATCTCGTACAGGCCCGCCAGCGCCATCACCTGTCCGTCGTGCGGGCTGATGAAGTAGGGCTGCTTGTAGGCCTTGTCGGTCCCGGTCGCCGGGACGGTCTGCCATTCGTAGAAGCCGTCGGCCGGCAGCAGGCAGCGGCGTTTGGTGAACGCGCGGCGGTAGGCCGGTTTCTCGTGGACGGTCTCCATCCTGGCGTTGATCATCTTCGCGCCGACGTTCGGGCTCTTCGCCCAGAACGGCACCAGGCCCCAGCGCAGCGGCCGCAGTTGCCGCTCCACAGCTCCCGTTTCGCGATCGGCGGCCTCCAGGACGGCCCACACGGCGTCGGTCGGAGCGACGTTGTAGTTCGGTGCCAGTGCCTGTTCCGGGTTCCACTGGTCGACCTCGAAGAGGTCGACCAGGTCTTCCGGGCTGCGAGTCGAGGCGTATCTGCCGCACATGCATCCACTTTGCCACTACTGCCGTGAAGGCGGTTGCTGTACGTCGTGACGGCCGGCCCTGGCCCGTCCGGCCCGTCACGACCAGCGCAGGGAGACAGCCAGCGAGTAGAGGCGGGTCGTCTGCCGGTACCTGGCGTTGTTGTCGGAGATCAGGTACAGGGTGCGGCGGCCCGCAGCCCCTTGGTCCTGGGCCGGGTCGTCGCCCTGCTTCCCCGGGTCCAGCGCCATGCCTTCGACGTTGTCCAGCAGCGGGTTCGACTGGGTGTCCCGCGTGGTGACGTCGCCGGGAGGGCAGTGCGCGAGGTCGACGAGCAGTTTCTTGCGTGCAAGCAGATCGCTGTCCTCCTTGACCAGGCGCTCGGTGTCCATGACGTTCTCCGCGCTGCCGATGTCGACTTCGTAGATCCGGATGCCGTTGCCCAGCCCGCTGATGTAACCGCGTTCCAGGGCGAGCAGATGGTCCTTGTCGACGGCCACGAGTTCGCTCAGGTACAGGCCGTCTTCGGTCTGGTAGGCGAACTGCTGGTCGAGTTCGTAGTCGTCGCCCGGACTTCCCTCGTACCTCTGGATCCGTACCTGGTGGCGGCCGTGTACGTCCTCGTCGCCGAGCAGCGGGCCTTCCATCCCGGTGTAGAGATGCTTTCCGTCAGGGGTGGCCGCCAGGGATTCGAGGTTGCGCGTGCCCTGGGCCACTCCGCGCGGCGACGGCTGGAAGCTGTCGGGAAGAGGCAGTTCCTTGCCGATCTGGCGGCCGTCGCCGAGCCGGACGCGGCGGATGGCGGGCGTCTTCTCCGAACTCACCAGGGCGGTCTTCCCGCCCTTCTCGACGACCAGGCCCTCACCGTCGAACTCCTTGAAGCGCGACCCGTCGGCCTTGTAGATCCCCTGCACCTCCAGGACGTCCGGCTTCAGCTTTCGCGGGAGCTCGTTCTGGGAGCCGAGCGAGAGGGAGAAGATGTGCGGCGGCAGGTTGTCGCGGACCGCGTACGCACGTTGCCGGCTCCCGTCAGCGAAGGACAACGCGGAGAGACCCGCGACCTCGTTGCCCTGGAACTCGTTGTGCGGGCTCAAGTCGAGCCGGTCGGACACGTCGAGCAGCGTCGCGCGGCTCCCCTTGCCGCACGCACCCGGGATCGCCGCGGACGGTTGCTCCGGCTGATCCCGCAGTCCCGGTGCCCAATAACCGCCCGCCGCGCCGGCGGCCAGCGTCGCTGCCAGGATCAGCCCGGCCGTCACCCGCCTGCGGGGGTTCCAGTACGGAGTGACGAGCCGGGGCCGGTGCTGTCCGGATGCCCGGTTCCATACGAACGGGAGTGTCCCGACGCCGTCCTGGTCCTGGTTGCGTGGGTGCGGAAGGCTGCGCAGCTCCAAGGCCTCGACGAGGAGTTCGTGGATGTCGTCGAGCGAGAGCAGTCTCTGACGGGGGCGCTGCGTGTCGCCCGTCTCGAGGATCTTGATCAGCTCGCCGCTGAAGGCCGTGTACTGCTTCGCCGAGTCCGCGTGCGCCTTCTCGTCCTTGGCGGTGGAGGTCAGTACGTAGGAGCCCTTGGTCTGCAACTCCGCGTTCTGCAGAGCGGCGTCGGACACAGCCATGCCGTCCAGGGCCTGACCGCTGTGACAGCAGTCCAGGACGACAACGCGTCGCTTGACCCGGTCGCGGCAGCTTTCGAGGATCTGTTTGAGGCGGCGGTACGGAACGGTCGTCTCGGAGCGGTTCGCGCGGGACGTGGCGACGGTCAGGTAGAGCTGGTCGTCCTCGATGCTGCGCAGGCCGTGCCCCGCGTAGTAGATGATCAACGTGTCGGTGGCCTTCTCGGCCGCCTCGTAGACCGGCTCGGTCAGATCTCCTGCCGTCTGCGGGTCGGGCACCGCCCAGATCCGGTCCTTGGGCAGCCCCCACACCGAGTCGTCTGCCAGCAACCGCTGGAGGGCGGCCAGGCTTCCGCTCACCGAGCGCAGGTCGGGCAGATGCGCGTACTTGCTGACGCCGACAAGGACGCAGGCCGACTGCTCGGGGTCCATACGGGCGGGGCTGTCCCGCCTGTCGGGGCGGTCGTCCTCGCTCTGGCCCTCGCCTTGGCCCTGGCCTTCGCCTTCGCTGTGGCGAGTCTGTCCCGGCAGTGCTGCTGTGCCCGTACGCCGTGTCTCCCGGTTGCCCGGGTGCGCCGGACCGGCGCCGTGCTCCGGGGTCACGCCGCGTCTCCGGTGCTCTCGCCGTCGTCGCCGGGCTCGCTCTGGTCGACCTCGCCGTCGCGGCTGTCTTCGCCGCGTTCGTCCTCGCGCACCTGAGCGGCCATCAGCTCCTGCAGCACCCTGCGCACGGATTCGTCCTCCAGCAGCTGAGCCTCGTCCAGTGAGACCTTCAGCCCGTTCCGTTCGAAGACCAGTGCCGACCGGGGCTCATGAGCCTTGCGCCAGGATGCGATCGCCACCGCGAGGGCGCCGTACTGGGCCACAGCCTCGAAGGCGAACTGCACGACCTCCAGGGTTCCGCCCATCTCGCCCGGACCCGGAAGCGAACCGGGATCCCCCATCCTGATCCCCGCTGCGCGCAGCTCTCCGCCCTCATGGCGCAGCCATCTGTAGAGCGACCGGAACTCGACCGCGCTGTGCGGACCCTGAACGGACATTCGAACCGTATTCATTCTTCCCCCGTTCGCCGAACTCAAGTGATGTGACATCAGCGTCCGGCCATCGCACGGGCGGGACAACTGCTTGTGCAACTCACGTGCCGAGTACAGGAGTTCACTGCCACATGCCGGACGGTTCCACAACCGTCAGGGTCGAATGTCGGCCATTTCCCGGGGCGCCGCCGGGGCCCGTCCGGCCGTCCCCCCGCGTGCCTGCCGACGGCCTCGCAGCTCAGTCCCGCACGGCGAGGCGTCCAATTAATACGTTTTTCTACCGATACATTCGATCTGCTGCTGCGCGACTCATCGACATCTACGGAGGCACGCATGCCCCTGCCCAGGTCCGGCCCGTCGCGCCGTGCCCTCTCCGGCACGGCGGGGACCCCCGCCGTACTCCTCACCGCCCTCGCCCTCCTGCTCGTACTGCCTGGAACCGCAGTGGCGGAGGGCGAAGGGGAGCGACTGGCTCACCCAGAGAAGGACTGGATGGGCTCCACCCTCAAAGCTCATGAAGGTGACGCTTCGGACGGCTCGATGTCGTCACGGACGCTTGCCTCGTCCGTCGAAGGCGTGGACGTCTCAAGCCACAACGGCAACGTGGCGTGGTCCACGCTGCGGAAGAGCGGCGTGCGCTTCGCCTACGTCAAGGCGACGGAAGGCACGAGCTACACCAACCCCCACTTCACCCAGCAGTACAACGGTTCGTACAAGAGCGGCATGATCCGGGGGGCGTACCACTTCGCGGTGCCCTCCAACTCCAGCGGTGCCGCCCAGGCCAACTACTTCGCCTCGCACGGCGGCGGCTGGTCGAAGGACGGGAAGACCCTGCCCGGCGCGCTCGATGTGGAGTACAACCCCTACGGCTCCGCCTGCTACGGCAAGTCCCAGAAGGGCATGGTGGACTGGATCGGCGACTTCGTCAGGACCTACCGTGCGCGGACCGGCCGTGACGCCGTCATCTACACCTCCACCACCTGGTGGAAGAAGTGCACCGGCAACTCGACGAAGTTCAGCAAGACCAATCCCCTGTGGATCCCGAGCTGGAGCTCGTCCGTCGGTTCGCTGCCCGGGGGCTGGCCGTTCCACACCTTCTGGCAGTACACGTCGACGGGGAAGACGGTCGGTGACCACAACCGCTTCAACGGGTCGTTCGCCCGCCTCAAGGTGCTCGCCACGGGCTGAGCACCGCACCCGCCGGTCGCCCAACGGTCGGCGGGACCCGCCCCGCCGGTGGCCCCCGGAATGCGTTCCAGGGGCCACCGGCCTTTTGCTGAGCACTCCAGCGCCCCGGACGGGCCTCGGGAAGCCTTGATCGCCTCTGCCGTCACCCGCGGTGCGAAGTCCGTGCTCTCGGTGTTCGCCGCTTGCTCGTCTCCGGCAGCACCATGGAACGAGCAGGGGGACGATTGGAGGAAAGCCTCATGATGGAAGTGAAGACGGTCGACAAGGCCGACGAACGGCGCGACTTCCCTCGGGGTCACATCGAAGCCCTTCACCTCACAGGGCTGGATTTCGCCGTCGCGACATTCGAACCGGGCTGGCGCTGGACGGAGTCGGTGCGTCCCATCGCCGGGACGGACACCTGCGAGATCCACCACAACGGGTTCATGCTCCAGGGGCGGCTGCGCGTCAGGATGGACGACGGCGCCGAGACCGAGGTCGGGCCCGGAGACGTGTTCGTCTGCCCGCCGGGGCACGACGCGTGGGTCGTCGGGGACGAGCCAGTGATCATGTACGACTTCGCAGGCTCGATGGCGACCGAATACGGCAAGTCGGCAAGCTAGCGGCTCCGCCCGGCTCGCGTACGGGGGACGGCACCGTCTCCCCCTCCGGCCGCCCCCGTGCCCGAGCCGCCTCCGCCCGCCCCGCATCCCCGCATCGCTGACCGGTGCTGCAGAGCAGCCCTGTTGTCAGTGGCGGGGTGCACGATGTGCTGGTGGCGAGGACGACGGCGAAGAAGACGAACAGAGCGGTGAGCAGTCCGAGGCGTCCCGAGGTGTTTCTCCCGGATCTGCGGGCGTACGAGCCCACCGAGGAGAGCAGTGCGGGCAAGGGCGTCCCGGTCCTGGAGCGGGACTACGACGGGGTGCGCTTCGAGGACCTGGATCTGGGCGGTACGGACGGCGCGGGGGCGACGTTTCTGGACTGCGGCCTCTATCGCTGCTCGCTCGACGATGCCAGGTGGGAGCGTGCCCGGCTCCTCGACAGCGTGCTCGAGGGGGTCTCGGGCGTCGGTACGGACCTGGCGGGCGCGGAACTGCGGGACGTGGAGTTGCTGGACGCCCGGCTGGGCGGCGTGCAGGTGCACGGCGCGCACATGACGAGGGTGCTGGTGCGCGGCGGGAAGATCGACTTCCTCAATCTGCGCCAGACCACACTGGCGGACGTCACCTTCGAGAACTGCGTGCTGGTGGAACCGGACTTCGGCGGTGCCACGCTCGAACGGGTCGCTTTTCCCGGATGTGTGCTGCGCGGTGTGGACTTCAGCCGGGCGACGCTGACGGATGTGGATCTGCGGGAGGCGGCGGAGCTGGACATCGCAGCGGGTGTGGGGCAGTTGACGGGGGCGGTGATCAGTTCGGTGCAACTGATGGAGCTGGCCCCGGCGTTCGCGTCCGAGATCGGCGTACGCGTCGGGCCCTGAAGCCGCGCGGCAGCGGTACCCGCGTCGTGTAACGCTCGTACTGCTCGTACCGCTTGTAGCGGTCAGACGCGGGGGAAGCGCGCCTGAAGGCTCCACAGAGCCGGGTTGTCCGCCAGCCCCTCGTGCATGTCGGTCAGATCGGCGACGAGGTCCTGCAGGAAGTCGCGGGTCTCACGCCGCAGTTCGGCGTACGCGCAGGTGAGGGGAGGGTTGCGGCCGTCCTCCCGCCTGACCCAGTCGGCGGTGATGTCCACCCAGCCGAAGCGCCGCTCGAATCGCAGTCGTTCGGTGCTCTCGGTGAAGTCCACCTCAGCCCGCTGCGGTCCGGCGGCCCGGCTGCCGAGCGGGTCGGCGTCGAGCTGCTCGACGATGTCGCACAGGGCCCAGGCGAAGTCGAGCACGGGCAACCAGCCCCAGGCTGTGGACAGTTCGCGGTCCGTCTCCGTGTCGGCGAGATAGACGTCTCCGCTGAAGAGGTCGTGGCGCAGCGCTCGTACGTCGGCCGTGCGGTAGTCCGTCTGCGGCGGGTCCGGGAAGCGAGGGGAGAGCGAGTAGCCGATGTCGAGCACCGGCCGATCGTGTCACGGGGCACGCAGGCCCGTGCACGCCCGGGGCAGGGCCGCACGGCAAGGCCGGCACAGCAAGGGCGGTGCCCCTCCCTTCAGTGGGAGGAGCACCGCCCTTTGCCGCGTAGGTACCCGGGTCAGACGTTGACGCCGAAGTCCTGGGCGATGCCGACGAGGCCGGAGGCGTAACCCTGGCCGACCGCGCGGAACTTCCACTCCGCGCCGCTGCGGTACAGCTCGCCGAAGACCATGGCGGTCTCGGTGGCCGCGTCCTCGCTCAGGTCGTAGCGCGCGATCTCCGCCTGGTCCGCCTGGTTGACGATACGGATGAAGGCGTTGCGCACCTGACCGAAGTTCTGGCTGCGGCTCTCGGCGTCGTAGATGGAGACCGGGAAGACGATCTTGTCGACGTCGCCGGGAAGACCGGCGAGGTTGACGTTGATCTGCTCGTCGTCGCCTTCGCCCTCACCCGTCACGTTGTCGCCGGTGTGCTGGATGCTCTGGTCGGGAGTCGTCTTGTTGTTGAAGAAGACGAAGTGCTGGTCGGAGTAGACCTTGCCGGTCGGGTTCACGGCGATGGCGCTGGCGTCCAGGTCGAAGTCCGTGCCCGTGGTGGTGCGGACGTCCCAGCCGA
>Ga0190265_10003199_pt1 | contig 11149 bp, 8 predicted proteins | sample Popmic124T_FD_133135 | JGI IMG/M metagenome (GOLD analysis project Ga0190265, IMG submission 133135) | Populus adjacent soil microbial communities from riparian zone of Indian Creek, Utah, USA - 124 T | ecosystem: Environmental > Terrestrial > Soil > Riparian zone | place: USA: Utah | collected...
CCCCGCCAGGGGGAATGGACGTACGCGGACTATTGCCGCCTGCCCGACGACGGCCGGCGCTACGAGGTTCTCCGGGGGGAGTTGCACGTGGCACCGGCTCCGAGCTTGCTGCATCAGGGAGTTCTGCGGAACTTCGCGCTGGCGTTGGGGCGCTTTCTGGAGACCCGGCCGCTCGGCCGCTTCTTCTTCTCGCCCGTGGATGTGATCCTCCCCGGCGGACTGGCCTCGCCGGTCCAGCCCGACTTGGCGTTTGTTTCCCACGAGAGAGCACACCTGCTCAAAGGAAACTTCATCGAAGGGTCGCCCGACCTCGTCGTCGAAGTCCTCTCTCCTTCCAACCGCCAGGTAGACCGAAAGACCAAGTTCGAGATCTACGCCAAGGCCGGCGTGCCGGAGTACTGGATGTTCGACCCGGCGCCGCGGACGATCGAGGTCTTTGGGCTCAGGGACGGCCGTTATGTCCTCCTCGGTAAGGTCGGCCCCGGCGAGCGGGCACGCTCCGCGGTGCTCCCGGGCTTCGAGCCCGCGGTCGACGAGGTTTTCAGCGAGTAGCCCTCTGGTTCCACGGCGTTCCGCTTCCCCGAATCCCCTCCCCAGGCTAGGCGGAGAGGTGAACAGCTTTCCTGCCAACCTTTTACAGGCTCGTTACATCGCTCACCCGCCTTCGGGAATACATTGGAAGAGGGCGCAACTTGTGGGGTACGGGCGCGTACCAGATTGTTTGCCGCGCTCGCGGACAAATCCCGGGGAGAGCTGATGAAGAAGTTTGGTGTTTTCTTGATGGTGGGCGCGATGGCGTCCGGGCTTCTGGCCGGTTGCGGCGGGGATGACGCCGCCGCGTCGGGCAAGGGCCGGGCCGGGGGACAGGGGCAGGGACAGGGGGGGCCGGAGCTGCCGACTCGCGACGTGCGGCTGGCGATGGCCGAGGAGGGCCGGCTGTCGCGGACGGTGGAGGTTTCCGGGACGCTCGCGGCGGACGAGCAGGCGGAGCTCGGGATCAAGGTGGCCGGGCGGATCCAGGAGATGTTCGTGGACATCGGCTCGCCGGTGCGGCGCGGGCAGGCCATCGCGCGCCTGATCCCGACCGACCTCCAGTTGCGGGTCGAGCAGGCCGAAACGGCGCTCGCCCAGGCGCGGACCCGGCTGGGGATTCCTCCCCAGGGGCCGGACCGGCTGGTGCCGCCGGAGGAGACCGCAGTCGTCAAGCAGGCGGCGGCCAACCTGAAGAACGCGCAGCTCACGCGCGACCGCATGGCCCGCCTCTTCGAGCAGAAGCTCATCCCGCAGTCGGACCTGGACGAAGCCGACGCCGGTTTCGGCGTGGCGGACGCCCGCTACCAGGAGGCCGTGGAGGAGGCGCGCACCCGCCAGGGGCTGCTCGACCAGCGGCGCTCGGAGCTGTCGATCGCCCAGCGCGCGCTTGCCGACTCGACGGTGACGGCGCCGTTCGACGGCATGATCCGCGAGCGCCTGGTCTCGGTGGGCGACTACGTGGCGGTCGGCGCGCCGGTCGCCGTCCTGGTGCGGGTCCACCCGCTGCGCCTGCGCCTGGAGGTGCCGGAGCGCGACGCGGCGGGAGTCACGGTGGGCCTTCCCGTGCAGGTCACGGTTGAGGGAGACCCCACGGTTTACAAGGGGAACGTGGCGCGGATCAGCCCGTCGGTGAGCGAGACCAACCGCACGCTCCTGGTCGAGGCCGAGGTGCCGAACCAGGATGCCCGGCTGCGCCCCGGCTCCTTCGCCAAGGCGGAGATCGTCCTCTCTTCGGCGGACCCGGCGGTGCTGGTGCCGGCCTCGACCATCGTCACTTTCGCCGGCATCGAGAAGGTGATCGGCGTCGAGGATGGCAAGGCGGTCGAGAAGAAAGTCAGGACGGGCCGCCGGTCGGACGGCAAGGTGGAGATCACGGACGGCGTCAAGGCAGGCGAGGCGGTCGTCCTCGCGCCGGGCAACCTGGTCAGCGGCCAGCCGGTGAAAGTGGTGGGGTAAACCATGCAGAAGTTAGCTGAGATCTGTATCCGCAGGCCGATCTTCGCGGCCATGATCATCCTGGCGCTGGTCGTCGTCGGCGCCGCCGCCTACGGCAGCCTGGGGGTGGACCGTTTCCCGTCGGTCGACCTGCCGACGGTCTCGGTGCGCACCCTGCTGCCCGGCGCCTCGACCGAGGAGACCGAATCCCAGGTGTCCGAGGTGATCGAGGAGGCGGTCAACACCGTCGAAGGCATCCAGGAGCTGCGCTCGATCTCCTCGGGCGGCAGCTCGTTCGTGATCGCGACCTTCGACCTCGACCGCGACATCGAGACCGCCGCCCAGGACATCCGGGACCGCGTCTCCTCGGTGGTGCGCCGCCTGCCGGACGACACCCTGCCGCCGGTGATCGCCAAGTTCAACAACGATTCGACCCCGGTCTTGACCGTGGCGCTCTCCGGCAACCGCGAGCTCAAGGAGTTGACCGAGTGGGCCGACAAGGTCGTCAAGGTGCAGCTCGAGCGCTCGACGGGCGTCGGCGAGGTGCGGGTGGAGGGCGGCCTGCTGAGGGCGGTCAACGTCTGGATCGATCCGGACCGCCTGGCGGCCTTCAACCTCCCCATCACCGCGGTGCGCGACGCCCTGGTGCGCCAGAACTCGGAGATCCCGGGCGGCAACGTGACCGGCAGCGGGCGCGAGCAGACGCTTCGCACCATGGGCAAGCTGACCGCGGCCAAGGACTTCAACGACCTGGTGGTGGCGACGATCGACGGCCAGCCGGTGCGCATCAGAGACCTCGGGACGGCCGAGGACGGCACCAAGGAGCAGCGCTCCCTCGCCCGCCTGAACGGCGTGCCGACCGTCACCGTCGAGGTGCTGCGGCAGTCGGGGGCCAACACCGTCGAGGTCATCGAGGGGGCCAAGGCCGCCCTCGAACGCATCCAGACCCAGCTCCCGCCCGACTTGAAGCTCGAGGTCATCCGCGACCAGTCGCGCTACATCTACGCCGCGCTCCACGAGATCAACGTCCACCTCGTGCTGGGCAGCATCCTGGCTTCGCTCGTGGTGTTCACCTTCATGCGGAGCTGGCGCTCGACGATCATCGCCGCGGTGGCAATCCCGACCTCCGTGATCGCAACCTTCGGCATGATGAAGGCGCTCGACTTCACGCTCAACAGCGTCACCATGCTCGCCCTGGTGCTCATGGTGGGCGTCGTGATCGACGACGCCATCGTCGTCCTAGAGAACATCTTCCGCTTCATCGAGGAGAAGAAGATGAAGCCGTTCGAGGCGGCGCGGGCAGCCACCGCGGACATCGGCCTCGCGGTTCTGGCGACGACGCTCAGTCTGGTCGTGATCTTCGTCCCGGTCTCCTTCATGTCCTCGATCTCGGGGCGCTTCCTCTACCAGTTCGGCATCACGGCGGCGGTCGCGGTGCTCGTCTCTCTCCTCGTCTCCTTCACGCTGACGCCGATGATGAGCGCCCGGCTGCTACGCGCCCAGGACGCGGCGTCGAGCCACGGCGGCGGGCATGGCGAGGAGGTGGCGGCCTCGCGGAGCGGCTTCTACGCCAGGATCGACCGCGTCTACCTCCGCCTCCTGCATTTCACCATGGCCCATCGCTTTCAGGTGGCGGCCCTGTGCGTCGTCGTGATGCTGCTGTCGATCCCCATCTTCAAGCTGGTCAAGGTCGAGTACATCCCGAGCGACGTCGACGAGTCGGAGTTCGAGGTCAACATCAACGCTCCCGAAGGCACGAGCCTCGCGGGCATCGACGAGGCCATGCGCGCCGTGGAGGCGGAGATCCGCTCCACCCCGGGCGTCGAGACGGTGCTGGTGACGGTGGGCGGCGGCTTCCTGGGCGGCATCAACCAGGGCAGGGCTTTTGTGCGCATCGCGCCCCATGAGGAGCGCAAGCTCTCGATCACCCGGTTTTTGAAGAGCCTCGTGCGCCTGGAGCCGCTCGCCGCCTTCCGCGGCAACTACAGCCAGCGCGACGTGATGACCGAGATCAGGAAGCGCCTCGGCAAGTTCCGCGACCTGCGCCCCGCCGTGCGCAACGTCGCCTCCTTCAACATCGGCGGCGGCAACTGGGACATCGACTTCTCGCTGCGCGGACCGGACCTCGTGGCCCTCTCGGAGTACGCCGAGCAACTGCGAGAGAAGTCGAAGGAGCTGGGCGGCATCGTCGACGCGGACACCACCTTGAAGCTCGACAAGCCCGAGCTCCAGGTCGAGGTCGACCGCGCCCGCGCCGCCGACCTCGGCGTCTCGATGGTCGACATCGCCAACGCCCTGCGCCTGATGGTGGGCGGCGACGAGGAGGTCTCCCGCTTCCGCGACCCGGTCGCCAACGACGATTACGACATCCAGCTCCGGCTGGCCCAGGGCGAGAGGAACGACCAGGAGAGCATCCTGCGCCTCACCGTGCCCGCGGCGGACGGCAAGCTGGTGCGGCTGGACAACCTGGTGACCATCACGGAGAAGACGACCGCGTCCCGCGTCGACCGCCTGGACCGCCAGCGGCAGGTGGGCCTGCGGGGCAGCGTCGCGCCCGGCTACGCGCTCGCCGACCGGCTGGAGGCGCTCCAGGGGGCGGTGGACGAGATGAACCTGCCCCCCACCTACTCGACCGCGGTCTCCGGCCGCGGCAAGGAGCTGGCGCGCACCTACAGCGAGTTCGTCTGGGCGCTCACGCTGTCGATCATCTTCATGTACATGATCCTAGCCTCGCAGTTCGAGAGCCTGGTCCACCCGCTGACCATCCTCATCTCGCTGCCGCTGTCCGTCCCCTTCGCGCTGCTTTCGCTCTGGGCGACGGGCAACACGCTCAACCTCTATTCGGCGCTCGGCATCCTGGTGCTCTTCGGCGTCGTCAAGAAAAACGCCATCCTCCAGATCGACCACATGAACAACCTGCGCAAATCGGGGCTCGATCGCCCGTCCGCCATCCTCCAGGGCAACCGCGACCGTCTGCGGCCGATCCTGATGACGACGCTCGCGCTGGTCGCCGGCATGCTCCCGCTCGCCCTCGGCACCGGCCCCGGAGCCGAGGAGCGGCGAGCCATCGCCGTCGTGGTCATCGGAGGCCAGAGCCTCTCGCTTCTGCTCACCCTGCTCGCGACACCGGTCTTCTACTCGATCTTCGACGACCTGCGGGGCTCGGAGAAGGTGGGGGCGATCGTGCGGCGGGTGTTCCCGAAGAAGGAACGGGAGCTCGAAGAGGCGGCGTAGGGGAGACGGCGTAAGGGGAACAACACCCTCGGGGCTTCGCCCCTTGGGGCCCTCATCACCCCGGCCCTCTTCTCCCGGCCTCCCGCCCCCCTTCCGGGAGAAGAGGGAGCTGATTCCCTATCCCGCAGTGAACCAGTTTAGGGCGTCTTTCGCGATGTCCTGTGGGACGGTGTGGGGGCCGTCGAACTCTTGGTAGACCACGTCGTAGCCGGCCTTTTGCAGGCGGGGGACGAGCCGGCGGCTGCAGGCGTCGATCGAGAGGACCTGGTCGTGGATGCCGTGCGCGAGGAAGATCCTGGGGGTGCCCTGCTGCTCCGCCGGAGCCATGTATCCGGGCGAGAAGCCGATCACGTGGGTGAAGAGGTCGCCGTTGGTGAGGCCGATCGAGAGCGCGTAGGTGGCGCCGTCGGAGAAGCCTTCGGCGGCTATGTGCGCGGGGTCGACCGCGTAGCGGGCAAAGGTGTGGGCCAGGGCGCGGTCGAGGAAGGCGACGTCGGGGCCGAAGCCGCCGAGGATGACGTCCCAGGTCGGTCCCCGAGAGTCCGGTGCGAGCAGGAGGACGCCGGCGATGTCGGCGGCATCGGCGAGCTCGCGGAACGGAGCCAGTCCACCCTGAGCGCTGCCGCCGGCTCCGTGCAGCATCAGCACGAGCGGCGCGGGCCGCTCCACCCGGTAGCCTTCCGGCACGTAGAGCAGGCCGTCGCGGCGCCCGTCCAACCCGAGCCGATGCAGGCCTACGGGGCCCGCCGTCTCCGGCGAGCCCGGGCGCGCGGTCAGACGCCCCGGTGCCGCCCGGCTCGCCTCGTTCTTCCGGTCTGCCATCAACGTGCTCTCCTGCTGTTTTCTCTGGAAGCCGCACCCCGACGCGCCCACTGCGGCAGCCGCGGCTCCGAGGGCCAGCAGGTGGCGTCGCGTGAGGCGGGGTCCATTCGTATGGCTCATTTTATGCCGTACCTCAACCCTGAAGCTTCCTACCTTACTACTGAAGCTTTGTGCCTCATCAACCAAGCACCGCACAAGATCTCCCAGCATCGCCGCGGCGGGGTAGAATCCCTGCCGTGGCTGCCATCCCCATCGACCGCGATCACCTGTCCGACTTCTGCCAGCGCTGGAGGATCACGGAGCTCGCGCTTTTCGGCTCGGTGCTTCGCGACGACTTCCGTTCCGACAGCGACGTCGACATCCTGGTCACCTTTGCCCCAGACGCTCCCTGGAGCCTCTGGGATCTCTCCAGAATGCGGTTGGAGCTGGAAGAGATGTTCGGACGGGAAGTTGATCTGGTGGAAAAGAAAGGGCTCCGCAACCCTTTTCGCCGGCAGGCCATCCTTGAGGGCCAGCGTGTGATCTATGCCGCTTGACCGGGATGCGGTCTACCTGTGGGACATGCTGAACGCCGCGCGCGGTGTCGTGGACTCCCTGAGCGTGGTGACCTTCGATCAGTACTCGACGGACGAAACTCTGCGTCTCGCCACGGAGCGAAGGATCGAGATCATCGGAGAAGCCGCACGCCGGATCTCAGCGATCTTCAAAAACGCCCATCCAGAGATCCCTTGGCGGTTGATCGTCGATCAGCGCAACGTGCTGATCCATGCCTATGACGAGATCGCCGACGAGCGGATCTGGAGACTGGCCGCCGAGGATATCCCCAGATTGATCGAGCAACTCGCTGCACTCATACCGACAGAGTAGGACAATGTCCTACCTCCCTCCGTCCTTGGGTCACCTGCTCCCGGCTCCCTTGGGCTCGAGCTCGACCTCGATCCCCAGCCCTTTGACGGCCGCCAGGAAGCGGTCTAGGAGCGGTGGCTCGTCGGTCTGCGTGTCGAAGAGCGCAGCCGGCGGGCGGGCCGGGAGGGGGAAGTACTTATGGCGCAGGACGCTCTCGACCGAGCTCTGCAGGTCGTGGACCCGGGCGGAGCCGGCGAGCCAGAGATCCCCCACCCGTACCGGGTCCCCCACCTCGAAAGTCTTGCTCGGCTGCCCGTTCAGGCCGGTCGTCTCGATCCGCAGGAGGAGAAGGCGGTCGCGGTCCACGGTCACCCGCAGGGACCGGAATCCCAGGTCCTTCTCCAGGGCCGCGTCTTTCGGCTTGGCGAGGATCACCACCTGGCGTCCCGGCGGCCGGCGGGGGTCGGCGAAGGCGAAGTCGTACTTGTCGGTCGAGAGGAAGCCGCGCGCCTCCTCGTAGGTGAGGCAGGTGCCGGCCACCAGCAGCTTGAGCGAGCTGCGCGGGATCTCCTGGAAGCGCCGGAAGCTGCGCATGTGGTAGCCCAGGAAGTCGGCGGCCTTGGCGTCCCAGGGATCGCGGATGAGCAGCCCGGTGCCCTGCATGCGCTGGGGGGCGGTGAAGACGTAGACCACCGCGGTGCTCTCGGCCCCGCCGTCGAACACCCCCCAGAGACGGACCGGCTCGCCCTCCAGCATGTCGCGGACGTTCTCGCGGTATGGGCGGTGGGTCTCGACGTCGAGCTGCACCACGCGCGGCACGGCGCGGAAGCGCGCCTCGACCTCCCGCATGATGGATTCGGCGGTTACAGGCGCCGGCTTGGCCGGCTTGGCCGGAGGAGCGGGAGCGGCTCCGGCGAGGAGGACCAAGGCAACGGCCCAAGGAGCGAGGATTGGCAGCGGCCTCATCGCTCGGCCTTTCCGCGGTAGGCCCAGCTCACCAGTCCGGGCAGGAGAAGCATCGTCATGGCATAGGAGGCTACCATGGCGCCCGCCAGCAGTGCCCCGAGACTCCGGTTCGGCCGCAGGTCGGAGAAGGTGAGCACGGCGAAGCCGAAGGCGAGCGCGATCACGCTCCAGCGCAGCGCCTTGCCGGTCTTCGCCAGGGTGGCGGCGAGGGCGGCGCGGTGCTCCCCCGCACGGTCCCGCTCCTGCCGGTAGGTGTGCAGGAAGTGAAGGCTGAAATCGATGCCGACGCCGATCGTCAAGCTGGCGAACATGCTGGTCGCGACCCCCAGCGGGACACCCAGATACCCCATGACGGCGAAGACCAGCAGCGCGGCCGTCGACACCGGCAGGAGGACGACCAGGGCCGGCCGCCAGGCGAGGCGCTCCATGGCCAGCAGCAGGAGGGCGGTGGCGAGGAAGGTCAGGCCGATCGAGCGGAGCTGGTTCGCGACGATCGCCCGCACCATCTCCAGGCCGATCGGGATGTCGCCGCTGAAGTGGTAGGCGACTCCGGCCATCCCGGGCCGTTCCGCCAGCAGCCGGTCGAGCCGGGCGGCCAGGTCGCGGTCGCGCCGGTAGTCCTCGCTCTTCAAGAACATCTGGAGCCGAGCCATGCCGCCGTCCGGGCTCACCCACGAGGCGAGGCCGAAGGGGTCGTCCGACATCATGGCCAGGGTGAGGAAGTCCGCGAAACGGTCCTCGGGGAGGGACGAGACGGGCCTCACCTCTTCGTGCGCCCGGGCGATCTCCCGCACCGGGGTCAGGTGGGTGAGCACCCCGGCGACCCCGGGCAGGCCGGCCACCTGCCCGGAGATCCCCTCGACGAGCGCCGCCCCCTCGGGACGGTAGAAGAAGCCCGGCTCGCCGGTGAGCACGACGTCGAAGCGATAGGTGCCCCACAGCTCGCGGTTGAACAGCCGGTCCGTGCGCACCAGCTCCGAGTCCGGATCGAAGTTGGCGACCCAGTTGTCCCCCACCCGCAGGCGGAGGACGCCGGGGATGGCGAGCAGCACCAGCGCCGCGGCGACCAGCAGCCCGCGGCGCTCCCAGCGGACCTCACCCTTCCCCACCCGGGCGGATGTTTCATCGTTCTTGGCGACGTGGCCGGCCAGAGGCAGCACCCAGCGCGCCGGCAGCAGCATCAGGAGGGCCGGCATGGCCGTGAAGCTCAGCAGCATGGCGAAGAGCAGGCCCAGGGTGCTGAAGAGGCCGAAGTGCTGCAGCGGGCGGATGGAGGTGAACGGGAAGGCGAAGAACCCGAGGGCGGTGGTGAGCGCGGCGGCCACGATGGGCCGCTCCAGCTCGGCCATGGCCGAGAGCAGGGAGTCGCGGAGCAGGGGCTTGGGGTCCGCGCCCGCGGGGGCCTCCGCCAGCCGCTGCCGCAGCATGCCCTGGAGCCTCTCCAGGAGGTGGATCTCGTCGGTGATGGCGACGGCCATCAGCAGCACGGGCAGGAGGGTGGTGACCAGGGTCAGCGGCACGCCGGCGAGGCCCATCGCCCCCATCGTCCAGATCAGCACCAGGTTCACCTCGGCGAAGAGCACGAGGATGGCCGCCACGCTGCGCAGAAGCAGCCAGAAGAGCACGCAGAGGAAGAGCGCCATCAGCGGGATGAGGCGCGAGAGGTCCGTCAGCACGGCCTCCCCCAGCCGCGCCTCGGCGACGGCGGGGCCGGCGAGGCGCAGGAGGAAGGGAGCCCGCCCTTGGGCGGCGAGGTAGCGCTCCACCTCGCGCAGGGTGCGCTGGTGGTCCACCCCGTCCTGCATGGGCAGGTAGACGGCGGCCGCGGTGCCCGCCTGGTTGATCAGGACGCCCTGCCCCAGGGTGTGCCCGCGGATGCGCCCGGCGAGGCGGGAGAAGCCTTGGGCGTCGGCCGGGACCGCGTCGAGGAACGGCTCGGCGGACAGCGAATCCGGCGTCACCCGGACGTCGAGCAGCCCGGCGAGCGAGCGCACGCCTACGCCGCGGATGCCGGGCAGCCGCCGCAGCTCCGGATCGATCCGCCGCAGGAAGGCGAAGCCTTGGGGCGAGGCGACCGGCGGGCCGCCGGGACGCCCTGCGACCAGCAGGATCACCAGCTCGGAGTCGTGGAAGACCTCGCGGTCGGCCGCAGAGCGGAGCACCGTGGGGCTCGAGGCGGGATGGAGCGCCGCGCCGTCGGTCCGCAGGGTCAGCCGCAGGAGGCCGAGGACGAAGACGCCCGTCACCAGCAGCGTGGCGCCGAGGCAGAGGACCGGAAAGCGGAGAGCCAGCCGGGTCAGACGGAGCATGGAGGGATCGCTACTACGGGGAGCACTACGGGGAGCGGAGGATCGAGGAGCATCGTGATCCTCCGCTCCGAGCTTTTACCGGCCGGCGGGCAGCTTCAGGTTCGCCTTCTCGGCGGCGGTGTAGGTGGCCAGGGTCGTGCCGCCCTGGTCGTTGCAGTGCCGGGGCTTGAAGTAGATCGTGCCCAGGGTGGGGTGGTCAGCGGTGATCAACGTCGTTTCGAAGGACGCGAGCGTCGGGCTGGTCGGACGGTTCCCGGTCGGCGGGATCTCCATGAAGCCGTGGCCCTTGGGCCGGCCGTGATGGCGCGGGCGGAGGATCGTCCCGTAGGCGCTGGCCTCGAAATTCAGATTGAAGTCGAAGGTCGCCGGGAAATCGGCGGTCGTCGTCTCCGCGGTGATGTAGCTCGCGGGCTGGGTGCCCTCGTTCAGCCGGTAGACCACCATGGAGCTCAGGGCCTTGCTCCACGCCGTGGCCTCCCAGCGATTGACCACGAACGCGATCTCGCGGAAACCCGACGAGTTGACGTAGGCGTCGCCCCGCTCGAGGACCATGCGGCCCCGGAAGGTCAGCGTCTCGAGCAGCTTGTCGGCCGTTCCGTTCGGGATGCGCTGGAAGAGATCGATCGTGATCTCATGATCGACCTGATCGATACCGGCGCTCGGGAAGGCCCCCGCCGTGCCCGGAGCCGGGACTCCAGGGGTTGCGGCGGCCAGGGAAGCGCTCCCCAGGCAGAGCCCGGCGAGCAGCGCGAAAGCTGAAGTTTTTGCACGAAACATGCTCCATCCTCCTCTTGTCATGAAAGGCACAACGATTGACAGCTGTGCATAACACGAAGCCGCCCGGGGCGTCAATCGTTGGACCCTTCAGGAGGGGGTTCCCCGCCTATTTCGCGGCAGGCAGCTTGAGGTTTTTCTTCTCCTCCTCTGAGAAGTTGTGCAAGGTCTTGCCGTTCTGATCGTTGCAGTCCTTGGGCTTGAAGTAAATCCTTCCATACTTGGGATGC
>Ga0190265_10003200_pt1 | contig 11148 bp, 12 predicted proteins | sample Popmic124T_FD_133135 | JGI IMG/M metagenome (GOLD analysis project Ga0190265, IMG submission 133135) | Populus adjacent soil microbial communities from riparian zone of Indian Creek, Utah, USA - 124 T | ecosystem: Environmental > Terrestrial > Soil > Riparian zone | place: USA: Utah | collected...
AGGTGCTCATTCTGCAGGCGCTGGCCGAGAACATGGCCTCCGAGCAGTCGGCGCGCATGGTGGCCATGAAGGCCGCCTCCGACAACGCCAAGACCCTGATCGACGAGCTGACGCTGGTCTACAACAAGAACCGGCAGGCGGCGATCACCAAAGAGCTTTCAGAAATCGTCGGTGGCGCGGCCGCCGTCTAAAGGAAACGTTATGGCACAAGCACAAGGCACCATCGTCCAGTGCATCGGCGCGGTCACCGACATCCAGTTCGACCGCGAGCAGATACCCGGGATCTACGACGCGCTGATCCTGGAGGACGATCCGACCAACACGCTCGCGGAGAAGGGCCTGACCTTCGAGGTCGAGCAGCAGCTCGGCGACGGCGTGGTGCGCACGATCGCGCTGGGCTCCTCCGATGGCCTGCGCCGTGGCATGAAGGTGAAATCCACCGGCGCGCCGATCTCGGTGCCGGTCGGCAAGGGCACGCTCGGCCGCATCATGGACGTGCTCGGCCGCCCGATCGATGAAGGCGGCCCGATCAAGTCGAGCGAGCGGCGCCCGATCCACATGCTCGCGCCGAAGTTCGACGAGCTCTCGCCTTCGGTCGAGCTGCTCGAGACCGGCATCAAGGTGATTGACCTGATCTGCCCCTTCGCCAAGGGCGGCAAGATCGGCCTGTTCGGCGGTGCCGGCGTCGGCAAGACCGTCACGATGCTCGAGCTGATCAACAATATCGCCACCAAGCACGGCGGCCAGTCGGTATTCGCCGGGGTCGGCGAGCGTACGCGTGAGGGCAACGACTTCTATCACGAGATGATCGAGGCCGAGGTCATCAAGGTCGACAAGCTCGAGGATTCCAAGGTGGCGATGGTGTTCGGCCAGATGAACGAGCCGCCGGGCAACCGCCTGCGCGTCGCGCTCACCGGCCTCACCATGGCGGAGAGCTTCCGCGACGAAGGCCGCGACATCCTGTTCTTCGTCGACAACATCTATCGCTTCACACTGGCGGGTACCGAGGTGTCGGCGCTGCTCGGCCGGATGCCTTCCGCGGTGGGCTACCAGCCGACCCTGGCAGAGGAGATGGGCCGCCTGCAGGAGCGCATCACCTCGACCAAGACCGGCTCGATCACCTCGATCCAGGCGGTGTACGTGCCGGCGGACGACCTGACCGACCCGAGTCCGGCCACCACCTTCGGCCACCTCGACGCGACCGTCGTGCTCTCGCGCGACATCGCCTCCCTCGGCATCTACCCCGCGGTCGATCCGCTCGATTCGACCTCGCGCCAGGTAGACCCGAACACGATCGGCGAGGAACACTACAACACCACGCGCGCGGTGCAGGCCACGCTGCAGCGCTACAAGGAGCTGCGCGACATCATCGCGATCCTCGGCATGGACGAGCTTTCGCCCGAGGACAAGCTCGCGGTGTCCCGCGCGCGCAAGATCCAGCGCTTCCTGTCCCAGCCGTTCACCGTGGCGCAGAACTTCACCGGCTCGCCGGGCAAGTATGTGTCGCTGAAGGACTCCATCAAGGGCTTCAAGATGATCGTCAACGGCGAATGCGACGCGCTGCCCGAGCAGGCGTTCTACATGGTCGGCGCCATCGAGGAAGCCATCGCCAAGGCCGAGGAAATGAAGAAAGAGGCCGCGAAGAAGTAATGGCCAACGCAACCATCCATGTCGATGTAGTCAGCGCCGAGGAGTCGATCTACTCCGGCGAGGCCGAGTTCGTCGTGCTGCCAGGCGAGGCGGGCGAGCTCGGCATCTACCCGCGCCACACGCCGCTCATCACGCGCATCAAGCCTGGCGCAGTGCGCATCAAGCCGGCGGGCGGCGGCGAGGAGCAGCTGATCTTCGTCGCCGGCGGCATCCTCGAGGTGCAGCCCAAGATGATCACCGTGCTCGCCGATACCGCGATCCGCGGCAAGGATTTGGACGAGGCGAAGGCAACCGAAGCGCTGAAAAAGGCCGAGGAAGCCCGCGCCAAGGCGCAGGACAAGCAGGAGCTGGCCACGGTCGAGGGCGAGCTGTCGATGCTCGCCGCGCAGCTCGCCGCGATCCGCAAGCTGCGCAAGCGGTAAGCCGCCTCGTAGCCGCTCGACTAGGCTTGTAGAAAAACCTCGACGGGATGGGCGCTGTCGTGCGCCGGAGACTGGTCCGGGGAGACTAAAGCGGGGCGGTAACGCGCGCGCCGCGTCACTGGAACAATCGGTCTCACCAGCGCAGGAGACCCACATGAAACACATCCTCGACTCCGATTTCCGTTACCGCCCGAGCTTCGACACCGACGTGCGCAAGACTTTCGAGAAGGTGCGCCGCCAGCAGCAGGTCCGCGACCGCGAGCAGCCCAGGGCAGCGGCGGTGGAAACCAAGGTCAAGGTGCTGAAGCTGGAGCAGATCAAGAAGGCGAGCAGCAGCTAGCGCTCACGTAACGCCAGTACACGCCGCACGCTGCGCGTGCGGTAGATGAGCTCGACGATGAGGGTCTCCCCCGGCCCCAGCGCTTCGGTGGGTTCTACCAGGGCCGCGGTTTGCCGCCTGGTCAGCAGTGCGGGCCGCGCTGCCGCCTCGGGCGTGAAGCTGAGCCGCTCAAGCACCACGTTCGGCGGCAGGCGATACAGGTAGACGCCCTCCAGGGTTTCCGCAAACGGGTTGTGGTAAACCTCGACGACCCGGGTCATCACCGCTTCGCCCTCCTTTCGAGACTCGACCTCGGCCGACAGGCGAGCGGCCTCGGCCATCGCGCCGCGGCGCTCGAGCAGCAGGCTTCCTTCGCCGGCGTACGCCGGTGCCGCTAGCAGCATGGCGACGCCGGCCAGCGCGACCGCCGCCGCCACGCCAAGCGCAGAGGCCATGGCGAGCAGGGCGAGCAGCGGAAGTGCCGGTGTTTTCGCTGGTTCGTTTTCCATGGGGGTCATTGAAGAGCCCGCCAGCGGCGGCTGGCGGCCTGAACGCTGGCAAAGCGCCGAAGAATTGTGGCAAAGCGCGGGCATCGGGCTTGGCGCGCCCGCCTTCGGCTATAGTCGCCGCCATGTCGCGCCGCATCGCCATCGTCGAGGACGAGCCGGCCATTCGCGCCAACTATGCCGAGGCGCTGCGCAAGCACGGCTTCGAGGTGGCGGCCTATGCGGCCCGCGGCGAAGCGCTGGCGGCGATGCGCACCCGGCTGCCGGACCTCGCGCTCATCGACATCGCGCTGGGCGCCGACGTCGACGGCGGGTTCGCGCTGTGCCGCGAGTTGCGCGCGCTGTCGGCGGCGCTGCCCATCATCTTCCTCACCGCGCGGGACAGCGACTTCGATACGGTGGTCGGCCTGCGCCTGGGTGCCGACGACTACCTCACCAAGGACGTAAGCCTGCCGCATCTGATGGCGCGCATCGCGGCGCTTTTCCGCCGCGCCGAGCTCTCCGGCGAGGTTGCCGCCGTCGCCGAGCGCCTCGAGCGCGGCCCGCTCGCGCTCGACCTCAAGCGCTTCAGCGTCACGTGGGGCGGCCACGAGGTGGCGCTGACGCTGACGGAATTCTGGATGGTGCACGCGCTCGCCAAGTTTCCCGAGCACGTGAAGACTCGCGACCAGCTGATGCGCGACGCCAACCTGGTGGTCGACGACGGCACCATCACTTCGCATATCAAGCGCATCCGCCGCAAGTTTCTCGCCGTGGACCCGGCGTTCGACGCCATCGACACCGTCTACGGCATGGGGTATCGCTGGCAGGCATGAAGCGCCCGCGCTTCAGCCTGCGGGTCAAGCTCGCCCTGCTGCTCTTTTCCCTGCTCGCGCTGCCCTACGCCGGCATCCTGTACGTGAACGAGGTCGAGCGCTTCCTGCTCGAGGGGCAGGAGCAATCGCTGCTCGCGGTGGCGCGTGCGGTGGCGACCGCCCTGCACGAGCGTCCGCAGCTCCTCGCCAGCGCCTCCGGGCGTGACGAGGAGGTCGACTCCATTCTGCGCGGCCTGCAGCGCACATCGTCGCGCGTCTGGGTGGTCGACCGCAGCTATCAGATCATCGCGCAGGCGGGCAGCCTGCAGCGCCCGGTCGACGTCGTCACCGAGGCGCCGTGGTGGCAGCCGGTGCTGAGCCCGCTCCTGGGCTGGCTGATTCCGCGCCCGACCGAGGATTTCGTCGAGGCGCGCCCCGAGGACGTGCTGGCGACCGGCGGCGACGTGGCCGCGGCGATGCAGGGTACGCCGGCGACGCGTACGCGCCACACGCGCGACGGGCGCGCCGTGGTCATGTCGGCCGCGCACCCGATCTGGAGCGGCGACGAAGTCACCGGCGCGGTGGTGACCGAAGAGACCACCAATCCGGTGATGTCGGTGAAGAGCGCCGCGCTCGAGCGCCTGCTGCTGCTGACCCTCGCCGCCTTCGCCGGCGCCGCCATCGTGCTGATGGCGTTCGCCACGCGCCTGTCGATGCGCATCCGGCGCCTGCGCGACGAAGCCGAGTCGGCGATCGATGCACGCGGCCACATCGTGACCCGGCTCGCCGGCTCGGGCGCGGGCGACGAGATCGGCGACCTTTCGCGCAGCTTCTCGGCGGTGCTCGAGCGGCTTGCCGAGCACCATTCCTACCTCGAGAGCATGGCCGGACGCCTCTCGCACGAGCTGCGCACGCCGATCGCAGTCGTTCGATCCTCTCTGGAGAACCTGAAAATATCCCGGGAAAACCAAGATCCGTACATTGAGCGCGCCGAGCAGGGGCTCGCCCGGCTCAACCGGATCCTCGAGCGCATGACCGAAGCTTCGCGCCTCGAGCAGAGCCTGCGCGCGCTCGAGCGGGAGCGCTTCGACCTCGCGGCGGTGGTGCGCGGTTGCGTCGAAGGCTACCGCCTTGCCTATCCGCAGGCCACCTTCGCGCTCGAGCTGCCGCCGGCGGGCCGGCGTGTCGAGGTCGAGGGCGCGCCGGATCTTGCCGCCCAGCTGCTCGACAAGCTGGTGGAGAACGCGGTCGATTTCTCGCAGGGCCGTGCGCCGGTGCGCGTGGCGCTCGACGATGCCGCGGGGACGGCGGCGCTCACGGTGGCCAACCAGGGCCCGCCGCTACCCGACAAGATGCGCACGCGCCTGTTCGAGTCGATGATCTCGATGCGCGAAGCGGGCGGCACCGGCACGCCGCACCTGGGACTGGGGCTGTACGTGGCGCGCCTGATCGCCGAGTTCCACGGCGGCACCATCGCCGCGTCGAACCTGGCCGGGGGCGAGGGCGTGGCGCTGGGCGTGCGCCTGCCCCTCGCATGGAAGTAATCCACGACCTGCTGGTGATCGGCGGCGGCATCAACGGCGCCGGCATCGCGCGCGATGCCGTCGGCCGCGGCCTGTCGGTGCTGCTGGTGGAGCGCGACGACCTGGGCGCCGCCACTTCGTCGGCCTCCTCGAAGCTGGTGCACGGCGGGCTGCGCTATCTCGAGCATACCGAGTTCCGCCTGGTGGCCGAAGCGCTCGCCGAGCGCGAGATCGTGCTGCGGATCGCCGGCCACCTCGCCTGGCCGCTGCGTTTCGTCATGCCGCACGTGCCCGAGCTGCGCCCGCGCTGGATGATCCGCATCGGGTTGTTCCTCTACGACCACCTGGCGCGCCGTTCCCTGCTGCCCGGGTCGCAGCCGGTGCGGCTCGACCGGCCGCCTTATGGGGCGGGACTGCGCCGCGAGCTCAAGCACGGCTTCGTCTTCTCGGACTGCCGCGTGGACGACGCGCGGCTGGTGGTCGGCAATGTCTCCGATGCCGCCGCGCGCGGCGCGCGCGTCCTGGTGGGCGTGGAATGCGTGCGGGCGCAGCGTGAACAGGCGCTGTGGCGCGCGCAGTTATCGAACGGTGAGAGCGTGCGGGCACGCGCGGTGGTCAATGCCGCCGGGCCGTGGGTGAAGCAGGTACTGAACGAGAAGCTGGGCGAAGCGACGCGCGACGCTGTGCGCCTGGTGAAAGGAAGCCACATCGTCCTGCCGCGCCTTTACGAGGGCGAGCATGCCTTCATCCTGCAGAACGACGATCGGCGCGTGGTGTTCATGATTCCCTATGAGGAGCGCTTTACGCTGGTGGGGACGACCGACGTGGACTACGACGGCGACCCCGCGGCACCGGCGGCCAGCGAGGCCGAGGTCGAGTACCTTTGCCGCGCCGCCGGGCGTTATCTGGCGCGGCCGCCGCAGCCGGCCGAGGTGGTCTGGTGCTACGCGGGGGTTCGTCCTCTCTACGACGACGGCTCGCAAGACCCTTCGGCCATCACGCGCGATTACACGCTGCGCGTCGATGACGTCGACGGCGCGGCGCCGGTGCTGTCGGTGTTCGGCGGCAAGATCACCACCTATCGCAAGCTCGCCGAGCACGCCCTGGAGAAGCTGGCGCCGTACTTTCCGGGCATGCGGCCGGCCTGGACCGCGCGCTCGCCGCTGCCGGGCAGCGATTTCAGCGACCGCGAGGCGGCGAAGGCGCAATTCTTCAAGCGCTATCCGCAGCTGCCGCCGCCGCTGCTCCAGGCCGTGTTCCGGCGCCACGGCACCCTGGCGCACGAGGTGCTCGGCGACGGCCGCCTCGGCGAGGATTACGGCGCCAACCTCAGCGAGCGCGAGCTGCGCTATCTCATGGAGCGTGAATGGGCGCAGAGCGCGGCAGCGGTCTTATGGCGGCGCACGAAATGCGGCCTGCACATGACCGAGGCGCAGCGCAACCGCGTCGCCCAGGTGGTCGGGCGATGAAGCCGCTGGCCGAGCTCGAGGCAAGCGGCGTCAGCGCCGTGCTCGCCGACATCGACGACACGCTGACCACCGACGGCAAGCTCACCGCTGCCGCCTACCAGGCGCTCGAGCGTCTGCAGCAGGCCGGCCTGCGCGTCGTGCCGGTGACCGGGCGGCCCGCAGGCTGGTGCGATCACATCGCGCGGATGTGGCCGGTCGACGCCGTGGTGGGCGAGAACGGCGCGTTCTATTTTTATTACGCCAACGGGCGCCTGGAACGGCGCTTTCAGGCCGACGATGCGAGCCGCGCCGAGAAGCGCGCCCGCCTGCAGGCCATCGCGGCGCGGATTCTCGCCGCCGTGCCGGGATGCGCGCTGGCCTCCGACCAGGCTTACCGCGAGAGCGATCTGGCCATCGACTATTGCGAAGATGTACCGCCGCTGTCGCTGGCGGCGGCCGCGCGCATCGCCGCGCTCATGCAGGAAGCAGGGCTGACCGCCAAGGTGAGCTCGATCCACGTCAACGGCTGGTTCGGCGACTACGACAAGCTAGCCACCACGCGGCGCCTGTTCACCGAGCGCTTCGGCCTGGACCTCGAGAAAGCCAACCGGGAAATCGTGTTCGCCGGCGATTCGCCCAACGACGCGCCGATGTTCGCTTTCTTCCAGAACTCGGTAGGCGTGGCCAACGTGCGCAAATTCGAGACGCTGCTGGCGCACAAGCCGCGCTACATCACGCGCGCGGCGGCGGGCGCCGGCTTCGCCGAGCTGGCCGAGCATCTTCTTGTAGCGAAATCGCGACGCGCCTGAGCAGGGTGGACTACCGCGTAGGTCGGTTGGATTAACGAGTCGCGCGCATAGTAGGCATCAGCTCAATCATGCGTGCATTGTTCCTCGCCTTCGCAGTTGCCATCAGTTCGGCGGCGTTCGCCCAGCCGGGGTCAGGCGAGCCCGGGGGCGGCGCGCGTGCTGCGCAATTCACGGCGCTCGATCGCAACGCCGACGGCTACGTGACTCGCATCGAAGCCCTGGGCGAGCAGGAAATCCACAAGCGCTTCACGCAGTTCGACGCCGACAAGAACCGCCAGCTTTCCCTCGCGGAGTACCTTTCGGCGCGCGAAGACATCGATCAGCGCGCGCAGCGCGACGCGGTACTCACGGCGCGCGTGAAGGCGGCGCTGATTGCCGAGCGCGGCATTCCCTGGACCGGCATCTCGGTCGAAACCTACGAGGGCGGGGTGCAGCTTTCGGGCTTCGTCCCCGCGCCCGACATGGTTTCGCGCGCCGGCCGTATCACCGCCGGGGTGAACGGCGTGCGAACCGTGCACAACAACCTCGCCGTCAAGCAAAGATAGCGCGCGGTTTGCAGTAAACTCGGCGCCCATGCCGGGGCCGCTTGCAGGAATCCGTGTTCTCGATTTGACGCGCGTGCTCGCCGGGCCGTGGGCGGCGCAGAACCTGGCCGACCTCGGCGCCGAAGTGATCAAGGTCGAGCGGCCGAAGAAGGGCGACGATTCGCGTGCTTTCGGCCCGCCGTGGCTGAAGGATACGCAGGGCCGCGACACCGCCGAATCTGCTTACTTCGCCTGCGCCAACCGCGGCAAGAAATCGCTCACCCTCGACCTCGCCAATCCGCAGGGCCAGGCGATCGCGCGCGAGCTCGCCGCGCGCTGCGACGTGCTGCTGGAGAATTTCAAGTTCGGCGACCTCGAGCGCTACGGCCTGGGCTACGCGCAACTAAAGGCGGTGAATCCCGGGCTGATCTACTGCTCGGTGACCGGCTTCGGCCACAGCGGGCCATGGCGCGAGCGCCCGGGCTACGACTTCATGATCCAGGGCATGGGCGGCCTGATGAGCGTCACCGGCGAGCGCGACGACCGCCCCGGCGGCGGGCCGCAAAAGGCGGGCATCCCGATCGCCGACCTCATCACCGGCATGTACGCGAGCGTGGCGATCTGTGCCGCGCTCGCGCACCGCGCCAAGTCCGGCAAAGGCCAGCACCTCGATCTCGCGTTGCTCGATTCGCTGGTGGCGGTGCTGGCCAACCAGGGCGCCAATTACCTCGCTACGGGCGAAGCACCGGCGCGCCTCGGCAACGACCATCCGAACATCGCGCCTTACCAGGTGCTGAAGACTGCAGACGGCAGCGTGATCGTCGCCTGCGGCAATGACAACCTGTTCCGCAAATTCTGCGAGGTCGCCGGCAAGCCGGCGCTCGCCGCCGATGCGCGCTTTGCCACCAACGGCAAGCGTGTCGCCAATCGTGCCGAGCTGACGCGCATCCTGTCCGAGATCATGGTGATGCGCAGCATGCGCGAGTGGCTCGACGCCCTGGAAGCCGCCGGCGTGCCGTGCGGGCCGATCAACACTCTGGAGCAGGTATTCGCCGAGCCTCAGGCGATCGCGCGCGGCTTGAAAATGGAGATGCCGCATCCCACCGCGGGCAAGCTGTCGCTGGTGAGGAGCCCGATGCGCTTCTCGGAGACGCCCGTGCAGCACGAGGTGCCGCCGCCCACCCTGGGGCAGCACACCGACGAAGTGCTGAAGGACCTGCTGAAGAAAAACCCCTCGGAGATCGCGCGGCTGCGCTCCGAGGGGATCGTCTAGCTCTAGTTGTCGACCCTCGCGCCGGCGTCCTTCACCACCTTCGCCCACTTCGCGATCTCGGACTTCACCAGCTTCTCCATCTCCGCCGGCGGCATGCCGCCCGGATCGGCGCCTTGCTCCGCCCAGATGCGCTTGAGATCCGGCTCGTTCATCGCCTTGACGATTTCCTGGTACATGCGCTCCTTGATCGCCGGCGGCGTGCCCTTGATCGCCCAGATGCCGTACCAGGTGCGCACTTCGTAGCCGGGGACGCCGGCCTCCTGCACTGTCGGCACGTTCGGCAATACGGGGTTGCGCTTGTTGCTGGTGATGGCGAGCGGAATCAGCCTTCCCGCCTTGATCTGGTTCGCCGAGGTGCCCATGCCGTCGAAGGCGAGATCGACCTGGCCGGCGAGAAGATCGACCATCAGCGGACCGGCGCCCTTGTACGGTACGTGCACCAGCTTGGTCCCGGTCATGGTCTTGAACAGCTCGACCGACAGGTGGTGCGTGGTGCCGCTGCCGGCGGAACCGTAATTCAGCTTGTCCGGATTCGCCTTGGCGTAGTCGATCAGTTCCTTCAGGGATTTGATGGTGTCCTTGTGCTTCGGATGCACCACCACCACGTTCGGCACGAAAGCCGCGACCGTGACCGGCTCGAAGTCCCGCTCCAGGTTGTAGTTCAGCCTGGCGTACAGGCTCTCGGCGATCGTGTGGTGCACCGCGCCGAAGAACCAGTTGTAGCCGTCGGGCGCGCGCTTAGCCGCGTTCGCTGCGCCCACCGTGCCGCCGGCGCCGCCCTGGTTCTCGATCAGCGCCTGCTCGCCCAGCTGCTGCGAGAGCTTCGCCGCGATCGGCCGCGCGAAGGTGTCGGTGCCGCCGCCCGCCGGGAACGGGTTGAGGAAAATCATCGCCTTCTGCGGCCAGGACTGCGCCTGCGTCGCGAAGGCCGAAAGCGCGAGCAGCGCGCCTGCGGCGGCATGGAAGATCAACTGCAGAGGTCTGCTCATGGTTCTGTTCCGTGTCATGGGGGGGTCGGAATCATAACAGGGCGATCTTGACCAGCCAGAGGGCAACTGCGCCTGCAGCGACACCGACGAAGAGGTTGCGTTTGGTCAGCCAGAAATAGACGGCAAGCGCGGCGGCCGATCCAATGGCGCGCTCAGGAAGCGTGGACTCGGCGAGAACCCCGGTCGGCATGAGCAGGATGCGCGACACCACGCCGGCGATGATCGCGTAGGCCACGCAGGCGATCCAGGTAAACGCTTCGCCGCGCGGATCTATTCCAGCCGAGAGCAGCACGCCAGCCCCGCGCCACAGATAGGTGGCGAGGCTGCAGATCGCCAGCAGGATCCACAGCTCGATCACGTTCGCTTGAGGATCAGGTAGGCGAGCGTGCCGCCGGCCAGGCCGCCGAGCGGCACGCTCCATTCCGGCGTGACGAGGTAGGCGAGCGGGCCGGCGAGCGCCCCGCAGGCGAGGCCGAGCGCGGCGGTGCGATCGCGCACCGCGCCGGTGAGGATCAGCAGGTAATACATCGGCACCATGAACACGAGCGCGAGCCGCGCGAGCGGCGGCAGGCGGTCCGCGCCGAGGTAGCCGGCGGCCGTCGCCGCGGCATTCACGATGATCAGCACCAGCGCGAAGCCGAAGAACCAGGCCAGACGCTCGGCGCGGGGAACCTGCGGGAAGCGCGCCACCGCCATGGTCCAGCCGGAGAGCGAGAGGAGCTGCGCCGCGAGGTAGTACTTCCACGGCCGGTGGCGGGGGTCGCGCATCTCGGGCATCAGCATCAGCGTCATCGGCAGGAAGCGCGCCGAAGACAGCATCACCGCGAGCACCGTGGCGAGCGCCGGCGCGGCGAGCGAGTGCATCTCAGCGAACACGATCTGTCCCGGAAG
>Ga0190265_10003201_pt1 | contig 11146 bp, 10 predicted proteins | sample Popmic124T_FD_133135 | JGI IMG/M metagenome (GOLD analysis project Ga0190265, IMG submission 133135) | Populus adjacent soil microbial communities from riparian zone of Indian Creek, Utah, USA - 124 T | ecosystem: Environmental > Terrestrial > Soil > Riparian zone | place: USA: Utah | collected...
AGACAGGCGGCGACCAATAATGTCCCCAAATTTTTCTTGCAGGAGGATGGGGCCTGCCGGGCCAGAGAATTGCATCAGCGCGCAGAGATGGCTGTCTCACCTTTGAGTCAGCGAGAAGCCATCGTCGGAATGCTTCAAACGAAAAAACGCTGTTCGCAGCAGGACTCAGCGAATGCCCCAGTCGAAATCGAGGCCGAAGGCCCGCAACGGGAAGGTGAAAATGAAACCAATCAACCGGGGAATGAACGTGAAGAATTCTTCGAACGACATCGCCGCTCTCCTTGTAAAACTGCGAGGACGATACTGTCTCAAGGCACACAGACAATAGCCCACGGTCACGCGGCGTCAAGGCGGCGGTGGACGCGCGGGGGAGCGCCGAATCAAACCAAATATGACGGGCCCTCGGCCCACCCTCACGTTCCGCTTCGTCTCCGCTCAATTATTCGCGCAGCCAAACTCATTACACACGCGTAATTCATTATTTATCCGCCAATTGCGCTCCGCGCTCATACAATCCACTCGCGCGGACAAACGTGGGCCACGCCGCGGTGTCTTGCAGGACATGTAAACTCGGCCCCTCGGGAAGTGACGGGGCATGAATTCGCCTTCGACCATAAAAGGAACATCGCCAATGAATCTCCAAACGCCGTTTCGAGCATTCCCCTACCAAGTGGTTTCGCCGGCAATCCTTCTCGCGAGCGCGTTGCTCCTGTTTCAAAACGTTGCATCCGCGCAGGACTATTTCGACTTCGAGCCCGACGACGCCAACATCCTGACGCGCGGCCCGGTCCACGAAGCCTTCGCCGAGCCGATCGTCTTCGATCCCGAGCCGGGGCCCATCGCGCCCACCGCCCCGCCCGAGGAAGTCGAGGAGTATCCGCCCGATCAACAGCCCGAGGGGATGAACGTCACGTGGATTCCCGGCTACTGGGCCTGGGACGATGAACTGAGCAATTACATCTGGGTCAGCGGAATCTGGCGCGATATTCCGCCCGGACGCGACTGGGTCGGCGGCTATTGGGCGCGCACGCCCCAGGGCCATCAATGGATCGCGGGTTACTGGGCCGACATGGACAGCAACGAAACCTATTACCTGCCCGAACCGCCGGTCACCGTCGAAACCGGTCCGAATCTGAACGCCGCGCCATCGCCCAATCACATCTGGGCGCCAGGGACATGGGTGTGGCACGACGTGTCGTATGGCTGGCGGCCGGGCTATTGGATGGAGGGCCGGCCGGATTGGGTCTGGGTCCCGGCCCACTATGCATGGACGCCACGAGGCTACGTTTTCATCGATGGCTATTGGGATTATGAGCTGGAGAGCCGCGGGGTCCTCTTCGCCCCTGTCCGTTTCGAACCAGCGCATCTGGCCCGCCGCGGCTATCGATATACGCCGCGGACCGTCATTGATGTACGCGTGTTCACCGACCACCTCTTCGTACGCCCCCGCCACAGCCACTACTACTTCGGCGACTACTACGAGGAACGCTACGTCAACATCGGCTTCCGCCCGTGGTTCTCCGTCCACACCAGCCGCAAGGTTTACGACCCGATTTATGTCCATCGCCGCTGGAAGCATCGCGGCGACCGCGACTGGGATAGTCGGCTCCGGCGCGATTTCGATCATCGCCGCCGCGACCGCGATTCACGCCCGCCGCGAACTTGGGCGGATCAGCGGCGATCGCGAGAACTTCATGACAGGAATCGCTCGGGCAGCCCGTTCCACGGCATCGCCCGCGCACTCTCCCAAGTGACGCGGCGGAAAGACAGCCCCTTGCGATTTCGCCGAGTCGACGACGGCGAACGGAGTCGTTATGCCGCGCGGCGGCAGGACCTCAATCGAGGCCGACTGAATCGCAGATCGAACGAGACGCGGGAAGATCGGCCGGACAATCGCTACAACACGCGGACCCGGCCCGCCAAGGTCACCCGGCAGAAATCTCCAATCAGTTCGCGTCCGGTTCGCGAGCTGACCGAGAAACGCCGGCCGCCTGTGCGACAGGAACAGCCGAAGGTCGACCGCAGCGTTCAACCGCGAAAGCGGGCGGAGGTAAAACGCCAGCCCACCCCGCGGAGAGAAGACAATCGTCGCGAAGGGTCGCGCGACCGCAACGCGAATGATCGCGGCCCCGATCGCGGAAAAGACGCGGCCGAAGATCGCGGTCGCAGCAAGGCCAAGAACAAGGGCGGCAAGGATCGCGACAAAGACAAACGGGACAATTGATGATGAGTCGCCGGTACTGAACCCAAGAAAGGAAGGCGCATATGCTTGGCACGATTCTGCTGATTATTCTGATCCTGCTTTTGTTGGGGGCGATCCCGGCCTGGCCGCATAGCAGGAGCTGGGGATATGGCCCGACTGGCGGTCTAGGGCTAGTCCTGATCATTGTGATCATCCTCCTGCTGCTCGGGAAAATTTGAAGGATGAATTGAAATCGGGCAGGCGGGGGCCTTTCGGCCCTGCCTCCCGCACCACCGGTTGATTGTCAGTCTCAGACTGTTTGGCGAGGAACCCTTCGAGAGATGTCACCACCCGGTTCGCCCGCCGCCGTCGACCGAACGTATACGTTGCAGTCATCGGCATAGCGCACGAAGCGATGACCCCGCCCCTCAAGCTCCTTGTCGAGTGAATGCAGCCGGATGTTCGACAGAAGCGGAGACGGCGGGCCGCCCCGCTTGTTCCCTCGGCACGCGGTGAGACTCCCCCGCCCTCTATCATGCCCGCCTGCAAACACCGGCCTTCATGTTCCTCGGGCCGAAGCTTTGCCTGCCGCTTCCTTCCCACGACGCCGCGGCTGCCGTTCAGCTAGGGATACCCGCAACCAAGCAACCAAGGCTCCCAGAGGACAAGTCATCGCGCCATGCCCGGCGCACCAACAAGAAAGCCCGCCGGGGTCGTAACCACGGCGGGCTTTTGTCTTTCAACGATGCCGCAAATGCGGCACACCAATCCAATCTTACTGCTCCAGGGTATCCTTCTCGGCTCGTATCGAGTACTCAGTGCCCGTCGAATAGCGCGGGTCGACCACGATGAACGCCGCGTGGCCGTCGAGGAAGCCGATGGAAAACTTGTTCGGCTTCTTGTGCCAGTCGACCGGAGCGGGATTTTGATTCGAGCTGGTCGCCCCGGTTCCGATGTCAACCATGTTATATGCGAGGGCGTTGAACGAGCCTTCCGCAAAAATGGCGAAACGAGCGGCGGTCCCGCCGATCTTCCGTGCCAGCAATTGCTTTCCAGCCTTGGTCATGGTCGCCGCGCCGGCCTGCTCTGCGTCTGCAATCTCAGAAGCATTGGATGGAATGGAATAGAATTCATCAGCGCCATCCCAAGGAGGGCCTTGGAGCCAATACCATGAAATCGGATAGCTGTTGCCGTTGACCTGCCAACTTGTGTAATTCGCGGGACTCGGGGTTACTCCCGCGCCGACCATGGGGGTGGCTTCCTCATCGTCCGAGGGGCAGACATAGCTCTTGATCACCGTCCTTCCCTGGATGCCGGGAGCGAGGTACTTGGTCCAGGCTCGAACTTCAGTCGGGTACATGAACCAGTCTCCATTATCGAAAACGGGATGCTGCATGGACGTCTGGAAACCGCCATAGACGAACTCCGACGAAACCGCCGCGTTTTGACCGGCATAGTTAAAGCCATAATGCCAGGGCAAAAAGTATTCGCCGCCGTGATCGTCAAAATACATCGGAACCGTGCCGGTAATCTGCTTCAGATTGTTCAGGCAGTAGGCCACGTTCGCCGCTTCCTTCGCACGGCTGAGCGCCGGCAGCAGAATCGAAATCAACAGCGCGATGATCGCGATGACGACCAAAAGCTCGATCAGCGTAAAACCGCGCCGACCCTTGCGAATTCCAACCATTCCCACACTCTCATCCCGCTTGTTCATCGTTATACCCTTTGTCAAAATCGGTCTATTGTATGATAGACGCTGAACCTCAAAAAGTTGCGAAGCCCCGCCGCCAACGAAGCCGTCCGGGCGCACTCACCTGCTCGCGGGTCCACGTGCCCGCGAAACCCCATTCACTGATCCGGCGTGCCAGGTTCCGCCCGGATCGAATACTCCGTTCCCACGGCGAACCGCGGATCCACCGTTACAAAAGCGGCGTGACCGTCGAGAAAGCCGAGGGAGAACTTGTTCGTCTTCTTATGCCAGTTGATTCGGGCTGGATCAAGGTTGGAACTCGACTGGCCGCTGTCCGGTTCGACCATGTTCAGCGCCAGGGCGTTAAACGCGCCCTCCACAAAAATCGCAAATCGGGAGGCGCCGCCGCCGAGCTTTCGAGTCAGCAATTGTTTGCCGGCCCGCGTCATGTTGGGCCCTGGATCGCTTTCGGGCTGGATTCTGTAATAGTCCAGGTTGCCTTGCCAGGGATCGCCCTCCAGCCAGTACCATGAAATCGGATAGCTGTTGCCGTTCAACTGCCAGCATGAATAGGCATCCGGGCTTTCGTACGGAGCGCCGGAGGTGCCGGTGAGGGGCGTCGCCTCCTTGTCGTCAGAGGGACAAACATAGCTCTTGATCATCTGCCGGCCCTGAGTGCCGGGGGCCACATACTTGGTCCACGCCCGAACCTCCGTCGGATAGTTAAAGATATCGCTGTTTGGAAAGTTCGGATGATCGGTGGAGGACTGAAATCCGCCATAGACAAACTCAGATGCATAGGTCGCCGACTGTCCGGCATAACTGAAGCCATAGTGCCAGGGCAGAACGAATTCGCCTTCGTGATCGTCGAAGTACATCGGAACCACGCCGGCAATCTGCTTCAGATTGTTCAAACAATACGCCACGTTCGCGGCCTCTTTTGCGCGACTCAAAGCCGGAAGAAGTATCGAAATCAACAGCGCGATGATCGCAATCACGACCAGAAGCTCGATCAGCGTGAATCCACGCCGTGCAGCCGTAAATACAACCACGCAAACACCTGACCAGCTTCGCTTACTTGAGGATTCCTCAGGGGCGGGTGCGGGAAGCCCCCAAAAATACGATCACAAAAAGCTCCGCCCCAACTACGGGCAATCGGGACATTTTCCAGCGCCGCCTTCCGCCAACTGCGCCGGATAGTATTTCTGATGCGTTTGGCAATACCTCGCCATGACTGCCGTGGGCTCGTTGCACTTTGGGCATGGGTACACCGGGCGTTCCACCGCCTGATGTCGGGTCATTCCCCCGCCCTCGGTTGGCGTTCGCACCCCGCCCTTGATGAGCACCGTCAGCAGATGCTCCGGCGAGTCCTGCGAGTGTTCCCCGCACGCTTCGCAAATCAGATCAACAAGCGTCGGGTCCTTGAGCTCGGGCGCCGGCTCCGGACGACTCGTCCAGTACCAGATCCCGCCAGCCAATGCGAATGCCACGATGACGATTGCGATCTTGCCGTTTGTTCCACCCATCTCGCCAATAACCCTTTCGTCATGCGACGAATGAGATCATCTCATAAAGCTCAGGCGACAATCTCGCGTCGGACTTACGACAAAGCCGATTCACGCACTGATGCGGCAAATTCAACGATAGGGTCATCGCACGGCCACGGCCGCATGACCCCGTCATGTTCTGATTCCGGTTGATTCACGGGAGCTGCCAGCCACCTATCCGGCAATCTCAATTCCCTACCGCGGAGGCTTCATTATTCTATCACGAGCGGAAAACGAATGAAAGATTTTTATTATAACTCGCGAAAACGGCCTGTCTAAGCAAATTTTCGATTCGCCCCAGAGCCCTGCTGGACGACCGGCACGCTCACCGTGCTCGGCATCCGCCAAACTGGATCGCGCCTCGTAAGCTGCAAAATTCGGTTACAATGCCCTCTCTGACGGGAGGCGATGCATGATTCCTGACATGTCCATTAGTTTTTGCGGGGTAAAGGCTCCAAACCCCTTCTGGCTCGCTTCCGCCCCTCCCACCAACAGCGGCTACCAGGTCCGCCGTGCCTTCGAGGCAGGCTGGGGAGGTGCGGTCTGGAAAACCCTCAACCACGAACCGATCGTCAATGTCTCTTCGCGCTACGGTGCCATCGACTATGACGGCCGTAAGGTCATGGGATTAAACAACATAGAGCTTATCACCGACCGCTCGCTGCAAGAAAACCTCGCCGAAATCCGCGAGGTAAAACGCGACTTTCCCCACCACGCCCTCTTCGTCTCCCTCATGGTCGAATCGAAACGAGAAACCTGGCACGACATCGTCAAGCAAACCCAGGACACCGGCTGCGACGGCCTCGAACTCAACTTCGGGTGCCCCCACGGCATGTCCGAACGAGGGATGGGCTCCGCCGTCGGCCAAGTCCCCGAATACGCCGAAATGATCACCGGCTGGGTCAAGGAAGCCGCTCGCATCCCCGTCATGGTGAAGCTCACTCCGAACATCTCCGACGTCCGCCTCGTCGCCCGCGCCGCAAAAAACGGCGGCGCCGACGCCGTTTCCCTCATCAACACCATCAACAGCATCATGAGCATCGACCTCGACACCTTCGCCCCCCGGCCGGCCGTCGCGGGCAAAGGGTCGCACGGCGGCTATTGCGGCCCCGCGGTCAAGCCCATCGCCCTCAACATGGTCTCGGCCATCGCCACCGATCCGCAATGCAAGGGCCTGCCCATCAGCGGCATCGGCGGCATCCAGGCCTGGCAGGACGCCGTCGAGTTTCTCCTCCTCGGCGCCGGCAGCGTCCAGGTCTGCACGGCCGTCATGCATTACGGCTTCCGCATCGTCGAGCACATGGCCAGCGGCCTCAAGAACTGGATGCGCGAAAAGGGCTTCGCGCGTATCGCCGACTTCCAGGGCCGAGCCGCGCCCAACGTCGTCGACTGGGGCGACCTCGACCTGGGCTTCAAGGTCGTCGCGGAGATCGACCAATCCAAGTGCATCCACTGCGGCCTGTGCTACATCGCCTGCGAAGACGGCTGCCACCAGTCGATCACCTGGGAGAAAGTCCCGCTCGACGACTTCGCGCAGCGCTTTGCGGCCCCCTCTCCCTTGAAGGGAGAGGGCTGGGGTGAGGGTGACACCTCGGCTGCTCCTGGAGCAGTGCCGAGCGCAGTCGCGTCTCCCAACCAGAAACACCAGCCTGTCTCACCTCTGAAATCTCAAATCTCAAATGCGCCAAGCGCCGTATCATCTCCCGACCAGAAACACAGCCCGACCGTAGTTCAATCGCCAAATCACCAAATCGCCAAATCGCCAAATCTGGATGCTGCTCGCGCCGCGATGGCGTCGAATGGAAACGGCCACTCGGCGCCTTTCGTAAACCCGAACATGCACGTCGTGCGCAGCGGCGGATCTCTCGCCGTCCCCGGCGAAGGCGCCGGCTACCTCGGCGTCTTCACCATCAAGCAGCACACCTGCGTCGGCTGCAACATGTGCTCGCTGGTCTGCCCGGTGCAAAACTGCATCACCATGAAACAAGTCCCCAGCGGCCTGCCCAGCATGACCTGGCGCGAATACCAAAAGAAACTCGCCGCCGGCGAAGTCGAAAAGATTCAACCCCCGGAACACGTGTAACCAACTTCAGAACCTCCAACCCCCGGAACACGTGTAACCAACTTCAGAACCTCCAACCCCCGGAACACGTGTAACCAACTTCAGAACCTGCCACGGAAGTGGCAGGCCCCCTGGCTCCTGCGACAATCCCTTCTCGCCCGGCAATAAAATCCCCGCTCCCCTTGAGGGAGAGGCCGGGGTGAGGGGTGTCCCGCTCCCGCAATCCAGACTCCCCAGGAAATTCCCTCCCCCTCTCAAATCTCAAATTCATCCCTTCCCAAATCTCAAATCTTAAATCTTAAATCCACCCTTTCCCTTGGCCCCTCCCCCCGAGCGCATAAAAAAAGCCCCCGTAGAGAGGGCTTGACGGACAAAAAAACCATTTTCCTGTCACACTTCGCCCGCATTCCTCAATAAACCTTAGACTCACCTCACCGCCGTACCCTTCGAGAGAGGAAGCCGCATGTCCCGCGACCCGGATCGCTGGTACTGGACGCTCTATCACGAGCACGAGGAGCGGTTGCTGACGCTCCTCCGAGCCGCCGCCTCCCGCTGGCGACTCACGCCTGAGGAGATCGACGAGCTGGCCCAGCAGATTCGCGTCCGGGCGTGGGAGCGCCGCGACACCTTCGACGAATCCCGCCGCTTTCAACCCTGGCTCGTCGGTATCGCCAAGAACGTCGTCCGCGAACATGTCCGCGCCGCCGGGGTTCATCGCAAGACCGAATTGCGCATCACCCCGGATGAGTTCGATGCCATCTGCGATGCCCACCTGCAAATCGTCCCCGATCACCCCAATGGACTGGCCGAAGCGTTGACCGCCCTTCACGGATGCCTGGCTCATCTCGATGCGAACGACCGCCGGCTGATCAGCCTCAAGTACGAGCAGAACAAGGACTCGCCGCAAATCGGCGCGGCGCTCGCGATGCAGGCGGCCGCCGTGCGCCAGCGCCTCCGCCGGGCGCTGCTGCAACTCCGCGCGTGCATCGCCGGCAAATTGGAAATGGAGCCGAGCCATGGATGAACGCCACGACCATGACATCGATCCCCCCGAGCAGAGTCGCCCCGAATCCGAGGACCCGTTCGATCCGCATCTCTGCGTCATTGAAGGGTTAGTGATGACATACTACGCTGACCCTGCCCGCAGAACCGGGCCATTAACCCTGACCGGCGAGCCTGTCGAACCCCCCGCAAAGCGACGCCTGCTAAACATCAAATGGATGTTCGGACTCTCGGGCCTGGCGCTCGCCGCCTGCATCACCGCCGCAGTGCTGCTCTTTTCAACCTCAGACGCCGCGTTCGCCGACGTCGACGTGATCCGCGGCCTCGCTCGGCAGCCACTCGTTTTTCCCAATTTTGACCCGGCCGTGCGCGCCGACCCCAACGAGTACCAACGCCGGATGGTTGAAATCCACGACCTCAGAATCCGCCGCGACGACGCGGTGCATCGCTTCAAAGTGGGCACGCTGACTCCACGGGGAATCAACGATGATTTGCTTCATGCCTGGTCCGGAGTTTACCGGCGCCTTCGGGATATCGGAGAGTTCGACGAGGCTGGCCGCGAAGCGCGAGCGCTGGTCGCCTTGATCGATCGAAACCCATCGCTCATTCCCTATCGCGCTGTTGCCCTGAACGATGTAGCCCTTGTCGCTTACCACATTCGCGACTTGAATGAAGCGGAGAAGTGGTTCCTTGCGTCAATACAGCAGCGCGAAATAGACCAGCAGACTTTGCGAGCGAAAAACCGGTGGGATGAATTCCATCCCGATGCCCTCCTATTCGCGATACGGGACCTGATCCCAATATGTCTGAATTTGAGCGCTCTCGAACTTGCCCGTGCCGCCGAGACCACTCCACCCGTTAAAACAAAGCCTGGCCCCGCGCCCGTGTCGGCGGCGCGCCAATGGATTGTCCGGGCCGAGGCAGACTTCCGGAAATATCTGTTGGGTGCCTGCGGCCCGAATTCCATTTCGCATTCGCCCAACGCATCGGTCGCAGAGCTGTTTTTCAGCCTTCCTCCAGACTTCCAGTCACCGCCGGAATCGACGACTGACTCCCAAGTTCGCGAGTTTCAAACTCGCTTTCACGGCTTTTCGCCTAACAGCACGCTCAACGTGCTGCTGCGTCGCTTCCAGCTCGCCGCCGCCACGGTGGCGTTGGCCGAAAGCGACACCGCCGCCGCGGCCAAGCTGCTCGCCGATGGCCGGCGCATCCCTTATTGGCCCATTCGCGACGAGAGCCGTCTGGACTTTCATGAACCGCTCCTCGCCGCCCGCATCGCCATCGCCGCCGGCCGATTCGACGAGCCCCTGCAGCACCTCGAAGAAGCCGCCCAACACACCGGCCCGCCTGTGGTGTCCAACGACGTCGCCAACGCCCGCCCAATCCCCCCCGCGCGCGTAGCCGAACTGGCCGCCCTCCGCGGCGCGTGCTTGTTGGCAAAAGACGAAAACGACCCCGAAGGCCGGCGACTGGTGAAGGAATCCCTCGAAGCCTGGACCGCGCTTTCCAAAAACCTGACTGGCAAGAACCGTAGCGAGTTCGAAAAGCAATTCGAAAACTGGGAGGACCTAATCAGATGACGCATAATCCTATGCAATCATTCGTGTATCTGGTATCGATTCTAGTCACCGTCGCCGCTCATGCCCAGGTTGAACCCCTAGAAGCCAACGGTATTCCAGCCGGTCACTTCCTCATTGAGGGTGACATAATCGTGCCCGAAGAACATCTCCTACCTCGCGGGACCTTCGCCGCCAACTTTTGGCCTAGTGGCATCGTTCCTTACGTGTTTGATGCGAACGTCTCTTCAACGAATCAGACGCTCATGCTCGATGCCATGGCTGCTTGGGAGGAGGTCGCTGTAATTGACTTCCGGCCTCGCCTCGGAGACCCGAATTATCTATACATCCGAGCTTCTTCTCAAAACAGCTCCTTTGTAGGCATGAAAGGTGGCTCTCAGGTTGTCAATATATTCAACTGGAATTTCAAGTTTATCATGGCGCACGAGCTCGCTCACGCCCTTGGGCTCTGGCATGAACATTCTCGAGCAGACCGCGATCAGTTTGTCCAAATAAACTATGCCAATATTTGTCAGAACTGTTGCAATGGCGACTCGTGCGATCATAACTTCAATATCCGACCTGGTGGCGGCGGCGAGTTCGGCTCGTATGATTTCGACTCCCTGATGCACTACGGACAATTCGACTTCTCGGAAACCGGCTCGCCCACTATTACGGTACTTCCTCCGAACGAATCCTGGCAAGGAGCCATAGGTCAGCGTGACCACATTAGTGATGGCGACATCGGCACAATGGCATTTCTTTATGGCGGGTGCGCATCATCGACAACACTACCAGTTAACCAGAGCCCATTGAATGGTTCTATCAACCAGTCCGCCGGCGCACCACTTGTGTGGAATATGGTCGCTGATGCGACCGGGTATGATGTATATTGGGGGACGACTAACCCCCCAACCACCAGAATCTATTACAATATTGATCGTACAGATGTCTATCCTCCCGGACAGCCTGGCACTACCTATTATTGGTTCCTGAATCTCTAGCTGTCTCCGGTCACTAACTGCTTGTATGTCACGGCTTTGTCGCACACGGCTGCAATGAGAAGTCGGTCGAAGAGGGCGGCCTCGGTCCAGCGGCGGTTGGCCC
>Ga0190265_10003202_pt1 | contig 11146 bp, 9 predicted proteins | sample Popmic124T_FD_133135 | JGI IMG/M metagenome (GOLD analysis project Ga0190265, IMG submission 133135) | Populus adjacent soil microbial communities from riparian zone of Indian Creek, Utah, USA - 124 T | ecosystem: Environmental > Terrestrial > Soil > Riparian zone | place: USA: Utah | collected...
ACACGCACGTGCGCGCGCTCGGCGCGCTGATCGACGACCTGTTCGACCTCACGCGGCTGCAGGCCCAGGAGCTGCAGTGGACGACGGAGCGGATCGCCGTCGAGGAATTGGTCCACGACGCCGTCGAGGCGATGCGCCCGGCCGCCGACGCGGGCTCGGTGGCCGTGCGGGCCGACCTGCGCCCGCCGCTGGCCGCCTCGCACGGCAACGAGGAGCAGCTGCGGCGGGTGCTGTTCAACCTGATCCAGAACGCGATCCGCCACACGCCGCCCGACGGCAGCGTCACCGTCCGCGCCGAGGACGTCGACGGCGGCGTCGAGATCGAGGTCGCCGATACCGGCACCGGCATCGCGCCCGAGCAGCGCGACCGCGTGTTCGACCCGTTCTATCGCGGCGACGCGGCCCGTCAGTCGCCCGGCGCGGGACTCGGGCTGGCGATCGCACGCGCGATCGTCGAGGCGCACGGCGGCGCGATCTGGCTCGAGGACGCGCCCGCCGGCACCCGCGTCAGGTTTCGCCTTCCAGCAGCTATCTGATGCGGATTTCGACGTGCGCGGGGCGCGTCGGCTGCGCCAGCGAGAGGAAGTCGCGGACGGCCGCATCGTGCCCGCAGAACCCGCACCACAGCGGCTCGGAGGGCGCCATCGCTCGACCGGGGAGGACCGGTGCGTCGCATCGCGGGCAGGCCATGCTGCCCGTCGCCATCACCCGCGACCGGACCCGGCGCTCTTCGTGGAGACGCCCGATACGCTCGCCGCGGGGATCGGAGGGGTCGACGCTGCGATGAAACGCCACGTTTCGAGTGTAGGACTGGCCGCGGTGGCGATGAGCGCGGCGGACCGTCAGAGCAAGGTGACGAGGTCGGTCCAGGTCTTGCCGCCGTCCTCCGAGCGGCGGATCTTGCCGCCGGGGACGTACGCGTAGAGCTTGCCGTCCGGGAGCGCGACCAAGTCCTTGGGGCCGGCGCCGATCGTGCCGACCTCGTCCCAGTTCTTACCGCCGTCGGCGCTCTTGCGCACCTTGCCGTCCAGACCGGCGCTGTAGAGGGCGTCCGGCGCGGCCCAGGCGACGCGGGCGCCGAACGTCGTCTCGCGCTGGCGCCAGGAGCCGCCGGAGTTGCCCGACAGGAAGACGCCCTGCTCGGTGCCGACCGCCCACTGCTTGGCGTCGGCGGGGTTGATCGTGATGTCGACGGCGCGCGCCGCCGCCGGGGCGGCCACGCCCTCGAACGTCTTGCCGCCGTCGCTGCTCACCTGCACGTCGGGCTGATCGACGCGCAGCGCGATCACCTGCTGGCCCGCGATCTCGAGGTCGTGATAGTCGATCTCACCCAGCCCCGAGATCGACTCCCAGGTCTTGCCCGCGTCGGGCGAGCGCATCAGCCCCGCGTTCTGCGGCAGCGTGCCGCCGCGCGAGTGCCCCGACGCGATCACGGCGCCGGGCCCGGTGAAGCGCAGGACGAGGTCGTTCAGCGGGCCCTGCTTGCCGTCGGCCGCCATCTCGGTCTCGACCGGCTCCGCCTTGGTCGCGCCGGCGGGCACCTTGAACGTGCCGACGCTCGACCCGACCAGCAGCGAGCCGTCAGCGGGATCGACGTCCAGTGAGCCGATCTCGTCGCTCGGCGGCGGGGTGCTGGTGGCGGACGACTCGGGTGAGTCGCCGCCACCGCACCCCGCCGCGACAAGCGCGATCAGGATGAATGTTCTGAGGAGCTTCAGGGCGTCGTTGTGGACAACGTGAACGTGAGCGTCTTACTGTACGGGCCGGTCCGCAACGCATCGTTGGCACCGATCACCTGACGGAACCCGAGGGTAACCGTGTCATTGGCGATCGGACCGCTGTACGTCAGGAGTTGCGTCGGCGCGGCGGATGAGCCGACGTCGGCGTAGTTGCCGGTCTGGTTCGCGGTGTTGCGCGCCCGCGCCTGAACCTTCGACGGCAGGAAGAACGTGCCGTTCATCAGGTGCCCGGTGTTCTGCGCGCTCGGGTCCGCCACACTCAGCGCCGCATCGCCGGCCGTGGAGATCACGTTGGCGGTCGTCGACGCCTCGTAGGACTGGTTGATGCCCGGAGTGAACGGCGGGAACGTGGCCTGGCCCGGCACCGAAAGCGACAGCGTCGCCGGCACGGTGCCGCCCGCGCTGCCCTCGCGCTGGGTGTCGCAGTAGACATTGGTCGCGCCCGGGACGGGCTCGATGCAGAGCGCGTCGCCCTGATTGGAATTGCCCTCGAGGAACTTGGTCTGGCTGACCTCGTCCGCGTACGGGCCGTTGTACTTGAGGACGTAGAGGCCGTTGCGGAGGTCGACGACGTAGATCAGCCCGTCCTGGATCACCGGGTAGCTCCACATCACGACCTTCACGTCTGAGCGGCCCACAGCGGACGGGTTGTCAGACGACAGGCGCGGGTCCTCGGCTCCGACGAGCAGCTGCATCCCCCCAGGCGCGTTCGGGTCCGCCGGCGGCTTGTACTCCGCCAACTGCGTGACGTTCATCGGGTCGCTGACATCCATCGCCTGGAAGCCGCCGGAGTGCCAGGTACTGAACGCGATGTTCTGGGTCAGCGTCGGGTTGTGCGCCGAGTACGAGGTGCGCGGCACGAGCTGGTCGGTGAGCACCGTGCAGGCCGCAGGATCGTTCTCCGGCAGCCGGAAGTCGTCGCGCACCACGGGCCGCGTCGGGTCGGCGATGTCGATGAACCGCGACCAGCCCCATGGGCAGCCATGATCCCCGCCCGTGATCGCGCCGTACACCTCGTCGGAGACGTACACCCAATCCTTGTTCCAGAGCTTGACGGCGCTGTGCGCGCCCGGGCCAGGCCAGGTCACCTTGTTTGCCGACGGCGTGATCAGCCGGTAGCTGTTCGTCGCGGGATTCGTGTCCGTGAAATCCGACACGTCCGAGACGCCGAACCCGCGCGTGAGCAGTGCGTTGTAGAGCCGCTTGCCGTCGTTGGACACCGAGAACGAGTGGATGCCCGAGCCCCCTTGGGGTGGGCCGCTAAAGCCGTGGCCGCCACTGAACAGCTGCGTCGGCATGCGGGTTGCGGGGTCGGCGTTGAGCAGCGTCGACATGTCGTAGATCTGGAACGAGCCGCCGGCGCTCGAGGCGAACATCAGCGCGCGTCGCGGGTTCTTCGGGTCCTCCCAGACGAAGAACTCGTGCGTGTCGCGGTTGTTCTGGTGGAGCAGCACCGGGTTCGCCGCGTTGGCGCCAGAGATGTCGTAGAAGCGCATGCTGCTGCGATTTGGCTGCGCGCACAGGTGCGCCGTCTGGCCGCCGCAGTTGGTGTGCAGGACGATCAGGATCTCCTGCGAGCGCCACACGCGCAGCTCGCGCGAGGACTCCTGCGGGTTGCCCTCGAGCGGCGGCTGCATCTCGTTCACGACGGTCGGGCTCGCCGGGTTGGAGATGTTGACGACCATGATGCCGGCGTGGTTGGCGTTGCCGTTCTTGCCGTCGGTCCGGCTTCCCACATACACGTAGTTCTTGTGGACGGCGATGGCCGCGTTCATACCGCGCGCCGGCGCGGTCGGGTTCTGCCCGGCAAACTGCTCCTGCCTGAGCGGATTGTGGCCGACCAGTGTGAACGAGCCGGGCGTGGCCGCGGCCTCGCGCTGCACGAACGTGTTGACGCCGCCCGTCGTGGCCCCGATCTGCTTGGCGGGCTCGCCTTCGTACATGTAGTCCAGCGGATGCCCCTGCGCGGTGGCTACCGGCACGGCGAGCGCGACCGTGGCTACCCCCACGATCCAGCGCGAGCGTGATCCCCTCATGCCCTCTCCTTTGGCCCCTCCGGTGAACCGCTCGTGAGAGCGGACCCAGTGTCGGAAGTGAACCACACAAGACAGCGTCTCGCACCCGGAGTAGTTTTCGGTTGTGACCGCGGTCGCCGACCACGATTTCCTCGGGATGCTCAATCCGGAGGAGAACCGCGCACTGCATTCACGGGGCATCGTCCGGCGCTTCCGGCGCGGCGCCGCGATGCTGCGCGAAGGCGAGGACCCGACCCGCGTCCTGGTTCTGCTGGAGGGCCGCGCGAAGGCCGTCACCTTCACGGAGGACGGCAAGGAGGTCGTGCTCGGCTTCATCGCCCCGGGCGAGCTGCTGGGCGAGGTGGCGACGATCGAGTCGCGTCCACGCTCGGCGACCGTGATCACCCTGGAGCCTGTGACCGCGCTGGCACTGGCCACCAGCGACTTCTGGGCGCTGCTCGACGAACACCCGCGGGTCTGGGTCGTCGTGCACCGGATCGTGATCCGGCGGCTGCGCCTGGCCGACCTCCAACGCAAGGAGTTCTCCGGCTCGAACACTTTGAGCCGCGTCTCACGCCGGCTCGTCGAGCTGTCTGACACCCACGGAACCGAGAGCGAGGACGGCGTGACGATCACGCTCCCGATCTCCCAGGAGGAGCTGGCCGGCTGGACCGGCGCATCGCGCGAGGCGGTGACCAAGGCCCTGCGCACGCTGCGCGACCTCGGCTGGATCGAGACCGGCCGCCGCTCGATCTCGGTCCGCGACTCGGAGGCGCTGCGGCGGTTCGCACGCTGACGTCGTGAGACACGCGCGCCACTACACGCTCGAAGAAGCCCGCGACGCTCTGCCATGGGTGCGGGCGGCGCTGGCCGCGCTGCGCGACGCCCGCGAGCGGCTGACCGACGAGGAGGCACGGCAGGCGCTGGCCGACGGGTCACCCACCAACGGCGGCGGCCACCGCGGCAAGCAGGTGGGGGAGGCGTTCGTCGAGCTCCAGAACGGGATCGGCGCGTTCGACCGGCGCGGGATCGTGCTGCGGGATCTGGACAGCGGGCTGATCGACTTCCCGGCGGTGCTGGAGGGGCGCGAGGTCTATTTGTGCTGGATCGATGGCGAGGAGGACATCGAGTTCTGGCACGACCTGGATGCGGGGTTCGCGGGGCGCCAGCCGCTCTAACGGCAGCATTGAGGAGGGCGAGGGTGTTCGAGCGTGATCGCTCGTCCGCGGAAAGGGGGGTGTGTCCGGAAACCCCCGCTATACGCCCACTAGCGGACACACCCCCCGCGCGAAACGAACCCACCCCGATCGATGCCGCCGTTTACGCGGCCAGCAGTTCCTCGACCGTCCGCCGCATCAACGCCGCGTCTGGCTCCATCCCTGTCCAGAGCCGAATCGCCACAACCCCCTGCTCGACGAGCATGCCGATCCCGTCGAGCGTCGTGCAGCCGAGCGCCTCCGCCTCGCGGATCAGCCGAGTCCGGGGCGGGTTCGGGATCACATCGGCCACGACCCGCGCGGATGACAGCGACACCGGCGGCATCGCCTCCGCGTCAGCCAACCCGATCGACGTGGCGTTCACCACGATGTCCGCCGACACCTCGTGCACGCCCTCCCAAGGAACGAACGACGCCGACGTCAATCCCGAGACGAGCTCGGCGAGCTCGGAGCCCCGCCCCCGGTCGCGATTGACGACCGTGATCGACGCGACGCCGGCCAGCGCGGACTCGACCGCGATCGCACGCGCGGCGCCTCCGGCGCCCAGCAGCACCAGCGAGCGCCCCGCCGGATCGACCACCGTCCGCAGCGAGGCGACGAACCCTTTGCCGTCCGTGTTCTCGCCGATCCACCGCCCGTCGCGGTCGACCACGCAGTTGACCGCGCCGATCAACGACGCCGATTCCGCGAGCTCGTCCAACCACTCGATCACCGTCACCTTGTGCGGCAGCGAGCAGTTGAAGCCCTTCCAGCCCATCGCCCGCGCTCCGCGGACGGCGTCGCCCAATGCGTCCGGAGCGACGTCGCAGTTGATGTAGCGGGCGTCGAGGCCGAGGTCGCGGTACGCGGCCTCGACCATCGCGACGGTCGGGTTCTCGGCGGCCGGCGTGGAGAACGAGCCGGTGAGCAGGCTGAGAAAGCTCAGGGCTACGTCGTGGCTCGTGGGCGCGCGCTCGGCCGCCACACGCGCATGATGTCCCGCATCGAGATGATCCCGCACAGCTCGCCGTTGGCGACGACGACGAGGTGACGGAAGCCGCCCCTGGCCATCGCGTCGGCGGCTTCCTCGAGATCCCAGTCGATGTCGGCGAAGACCGCGTTCGAGGTCAGGTGCTCGGACACATGCTCGGCGTCCGGATCCTCGCCCTTGCCGAGCGAGCGTACGAGGTCGCGCTCAGTGATGATGCCCGGCCCTGGCTGCTCCGGATCCATGACGATCACGGCGCCCACGTTGTGGTCCGCCATGAACTTCGCGGCATCCCTGAGGCTGCGCCCCGGGGTGAACGTGAGCACCTCTTCCGTCATCGCGTCTCGGACCTTCACGACCGCTCCTTCCCGACCCGCTGGCTATCGAGCGGGACCTTACTGCGTGAAACGACACAATTGCCACGAGCTCCCCCGGAGCGAGTGTGTCAAAGGACGCACTCCGGGCGGGGTGAATGGCCATGTGGCCGTTCCGGTGCCGCCGTAGATTTTCCCTCACCTCGGCCCACCGGTGGCGGGGACCCAGACCCGCCGACCGCCGGAGGCCAGAACCCAAGGAAGGGCTTGCCATGCGCATTCTCACGCGTACCCTCGCGCTGCTCGCCGGCGCGCTCGCCATCTGCGGCGCCGCCGCCTCGGCGGCGTCGGCCGCCGAGGTGATATCGACGCCGTCGATTCGAGGAGCAGGGCAGATCGCGACGCCCACGACCCCGTTCTCGGCGGCCCGCTCGTGCTCGCAGAGTCCGCCGGTGGCCGACGACGCCGAGTTGCGCTGTCCCGGCGACCCATGGAACGCATTCGCCTGGCAGTCCTGGATCACGCTGGAGCTGACCGCGACGGCAGCGTCCGGATGGACGTTCGTCGGCTGGTCGGGCTGCCCGGTGGCCACCAACGACCGCTGCTCGATCACCGCGATCGGCAACCAGATCCGCAGCGACGCGAATCCCGTGGCCATCTTCGAGGACCGTACCGACCCGGCCCTCACCAACGTCGCTTGGGCGCAATCGCGCACGCAGGACCACCGTGTGGCCGCCACGTGGGACCCGAGCGAGCCCGGCGTCCGCTTCAGCTGCGAAGTTGACGGCGTCGACATCGGGTACTGCAGCTCGCCGCTGTCGCTGCAGCTCGGGGAGGGGGAGCACTCGTTCCGCCTCCGCGGTCGCGACCCGAGCGGCAATGCCGCCCGGTCCTCCACGCTCCGGACCCTCGTTGTCGACACCGAACTCGTCAGCGGCCCCGCGCAGGACGCCTACGTCGCGGACGGCGCTGCCCAGTTCGTGGCGCGGACCCGCGCCGGCGGATTCTTCGAGTGCTCTCTGGACGGCCGGCAGTTCGCGCGGTGCGGTCAACCGGACGCCGACGGATACGCGGTCCTGAACCTCCCCGCCGTCGCCGACGGCCGTCACGACCTGCAGGTGCGCGCCGGCTCCCGCGGCGACGTTGACGTCTTCCCGGCGAGTGTCTCGTGGAACGTCGACACCCGGCGCCCGGACACGCGGATCGTCGAGACTTCCGGCGGCTTCACGCTCGAGGCCGACGAGTCGCCGGTCACGTTCCGCTGCAGCCTGGACGGCGCGCCGTACCGGCTCTGCGCCTCGCCGTACACCCCAGTGCTGGCTCCGGGGCCGCACACGCTCGCGGTGTACGCCGTCGACCGCGCCGGCAACACGGACCCGACGTCTGCGCGCCTGAACTGGACGACGCCGGAGCCGCCGGCGGCGACGCCCACCCCGACCGCCACGCCGGCGCCGGTGGCCGCCGAGGTCTCGACGGCGACTGCGGTGGCACCCGCGCTCGTCGCCGCTCCGGCGGCGACCGCCGCTCCGCAGCGCCTCTCGTTCAAGCTCCGCTACGCGACTCGCAACGGGCGGCTGACGCGGCTCACCGTGACCGACCTGACGCCGCGTGCGGACCTGCGCGTGAGCGTCAAGTGCCCGAAGCGCAAGCGCTGCCCGAAGGGCTTCGCGAAGTGGAACGCGCTCGGCACCGTCCAGCTCAAGCGGCTGGTGGGCAAGCGCCTGCCGGCCGGGACGAAGGTCACCGTGCGCGCCCGCCGTGGACAGCTCACGGCAACCCAGACCATCACGATCAAGAAGAGGGCGTAGCCATGCGCATCCTCACCCGGACGCTCGGCGTCCTCACACTCGCGATCGCGCTGGGCGCGGTCCTCGCCGGAAGCGCCTCGGCGGCCTCGCTGACCATCAACGGCTCGATCCAGGGCTCCGGCAGCTGGCTGGACATCGCGACCATCTGGACGTGCTCGCAGTCGCCGCCCGTGAGCGATCGGGAAGTCAAGGACTGTGGCAGCCAGACGGTGCCGTACAGCGGCAGCGGGGGCCCGCACACCGTCCGGCTCGTGGCCGCGAGCAACGCGGGTTGGACGTTCCAGCGCTGGGCCGGCTGCGACAGCGTGGCCGGTTCCATGTGCTTCCTCGACGTGCCGAGCGGCCGCACGGACCGGACGGTCGATCCGCGGCCCATCTTCAAGGACCGGGTGAGTCCGTCGCTGACGACCCTGAGCCTGATCGCGTCGAACGTGGACCAGGGGCGTTACACGGTCAACTGGAGCGCCAGTGAGCTCGGCGTGATCTTCAAGTGCGCGCTCGATGGCGGCGCGGCCGTGCCCTGCGACTCGGGCTACTCGTTCACGGTGCCCGAGGGCAGGCACACCCTGGGCATCACGCCCGAGGACCGCAGCGGCAACGTCGGCGCTACCACCCGAGCGCTCGTGGACGTCTTCGAAACCGTCCTCGACGAGGCGCCGGCCGAAGGGGCCTACGTGGCGACTTGGCGCTTCGCCGCCCACACCGGGCTCGGCTCGGGCATCGAGTGCTCGATCGATAGAGGCCGCTGGTTCGACTGCGGCGGCGCGAGCGGCCCGCTGACGCTCCCCGCGCTCGCCGATGGCAGCCACACGCTGCGGGCGCGCGGCGTCGACGTCGCGAGCGCGGGGTTCGACCGGGTCCCCGCGACCCGCGCGTGGACGGTGGACACCACGGCGCCGGACACCACGCTGACGGACTTCAAGCTCGGCGCGAACGAGCCCGTCGCGAGTTTCCGCTGCCGCGTGGACGGCGCCGACGTTCCGTGCACGACGATCCTGCCGAGCACGCCCGGGACGCACACGTTCGAGGCCGCCGCCGTCGACCACGCCGGCAACGTCGACCCGACGCCCGCGAAGTTGACGTGGACGGTCGAGGTTCCCGCCGCCCAAACGGTGCTCGTGCCCACCAGGGTCGAGGTCCCCGCGGCGGCCAAGCCAGTCACGCTGGACGTCTTCTACAGCTACAGCGGCGGCCGCCTCACCCGGCTGGTCGTGAGCGGCCCGGGTCCGATCAAGCTCACCGTCAAGCGCCCGGGCCGGCGTGCGACCGCCACGAGCGTGAAGAAGCTCGTCGGCAAGCGGCTCCCGAAGCGGACCAAGATCACCGTCCACGCCGGCGATCAGCGGAAGACGATCACGCTGCGCTAGGTCTCTGTGTAAAAGGACGCACTGCGGGCGTGGGAAATGGCCATGTGGCCGTTCCCACGCCCCCATAGGTTTGCGGCATGAACCTGCTCACGCGATTCTTCGCCCTTCTCGCCGCCGCCCTGACGCTCATGACCATCGCCGAGGCGGCGTCGGCCGCACAGCACCTCTCGTTCAACTTCCGGTACGCGCTCAACGACGGGCGTCTGACGCGCCTGACGGTGACCGAGCTCGCTCCGACCGCCGATCTGCGCGTGAGCGTGAAGTGCCCGAAGGGCAAGCCGTGCCCGGCCGGGTTCACGTTGCGCAACGTGCGCGGCACCGTCGAGCTCAAGCGGCTGGTCGACGCGCAGCCGCCGGCCGGGACGACGATCACCGTGCGCGCCACCCGTGGCAAGCTGGCGGCGAGCAGCACCCTGACGATCGGGTAGTGCTGTCTGCAGTCAACGGGTGTAGCGTCGGCCGATGACGCTACGCCCCGCGACTGCGGTCGCGATCGCCGCGGCCCTGCTGATGGCGGCTCCCGCCTCAGCAGCCGGCCCCGCGACGATCTCGGGCGAGCTGGCCCCCGGCACGGCCAAGCTCCCGAAGTCCGCGCGCAAGGGTGAGGCGCAGGTGCTCGCGCTCAACATCGACTCGATGGCCTACGGTGCCGCCGCGCCGGTGAGCCGCAACGGGCGCTACAAGCTGCAGCTGCCGGCGGGCAAGTGGGCGCTGCGCTCGTCGATCGTGGAACTGGGCAAGCCGTACTCGTCATTCACGTCGGCGGCGATCGCCACCCGATCGGGACAGCGCCGCACCCTCCCGCTGACGCTCAAGCGCTTCAAGAAGCCGCGCAAGAAGAGCAAGCGGCGTCCGCGCTCCGTCGCCGCGAACATCAACCCGCGCGACGGCCGGCCGTATCCCGGCGAGGCCTTCGGGATCGAGAAGTTCACGGTCGTCGGCGGCGGCTCGGATCTGTCGGTGCTCGGGAACGGAGTTCCGGACATGGTCACGACCGACATGGTCACGACGCGCCCATGCGAATACACGATCGTCGAGTGGCGCAGGCGCGACGTCGTCACGCAAGAACTCGCGCTGTCGCACAGCGAGTACGTCGACCCGGGCACACGGCTCGAGGACGGGCACGTCATCGATCCCGAGATCCTGATCCGCGGTCGCGTGGAAGACCGGCCCGGCACGCCCAGGCGGCTTGCGCTGTTCGCGTGGCTGGTGGATGCGAAGACCGGCCAGCGGCTCTCGGGCGACGTCAGCTCGGTCACGCTGAACACCAACTGGGCCGCCGGCGTGGAGCGCCTCGGAAGGCTCATCGTGCGGGACCTGATCTGCGCTCGGACTCGGGTCGCCCCGCCCACGCCGCCAGCCTCCACGGCGCCCGCGCCCCAGCCGACGCCGCCGCCGTCGCCACCGGTCCCCACCGCCGCGACCAATGTCTACACCGGGACCCTCTCCGGTGAGGCGTACTCGGAGGCATCGCTGGCGCGCTGGACCTGGACCGGGACGGTGCGCCTGGATGCCGCGCAGGACTCGCCGCCGTTCTTCCCGCCGCCCAACGGCGCGCCGCCGGGCAGCTACCGGACGTTCAGCGTGAGCAGCGGCGGCATCGACATCGCTCTCGACGCGAACCCCCCGAGCGGATGCGCGCTCAAGGGCAGCGGCCACGTCGACTTCGTGCCCGGGCTTCTGAGCCAGGTCGTCGTGCAGCTCGACGTTCCCAACCCC
>Ga0190265_10003203_pt1 | contig 11143 bp, 13 predicted proteins | sample Popmic124T_FD_133135 | JGI IMG/M metagenome (GOLD analysis project Ga0190265, IMG submission 133135) | Populus adjacent soil microbial communities from riparian zone of Indian Creek, Utah, USA - 124 T | ecosystem: Environmental > Terrestrial > Soil > Riparian zone | place: USA: Utah | collected...
ACGTGGAACGGCGTGGCGATCCTCTCGCGTGTCGGGTTGGAGGACGTTGTGGCCGGGATCGAGGGTGCGCCGGGCTTTCCGCACCCGGAGGCGCGCGCCGTGTCCGCCACCTGTGGCGGGATCCGGGTGGTATCGGTGTACGTGCCGAACGGGCGCACCCCGGGCTCGGACCACTACGAGTACAAGCTCGCCTGGCTCGCCTCGCTCAAGGAGATGGTGGCCGCCGGCCCGGAGGCGACGGTCGTGTGCGGCGACATCAACATCGCCCCGACCGACGACGACGTCTTCGATCCGGAGGCCTACGTCGGCCAGACCCACGTGACCGCGCCGGAGCGGGAGGCCCTGGCGGATCTCCAGGCCGTGGGTCTTCATGACGTGGTGCGCGACCGCTGGCCTGACGAGCGCGTGTTCAGCTACTGGGACTACCGCGCGGGCATGTTCCACCAGGACCTCGGCATGCGCATCGACCTGATCCTCGCGAGCGGGCCGGTGGCCGAGCGCGTGAAGGCGGCGTGGGTGGACCGGCAGGCCCGCAAGGGGAGCAAGCCGAGCGATCACGCGCCGGTGATCGTGGACCTTGACGAGGCGCCGGACGGGGACATCGGGCCGGTCGTGCCGCCGCCGTCCGCGCCGGCGAAACGCGGTAAGAAGCTGCCGCAAGCGCCGTAGTGCGCTACTTCTTGCGGTCGCGGTCGCGCGACGGCTGGACCCGCTTCGGCTCCCCGGGCATCTTCGGATAGTCGGGCGGGTAGGGCATGTCGCCCTCTCCCTCGCTCTCGTACATGTCGAGCAGCGGCTCCAGCGAGTGCGCCACGTCGTCGATGGCTGCGTGGCGATCGCCCACCTCCGCGAAGCGGGCGGGCATCGTCGCGACCGTGAAGTCCTCGGGCGCGACCTCGGCGAGCTCGTCCCAGGTGACCGGCGCCGAGACCGGCGCGCCCGGCTTCGGCCGCACGCTGTAGGCCGAGGCGATCGTGCGATCGCGCGCGTTCTGGTTGTAGTCGACGAAGATGCGCTCGCCGCGCTCCTCCTTCCACCATTTCGTCGTGACCTCGCCGGGAAGGCGCCGCTCCAGCTCGCGCCCGAAGGCGATCGCCGCGTGGCGGACGTCGGTGAAGGTCCAGCGTGGCTCGATGCGCACGTAGATGTGAACCCCGCGGCCGCCCGAGGTCTTCGGAAAGCCGACGTAGCCGAGATCGTCCAGGAGCACACGCGCCTCGCCGGCCACGCGCACGGCGTCGTCGAAGTCCGTCCCGGGCTGCGGATCGAGGTCGAGGCGCAGCTCGTCCGGGTGGTCGGCGTCCTCGCGGCGCACGGGCCAGGGATGACATGTGATCGTGCCCATCTGGGCGCACCAGGCAACCACGGCGATCTCGGTCGGGCAGATCTCGTCGGCGTGGCGGCCTGACGGGAACTCGATCCGGCACGTCTCCACGTAATCCGGCGCCCCCTTTGGGATCCGCTTTTGGAAGAACGCGTCGCCGCCTCCCTTCTCGCGCGTCGAGAGCACGATGCCCGGGTGCACACCCTTCGGCCAGCGCTCGAGCGTGGTTGGCCGCCGGCAGAGCGCGCGCATGATGCCGTCCTCGACGGAGACGTAGTACTTCACGACGTCGAGCTTCGTGATCGCGGGCGTGCGGTCGGTCTCCGGGAAGATGACGCGATCGGGACTCGACACCCGCACCTCGCGCTCGCCGGCCTCGACGGTCGTGGCTTCGGACTTGGCCATACACCCGTAGTTCTACAGTTCGCTCCCGCGGCTAGGATCGGGGCGTGCCCGACCGTCTGTATTTCACCGAGTCCGATGAGGCCAATGCCCTGATCGCCTCAGATCCGATGGCTCTCCTGCTCGGCTTCGAGCTCGACCAGCGGGTCACGGTGATGAAGGCGTTCGAGGGACCGCTTGCGCTGAAGGAGCGCCTCGGCGCGATCGACGCGGCGACTCTGGCCTCCGCGGACCTCGAGCCGGTGTTCTTCGAGAAGCCGGTGATCCACCGCTACCCGCGCTCGATGGCCAAGCGAGTGCACGAGCTGGCCGTGTATGTCCGCGACCACTACGACGGAGATGCGGCGCGCGTGTGGACCGACGCGAAGGACTCGGACGAGCTCCGCGCAAACCTCATGGCGCTCCCGGGATTCGGTGAGATGAAGGTCAAGACGCTCGGGGCCGTCCTCTTCAAGCACTTCGGGGTGGAGGCCGCCCGGGACCTGGTGCCGTGGCACCCGACGCTGGGCGACGTGGACTCGCCGAAGGCGCTCGAGGACTACCAGGCTGAGAAGACCATCCACAAGGCCGAGTGGGCCAAGGGCTCGCCCAGCTAGGGCACCGCGGGATGTCGCAGGAGAACGTCGACAAGAACAGATCCTTCATCGACGCCTACAACCGGCGTGACTTCGACACCGCCATGGAGAACTTCGACCCTCATATCGACTGGGTGCTTCCGGCGATGCAGGGATTCGACTCCTGCGTGGGTCCGGATCAGATCAGGCTGTTCTGGGAGGGGCTTGACGAGACCATGGACGAGCTCCGGCTCGACGCCCAGGAGTTCGTGGACGCGGGGGACCGGGTGGCCGTTCGGCTTCGCTATTACGGACGCGGCAAGGGGAGCGGCGCGGCAATCGAAACCGAGATGTACCACCAGGTCGCCACTTTCCGCGACGGCACGATCGTGCGGTTGGAGTACTTCACCGACTGGGCCCAGGCCCTCGACGCCGCCGGCGCTCCTCCTCCGCCCGGTCGCGATCCTCGCTGACTCCGACCTCGTAGAGGGCGAACAGCAGCGCGCCGCCGAGCCCGGCGGAGACGAGCGCGATGGCCACAACCTGCGCCGCGAGCCCGCCGAGCGCAGCAGATCCGAAGCCGGCCGCGGTGAGGAGCGCAGCACCGCCGTACGCGAGGACGCGCCTACGCCTGGGCACCGCCTCACGGTACCTGGGGCACCGTGAGGCGGTCGTCGCCCAGCAGTTAGCGGGCTGCCTGGTCCTGAACCTGGGCGTCCGTGTTGAAGTTGCCCTTACCGCGCTGCCCGTTGAGCGTCTGCGTGCTCTGGGCGAGCGTGATCGTGGCGTGTGCCGCGGCGTCGGACAGCTGGTCGAGCCCGACGAACCCGTTGCCGCGCATCGACTCCGCGGTCAGTGGGTTCCTGAGCGCGAGTGCCGGCGGCACCCCGTCGAGCGTCCCCAGCGAGTCACAGAACGCGTGGTAGCACGGGTCGTACTGCTCCCCGGCTGCGCCCCCGTAGACCGGAACCTGAGCGGCCGTCTTCAGCTGCTCGGCACCGGAGAACAGGCCGCCCGCCGGGATCCCGTTCTGAATGAACGCGCGGTAGTCAGAGCGTCCATCGAACGGGGTCGGCGCCGTGGCGAGCCCGTGGGCCGCGAAGTAGTCGAGGAAGATCTTCTCGATCTGCGCCGACGCCGCGGGGGCACCGCCGACCGGACCGGGGAAGCTCGACAGGTCGCCGTCGTACACGAAGCGCACGAAGTTCGGCGACGCCAGCATGTCGAAGTTCAGCATGGCGGCGATGTCCTGCTTCGCCTCGGTGCTGAGCGTCGTCACGTAGTGCGTCGAGCCCAGCAGACCCGACTCCTCGGCACTGAACCAGATGAAGCGCACGGCGTTCCGCGGCTTCGTCTTTCCCATCGCCTCGGCGATCTCGAGGATCGTGCCCGAGCCCGACCCGTTGTCGTTGATGCCCGGCCCGTCCTCGACGCCGTCGAGGTGCGCTCCGACGACGATCACGTTGTCGTCCCGGCCGGATGTCTGCGCGATGACGTTCTTCGTCGGCAGGACCTGGGAGATGATGTCGACCTTCACGCGGACCGTCCTGCCGGTGGGGCCGTTGATCACACCGTTCGCGAGCTCCAGACCGACGGCGAACGTGGTGGCCAGGACCGGCAAGTCGCCGACGGTGGCGGGATTGAACAGGCCCGTGCGCGTGGCGTCGTTGCCCTCGTTCATGATGATGACGGCGCCGGCGCCGGCGTTGATCGCGTTCTGGACCTTCACCACGAAGTCGCACGTGCCGCGCTGCACGAGCGCGATCGCTCCGGCGGGGAAGCCGGCGAAGTCCGTGGACTCGCAGCCGCTGGTCGATCCGCCGGTACTCGGGATCTTCAGATCGACCGCGTACAGCGGCCTGGTGACGTCGCCCGAGTCGGCCGGCGCGAGGCTGCCCGGAAGCTGGAACTGGAAGCCGGACGCGTAGGAGGGACCCCCGACCACGCTCAGGATCGGCGGCGTGCGCGGGCCGGTGTAGGTGTAGTTGAAGTTCTGGAACGCGGGGTCATAGCCCGCGGCCTCCAGCCGGTCGAAGACGTACTGCGCGGACGCGTCGTGTCCGGGCGTTCCGGCCAGCCGGTTTTCGTTGTTCGCGCTCGCGATGCCCTGGAACGCCGCCATGTGCTCGCGGATGCCGTCCACCGAGACGGCCGCGCGCAGCTTCGGCGAGTTGTTTGCGTTGGGCTCAGCCGATGCGGACGCGACCGGCAGAGCAAGAGCGGCCAGCGCGGCGAGCGCGGCCAGAGAGATTCGAGGCATTACCCCTCCCGTGGGGAGTTAGAGGACCAGCTCGCCCAGCGGGGCGAGTCCACAACGGGGTTACCCTAAACGGGTAGAGGGGGCCCTGGCAAGGGTCAGCGCACGCCGATCAGGTCCACGACGAAGACGAGCGTCTCGTCGGGGCCGATCACGCCGCCCGCGCCGCGTTTGCCGTAGGCGAGGTTCGGCGGGATCGTGATGCGGCGGCGGCCGCCCACGCGCATGCCGGCCACGCCCTCGTCCCAGCCCTGGATCACCTTGCCCTTGCCGAGGGTGAACTTGAAGGTGTCGCCGCGGTCCCAGGAGGCGTCGAACTGCTCTCCGGTGGACCAGGAGACACCGACGTAATGCACCTCGACCACCTGGCCCGGCATGGCCTCGTCGCCCTCGCCGACCGTGATGTCATCGAGCTCGAGCTGGTAGGACGGCGGCTGGTCGGCGGGAACCTCGACCTGGGGCTTTTCGTTGGAGGACATTGTGACGGCGCGCTAGGCGGCGTCGCTCAGCGCCACGCGCGGCCCGCAGGCCAGCAGCGCGTCCAGCAGCCAGGAGGCGTTCTGTTCGTCCAGCTCGTTCAGCGCCAGCATTCCGAGCACCGCCGTGCTGGCCCGCGCGAGCGGCTCCTCGGCCTCCGCACCCGCGCGCGAGAGCAACAGGCCCTCGGCGGCGTCACACAGCTCGTCATAGGTGTCGGCCTCGAGCGCGTCCGTGGTGCGCCACTCGCTGAGCTCCGAGAGCAGTGATCGATAGGCGAAGTAGCGCTGCTGGTTCATGGGCTCCGACTCCTGAATACCCCGCTGAGCCAGGACCAACCCCTACTTCTTGCGGGTTTGCCGCAGAAATGCGCGCGCGATCGTGACCGGATGGTTCAGCACGGTCGCTACGCGCCCCTTCAACGTCAGCGGATCGTGCGCGATGCCGAGCTGGCGCTGGATCGTCGCCGTGTCGAAATAGACGCGCTCGCAGACGATCCCGTCGCCCTCGCTCTCGAACTCGAAGATCGCGAGCATCTGGCACGTGAACGGCCGGCCGGTGGGCGGCAGCCCGCGGAGGTTGCCGAGATGCGTGCCGAGCAGGTTGAACTCGGCGATCACGGAGTCGTCGGCGTGGTGGAGCCGGATCAGCTCGTTGCGCTGATCCGGGAACGCCGCGCGTGTCTCCGCGAAGTAGCGCATCACCTCGTCCGGCCCGTCATGCACCTCGCCGGTGGCGACGATCTCGTAGCGCGGGTGGCCGAAGGTCCCGAGCGTCACGTCGAACTCGTGGCGGTTCTCCGACTCCATGTGCTCGCGCACGACGGCCTCGCGGCGCTCGCGGAGGGAGTCCATCGGCCGACCCTATCGAGCGCAGGGATTCGGAAAGCCCAACGGTCCCAGCTTGAGGTTCCCGGAGGGCCCACACTTCGCGCCCGGATGCGGGTCGAGGTCGAGTTCCTCGCGTGTACGGGAATTGAGCGGCAGCCGCTCGTAGACGAGGTAGCGGGTAGAGACATCGAAACCGTCTCCTGAGGGGTGCCGGATCGACTGGCGCTGGGCCAGCGGCAGGTAGGTCTCGGAGTCGACGAGGAACTCGACGCTCGCCTGCGCACCCCTGACTCTGCCGGGCACGACGCCTGACACGAGCCTGTACGCCTGCCGGTCGCCGACCTGGGTGGTACCCGCGAGTCGAAGGCGGCCTTGTTGCTCAAGCATCCTCAGCTGAGTGCCGGGGTCTGAGAAGGAGTCAATACTCGGCGTCCCTCGGATGAAGGGCCGGGTGGCGAATCCCCCGGCATTGATCGTGTTCGACCGAACGTCCCACATGAGCACGGGCCCGCCGTTTCGGCCGGGCCGCCGCTTCCCGGCCAGTTCATTGAGCAGCCTTCCCTTGCGCGGGCCATCCACCGCGAAGGTCTTGCGGTGCATGCGCCCACCGGGGGTGTGCCAGTACTCGAAATAGGACGTCAGCCGCCCGCCCTGCCCGGCGCCTATCGACTTGCTCTGCGCGCGCTCGAGCACGTGGTAGACGCCGCCCTGGCTCACGGCGGCCACGGCCTTCTCGATGACGCCCGGCCCCCGGGTGTCCGAGTCGAGCAGGTTCAGCGCGGCGAACACGGCCGCGACGGCGCAGAGAGCGCCGGCGGCAGCGAGCGCCCAGCGCCGTATGCGCGGTCGCGCCACGGGCCGGGCCGGTGTCGCGAGCAGCTGGACGAGCAGCGCATCAGCGTCGCGCTGCTCCGCGAGGCTCAGCTCTTCCTCGCGAACCGGATCCGCCGCCGCGAGTCGCTCCATCAGGTCTCCACGCGGGCGCATCAGCCCACCTCCAGTGATCGCTGTTCAAGGTTGGGTGCGGGGGCCGACTCGAGGGCCGCGAGCTCCATCGCGAGCCGGGCGCGTGCTCGATGCAGCCGCACGGCGAACGTGGCGCGCGAGCACCCTGCCGCACGGGCCGCGCGCGCCGCGCTCAGGCCATCCCATGCCACCAGCAGCAGTGCCTCACGGCTACTGTCGGAGAGCCGGCCGAGGGCTTCGCGGACGAGCTGCGCCTCGCCCGCGGTCTCGCACGGGTCGAGGGTCGATCCTGCGCCGCTTCCGGCGCCGGCCAAGCGGCGCTCCAGCGCCGCGCCGCGGCTCGCCGTCCGGCGCTGGTTGGCCAGTACGCGGCGCGCCACGCCGTAGAGCCATGGAAGTGCGTCGTCCGGGACATCGTCGAGCCGCCGCCAGGCGACGAGAAAGGTGTCGGCCACCACGTCCTGCGCGGCTTCGGGAGTTGCGCGGCGCAGCGCGTAGCCCCGCACCGCCGCGTAGTTCTCCCGGAACAGGCCCTCGAACCTCTCGTCGCGTGTCGGCGGCACCAGATCGTCCCTCTGTGACGAGTATGTCCGGCAAGCGGTCAGGATTACGAGGGCGTTAGTGTCGGCCCATGGGCGAACGCGACAGTCACGAGCACGGCACCTTCTCCTGGACCGACCTGAGCACGCCGGACGCCGAGGCGTCCAAGGCGTTCTACGGCGGCGTGTTCGATTGGGAGTTCGAGGACAACCCGATCCCCGAGGGCGGCGTCTACGTGATGGCGAAGCTCGGCGGCCGCTCGGCGTCCGCGATGTTCGAGAGCACGGAGCGCCACCCGGCGTGGGCGTCGTACGTGACCGTGGACGATGCCGACGCGATCACCGAACGCGCGCGGGAGCTCGGCGCGAATGTGATCTCGGAGCCGTTCGACGTCATGGACGTGGGGCGGATGGCGGTCCTCCAGGACCCGCCGGGCGCGGTCTTCTGCGTGTGGCAGCCGGGCTCGAGCATCGGCGCCGAGGTCGTGAACGGGCCCAGTGCGCTGAGCCTGAACCAGCTGAACACCACCGATCCCGAGGCTGCGCAGCGCTTCTACACCGACCTGTTCGGCTGGCACTTCGAGGAGATGCAGGGCGGCCCCGGGCCCTACTCGGGGATCTATCGCGGCGAGCGCGTGAACGGCGGGATGATGCCCCTGCCGCCCGGCCAGCCGGCTCCGCCGCACTGGCTCGTCTACTTCGGAGTCGACGACATCGACGCCGCCGCGGAGAAGATCGCCTCCTCGGGCGGCCGCGTGTTCGTCGAGAAGATGGAAGTGCCGGGCGGGCAGATTCTCGTGGCCCAGGACCCCCAGGGCGCGACCTTCGCCCTGTTCGCGGGCCGCTTCGACGACTGATGGCACATCCCAATGACGAGCTGATCGTTCGCTTCTACGAGGCCTTCTCGCGCGGCGACGGCGATGCGATGGCGGCGTGTTACGCGCCGGGCGCACACTTCTCGGATCCGGTGTTCACGGATCTCAACGGGGAGGAGCCCGGAGCGATGTGGCGCATGCTCACCAGCCGCGCGACGGATCTCGAGGTCCGCTTGGCCGAGCACGAGGCCGACGCCGAGCGCGGCAGCGCGCACTGGCTCGCGGACTACACGTTCAGGACCGGCCGCCGCGTGCACAACGACATCCACGCGGAGTTCCGCTTCAAGGACGGCCTGATCGCCGAGCACCAGGACTCGTTCTCGTTCTACGCCTGGGCGCGGCAGGCCCTCGGCCCGACCGGGCTGGCGCTCGGCTGGACGCCGATCGTGCGCGGGAAGGTGCAGCGCGAGGCACGGGCCGGCCTCGACGAGTTCGTCGGGAACCGGAGCTAGCCGCCGCGCATCGCCGCTAGGGCGGCGTCCAGCTCGCGGTAGATCTCGGCGACCGACTCCAGGTCGACGATCGCCAGCACCCGCGCCACCAGCCCCGACTGCGGGACCACCACCGCGAAGCGCAGCTGCCGGCCTGTGAGGCGCTCCGCCAGTTCGAACAGCAGGCTCACGCCGACACTGTCGACGTAGCGCGCGTCCGTGAGGTCGACCACCAGCCCGAGGTCCTCGTTGCGAACCGCGCCCAGAAGCTGCTCGCGCAGCACGCTCGCCTGCGTGATGTCCACGTCACCGGTCAGGCGAGCGATCCCGACGGAGTCGCGGTGGTCGAGCTCGATGTTTGCGTTCACGCGACCATCTCTTTCAGTCGTCGGGAGAGCTGGACCGTCGTTCCCTCGTCGCCCTGGATCACCTCCACGGAGTCGGTCAATCCCTGCATCAGCAGGAGCCCCCGGCCCCGGTTCTCGCCGCGGGGTGCCCGCCAGCTGCCGAAATCGCGTATGGCCACCACGGCCTCGCCGACGGCCGACACCGAGGCGCTGATCTCGAGAATCCCCGGACCCGGGCCGTAGGCGTGCTCGATGGCGTTCGCGCAAGCCTCGGACGCCGCCAGCGAGACGTCGTCGGCCTCGGCGGGGGTGGCGCCGGCTTCGCTCAGCCAGCGCCCGAGCAGCCGCCGCATGAGCGGGATCGACTCCAAATCGGCGGGAAACTGCGCCATCAGAGAGCCGCTCAGTGGGAGCGCGCGGGCGAGCAGCAGGGCGGCGTCGTCCTCACCCGGCCCCTCCGGAAGGAGCGCATTCACGAGGCCGTCCCCGAGCAGCTCGAGATTCCCGTCGCCCTCGCGCACCACTACCTTCATCCGCTCGAGTCCGGCGTCGAGCGATTCGCCCGGGCGCTCCACCAGCCCGTCTGTGTACATGAGGAGCGCGGCGCCGGGATCGAGATAGTGCTCGCGTTCCTCGTAGGTGGCATGCCGTGTGGCACCCAGCGGTGCCGAGCCGGGCAGCTCCAGGAAATCCGGGTCGCCGTCTTCGTGTGCGAGGAGCGGAGGCGGATGCCCAGCGCTCGAGGCCACCAGCGTTCCACCGTGGGGGTCGAGCACCAGGTACAGGACCGTCGCCGTGCGGCCGGGCTCGAGCTGGCGCAGGAGGCGGCTGAGGCGCTCGAGCACGGCTCCCGGTGGCATTCCGTCGAGCGCGTACGCACGCAACCCGCTGCGCAGCTGCCCCATGATCGCGGCCGCGTGGAAGCCCCGGCCGACCACGTCCCCGATGGCCATGCCGAGCCTGCCGTCCGGAAGCTGGAAGGCGTCGTACCAGTCGCCGCCGAGCTGGGCCGATGCGGCGGGTAGGTAGCGGCCGGTGAGCGCCACGGCCGGCAGATCTGGAAGCCGTGGCATCAGGCTGGACTGGAGCGCATCCGCGAGGCCGCGCTCCCGCTCGGCCACACGGCTGGCGATCGCGAGCGCCGCGCGGTCGGCGGCGCTCTGAAGCAGGTCGACGTCGTCGGCGTTGAAGAGGCGATGCTCCACCGTTCCGACGTGCAGGACCCCGATCACGTTTCCCTCCACGAGCAGCGGCACCCCAAGGAGAGACTCGAGGCCCTTCTCGCGCAGGATCGGGTTGTAGATGTCCGCTGTCTTGACGCTCTCGATCCGGACCGGCTGCCGGGTGGCGGCGACGCGCCCCGCGAAGCCCTTGCCCACCGGAATGCGGACGCCGCGCTCCACCTCTTCCTCGAGCCCGTGGGCCGCCCGCGCCACGAGCGTCTTGTCGTCGTCCTCGAGCAGGAGGATCGCCGCCGTGTCGGCATCGAGGATGCCCACCACGCGCGTGAGCAGCTCGTTCAGGAGCTGCTCGAGCGGCAGGTACGCGAGCGCGGCGTCGGTGACGCTCTGCAGATCGCGGAGCCTGTCGGCGGCGACGCGCGACTTCATTCGCGGGATTGTGGCGCGTCGTAGGGCTCGTCGCGCTCCCGGACGGCTTCTTTGAACCCGACCTCCGCCGCGCGGCGCTGGAACCCATAGCCCTCCGGCGTGTGTCGCGCGATGCCATCGAAGAAGACTCCGAGCGCCTGCGTGGCGTGGAGGCCCTGGCTGAACAGCGCCTGGTTCACGAGCAGCTTCATCATCACGAGCTGGTTCACCGGCGTGAGCGCGATGCGCTCCACGAGCTCATCGAAGCGCGCGTCGAGCTCGGCGGCCGGGGGCGCCTCAACGGCGAGTCCCCACTCGTGCGCGGTCCGGCCGTCGATCAGGTCCCCGGTGAACAGCATCCGCTTGGCGCGCTGGTCGCCCACGCGGAACGCCCACAGCGCCGAGGTGGGGACGCCCCAGACGCGGGCCGGCGGATAGCCGATGCGCGCGTCGTCCGCGATCACGAGCAGGTCCGAGCACAGGGCCATGTCGGTGCCGCCCGCCACGCAGAAGCCGTGCACCTTGCACACCACCGGCTTGTCCGAGTGGAAC
>Ga0190265_10003204_pt1 | contig 11142 bp, 10 predicted proteins | sample Popmic124T_FD_133135 | JGI IMG/M metagenome (GOLD analysis project Ga0190265, IMG submission 133135) | Populus adjacent soil microbial communities from riparian zone of Indian Creek, Utah, USA - 124 T | ecosystem: Environmental > Terrestrial > Soil > Riparian zone | place: USA: Utah | collected...
ACCGGCGCGCTCAGCCTTTTCGGCGAGCAGATGCGCTTCGACCTCACTGAGGGCTTTCCGCTCCTGACGACCAAGAAGCTGCACGTGAAATCCATCGTCCACGAGCTGCTGTGGTTTCTTCAGGGCTCGACCAATATTCGCTACCTCAAGGAGCATGGCGTCGGCATCTGGGACGAATGGGCCGATGCGAACGGCGATCTCGGCCCTGTCTACGGCCGGCAGTGGCGCTCCTGGCCCACACCCGACGGCCGCCAAGTCGATCAGATCAGCCGGCTTGTCGAAGGGCTGAAACGCGACCCCGACTCCCGACGCCACATCGTAAGCGCCTGGAATGTCGGCGAGCTCGACCGGATGGCGCTGCCGCCCTGTCACTGCCTGTTCCAATTCTATGTCGGCGACGGCAAGCTCTCCTGCCAGCTCTACCAGCGCTCCGCGGACATGTTCCTGGGCGTGCCCTTCAACATCGCCTCTTATGCGCTGCTGACCATGATGGTGGCGCAGGTGACGGGGCTCGAGCCGGGCGCGTTCATCCACACGTTCGGCGACGTGCATCTCTATCTCAACCATCTCGACCAGGCCGATGAGCAGCTGCGCCGCACGCCGCGCGCGCTACCCCGCATGGAGATCAATCCGGAAGTCACCTCGCTATTCGACTTCGCTTACGAAGATTTCAAGCTCCTGAACTATGACCCGCATCCCGCCATCCGCGCCGAGGTGGCGGTGTGAGTGTGGCTGCGACGGATGACGATCCGGTCATTGCTCTCGTCGTCGCCATGGGCGAGGACGGCGGCATTGGCAAAGATGGCGATCTGCCTTGGCGCGAGCAGCGCACCGACTTGCGTCACTTCCGCCGCGTGACGCTGGGCAAGCCTGTCATCATGGGACGGCGGACCTTCGCCTCTCTCGGCCGCGTCCTCGATCAGCGCCTCAATATCGTGCTCTCCCGCGATCCCGAGCTCATCATTCCCGGTGCCATCGTCGCGAACAGCCTGGCATCGGCGCTGGAGTCCGCGACCCGCGCGGCGAGGGAGGTTGGCATCGGCGAGATCGCCGTGATCGGCGGCGAGGATGTGTTCCGCGAGACGCTGCCGCTGGCAAAGCGCATCCACCTCACGGAGATCCACGCGGCGCCGCCCGCCGATGTCTTCTTTCCGCCCCTCGGCCGTGAAGAGTGGCGCGAAGTCTCCCGGGAGCGTCACGAGGCCGGCCCCCGCGACGAACATCCCTTCAGTTTCGTCCTCCTGGAGCGCCGCTGATGCTCCGTTCAGCGCATTGCACGGAAGCGGACGCTGGCCTATAAAACCCGCCAGACCTTGTCGCAGGACTGCCATTTTTGATGCCGCTAGATAGGCGGCTCACCCCCCGGCGGCTCTTGGCGCCATTCTTCAGCAAATTTCAGGACCATAGCGATCATGCCTTGGAGCAATCAGAGCGGCGGCGGCGGCGGTTGGAAGGGCGGCAATGGCGGTCCCTGGGGTCCGCGCCCCGGCGGTCCGGGCCAGCAGCCCGACCTTGAAGAGATTTTGCGCCGTAGCCAGGATCGGCTGCGTCAGGCGATGCCCGGCGGCCGCATGGGCGGACCGTTGATCGGCGGCATTGCCCTCGTCGCCATCGCGGTCATCGGCTTCCTTGCCTTCACCGTGCGCGTCAACACCGACGAGGTCGGCGTGGTGCTGCGCTTCGGCGAATATGTGCGCTTGCTCACCCCGGGCCTGCACGCCCGCTGGCCCTATCCCGTCGAGCAGGTCGAACTTCCCAAGGTGACCCGCGTCAACCGCACCGAGATCGGCATGCGCGGCTCTCTCGACGCCCGCGACGCCGCCAACACCGCGCGCGACGTCCCCGAAGAGAGCCTCATGCTCACCGGTGACGAGAACATCGTCGATATCGATTTCGTTGTGTTCTGGAAGATCAACGACGCCCCGAAATTTCTCTTCAACATTCAAAATCCTGCGGGCACCGTGAAGGATGTGGCCGAAAGCGCGATGCGTGAGATCGTCGGCCAAAGTGACATCGAGCCGATTCTGACCGCCGCCCGCGCCAAGACGGAAGCCGCCGCCCACGAGCTCATCCAGAAGACGCTCGATTCCTACGGCGCCGGCGTGCAGATCGATCAGGTGCAGTTACAGAAGGTCGATCCGCCGGCCCCCGTCATCGATGCCTTCCGCGACGTGCAGGCCGCGCGCGCCGACCAGGAGCGCCTGCAGAACGAGGCGCAAGCCTACGCCAACCGCGTCATCCCGGAAGCGCGCGGCGAGTCGGAGCGCATCCTTCAGGCAGCGCAAGGCTATCGCGACCAGGTCATCGCCGAGGCGAAAGGTGAGGCGGATCGCTTCCGTCAGGTGCTGGACGAATACGTCAAAGCGCCCGACGTCACCCGCCGTCGCATCTTCATCGATACGATGCAGCATGTTCTATCCGGATCCGACAAGATCATCCTCGACGACAAGGGCGCAGGCGTCGTGCCCTATCTTCCGCTCAATGAGCTGCAGCGCCGCACGCCGCCTACGACAGGTGAAGGAGGCCAGCCATGAACCGCGTCGCCCTGACCACGGTTCTCGTGCTGCTCGGCCTTGTTGCCCTTGCGGCCTATCTGTCGCTGTTCACGGTGCAGCAGACGCAGCAAGCGCTCGTCCTCCAGTTCGGCAAGCCGCAGCGCTTGATCACCGATCCCGGCCTCAAGTTCAAAATTCCGTTCGTGCAGAATGTCGAATATTTCGACAAGCGCCTGCTCGATCTCGATTCCTCCCCTCAGGAGGTGATCGCGTCGGATCAGAAGCGCCTCGTCGTCGATGCCTTCGCCCGCTGGCGCATCACCGATCCGCTTCTCTTCTATCAGGCCGCCGGCACTGAGGCTGTTGCCCGCGCCCGCCTCGGGCCATTCCTCGAGGCTTCGCTCCGCCGCGTGCTCGGCTCTTCGACCTTCGCCACCGTTGTGCGTGATAAGCGCCACGAGCTCATGCGGACGATCACAAGTCAGGTCAACCATGAGGCCAAGTCTCTAGGCGTCACGGTTCTCGACGTGCGCATCAAGCGCGCCGACCTTCCCGAGGCCAACAGTCAGGCGATCTACCGCCGGATGCAGACGGAGCGGCAGCGTGAAGCCGCCGAGATCCGCGCCCAGGGTGAAGAGGCGTCGCGCCGTATCCGCGCCAATGCCGACCGTCAGGTCACGGTCTTGAAGGCCGAGGCTACCGGCGAATCCGAGCGGCTGCGGGGTACTGGTGATGCCGAGCGCAACCGCGTCTTCGCCGAAGTGTTCACCCGCGATCCGGATTTCTTCGCCTTCTACCGCTCGATGCAGGCCTATGAGTCGGCGCTCCAGGCCGGCGATACGCGGCTCCTCCTCAGCCCCGATTCCGAGTTTTTCCAGTACTTCAACTCGGCGACCGGGACGAAGGCGCCGCCGGCCGGTGCTGCTCCCATGCCTTCAAGCCCCGGAGCCGCCCCTTCAGCACCTGAAACAGGACCGGGCGCCGCCGCCGAGGACGCCGCCGCCGAGGATGCCGCTGCCGGCAATGGGTCTGGGGCCGCTCAGGCCGTGCCCCCGACGGCGTCGGACGACGCGGTGCACGCGGTCCCGCAGGCGCAATAGGCCGGGCGCGCATAGCCTATGCATGATCTCGCCGTGGCCATCGGCCTTGTGCTTGTCATCGAGGGGCTCCTATGGGCGCTTTCTCCTTCGCTCGGGCGCAGGCTGCTCGAAGCCGCCGCCGGAACGCCGGAGCAAACCTTGCGCCTGCTTGGTGCGATTGCCATAGCGGCTGGAGTGTTCGTGGTCTGGGTTGTGCGCGGCTGAGCTTTGCGGCTCGAACCTGCCCCACCGCCCTCTTTGGGATAAGATGCCGCGAAAGACGCGGGCCGCTAATCGGCGCGGGAGTACGCCCCTGATGCAGACTGTTTTCAAGCGCGGTCCGTCCGCAACGGGTGTTCGTCGCGCTGCCATGCTCGCCGCAGTCGCAGCCGTGCTCGCGGCGCTTTCGCCAATGCTTGTGTCAGCGGTCTTCGCGCGCGGGCCGGAATCGGTCGCCGAAGTCGCCGATGGGCTGCAGGATACCGTCGTCAACATCTCGACCACGCAGACCCTGAAAGGCGGCGCTGCGGAAGAGGGCGCCCCCGGCGGTCCGGGTCCCAAGAATTCTCCCTTTGAAGAATTTTTTACGACTTCTTCGACGAGGAAGGCGGCGGTCCGCGCAAGGTGAGCTCCCTCGGCTCCGGCTTCGTGATCGATGCCTCCGGTCTCGTCGTGACCAACAATCACGTCATCGAAGGCGCCGACGAGATCATCATCAACTTCTCCGACGGGCGTAAGCTGAAGGTCTCCAAGATCCTCGGCCACGATCCGAAGACCGATCTCGCGCTCCTCAAAGTCGATCCGGAGGAGCCTCTGAAGGCGGCAAAGTTCGGCGACTCCGCGAAGATGCGCGTCGGCGATTGGGTCATGGCGATCGGCAATCCGTTCGGCCTTGGCGGCACGGTGACGGTCGGCGTCATCTCCGCGACCAAGCGCGACATCAACGCCGGTCCCTACGACGACTTCCTTCAGACCGACGCAGCCATCAATCGCGGCAATTCCGGCGGCCCGCTCTTCAACATGGAAGGCGAGGTCATCGGCGTGAACACGGCCATCATCTCTCCCACCGGCGGCTCGATCGGCATCGGTTTCGCGGTTCCTTCCAACACCGCGCTCCAGGTTCTCGATCAGCTCAAGCAATATGGCGAGACCCGCCGCGGTTGGCTTGGCGTGCATGTGCAGAACGTGACGGAGGAAATCGCCGAGAGCCTCGGCCTGAAGCAGCCCTCCGGCGCGCTCGTCGCGAAGGTATCCACCGACAGCCCCGCCGCCGTTGCCGGCATCCAGGCCGGCGATGTCATCCTCAAGTTCGACGGCCAGCCCGTCGAGTCGATGCGAGGCTTGCCGCGCGCCGTGGCCGCTACCTCCATCGGGAAGAAGGTGCCGGTCGAGCTCATTCGCAAGGGTGAGACGCAAACCGTCGACGTGACGGTGGGTCGCCTTCCCGAGGACGAGGAGATCGAGGAGGAAGAGGCCGAGGAGGGAGCTGAAGAGGTCGAGACGGACCGCACGACGTTGCTTGGCCTCTCGATTGCCCCGCTTACCGACGCGCTTCGCAGCCAGTATGGCATCGGTCCGACGGTTCAGGGCGTCGTCGTCCTCGAGGTCGATCCGGCCAGTGCCGCCGCCGAAAAGCAGGTCAAGGCGGGCGACGTGATCGTCGAAGTCACCCAGGAGAGGGTGCGCGAGCCCCAAGACGTGTTGGCGCGCGTCGAGGCCATCAAGCAGGCCGGTCGCAAATCCGTGCTGCTGCTACTGTCGGACGCGAAAGGCGAACTCCGCTTCGTCGCCGTCCCGACGGGTTAGCCCCGTTGCCGCAAAGACCGCAAGCGGTTCTCATCGCCGGTCCCACCGCGAGCGGCAAGTCCTCCGCGGCGCTCGCGATCGCCGAACGGCTTTCCGGCACCATCATCAATGCGGACTCCATGCAGGTTTATCGCGAGCTCGCGGTTCTTACCGCGCGGCCCAGCGCTGAGGAAGAGAGCAAGGTTCCGCATCGCCTTTACGGGACCGTTCCCGCAGCCACTGCATACTCGGTCGGCCAGTGGGGAACGGACGCGGGTGCTGCGATCGCCGAGACCCGTGCGGCCGGCGGCGTTCCCATCTTGGTGGGCGGCACCGGGCTTTACTTCAAGGCTCTGTTGGAAGGCCTGGCGCCGGTCCCCGACATTCCCACGGACATCCGCGATCATTGGCGTCGGCAATCGGAGGCGCTTGATGTGCTCGGCCTTTACGGCGAGCTCCTCGCCCGCGACCCCTTCATGGCCCGCCGGCTGCGCCCGACTGACACCCAGCGTATCGTGCGTGCCCTGGAGGTGATCGATGCAACCGGAGTCTCTCTCGCCGAGTGGCAGGGGGAGCAGTCGGCGCCGATCATCGCTGCTGAAACCACGCTGAAGATCCTCATCGCGCCGGAACGCGAGGTTGTCTACGCGGCGACCGACGCACGCCTTGACCGCATGGTTGAAGCTGGCGCGCTTGATGAGGTGCGGACGCTGATGGATCTTCGTCTCGACCCGGCACTGCCGGTCATGCGCGCGCATGGCGTCCGCGAGCTTGCCGCCTATCTGGTCGGCGCTGTGGACCTTGCGGATGCGAAGACGAAGGCCAAGACCGAGACCCGCCGCTATGCCAAGCGGCAGATGACTTGGGCCCGTCGCTACATGACCGATTGGGAATGGGTGCCCGACGCTGATGCCGCCATCGCCGCAGCGATTGATCGTTTCACTCCCTCCCCGCAAGGGAAGCCTGGTGAGTGATCGCGTCACTCGGAGGGCCGGGGCGGGGGTCTTCCGGGCTGTTGCCTAAACCGTGACTTGCGTCCCGATCTCCACGACCCGGTCTGTCGGTAGCTGGAAATAGCTCGAAGCGTCGTCGGCGTTATGCGCGAGGAAGATATAGAGCCGGTCCTGCCACGGCGGCATTCCTGACCTTGGGTCGGGGCGCACCGAACGTCGCGACAGGAAGAACGACGTCGACATGATGTCGAATGTCCAGCCGAGCTTGCGCGCGATTGCCATCGCCTTCGGCACGTTCGGCCGCTCCATGAAGCCGAAATGCATGATGATCCGCATGAAGTTCTCGCCGAGCTTCTCCATTTCGACGCGTTCTTGCGGCGCTACGCGCGGGATGTCTTCGTTGATGACGGTGAGGATGACGTTCTGTTCGTGCAGCACCTTGTTGTGCTTGAGATTGTGGAGGAGGGCGGTCGGCGCGAACTCCGCATCCGCCGTCAGGAACACGGCCGTGCCCGGCGCGATATGCGGCGGCTTTGCCGCAAGGCTCTCGATCAATGGATCGAGTGGCACTTCGGTGCGCCGCGTCTTCTGTCCGAGCAGCTTTGTCCCGCGCCGCCATGTGATCATGAGGAGAATAAGCACCGCGCCCACCAGGACCGGCAGCCATGCGCCGTCGAAGAGCTTCAGCGTCGTCGCCAAAACGAAGGCGCCATCCACGAGGATCAGCGGGAACATCAGGCCGGCGGCCGACCAGAAACTCCAGCGCCAGAGCTTCCAGATGACGATGAAGCCGAGAATGCCCGCCGTCAGCACCGTGGTGGCCACAGCCAGCACATAGGCGGCAGCGAGTTCGCTCGACGAGCGGAACATGAACACGAGCAGTAGCACGCCCGTGAGCAAGAGCCAGTTCACGCGCGGCATGTAGATCTGCCCCGCCTGCGATTCCGAAGTGTGGCGCACTTCCATGCGCGGCAATAGGCCGAGCTGCATCGCCTGCCGCGTGATCGAGTAGGCGCCGGTGATGACGGCCTGACTGGCGATCGCGGTGGCCATCGTCGCGAGCGCCACCATGGGGTACAGCGCCCAATCCGGGTACAGCAGGTAGAACGGGTTTTCGATCGTTTCCGGCTCCGCGAGGACGAGCGCGCCCTGGCCGAAATAGTTGAGCAGCAGCGCCGGCAGCACGAGGTAGAGCCACGCCGTCTGGATCGGCCTGCGGCCGAAATGGCCGAGGTCGTTGTAGAGCGCTTCCGAGCCGGTCGCGACGAGGAAAACAGCACCCAACGTCACCAGTCCGATCATCCCGTGGGTAAACAGGAATTCAATGCCGTAGAATGGATTGAGCGCGTAAAGGACACGCGGGTTTGCGCCGATTTCTGCCGCGCCAGCAACTGCGATCACGATGAACCAGACGAGCGTGATCGGCGCGAAGAAGGTCGAGATCCATGCCGTGCCGTGCGACTGCACGGAAAACAGGACCACGAGGATGACGACGGTGATCGGCAGCACATACGGTTCGAACGCCTGAGTGGCGATCTTCAAGCCTTCGACGGCGGACAGCACCGACAGGGCCGGCGTGATCAGCGTCGAGCCGTAAAACATGGACGCGCCCACAATACCGAGGCCGAGCACGAACGGCGTGCGCCTGCCGAGCGCGCGGAAGGCGAGGGCCGTCAGTGCCAGCGTTCCGCCTTCGCCGTTATTGTCGGCGCGGAGCAGCACAAGCACATATTTGAGCGTGACCGTAATGAGGAGCGCCCAGAAGATCAGCGACAGCACGCCGAACACCGCGGCTTGCGTGACGATGCCGTGCTCGCCCCCCGCCGCAAGCACCGCTTCGCGCAACGCGTAAAGAGGGCTCGTGCCGATGTCGCCATAGACGACGCCGACGCTACCGAAGGTCAGCGCCCAGAAGGTGCGCTGCGACACCGCCTGGTCTGCGCCGTTGGCGGCTGAAGCTTCTGATGAACGGGAAATCATTCAGGCGGGGCTTGCCGGAAGCGTTGAGGTTTCGGCTAAACGCCGCTTGGGCTGACGCGATCCATGAAGCGTCCGCAAATAAGCGCATTGGAAAGGCTTGTCCAGGTAAGTTCGGCGCTGTCCCCAGGGGCGAGGCGGTATCGCCGAGAGGTGGGTGAGGCAATAAAACATCCTGTGGCGAGCAGATTGAGCAACATTTGGAAAGAAAAGACCGTCTATATTTGTCATTCATTCGCGTCGGGCATTGACCCTGTGAGGGCCGGGCCCTAGGGTGCGCGCCTTATTCGGCGTTTTTCGCTATTTTTCGAGCTCGGCCAGTCAGGCGGTCCTCCGGCCGCGTGGGCGGCTCATTGAGAGGACGACATGTCGCGCGTAATGACAGGCGCCCAGATGGTGCTGGAGACCCTGGCCGACCAGGGTGTCGAGCATATCTTCGGCTATCCGGGCGGAGCTGTGCTTCCGATCTATGACGAGCTGCATCAGCAGGATCGGCTGCAGCACATCCTTGTCCGCCACGAGCAGGGCGCGGTTCACGCCGCTGAAGGTTACGCGCGCTCCACCGGCAAGGTCGGCGTCGTGCTTGTCACGTCGGGCCCCGGCGCCACCAATGCCGTCACCGGTCTCACCGACGCGCTGCTCGATTCCATCCCGATCGTCTGCATCACGGGGCAGGTGCCCACGCATTTGATCGGCAACGACGCGTTCCAGGAATGCGACACCGTCGGCATCACGCGCCCCTGCACCAAGCACAATTACCTGGTGAAGGACGTGAACCAGCTCTCCCGCGTCCTTCACGAGGCGTTCTATGTCGCGCGCACCGGCCGTCCCGGTCCCGTCGTTGTGGACATCCCGAAGGACATCCAGTTCGCAAAGGGCGACTATGTTGGGATCACCAACTCCCAGCATAAGAGCTATCGCCCGAAGACCGACGGCGACGAGAAGGCGGTTGCGGCCGCCGTCGAGCTGATGGCGAACGCGAAGCGCCCGATCTTCTATACCGGCGGCGGCGTCATCAACGCCGGCCCCGAGGCCACCGCGCGCTTGCGCGAGCTCGTTCACCTCACCGGCTACCCCATCACCTCCACCCTGATGGGCCTCGGTGCCTATCCCGCTTCCGATAAGCAGTGGCTCGGCATGCTCGGTATGCACGGCACCTACGAGGCCAACAACGCCATGCATGACTGTGATGTCATGATCTGCATCGGCGCGCGCTTCGACGATCGCATCACCGGCCGTCTCGACGCCTTTTCGCCAGGCTCGAAGAAGATCCATGTCGATGTCGACCCGTCCTCGATCAACAAGAACGTCAAGGTCGATATCCCCATTGTCGGCGATTGCGCGCACGTGCTCCGCCAGATGCTCGATGCTTGGAAGGCGAAGAAGCCGAAGCTGGATCAGGCCGCGCACAAGACCTGGTGGGGCGAGATCGAGCGCTGGCGCGGGCGCAACTGCCTCTATTACCGCAAGCGCGACGACGTCATCATGCCGCAATACGCGATCGAGCGGCTCTATGCCTTGACGCGCGGGCACGATGTCTACGTCACGACCGAGGTCGGCCAGCACCAGATGTGGGCGGCGCAGTTCTTCAAGTTCGAGGAACCGAACCGCTGGATGACCTCAGGCGGCCTCGGCACCATGGGCTACGGCCTGCCCGCCGCCGTCGGCGTCCAGGTGGCGCACCCGGACAGCCTCGTCATCGACATCGCCGGCGAAGCCTCGGTGCTCATGACCATGCAGGAGATGTCGACCGCCGCGCAGTACGACCTGCCCATCAAGATCTTCATTTTGAATAATGAATATATGGGCATGGTGCGGCAGTGGCAGGAGCTGCTCCATGGCGGCCGCTATTCCCATTCCTACTCGGCCGCGCTGCCGGATTTCGTCAAGCTGGCGGAGGCCTATCAGGGTGTCGGTATCCGCGTCGACAAGCCGTCCGAGCTCGACGACGCCATCCGCGAGATGATCGCGGTGCCGAAGCCCGTCATCTTCGACTGCCGCGTCGACAAGCATGCCAATTGCTTCCCCATGATCCCGAGCGGGGAGGCGCACAACAACATGCTGATGGGCGCGGACCTCACCGACGAGGACCTCGAGCGGGCCATCTCCGAGGAAGGCAAGGTGATGGTCTGACCGGGCCGAATCCGGTTAGACTCTCCTCCGACAGGCAAGATCCATGCTCAGCTTCCTCCTCGGCCTCCGCGCCATCATGCTCATCGGCTCCCTCGGGGCGCTCGTCGGCTCGCTGCTGATGTTCCTGCAAGGCAGCATCTATCTCTTCGAGGCCTGGCACACGCTGTTCGAGCCGGGCGACATCGGCGGCAAGCAGCTCACGGTGCCAGTGCTGGAAGCGGTCGACTCCTTCCTGTTCGGCATCGTGCTCGTCATCTTCGCCTATGGCGTCGCCATCGGCTTCGTCTTCACCCTGCCGGAGGGCCACGGGCGCCGCTTGCCGCAATGGATGAAGGTCGCCGGCGTCGGCCAGCTGAAAGAAACCCTCTCCGAGGTCGTCATCGTCGTCCTCATCGTCATCTTCGCCCGCACCGTCGTGGAGGCGGAAGGCGACTTCAACATCTCGATGCTGGTGCTGCCCATCTCCGTGCTGCTCATCGCCGGCGCCTTGCGCCTGATCGATTTCACCGGCTCCAAGCATGCGGTGGTCGAGACCGTGAAGGTTGAGCCCGGTACGCCGCTGCCGCGCAAGGTGAAGCCATGAGCAGCCAGCCGGGAAGCGCCTACGAGCTGGGTCACGCCCAGCAGCGCCTCGAGACCCACACCATGAGCGTGCTCGTCGACAACGAGCCGGGCGTGCTCGCGCGCGTCATCGGCCTCTTCGCCGGCCGCGGCTACAAT
>Ga0190265_10003205_pt1 | contig 11140 bp, 11 predicted proteins | sample Popmic124T_FD_133135 | JGI IMG/M metagenome (GOLD analysis project Ga0190265, IMG submission 133135) | Populus adjacent soil microbial communities from riparian zone of Indian Creek, Utah, USA - 124 T | ecosystem: Environmental > Terrestrial > Soil > Riparian zone | place: USA: Utah | collected...
CGTATCCACGCCCGATTCTTCGCTAGCTTTATCCGGAACTTGCTCGGCTAAACCATGAGGCCTCACAACGAGAGCTACTTCCGGCTTTCGTTTGTCCCCCCTGTTTCGAAGACCTGAAAGCGGCGCTCGAGTTCCCATTGCTGCGCGGCCTTCTCGCTTTTGTCGAGGAATGTCGCGCAAGGTGCGGAGGGCGAGTCGGTCCCCGCTACGTCGCTTGCGCAATCGGCGGCGGCGCTTCCATAGGCGCCTTGGTCGCTCCACAGGCTGGCGCCGGGCAAAAAGCTGTATTCGATGCTGTTGCGCACCAGCTCTTTCAGGTCGGCATAGGTGAGATCGTAAGTCTGCACCGCGCGCACGTATTCATGCGTCAGGTCGATGCGCGACACGCCTTCATCGTCGGTGGAGAGCGCCACGGGCACGCCGAATTTGCGGTAGGTGGGAAAGGGATGCTCCTTCCCTCTCACGCCTAAGATGACGTCGTTGCTGGTGAGATTGGTCTCAACCAGAATGCGTTTCGCGGCCATCTCCTTCAGTAGCTCGTAGGGGCGATCTTCATACATGACGTCAACGCCGTGGCCGATGCGGTCGGTCTTGGCCACCTCTACCGCCTGCCTGATGTGGCAGCAAAGACCCTCCGGAGGCACTAGCCCCGGGGCAAGCTCGCCGGCATGCAGGCTGACATGAACGTTGGGATAGAGCGGGCGCAGGAAACCCACCATGCGCATATGGTCAGCGTAATCGGTCATGGGAGTGTAGTCGTCCTCGCCGCCCACGAAATTGATGGCGACCACGCGCGGATCGGCTGACGCCAGCTCGAAGCCGAACACGGTTTGCGCGAAGACCAGCTCCTTGGGTGTGTTGCGGAAGACTTGATAAATGAAGCGCGTCTCGACCTTGCAGGCCTCCGCCGCGTCAGATTCCCCGCAACGCTGCCGCTCGCGCCGGATGGAGTCTGCCTGGTCAAAGAAGGCGCGCCCCGCCGGCACATCCTCCGCCAAGCCTTTGGCGATCAGTGCCTTATGCAAGCCTCCGAGATCGTCCTGCCAGGGCAGATCCTTGGTGATGTCATTCAGCCGATGCCAGGTGGGCGTCTCCATCAGCTCCAGATATTGCTCGTTCTGCGCGGCGGCGCGTGTGGTGACTTCGTGCAGGAACTCGCCGGTATGGCGGGGATCGATCCCGCCATATTTGGCGTGAGTCCCGAAGAAGTGGTCGTGCGCGGTGACGCCCTCGGATGGGACGAAACCACGCATCGAGAAGGAATCGACCAGCGCATTGTAAAGAGCTTGGTTCTGAGGAACATCAGCCGCAGGCACGTCCCCGGCTTCACACGCGGGCGCGGGCTCGGCGCCGGACTTGATCGGTTGCGACTTGGTAAAGGCCTTGGCGGTGGGATCGACACAGAGTCCATCCTCTCCGCCGAGACGGATATAGGTCTCGGCATAAACCGCGCTATTCAGATGGTTATGGAGATCGGCGCCCTTCGGCATGCGCTTGAGGAAGGCGCGCAGCGCCAGAGGATCCGAGCGCACGCTTTCCAGCTCCTGGGCGGTGCGCTGCTCGGCGGAAGTTTCCGCAGCCCATGCTGCGCCGACTCCTTCGGCCAAAGCCAAAACAGCCAAAAGAACGACACATATATAATGACGAACGACGCAATTTGATTTCATTGAGTTCATGCCGATGGTCCCCGCAAGCTATTTTCGGCTGGCTACGAGAGTGCCATCGTCACTGTGCAGAACCAGTTTCCCCTCCGTATCGAACTCGAAACGGCTGACCGCGCCGAGAATTTGCAGGAAAACGAATTCCTGGTCCATGAGCGGCTGCTCGCAGGCCATTTCGTCGAGCCAAGCTGTGAGAAGGACCATCGGTAGAGAGCCGGAAAATCCAAGATTTGGGCTTTGCACCAAACTTGACAAAAAAAGTCATGTTTTTATTGTCCGAACCCTTGCAGGGGCGGCACCAGCCGCATGGTCCGGAGGGATAAGTGCGCGTTTTACGTTCCCAGCAGCTGCTTGCGGCCCTGATGGTTACGGGCCTGCTTGCCGCTCCCCTCTCCCTGGCGCTCAAGGCGCAGGAGGTTCAGGTCTCTCCGGGTCCCGGCGAGACACCCGTTCCTCAGTCATCGAGCTCAGCCCAAGAAGCCGATTCCGTCAGCCCCACGCCATCTCCTCAAACCGGCGCGGAGAACGCGCAGACTGAAATGCCGTCTGCTAGTGAGGACCAGGGCGCGCCTGATCTCGCCACGCAAGCACAAGATCAAAATGCGCAAGCAGAGTCGGATGCCGACGCCGCCAGTGTCGATACGGGAACGCTGCCGCACGATCTATCGCCGTGGGGCATGTTCATGGCGGCGGACATCGTGGTCCAGGCGGTCATCATCGGCCTTGTCATCGCCTCGATCGTTACCTGGACGGTTTGGCTGGCGAAGAGCCTCGAACTATGGCTTGCCAAGCGCAGAACGCGGCGCGCCCTCGCCATGCTAGTCAATGAGCCTTCACTCGCCGTGGCGGCGGCGGAGCTCGGTAATCAACGGGGGGTCGTTCCCGCCTTCATCGATGCGGCGACGACCGAGCTTCGTCTGTCACAGGATCTATCCGACAAGGCCGGAATAAAAGAGCGGATCGGCTCTCGCTTGGAGGGCCTGCAGATTGCCGCGGCGCGCCAGATCAATATGGGCACCGGACTGCTCGCCACGATCGGCGCCACGGCGCCCTTTGTCGGCTTGTTCGGCACGGTGTGGGGCATCATGAACAGCTTCATCGGCATCTCGAAAGCGCAGACTACGAATCTTGCTGTGGTCGCGCCGGGTATTGCCGAAGCGCTGCTGGCGACGGCCTTGGGTCTCGCCGCGGCGATTCCGGCCGTGATCATCTACAATCATTTCGCGCGTTCCATCGGCGATTACCGGGCTCTGGTCGCCGACGCGGCAGCAGAGATCATGCGCCAAGTCTCACGCGATCTCGACTCGGGAGCAGCCGGCAGAAAGCGCGGCATACAAAGGGCAGCGGAGTAGTTCATGCACGGGCGCCTCAACAAGGACCAGGAAGACCTCGTCGAGAATCACGAGATCAACGTCACGCCGTTCATCGACGTGATGCTGGTGCTGCTCATCATCTTCATGGTGGCGGCCCCGCTCTCGACGGTCGACGTGCCTGTCGATCTGCCGGTATCGACCGCCAAGCCGGTGCAACGTCCAGATAAGCCATTGTATCTAACCATAAAAACAGATCTGTCGCTGGCCGTCGGCAACGACACTATCGACCGTGCGCGGCTCGGCTCGGCGCTGGATCAATTCACCGACGCCGATAGGCAGAGGCGCGTATTTCTCCGCGCCGACAAGACCGTGCCTTACGGCCAACTCATGGAGGTGATGAACCTCCTGCGCCGGGCCGGTTACCTCAAGGTTGCTCTGGTCGGGCTGGAGGGGCCGTTCGAGAGCCGCGCTCCCACCGATGCTCGGCAGTGAGATCATCGACGACCGGCATGCGCGGCTGCGCCGCTGGCTAGGCGCCGCGACCGTCATCGTCGCCATGCATTTTGGCGGCGGCACGCTGGCGCTGATGCAATGGCCCGAAGAGGAATCGGAACCCGACCCGGCCGGCGCCGTCATCATGGAGCTCGCCGCTTTAGCCGTGGTGCCGCCCGAGCAGGATTTGGCGTTCGGCCCTCAGGTCGAAGACGCGACGCCAACGCCGATCCCAAGCGAGCAGGCCATACTCGAAGAGCTCGATCTTCCAACCGTCGAGGAAGCGCGGCTTGCGCCCGACCCCGAACTCGTGCTGCCGAAGATAGAGCCGATGGAGACGCTGGAGGAACCCGAAGAGCAAGAACTGCTTCAGACGCAACAGCACGTGACGGAGGTGAACACGGCTTCTTCCGTTGCCACCGCGCCACCCAAAATTGACGCCGCACCGTCGGAGACCATTAAGGCCCAGACCGTTGGCGCGGTGGCCCAGCCAAGCCAGGCGGCAATTACTTGGCAACGCGCGCTGCTCCTACACCTTAATCGGTACAAGCGTTATCCGGCCGAGGCGCGCAGCCGCAACGTCCAGGGCGTGACCAGAGTTGAATTCAAGATCGCTGCCTCAGGCCATCTCGTAGAGGCGGAGATCGTCAAGGGATCGGGCTCCACGCTATTGGACGAGGAGGCCCTAGCCGTGCTCAGGCGCGCGAGCCCCTTCCCGGCCCCGCCCGACGGTTCTGCCACTGGACACATTCATCTTGTGCTGCCCATCGAGTTCAGTATCCGCTGACACCCGGTCTTAGGCGACGCGTTCCTGGCTTCGGCCAAGCTGCTCTTCGGCGATGGCCCGCACCCGCTCCGTGTGATGGCCGCGCAAAATGTCCCTTGCTTCGCCCGCGAAATCAGGCGGAGCTTGCCTCAGCGAGGAACGGAACCATCGCTTCGCCTCTCCGATCTTGCCCGCCCGCAGCAGAAAGCGCGCATGATGGAACTGGCCGCGGTAACAGCCGCCTTCGGCCGCCCAGCGATACCATAGCGCCGCCGAGCGCAGCTTGGGCGCCCCCGCCCAGCCTTTCTCCCGAAGATCGCCGATCATGTTCTTGGCTTTGGGATTGCCGGCGCGCGCCGAGGCCACGAGCAGCGAGAGTGCGCGGGGCAGGCCCGCGTCCCATCCCTGCGTGGCAAGAATCAAACAGGCGAGATTGAACTGCGCCCAGTCATGGCCCTTCGCCGCGGCGCGCTCATACCACAGCGCAGCCTCAACGGCATCAGGCGCTACCCCCCAGCCGCATTCATGGCAGCGGCCGAGCATATTGAAGGCATCGGGATTGTCCTGCTGGGCAGCAAGTTCGAACCAGCGAACGGCGGAAACGGGATCGCGTTCCACGCCATAACCATCGAGGAGTATGTGTCCCAAGCCGACTTGCGCCTCGGGGAGCCCCGAGAGCGCCGCATCGCGGACCCAGGTCGCCCCCAGCTCAGGATTCTCGGCAAGACGCTCGCGATATTGCCGTGGGCTGAGTTTCACCTGGATGTGAGGAAACGATTCGGTTTCCGGGAGGTCGTCCCACAATTCCGACACGTTACATCTCCGCCCAGCGCCGCAGCAGGTTGTGATAATGGTTCGTCAGCGCCACCACGGCGCGGTTGTCGTCGGACAGCGTTTTTCTGATCTCCAGGATTGCCATGTCGAGGTCGAAGAGCAGCGCGCGCTCGGCGTCGTTCTTGACCATCGATTGCGTCCAGAAGAACGAAGACCAGCGGCTCCCACGCGTGACCTCGGTGACGCTATGGAGACTGGTGGAGGGATAGAGCACCATGTCGCCGGCCGGAAGCCTCACCTTCTGGCTGCCATAGGTATCTTCGATGATGAGCTCACCGCCATCATAGTCTTCGGGCGCGGTGAGAAACAGAGTCGAGGAGACGTCGGCGCGCATGCGCATGCCGGCACCAGGAATCGCGCGAATTGCGCCATCCACATGCGCATCGAACTTCATGCCGACATCATAGCGATTGAACATCGGCGGCAGCACGCGCAATGGCAAGGCCGCGGAGGTGAAAAGGGCGTTGCCGCCCAAGGCGCGCAGAATGATCTCGCCGATTTCGCGGGCGGCAGGGGAACCCTCGGGGATCTGCAAATTAAGTTTGGCTTTTCCCGCCTGCTCGCCGGCGGTCATCTTGCCGTCGATCCAGGCGGTCTCTTCCAGCAGCTTACGCGCGTGCGAGACCTGTTCTTCCGACAAGACCTTGGGAATATGGATGAGCATCTCTAACGATCTCTACGCCAGATAGACGATGCGGCGGCGAGGTCTCCCGCCCGGAGGCGCCTAGAAAGGCGCTTCCGAGCGGGACAGTGGGCCTAGAATTTCTTACCGACGGTGAACAGCACCGTCCGCCCAGGTATCGGTACGGAGCGGCCGCGCATGCCGCGAGACGGACCAGGGCTATTGTTGAACTGCGCGGAGTCATAGCCAAGTTCGTCGGTCAGATTGTAGCCGTTGAGCTGGAAGTTCCATCCGCTAACCTCATAGGACAACAAACCGTCGAGCGTGGCAGCCGCAGGAATGACCGAGCCGTTCCTCGCATGGAGGAAGTACTCGTCGCTGTAGACGACGCCGCCACCCACCAGAAACTTCCCTGGGCCAACACGGATGAGCTTGGACAATTCGTAGCTCGTCCAGACGCTGAAGGTGTTTGGCGGTGCGAAAGGAACCTCGTTGCCCTTGTACTGATTCACCAGCACCGTGGAGGGATCGTTAGGATCGGTACCGATTGCGGAATTGAAGGTGACTTCGCTGTCCAAGTAGGCGTAGGCGAGCTGCATGCTCCAGGCGTCGGTGATTTGCCCCGCCAGGCCGAATTCGAAGCCTTCAACACGGAAGCTTTGGTTATCGGCAAGCGGGACAAGGAGACCGGTAATGGGATCCTGAACGAGCGCATTATCCTTGTCGATCCGGAATAGCGCTCCCGTCAGGCCAAGACGCCCATTAAGAACGCTGACCTTCGCGCCCACTTCCCACAACTCGTTCTCTTCGGGTTCCAGCGTCTCGTCGCTAATCCCGTTATTGTCGTTGCTGATGAACTGCCCGGCGATCGTGGAATATGATCTCGCCCATGACGCGTAGTAGGTCTGAAAGTCGGTCGGCTCCCAGATCACGCTGGCCTTGGGACTGGTGAAATCCGAGTCGGCTTCGAGCGGAGGCAGCGTGTAGGTTCCTGTCGTGGTCGAGTTAAACTTGGCGTGGAAGTCGTCCCAGCGAACCCCGCCCAGGACCGAAAAAGTGTCCGTAAGCCACAGCCGCTCGCTGGCGAACAACGCGAAATCGTCGGTGCTTCCCCGCTTGCGCGAGAAATTGTTCAGGGTGTCAGCACCCCCGTCGTTGTTCGGATGGGCGATCGTGCCCGCGAGCGCCGGCCCCTGAAGGAGCGCGATGCGCCGGTCTTCCTGGAAGAAAACATCTATACCGGCGACCACCTCGTGCTTGAAGCGGCCCGTGGCGAAATTCGCCACCAAGGTGGTGATGTTCTGTCCGCCCCAAGCCTCTTGGGTAAAGCCGTTATTGCTGAGACGGTAAGATGTATCCAAGTTCCGGTCGAAGAAAACATCCGGCGAGCAGAACGGATCGGTGGTGCCATCGCCGATTGTGTCGCAGTTGGCGAAGCTGTGCGCGAAATAGCGATCGTACCAGGACAGACGGCTGTCATTGTAGAAGGTCAACCATGGATTCACCTGCTTCTGGAACCGCGCCGTGAACATATCGATGTCGTGATCGTCGAGGTCGCTCTTCTTGCCGTAGAAATTCGAGCGATCCGCGCCGAATTCGGTCACCGGCCTACCGATAAAATTGGGATATTGGTTCTGTAGCGAGGGATTGGCCAATGGCACGCCTGTATCGGGGCGCCGTTTGCCCGTCTGATGGAAGTAATCCAGAATTAGAGTCGTATCGGTTCCCAGTCCTAGACCCAACGAGGCGAGAAGGCCCCAGCGGTCCGAATAGATGAGGTCGCGGTCGACAAATTCCTGCTCGGTCCACATACCGACAAGGCGCATTGCTGTTGTCGGGCCGAGTTGCTTGTTAACGTCGAGGGTCGTGCGATACATCGGGCCCATCCCAGCAATGCCATCGACATAATTCGCGTCTCCCAAATGCGGTGTCTTCAGCCGCATATTGATAGCACCTCCACCCGTGCCCATGCCGAAGCTCTCCGCCGTCGGTCCCTTGATCACCTGCACCTCTTGAATGGCGAAGGTATCGCGGACATAGACGCCGAAATCGCGCAAGCCGTCGACATAGATATCGCCCTTGGCTTGGAAGCCGCGGATGCGGAACTGATCGCCGTTCATGCCCGCGCCACCCTCGCCGAGATTCACGGTCACGCCGGGCACGTTGCGTAACGCTGCCCCGAGCGTGGTGGCATTCTGCTCCTCAATGATCTTTTGCGGGACGACGTTGACTGTTTGCGGCAATTCCTGAATCGTGCCCGGCAGGCGTCCGAGACCGGTGCCCGACTCCAGCACGTTTCCACTTGCGGGCGTCACATTGTTCGTTGCACCGACGCCGCGGCTAGGCGTGGTGATCTCGGCAACGGGTTCGACCGCCTGCTGCGAGACGGGCGCTGGCGCCGGCACGCGAGCGGGCGTTGTCGAACGGGCCGGTGGTTTCTTTTTTGGCTTGGCCTTGGCGGTAACTTCCAGTGTCGGAAGCGGCGTAGCTTCCTGCGCCAGGGCCGAGGAGCCGAAGCTGCCCGCCGCCATCATGGACACGACGCTGACCGAGACCGTCCCCTTCAGCCGGGCACGCGAATCACGCGCCTCCGCCGCGAAATCCTCGGCGAGCGGAAGATAGTCGACGGGCGCAAGGCCGCCGAGTTCGAAAGAGCGCATTATTGGACCCCCCAACCTCTTTTGCTTGGACGCTTCGTAGGGGCGGCTTGGAATCTGTGTGATTCTTGGCTGCCTTACGTGCGACCTGGGGGTATTGAGACAAATATGACTATTTTTGTCAACTTTCTTTATATAAGCCAGAAGGCCGCATCGCTGCTGGGCTGCCAGGGAAATTTCTTGACGAAGGCGAGCGATCGAGGAGGAACAGAAAGCCGGCGAACCGAGGCACTCATTTGCGACACGAATTTGTGAGATTGCCTAGGGACTCGGGTCGTTATGTTATAGTCGCGGAGGGAGAAGCGATGCGCCTGACCAAACAAACAAGCTACGCGATCCGGATCCTGATCCATTGCTCGGCGGCCACTGAACAATATGTCAGGGCGAGCGACATCGCCTCGCTCGACGGAATCACCGAATATAACGTGGCTAAGATCGTGCCGCTCCTCGTGCGCGGCGGCTTTCTTATCACGAGCCGGGGGCGCGCCGGAGGACTCAAACTTGCCCGGCCGGCTTCGGAGATCAATCTCGGCGATGTGCTCCGCGTAACCGAGACCACGCATGTCGAGGCGGAATGTGTCGGCGGGGCCTCATTCGCTTGCGGCATTAAACAGGTGGCGCCGATCAACCTGATGCTCAACGAGGCCCTGGAGGCGTTTATCAGTGTGCTCGAGAAACATACGCTGGCCGATCTGGTCCATGCACGGCGGCCAGAGGCGTCTCTGCGCAAGGCGAAGCGCACATCAAAATCGCGCGCGACCGTCGCGGCAAGCTGCTAGCGCCCAGCCTCCCTCCGGCGTTTCGCTTCTATCTCGTTCAGTAACGCACGACTCTTGATAGTAATCGTGTTGGACTGCGATAACAGGGGTGCGATTGTCGCGTTCTGCCTAGCCGAACTGACCAGATATGAAGTCGCGCGCCAGCCTGCTGCTCGGCGCGGCAAAGACGTGCTCGGTGGGTCCTGCCTCGATGAGCTCGCCTTCATAAATGAATAGGACGTAATCGCTGACCCGGCGGGCTTGCGCCACATTATGGGTCACGATGACGACGGGAAAGTCACGTTTGAGGTCGCGCACGTGCTCCTCGATATGCCTGGTCGCATACGGATCGAGGGCCGAGCACGGTTCATCGAGCAACAAGGCGCTCGGCTTGGTGGCGAGCGTTCGTGCGAGGCAAAGCCGCTGTTGCTGACCGCCCGATAGACATTCGGCGCGGTCGCCCAACCGGTCCTTCACTTCTTCCCACAGACTGACGCGCTCAAGGAAACGCCGCGCATAATCGATGCGGTCCTCTCCGTTTATCCGTCCATGAAACGACGCGCCGAAAAGCACGTTCTCTAGGATCGACATGGGAAACGGCACGGGACGCTGATGGATGATGCCCAGGGTGCGCCGCACGCTTCTCGGATCGATCGACGCGGCATAGAGATCCTGGCCTCGAAACTTGACCTCTCCGGACACCCGGATACCTGCCGTCAGTTCAAGCGTCCGGTTCAAGGTCTTGACCAGCGTGGACTTGCCGCAACCTGACGGCCCCATGATGGCGGTCACCGCGCCTTCCGAGATTCGGCAGTCGATGCCGCGTAGTACCGGGATGGCACCATAAGTCACGGCGAGATTCCGCAATTCGAAAGCGGCAGGGCTCGTAATGATTTTGGCGAATGGGGGCGCGTTCCTGCCTTGCTCGGGATCGAGGCGGCGGGGCAGTGTCAGCGAAGCCATGGCATCTCCCCTGTCAGCGGATCAGCCAGCGGCGCAGCAGCATCGCGAACGCATTGGCGCACAGGAGACCGATCACAAGCACGAGCGCCGTTCCATAAGCCTGCTCTAGGTCGAGTGCTTCGCTGACGATGTAATAAAGATGCGTTGGCAGCGTCATGACCGGCGCGTCGAGGGCGGGCGCACCGCGCGCGTAGGCGACGCTCGCGGTGAACATGACCGGCGCGGCCGAGCCCACGGCATGGCCGGCTGCCAATACTGTGACAGCTACAATCCCCGGGAGCGCGCGCGGCAGAAAAATCCTGCGCATGGCATAGGATCGGCTTACCCCCAGCGCAAGCGCGCTTTCTCGGAGCTCGAATTCGATCGCTTGAAGCGCTGCATGGGTCCCGATCAAGATGATCGGCAGCATCATCAGACCGAGCGTCAGAGCGCCGGACAGCAGCGACACCTCGAAGCGACAGAAGACGACGAAAACGGTATAGCCGAACAGCCCGTAGAGGATTGCTGGCACGGCGGCGAGACTCTCGGCCGCGAAACGTAAGGCTTTCGCCATGCGTCCCGACGGCTCGACATATTCCGACAGGCCGATGGCGCTCGCCAGGGCAAGCGGCAGCGCAAGCGCGAGGCCCAGGCCGACAAGCGCCAGCGATCCTTGAATTGCCGGCGCGATGCCTCCCGAACTACCCAGCGGATAGCCCATGGGTGGCAGGAGCAGAAAGTCCCAAGAAATCCTGCCGATGCCCTCGACCACGAGGAAACCGACAATGCCAAGCGGTAAGGCAAATCCGATCGCTCCGGCAAGCCAGCCGAGAGCCACATAGAGACGGTCGGCGGCTATCGCGCTCGGGCGGAGTGGCTCGACCCAGGCGCTCATCACCAACTCCCCTGCCGCGCGACGATCTGGGCCTTCAATTTCCACACGATCAAGTTGATCGCACCGGTAAGCAGTAGCAGGACGAGTCCAGCCGCATAGAGTGCGTGGTACTTCTCGCTGCCTACCCCAGCTTCGGGGAGATCGGTCGCGATCAGCGCGGTTAGCGGCTGGCCGCGATCAAGGAAGGAGCCAGGCAAGGC
>Ga0190265_10003206_pt1 | contig 11140 bp, 5 predicted proteins | sample Popmic124T_FD_133135 | JGI IMG/M metagenome (GOLD analysis project Ga0190265, IMG submission 133135) | Populus adjacent soil microbial communities from riparian zone of Indian Creek, Utah, USA - 124 T | ecosystem: Environmental > Terrestrial > Soil > Riparian zone | place: USA: Utah | collected...
GAATATTGGTCGAGCCCTGAAGAAACCACAGCAGCTCGTGGACGATGGATTTCACGTGCAGCTTCTTAGTCGTTAGGAGCGGAAAGCCCTCAGTGAGGTCGAAGCGCATCTGCTCGCCGAAAAGGCTGAGCGCGCCGGTGCCCGTGCGGTCGTCTTTGCGCAGGCCCGTGCGGCGCAGGCGATCCAGCAATTCGAGATATTGGCGCAACGCTAGCCTCTCCGAGAACGGAACCGATGCGGGGCAAAGCCTGTTCGACTCAAAACCCCAATAGCGGGAATATAAGGTTCGCGGGTCATTCGCCCGAGAGCTTATCGCTTCCCCTGCAAAAGGAGCGCTTCATGCGTCAAATCCTGTGGATGGCCTGTCTCGGGCTTGGCCTTCTTCTGCCGGCCCTTCCAGCCAACGCCCAGAAAAGCGTCACGGTCGAGGACGTGCGGACCATCGCCTTCGACAAGGGCATTGTGGAAATCAAGGAAATCGAGCTCGATGACGGGCTTTGGGAGGTTGAGGGCTACGATCCGGACGGTCGCAAGGTCGAAATGAAGGTCGATGCCGGCTCGGGCGCGGTCGTCAAAATCGAGCGCGACTAGACATAGTTATCCCCCTCCTAACGGGCTGCAGAGAGCAACCTTTTTTTTGCCAACGAACCGGCATATATAGAGAGTGTCGGTGCAAGCCGACTATGGCGATAAATGGTCTTCGTAATAAACCACTCGGACCCGGGGGCAGTACCCGGCGCCTCCACCAGGATTCAGACGCACGCGGCCGGCGCGCAGTTAGATTTGAAGTCTGAATCCCGGCGGGGGCGAAATAGGCTCGACGAGGGTGTAAAGGTTGTTCTTTCGCTCGGCATGGTACCGCCGATATCGGGCCAATCCTATAGTTGCCAATGACAACTATGCGGAGGCTCGTCTCGCCGCGTAAGCAGCGCGATAGCCTTAAAATTAAGTCCTAGCCGCTTCGCGGCGGTTAGGCGCGGTTCGGAGGGCACCGGCCAACAGAAGCCCTCCACTTTATTTTTGAGGCCGTTCGCCTCAGCCGCGGAACGGGGCCCAGCGCTAGATGGCGGCAGACGAGATCCGGTACGATGTGCTGACGCAGGATGCGCTTCGCGGCGTCATCCGCCAGGTGCTCGCGCTCGTGCAGCGCAACGGCCTCCCCGGCGATCATCATCTCTACATCGCCTTCGATACGACCGCTGACGGCGTCTCCATCTCGAAACGCCTGAAGGAGCAGTATCCGGAGGAAATGACCGTCGTCCTGCAGTACCAGTTCTGGGATCTGCAGGTGACGAACGACCGCTTTGAGGTGAAGCTCTCCTTCTCCAACGTGCCGGAACGGCTGGTGGTGCCGTTCCGCTCGGTAAAGGCGTTTTACGACCCTAGCTCACAGTTCGGGCTGCAATTCGGCAAGCCCGGCGCGGCGAACGACAGCGCACGGCAGCATTTGGCTGCGGCCCTCCCCGATCTTGTCGGAGATTCCGACGAGGGGCGTCCGCCACTCCAGGACACGGCCGCCAGCGAGGAACCGAGCGAGCCCGCGCAGGCCGACGTGATGCTCACGCGGCCGCCTGCGGAGGTCGTGCAGCTGGACCGCTTCCGCAAGAAATAGACCCGCGGAGCGCCTATCATCTCCGCCTGCACAAATTTTGTGCGGCCCGTGATCCTGCTTCCAACGCGTGCATTAGTTCTCTAATCTCCCGCCCGCGGCGAAAGTCGTGCCCGGGGGAATAAGTTGAGCACGCAAGTCCAAGAATTGCCGAGCGTCGAGCCAGCGAGCCTCGCGCCGGTTGAAGACTATCTGCGCGAACTGCATCAGCGACTGTCGGCCATGAGCGGGGGGAAGCCCGCCGACTACATTCCCGAACTGGGCAAGGCGGACCCCAGCCTTTTCGGCATTGCGATCGCCACCGTCGACGGTCAGATCTACGCGGTCGGCGATGCCGACCACCCCTTCACCATTCAATCCATCTCGAAGCCGTTCATGTATGGCTACGCGCTCCAGCAGCACGGGCGCGAAGCGGTGCTCAAGCATGTCGGCGTGGAGCCGACCGGCGAAGCCTTCAACTCCATCGTCCTCGACGAAGTCGCGAACCGCCCGTTCAACCCGATGGTGAACGCAGGCGCGATCGCCATCGCAGAGATGATGCAAGGCGAGACCCAGTCGGACCGGATCGTGAACATGCTGGCGCTGTTCTCAAGCTTGGCCGGGCGGCGGCTCGAGCTGGACGAAGCCGTTTACGCATCCGAGCTCGCGACAGGGCACCGCAACCGCGCCATCGCCTACATGATGCTGAACACGGGCATGATCACGCGCGATCCCAACGACGTGCTGGACCTCTATTTCCGGCAATGCTCGGTGAACGTCACCGCGCGCGACCTCGCCATCATGGCGGCGACACTTGCCAATGACGGCGTCAACCCGCTCACGGGCGAAACGGTCTTCGACACGCGCTATGTGCGGGACGTTCTGACCGTGATGAACAGCTGCGGCATGTACGACTATACGGGCCAGTGGTCTTACGAGGTCGGGCTCTCGGCCAAGAGCGGCGTTTCCGGCGGCATCATCGCTGTGATCCCGGGCCAAGTCGGCATCTGCTCCTTCTCGCCGCCGATCGACAAGCAGGGCAACAGCGTGCGCGGCATCCGCGTCTGCCACGAAATCTCCAACGAGTTTCAGCTGCATGCCTTCAACAACCGGACCAATGTCCGCAGCGTCATCAGGCGCGAATATCGTGGCGACGTCGTCAGCTCGAACCGCATCCGCACGCCGGAGGAGCGGGCCGCGCTTGCGCGCGACGGCCATCAGGTCGCGGTCATCGAGGTTCAGGGCGCGCTCTTCTTCGGCTCCACGGAGCAGGTGCTGCGGCGCCTCAAGCATCTTGCTGACGATGCCCGCTACGTGGTGCTCGACTTCAAGCGTGTGCATCTCGCCGACACGTCGGCCTGCAATCTCATCGCGCGCGCGACGCGGTCCATGGCAGGCTGCGATACCGAGCTCGTGTTCGCGTGCATCGCCGACGATGGACCGCTCGCCGTGCTCGCCCGCAAGCTCGCCGAACACGAGGATGGCGGCGACCGGCTGGTGCGCCTGTTCCGCGATGCCGACGCGGCCATGGAATGGTGCGAGGACCAACTTCTGCGGCGGCCGCCGTTCAGCGATTCGCCCACGAAATTCGCGCTGACCGAGCTCGATCTCTTCAAGGGACTGTCGCCGTCGGAGTACCGGCTGATCGAGACGCTGGTGCGGCCCCTCACCTTCGACAAGGGCGAGATCATCATTCGGGAGGGGGCGGAGGCGAAACTGTTCTTCGTCGTGGCGCGCGGCACCGTGAGCGTGCAAATCAGCGTGCCCGGCCAGGGCGGCCGCAAGAAGCGCGTGGCCTCAATCGGACCGGGGCTCAGCTTCGGCGAAATGGCGCTTCTCGACGGCGGCAAGCGTTCCGCCGACATCATCGCCGACGAGCGCGTGATCTGCTACGGGCTTGCGGTGGATCAGCTGCAGGAGCTCGCGGCGGAGCATCCCAACATCATGATCACCATCCTCAGCAACTTGACGCGGGAATTCTCCGAGCGGCTCCGGCACGCGAACGAGGAAATCCGCGCGCTGGAGTAGCCGGCGTTCGGGGTCAGGATGCCTTCGCAGCCACGGGGCTTGGCCGTGGCCGCGTGCTCTGGGCGGGATCGAGCGGCACGTTCAGCTCCACGTAAAGACCGGTATCGCGGAAATCGACCTTGGTTTCGCCGCCGAGGTTGTGGCGGATACCCTTGTCGATGAGCTGCATGCCGAAGCCGTTGCCGGTCTTGGCACCCGCGATGCGCGCGCGCTCCTCCCAGGTAAGCAAGAGACGGCCGCCACGGCCAAGCTTCCAACTCACCGCGAGCTGCCCGTCGGCTTGCGAGAGCGCGCCGTATTTCACCGCGTTGGTCGCAAGCTCGTGCAGGGTCATGGCGAGGATGGACGTGCATTGCGGCGGAAGAAGCACGTCGGGGCCCTTGACCGTGATGCGTTGCCCGTCGTCGCGCTGATAGGGCGCAAGCTCGCGGTCGACCATCGCCTTCAAGCTGGCTCCGGACCATTGCGACTGAAGCAAAAGATCGTGCGCGCGATGCAGCGCCTGCAGCCGCTCGGACAGCGTCTGCGCCATCGCTTGCGCGGGCTTCGTGGTCGCCTGGCGGAGGCTCGCCTGCACCAGGGACTGCACGATGGCGAGGGCGTTCTTGACGCGGTGATTGAGCTCGCCGACGAGCATGGTCTGGCGCTCGGCGGCGCGGCGGCGCTCGGTCACGTCGCGGAAGATGAGGACGGCCCCCGCGAGCGAGCCGTCGGCGCCGAGGATCGGCGCGCCGCTGTGCTCGACCGGAATCTCGTGACCATCGCGCGTGAGCAGGAGCGCGCCGCTTTCGGGCTTGGTGGTGGTGCGCTCGCGCAGGGCCTTCAACGCAGGATCGTCATGGGGCTTGCGCGAGGTCTCGTCGACGATGCGGAAAATCTCCCAGATCGGGCGGCCGCGCGCCTCACCGAGGCTCCAGCCGGTGAGATCGTGAGCAACCTTGTTGAGCACGAGCACGCTGCCGGAGGGGTCGGTGGCGATGACCCCCTCCCCAATGCTTCCCAATGTGGTGCTGAGCCATTCGCGCTGGCCGCGCAGCTCAACCAGCGCCTCGTTGCGGTCGCGATCGGCGCGGCGCACGGCACCGATGGTGGACCAGGCGAAGGCGGCAAGAACGACGATGCTGGCGACGGCGAAGAGCGCGAGTGTGGCCGAGCTGTCGTAATAGGTGTGTGCCTCGGCCTGATCAGCGAACCAGCCGATGACAAGCGGCAGGATGAGGATGCCCGGCAAGAGACGCCGCAGCATCTCGCCGGCGGGGGACGGTTCGAGAATCGCGCCGGCAATGCCGTAAGAGGGCGTCGCAAGGAGAAGTCCGAAGGCAAGGAGCGCGGTGGCGACGGCGCCAAAGAGCGAGATCGTGGTGAAGGGGAACGGGTAGTAGGCGGTGGCCACGCCGTAGGTGTGGCCCGTCAGCATGATGAGCACCTGCGCCAGCATGACGACGGCAAGAACCTGGCTGACGGCCGATCCGATCCTGCCGCTACCGGCAGAGAAGAGCGCGAGGCCGAACAGTGACAGCGCGACTGACATGCCGGGTGGAATGCGGACAGTGGGATCGCCGACGGCAGGCGACGCGGTGCTTGGATGCAGAAGGACGGCATCGATGCCGATATCCGTGCCGAGCACGTCCTGGCTGAAAGTGATGGCGCCGAGAACGAACAGGACGAGCCCGAGCGCCCGGCCCATGGGCTGGGTGACGTAGAAGGTAAAAAGGAATAGGCCGAGGCCAGCCAGGAACACACCGAGGGCGGCGTTCGGCTGCATGGCGATGAAGCCAGCAACCGGCTGCGCGAGCGGCGAGCCGAAGCGCCATCCCGCGAGCACAAAGGCGGCGAAGAGCGCGAGCGCGAGGCCGAGCACCCGCGCGATCTGAATAGCGATCCGCTCCGCCCTGGGGGCGGGCAGCGCAAGTTTCGCGGTTACGTCAGCCACATGCCCTCCTCATGCCGCCGCCAGGTCCGCACAGGGTCCGCCCGACCGCCGCCCGCGGAAGGGCACGTTTCTCCCTGCCTTGCCCGATGTTATAGCCTATGGCGTTATCCAGCCGGTAGGGCCTTCGGTTGCAGAGACCGCCCAGGGCCCGCAGGTGCCCAGAAAAGGACGCATCACGATGTCGCATGAAAAGGGCCTCCGGGACCATGGCGCAACCCGCACCGAATCCGACGCATTCGGGCCCATTGAGGTGGCCAGCGAGCGCTATTGGGGCGCCCAGACCGAGCGCTCCAAGCGCAATTTCAGAATCGGCGGCGAGATCATGCCGAAGCCGCTGATCCGCGCGCTCGCCATGGTGAAACGCGCCGCGGCCCTCACCAACAAGGATCTGGGGCTGCTGGACGCCCGGGTCGCCGACGCCGTCGCCGCGGCGGCGCAGGAGGTGATGGACGGGCAGCTCGATGCGCATTTCCCGCTTGTGGTCTGGCAGACCGGGTCCGGCACGCAGACCAACATGAACCTGAACGAGGTCATCGCTAATCGCGCCAACGAAATGCTGGGCGGGGCGCGCGGCGCGAAAAGTCCCGTGCATCCGAACGACCACGTGAATCTCGGTCAATCCTCGAATGACTCCTTCCCCACGGCCATGCATATCGCCGCGGCCGAGGAGATTGCTTATCGGTTGAACCCCGCACTGGCGCATCTCTACCAAGCCCTGAAAGACAAGGCAGAGGCGTTCCAGGACATCTTGAAGATCGGCAGAACGCATTTTCAGGATGCCACTCCCCTAACACTGGGGCAGGAATTCGGCGGCTATGGGGCGCAGATCGATCATGGCATCGAGCGCATCAGACTGACGTTGCATTCCCTTTACGCGCTGGCGCAGGGCGGAACGGCGGTCGGCACCGGCCTCAACACGAGTGCGCTGTTCGCAGAGGCCTTCGCGGCCAAGATCGCGGAGATGACGCGGCTGCCCTTCTATACGGCCGAGAACAAGTTCGAGGCGCTCGCAAGCCACGACGCCTTCGTGTTCGCGCATGGGGCGGTCGCATCGGTTGCGACCGGCATGTTCAAGATCGCAAACGACATCCGGCTGCTCGGCTCAGGGCCGCGTTCCGGGTTTGGCGAACTGCTCTTGCCCGAGAATGAGCCGGGCTCGTCAATCATGCCGGGCAAGGTAAACCCGACGCAGTGCGAGGCGGTGACGATGGTCGCCTGCCAGGTGATGGGCAATCAGGCGACCATCACCTTCGCCGCGAGCCAGGGGCATCTCGAACTCAACGTGTTCAAGCCGCTGATCGCGCATGTGATGCTGCAGTCGATCGAGCTGATCGCCGACGTGGCGCAAAGCTTCACCGACAAATGCGTCGTCGGCATCGAGGCGAACCGGCAGCGCATCAAGGAGCATATGGAGCAATCGCTCATGCTCGTGACGGCGCTCGCGCCGCATATCGGCTACGACAAAGCGAGCGAGGTGGCGAAGGCCGCGCACAAGCACGGCACCACCTTGCGCGAAGAGGCGGTGCGGCTCGGCGCGGTGAGCGAAGAGGACTTCGACCGCATCGTGCGCCCCGAGGACATGATCGGGCCAAAGCCTTAGTCGCATGTCAGGCCGAAAGCGCTCCCTCACCATTGCTCGGCATCGCACCAGCATCTCGCTCGAGGACGAGTTCTGGGATGGATTGCAGGCAATCGCCACGGCGGAAGGACGCTCGGTCGCGGACGTTGTCGCCGAGATCGATCAGGCGCGAGACCGGGACGCCAGTCTTTCGGCGGCGATTAGGCTCCATGTCTTGAAGCGAGCGAAAGCGGGATCGGCGTAAAAAAGAAGTTAGCCGCCGCCAAAGATCGGAATGTTCTTCTTCCAATCGTCGGGAGCCGTACGCGGGCGGCGCTGGCGGGGCGCAGGCCGCGGCGGCAGGGGCGTGCCCGCTTCAAGCGTGGGATCGACAACAACCGGATTGCCTTCGGCATCCAAGAGCGGCGGTAGCTGCGGATTGATCGAGGATTGCTCTGGGGGTGGCGCTGCATCGGACGGCACGCCGGCCGACCAGGGAAGCGGGGCGGTTGGCGCCGGCGCGGCGTCGGCAGACGGAGCCGGCACAGGCGCAGGCGCCGGTTGCGCGGGCACGGGCTGCGACGGCGCGGCATCGACGGTGGGCACCGGCTTCGGCGGCAGCGGCGATGGCATCTGCACCTTGTCGGGCTGAACGGGAGGCTTCGGCTGCGGGGGATCGGGCGCCGCCTGCGGCTCGGGCGCGGCCGCCTCATCGTCATCAATCTTCGGCTTGGTCTTGCCGGTGACGTCCAAGGTTTCCAGGCGCTCGACGTCCTCCTTCATGCGGCGCATGGTGAGATAGCTCTCAATGGCGACGGTATCGATGCCGGGAGAGATCTCTGCAGCCTTGTCCAGAGGTCCGGCGAAGACGAGGCTGACGGCGGGGAGATCGCCATCCATGTTGACCGTCCACTCGCTGTCGAGCTTCAGGCTCGCAAGCTCGACATAGCCGGCGATCGTGGGCGCGGCGCCTTTGCCCGCAAGCTGCGTCGGATCAAGGCGAAGCGTGCCGTTCTTGACCTCGAAGGGAATGGTAGTCGCGCCGTAGCGATACGTGCCCTTGGTGAGCTTGTCGCGCACGCTGCGGGCCTGCGCCTCGATCTGCTCCTTCGTGGCCTTGACCTTCTTCTTGGCGCTCGCGGCAACCTGCTGCAGGGGAGCAGGATTGAAGGATTGCAGGGTCCCGGCCGCGAGGGTGAGAGCGCCCTCGCCGCTCAGTCCCGCGACGAGCCCCGGCGGGCTCAAGCCCTCGCCGCTGACATCGAAGCGCAAGGAGAAGGGTCCTTTGGCGAGCGGCTTCCCGGCCACGCCTACTGACAACTCCTCAAGCTTGCCGTCCGTAATCTCGGCGCGGGCGGAAAGCATCGCGCCGGCACCGCGCGGTGAGAGATCGCCGGAGGCTACAAGGGCTCCGCCAAAAAGACCGCCCTTCAGGTCGGCGATCGAAAGCCCCTCCGACGTCAAGCGTGCGTTCAGGGTGGCGCCGCGGATTTCGAGCGGTGCGCCGAGAGACATGGTCTTGGCGGTCAGCGTGATGTCGCCCTCCGTCGTCTCAAGCGGGGCGAGAGCGAAGCCGCGCGAGGGCCAGACAGCGGACGCGCCGGCCCCGATTGAGCCCAGCATCTCCTCGGTGGAGGGGGTGCGCTGCCAGGCGATCAGCGTGCCGAGGAGCGAAGCGAGATTCACGTACCCTACGTCCGCTTTCGCGGAGATCTTGGTGCGAGCGCGGCTGAGGTCAAAGCGCGCGCTCCCTTGCACGGGTTCGCCGGCGATCGTGCCCGTGACCGTCTCGATCGCAACCGTTTGTCCGGACTTCGTCACGGCGGCGCTAAGATCGAGCGGAATATCGCTTGCGCTCGGCGGCGCTTCGAGGCCGAGCAGAGCAAGAGCGAGGCCGGCACTGGCGGTCGCCGCCGTGCCTTTGCCCTTGAGCGCGAGACCATCGTCATGAAGCGCGCCGTCCCCGTCGAAGGCGATCTTGATGGCGCCCGTCTCCAGGCCGAAACGGCCGGTGACATTTTTATTGGGGACGCCCCGCAACGTCACGCTGAGGGTCCCGCCGTCGCCAGCGGCCGCGGCAAGACGATCCTCGGGGAGATTGGGAAAGAGCAGCCCAAGCATGACTTGCGGCTTGTCGCCGGTCAGGGTGCCGGCGAAATCCATCTCGGCGTCGCCGAGCTTGGCCGGCGTGCCGGTGGCGTGCGCGGTGACGGCGAGCTGCGAGCGGCCCGCCATGCCGGTCATGTCTAACGAAGCCTTAGTCGCGTCGCCCGCGCGATCCGCGACAAGGCCGACCTGAACGTCGAGCGGCACGAGACCGCCGAGATGCTTGGAACCGCTGACGCTCTCGGAGAAGCCGAGCAATTGCGTCGCGACGCTCAAGGCCTCCTTGGTCTGAGCCGAAAGAGCAAAATTGACGCCGCCTGCGGGCGCTTGGCTCAGACTTTCGATGCGTCCCTTGCCGTTCAGGGACAGCGAGCCTGGCGCGGCGAAGTTCAGTTGCGCCACGTCGAGCGTATCGCCGGCAAGGGTGAAATCGGCGTCGAGCTTGCCCCCCGGGATGTCTGGCAGAAGAAGCTCGCCGACGCGCAGCGTGACCTTTGCGCGGTCATCGCGAAGTTCGGCAAGCAGATCGCGCTCGGCAGCCGGCCCCCCGGCCCCCTCGCCTTTCGCAGCGGGCAGCCAGGCCTGCCAGGAAATGCCGTCGCCTAGCACCTCGCGCAAGTCGAGACGGTCGCTGTCGAGCTCCAAATCGATCAGGCGCTGATCGCCGCCGCTATAATCGAGCTTGCCGTGGAACGCCGTCCCGCTGAGCTCACCCTTCGCGTCGGCAAGCTGAAGGCGTCCGCCACCAAGCGTGACGGCTGCCGCAAGGCTGAAATCGCCGGTTGTAGTTTGGGCCGACATCTCACGATCGCCCGCAGACCAGCGCAGCAGCGGGCGCAACTCCGAGCCTTGCAGCGTCACCGGTCCGGCAAAGATGGGGCCTTCGTCGCTTCCGCTGATCTCACCCGTCGCCGTGACGCGATTGGCGCCCGGCAGGACCGCGCTGAAGCGTTCGACCGCGATGCTCTCGCCTTTTGTTGCACCGGCGAGATCGACCGCACTGACGAGATCGCCACCGAGGCTCGCCTGCTCGATGGCCGCGCTGACGTTGGCATCGCCGAGCTTGCCCGCTTCCACGAGCGCCCTCGCGGCAAGATCGCCGAGAAGATCGAGCGGCGCGCGCTTGGCGTCCTCTGTCAGATCGCCAAACAGCATGTCGAGATCGAGCCAGCGGGCCGTGACCGCGCCTTCGATACGCGGACGGTCGCCAAAAACGATGGCAAGCTGTCCTTTCATAAGCTGCGGACGGCCGCGCGCATGAATGGTGGCGTCGAACGCGGGAATCTCCGCGCGATCGAGCGTCGCCTTGAGGTCGCCCTTCAACTCAAAGGCAGAGACAGGAAGCCCTGTCACCGGAAGCTCGGGCAGATCGCCCGGAACCGATTCTGCCTGCGGGACCGGCTCTGCGGGCGCGGACGGCTCCGCGGGGACTGTCTCGGTTTCGGCTGTCTCTGTTTGGGTTGGCTTGGGTTCGGCCGTCTTGGTTTCGGCCGTCTTGGTTTCGGCAATGCGGAAAGTGAATTTGCCATCGTACGCAGGCGCGCTCGAAAGACCGCTCACGCTGCCATCGAGGAGATAGGTGGCGCGCTGGCCGGGATCGCGAAGCACAGCTTTCAGCCGAAACAGTCCCGCGGCATCCGGCGCATTCGTGGAGAAGCCGAGCTCTTGGCGGCGCCCTTCATGATCGTAAGACGCGGTGACCTTGTACGGCCCCGTCAGCGACGATGCGCTGGCCGCGCCCTCGACCGCGCGAAGGACGAATTGCGGGCTGCCTTCTTTGGCAATCTCGACGGTGCCGTTGCTGATCGTCACCGCGTCGAGCGAGACGGCTTTCGGCACGAACGCGCCTTGCGCATTGGCCGTGCCGAGATCGCTCCAGTTGCCGGCGCCATCGGCACCGATATCAAGGCGGAGCACGGGATCCTGC
>Ga0190265_10003207_pt1 | contig 11136 bp, 11 predicted proteins | sample Popmic124T_FD_133135 | JGI IMG/M metagenome (GOLD analysis project Ga0190265, IMG submission 133135) | Populus adjacent soil microbial communities from riparian zone of Indian Creek, Utah, USA - 124 T | ecosystem: Environmental > Terrestrial > Soil > Riparian zone | place: USA: Utah | collected...
CGCGCGGGGATCGGGAGGGGGGTGACACGATGGCGAAGAAGAAGGCCGCGAAGAAGAAAAAGAAGAAGTAAGGCGCCGATCGTGGTGCTCGGCCCTGTCGGCCCCATCCCGGCAGGGCCGTTCCATCTCGCGTGACCCACCGACACGCCTACGCCCTGCTGTTCGTCGTGGCCCTGATCTGGGCCGGCAACTTCCCTCTCGCCAAGCTCGGCCTGGGGGAGCTGGGCCCGCTGACGCTGGCGGCCCTGCGCGCGCTCATCGCGGCGCCCCTGCTCGTGCTCGCCTCGCGCCTGCTCGAGGGCCCGCTCCCGCCGCTCGCGCGTCGCGACCTCACCGCGGTGATCGTGCTCGCGGTCACCGGCTTCGTGGGCAACTCGGCGCTCTGGTACACCGGCATGTGGTTCACGACCCCCGCCAACGCGGGCATCCTCGGGGCGGCGGCCCCGGTGGTGGTGGCCCTCGCCGCGGCCGCGTGGCTGCGCGAGCGGCTCTCGACCGTGAACCTGGTCGGGATCACGCTGACCATGGCCGCGGTGATCCTCACGATCGCGCAGGGGTCGTTCGAGGTCCTGCTGACGCTGTCGGCCAACCGGGGCGACGTGATCATCCTGGTGTCCCAGATGCTCTGGGTCGCGTACACGCTGTACACCCGGGCCAACCGCTCCACCTTCTCGCCGCTGCAGATGCTGGCGGGTGCCCACGTGGTGGCGGCGGGCCTGCTGCTCCCCCTGGCCCTGCTGGAGCGGCCCTGGCGGGGCCTCGCGGGGGCCTCGTGGGTGGCGGTCGTGGTCGTGCTCTACAGCGCGCTGCTGGGGACGCCGGCCCACATCGCCTTCTACCAGGCGGTGCGGACGGTCGGGCCGGGGCGGGCCGCCGTCTTCACCAACCTGATCCCGTTCCTGGTGCTCGGGCTGTCCTGGCTGATGGTGGGCGAGCCGATCCGCTGGTACCACTGGGTCGGCGCCTGCGCCGTCATCGCCGGCGTGGCGCTGACAACTAAAAGACCCGTCCCTCCTCATTCCCCTCTCCCCTCTGAGGAGAGGGCAGGGTGAGGCCCGAAGAGCCTTCCTTCCTCATGTCCCTCTCCCCTCCGGGGAGAGGGTAGGGTGAGGGGGTACGCGGTGAGGGGCTACGGGGTGAGGAGCTACAGGATGAGGGCCTACCGCTTCCCCGCCGCCTTCGGCGCCTTCGCGGACACCGGCTTGGCCGGCTTGTCGTCCTTGATGAGGTGCTTGACCTCGTCCATGAACTGGGAGATGTCCTTGAACTGGCGGTACACCGAGGCGAACCGCACGTAGGCCACCTGATCCAGCTTCTGCAGGTGCTCCATCACGATCTCGCCGAGCTCGAGGCTGGTGATCTCCTTCTCGGCGCGGTCGTGCAGCTTGGCCTCGATGTCGGCCACCACGTCGTCCACCGCCTGCACGCCCACCGAGCGCTTCTCGCACGACTTGAGGATGGACCCGCGCAGCTTCTGGCGGTCGAAGGGCTCGCGCCGGCCGTCCCGCTTGACCACGTGGGGCAGCACGTCCTCGATGTACTCGTAGGTCGTGTAGCGCCGGTGGCACTTGAGACAGGCGCGGCGCCGGCGGATGAACTCCCCCTCCCGCCCCACCCGCGAGTCCACCACGCGGTCCTCGGTGTGGCCGCAGAACGGGCACTTCACTTGAGGCGCTCCGGGTAGAGCGGGAACTGCGCGGTCAGCTCCTGGACCTGCATCCGCACCGTCGCCTCCACCCCGCCGTCTCCCGGGCGGGAGAGCACGCGGTCGATCAGCTCCGCGATCCGGGCCATCTCGGGCTCCTTCATGCCGCGGGTGGTCACCGCGGGCGTGCCGACGCGGATGCCGCTCGTGATCATCGGGCCCTTGGTGTCGAAGGGGATGCCGTTCTTGTTGACCGTGATCCAGGCGCGGTCGAGCGCCTCCTGCGCGTCCTTGCCGGTGACGTTGCGGGAGGTGAGATCCACCAGGAGCAGGTGGGTGTCGGTGCCGCCAGAGACCAGCCGGAAGCCGCGGGCGAGCAGCGCCTCCGCGAATGCCCTCGCGTTCTTCACGATCTGGGCCTGGTAGACCCGCCACTCCGGAGTCTGCGCCTCGCGAAAGGCCACCGCCTTGGCTGCGATCACGTGCATCAGCGGCCCGCCCTGGATGCCGGGCAGCACGGTACGGTCGAGGTCCTTTGCATACTGGCCCCGGCACATCACCATCCCACCGCGAGGGCCGCGCAGGGTCTTGTGGGTGGTGGTCGTGACGAAGTCGGCGAAGGGCACCGGCGAGGGATGCAGGCCCGCGGCCACCAGCCCCGCCGGGTGGGCGATGTCCGCCATCAACTTCGCCTCGACCTCGTCGGCGATCTCGCGGAACGGCTTGAACTCGATCGCGCGCGGGAACGCGGAGCCGCCCGCGATGATCAGCTTGGGCCGGTGCTTCCGGGCCAGGTCGCGCACCTGGTCCAGATCGATGCGCTCGGTGTCCTTCGTGACGCCGTAGGGGACGATGGTATAGAAGCGGCCCGAGAAGTTCATCGGGCTGCCCGCGGTGAGATGCCCGCCGTGGGCCAGGTTCGGCCCCAGCACGGTGTCGCCGGGCTTGAGCAGGGTGAAGTAGACCGCCATGTTGGCCTGGGAGCCGGAGTGCGGCTGCACGTTGACGTGCTCGGCCCCGAAGAGGTCCCGGGCGCGGGAGATCGCCAGGTCCTCGGCGATGTCCACGATCTCACAGCCGCCGTAGTAGCGCTTGCCCGGGTAGCCCTCGGCGTACTTGTTGGTCATCACCGAGCCGACCGCCTCCAGCACCGCCTCCGAGACGAAGTTCTCGGACGCGATCAGCTCGAGGTTTCGCGACTGGCGCTCGGTCTCGGCCCGGATGGCTTTGGCGATCTCCGGATCGACCTGCTCGAGCGGGGTCATCGGTGCCGGCTCTCGATGTCGGCGATCTTGCCCACCCGGCGCGCGTGCCGGCCTCCCGCGAAGTCCGTCTCGAGCCAGGCCCGGAGGATGTCCGCGGACATCTCGGCGTCCATCAGCCGGCCGCCCAGCACGAGCACGTTGGCGTCGTTGTGCTCCCGGCTCATGCGTGCGGTGTAGAGATCGCCGCACAGGGCCGCGCGGACGCCCGGAACCTTGTTGGCCGTCATGGCCGTGCCGATGCCGGTTCCGCACACCAGCAGGCCCTGCTCGACCTTGTGATCGGCCACCGCCTCGCCCACCAGGACCGCGTAGTCGGGATAGTCCACCGAGTCGGTGGAGTGGGTGCCGAGGTCGAGGACCTGATAGCCGTGGTTTATGAGCCAGCCCTTGAGGGCTTCCTTTAGCTCATATCCGGCGTGGTCGGCTCCGAGCGCGATGGTCGAAACCACGGGCCAACCTTACGCTCCGTCGGGGTTGAGTGTCAAGGCGACGCTATGGGTGGTGGTGCTACCACGCCACCGGGGCTACTTCGGCACCGGGGCTTCCATGCCACCGGGACTTCTCTTTCTGATTCGCTCGGCTCCGCCCTCGACGGGCCTCACCTCGCACTGCTCGCACTGCTGGTCCGCACCCGGGACAGCAGCGCGAGGCCGACCACGAAGAAGGAGCCGATGGCCAGGATGCCGGCCCGCTGGTTGCCGCCCGCGGCGTGGGAGATGCCGCCGAACACCAGCGGCCCGATGACCGCCGCGCTCTTGCCGCAGAGCGAGTAGAAGCCGAACAACTCGGCCTCCATGCCCCGGGGCGCCAGGCGCGCCAGGAACGCGCGGCTCGCCGCCTGGACCGCCCCGAGCCCGGTGCCCGCCACGACCGCCAGCACCCAGAACTGGCCCTGGGTCTGGATGAAGTAGGCGGCGACCACGATGGCGGTCCACTGCCAGAGGGTGATCATCACGACCCGGCGCGGTCCCAGGTAGTCGGTCGGCCGCGCCCAGGCCAGCGCCCCGAGCAGGGCCGAGATCTGCACCACGATGTAGAGCGCGATGAGCCGCTCCATCGGGAACCCGAGCGTCTGCGCGGCGAAGATGCCCGAGAAGGCGATGACGGTGTTCACCCCGTCCTCGTAGATGAAGTAGGCGCCCAGGAAGCGGCGCAGGTCCGGCAGGGCCAGGATCTTGCGCGCGGTGGCCACCACCTGGGCCCCGCCCTCGCGCGCCGCGCGCAGCACCGGGACCCCGCCGCCCGGGGGCGCGGGCAGCATGAGAAACGCGGGGAGCGAGAACACGCCGTAGATCACGGCGGTGGCGAGGAAGGCCCCCGCGTAGCGCTCGGCCCGCACGAATGGCAGCGCGGCCAGCAGCGCCGCGATCGAGCCCGCGTAGCCGACCGCGAAGCCCCAGCCCGACACGCGGCCCTGGTGGCTCGGCGGGGCCAGATCCAGCAGGTAGGCGTTGTAGTAGACGAGCGCGCTCTCGTAGGCGAAGTTGCCGAGCACGCCCAGCGCGAAGCCCCACGCCACCATCCCGGGCTCCACCGTGGCCATGAGCGCGGTGGTCGCCACCGCGAGCGCGGTGAAGCCGATGAAGAGCGGCCGGCGGATGCCCGCGCGATCGGCCACCCCACCCAGGAAGGGCGACGTGACCGCCACCAGCGCCATCGAGGCCGAGACCACCCGCCCCCACCAGAGGTCCCCCGCCCCGCCCTCGTTCCCGACTACCGCGAGCGCATAGTACGCGGAATAGATGGTGGCGAAGATCACCGCCGCGAACGCGGAGTTCGCGAAGTCGTAGAGCGTCCACGCCACGATGGCGCGCACGTTCACCGCGGCGGCTCCTCGCGCCCGGTCAGCACCGGCTCGGGCACCCGTGCCACCGCGCCGTCCATCTCGTCCAGGATGGCCCGCCGGCGCTCGCCGAGGTGCCGCCCGAGGTCGCGGTCGACCAGGAGCCGGAGCAGCGCGCGGCTCTCGCGGAAGAGCCGGCGCAGTCGATCGCTCCACGCGAGCGCGAAGAAGCCGCCGGGGATCAACAGGACGACGAACAGCGCGAGCGTCCAGCGGCCGCCGCCGCGCCACAGGAGCGAGCCCAGGGCGATCCACGCGAGCGGATAGACGACGATCCCCGCCGCGAACTTGTAGGTGGCCTCCACGTCCGGCTCGGGCCGCAGGAGCTTCGTCGCCCCCCAGGTGAGCCAGTACGGCACCGCGTGGCTGGCCAGCCCCCACAGCGCCAGCGGCAGGCCGCCCAGCAGGATCGCGAGCTGGCGCAGCGCGTACGGCAGCACGACGCGCGCTCCCGGCGCCTCCAGCCCCACCGCGGTGCCGAGCGCGGCGGCCTCCACATCCTTGACGTAACGCTCCATCGAGCCCCGGAGGGCCTCGAGCCGGACCGGGTCGTGATGGATGAGATAGCGGTAGGCGCGGGTGGCGCGGCGTCGCCAGTCGGCGCGCGCCGCCGCGTCCCGCGGCGCGCCCCCGGCGCGCTCCTCGCGCCAGAGGCGCTCGGCGTGCTCGACCAGCCGGAGGGTCTGGCGATCGTCGACCTGGATGATGAGCGCGCGCATCGCCTCGCCGAGCCGGTCGGTGAGGCGGCGCGCGGCCTCCTCGGGCTGGCTCCGGGCGAGCGCCACGTAGTCCGCGGCCTCGACCGGCTCGCCGACCGCGACCAGGGCCCAGCCGGTGCGAAAGGTGCCCGGCTCGTGGAACATGAGCCCGACCGGCAGGAGCGTCACCGGCCCGACCGCCGCGGCCTCGGCGGCCAGCAGCATGCGCGCGGCGCCGGTGCGAAGCGGCATCAGGATCGGCTCGGGCTGGCTCACCCCCTCAGGAAAGATCAGGATCGCGTCTCCGCCGCGGAGGGTCTCCGTGGAGGCGGCGAAGAGATCCTCGTTCCGCGCCGGGTCGGTGCCGCCTTCCTGCCGGCGGTGAGCGGGCAGGGCGCCGATCAACTTCAGGAATGGCCCGACCAGCGGATTGGAGAAGAGCGGCGCCTTGGCCACCGAGACGAGGCGGCGGGGCAGCGTGGCCAGCAGCAGGACTCCGTCGACGAGCGCGTTGTGGTGGTTGGCGGCCACGATGAGCGGGCCCGAGCGCGGGATGCGCTCGGCGCCGATGAGGTCGACCCGGCGATAGAACACCGCAGCCAGGAGCCGGGCCAGGGCCCGGACCGCGCGATACGCCCAGGACGGGCCGCGCCCGCTCAGAGCGTCACGCGCTGGCCGTCCCGGGCGACGGCCGCGTTCCAGCCGAGGCGGCTCTCGATCGCGTCCCGCAGTGCGTCCGCGGCCTCCGCCTCGCCGTGGACGACGTAGGTGATGCCGGGCGGCAGCTTGAACCCGCCGAGCCAGCGCAGGATCTCGTCGCGATCGGCGCGGGCCGAGTAGGCGTCGCTCACCATGATGGTGGCGTGCACCGGGACCTGGACCCCGAGCCCCCCGAGAAAGGTGAGCGCGGTGCTCACTCCGGGAGGGGCTCCGTCACGGACCGCCGGGCCACCCCGCGCGGCGAGTACGGGCCGGCGCCGGCGGGGAAATCGAACAACTCCTGCTCCGCGGCCTCCACGCCCTGGGTGACGAGGCGGGCCAGGTCGAGCCTGGCCTCGATATTCGCGAGCGCCTCGGCCTCGATCCGGGTGACCGGATGGCGCGGGGTGAAGAGCGTGCAGCAGTCCGCGTCGGGCTCGATGGAGACCTCGTACGTCCCGAGCGCGTGGGCCTGCTCGGTGATCTCGAGCTTGTCCATGCCGATGAGCGGCCGGAGGATCGGCATCGCGGCCGCCTCGTCGATGCGGGTGAGGTTGGAGAGGGTCTGCGAGGCCACCTGTCCCAGGCTCTCGCCGGTGACGAGGGCGAGGGCACCCGCGTGGCGGGCCAGCCGCTCCGCGATCCGCACCATCAGGCGGCGGTAGACCACGACCCGCGCCGGCGGCGGCACCGTGAGCACGACTTCCCGCTGGATCTCCCCGAAGGGCACGATGAAGAGCCTCGAATAGTACTGCCACTGGGTCAGCCGCGCCGCCAGCTCCCGGGCCTTGCCCCGCGAGAGATCCGGCAGGTAGGGCGCGCTGTGAAAGTGCACGAAGATCACGCGGCAGCCGCGCTTCATGAGCCGCCACGCGGCCACCGGCGAGTCGATGCCGCCGGAGAGCAGCGCGGCCACCGTGCCGCCGGTCCCCACCGGCAGGCCGCCCGCCCCGGGCTGCGGATCGCAGTAGACGAAGGCTTCGTCGGGCAGCACCTCGACGCGCACGTTCAGCTCCGGGTGCTCGAGGCTCACGCGCGCGGCGGGCCGCAGCGAGAGCACGTGGGCGCCCAGCTCCCGGTTCATCTCCACCGAGGTGAGCGGGAACGTCTTGAACGCCCTCCGCGCGGTGATCCGGAAGGAGCCGAAGGCGCGGCCCGCGATGGCCTGCTCCACCGCGGCCCGCAGCGCCTCGCGGGAGACGCCGGCGCGGAGCGCGAGGGCGAAGTTCGCCACGCCCGCGACCCGCGCGAGCCGCTCGGGCAATCGCCCCGGCTCCGGGTGGCGCGAGAGGTCCAGCACGATGCGCCCGGGGAGTTGGACCAGGTCCACCGGCCCGAGGTCGCCGATCGCGCGCAGCAGGTTCTGCTGGAGCTGGCGGAGGAAGAGCGGCCGGTTGCCCCGCTTGAGGCTGATCTCGTGGTAGTGGACGATGGCGGCCGGGGTCATCAGTCGGCGTCCGACGGCCGCCGGTGCTTGGGCCGGCGCCGGTACACCGTCCTCGGCACCTCCACCTTGGGAGGCTTGGCCGGCATCGGCTTCCGGACCTTGGCGTGAACGGGCTTCCGGCGCTTCAATAAATCGCGCCCGGGAAGGTGTTGATCCCAGCCGGCCGTCCGGCCGCCCGGTACATCTTCACCCCGCCCACCGCCGCCCCACCCCAGAGCCCGTCCCCGATGCCGTCGTGGATGGCCCAGCTCCGTCCCCGCACGGTCTGGGCCGCCGCGGGCGTGCGGAACTCCGAGGAAACGTCGAGATCCCTCCGGAGCAGGCCGCCGTCGCTGAAGCCGGCGTGGATCGACTCCATCACGTCGCGCCCCATCAGGTAGCCGCAGCCCCGGCGCTCGTAGAGGATCGCGGAGTGGTAGAAGAGCGGCTCGATGAGATAGATCTCCTTGCCGATGAGCGCGCAGAAGCCCTCCATCGCGTCGAGCACGCGCGAGAGCAGGCGCAGGCCGCGGCGCACTTGCCCGGGGGCGAGGCCGCCCCGCATCGCCCGGCGCTCCTCCTCGATGTTGCGGCAGGCGGTGCCGAAGAGCGTGTCGCGACCGTCCGGGTCGCGGTCGATCGCGTAGCGGGCGCCGGTGGGATCGGTGATCTGCACGAAGGCCAGCTCCGGGACCGAGAGCGGCGACATCTCCACGTCCACCAGCAGCGCGGGGTCGCGGTCCTCGGGAGTGGAGCGCACCTCGACGCGGGCCCACGGCTGGTCCGCGGGCGCGGTCACCCGCACCAGGCGCGCGCCTGCCTTGTCGCAGAGGGTGGCCGGATCGATGCCGAAGCGGTCGAGCAGCTCCTCCGGCACGAGCCGCGCGTAGAGCGCCTCCGCGACCGCGCGCGGCAGCGCGTTGATCTCCTGGATCGAGCCGAGCCCCAGCCCCTCGACGCGCGCGTCCATGGGCGCTAGCGGACCTCTGGAATGGCGCGCGAGGCGGTCACACCCCGGGCGGCGAGGGGCCGGGCGGCGCACCCCGGGGGCTCGCCTCGACGCCGCGGCTCGCTCGGGCAGAGCGAGCTGCGACCCCCCATCCCCCAAGGGGGCGGCGCGGGGGCTGCCGACCCGTCGCGGCTTGCTCGCTCTGCCACTGCGCTTCGCGCGGCGCTACGGCTCGCCCCCCGGGGTGCGCCGCCCGGCCCCTCGCCGCCCGGGGTGTGACCGGTTCCCCGGAGGATCATGCTCGAGGGCCCGCCGACGCCGCGTTGGGCTCGAGGGCCGGGAGCAGCGCGCGCGCGGCCTCGAACTCCTCGGGCGTGTTCACGTTCATGAACACGACCTCGGGGGGCCGGTAGCGGGCAACCTCGCTCGCCGGGATGCTGAGCACCCGCACCTCGTCGTAGAAGCCGATGATCTTGAGCTGCCCGCTGCGCAGGCGCGCCTCGATGGGCAGGAGGCACGCCTTGGCGTAGCAGGCGTGGAGCGTCTCCCACTGCTCGCCCACCCGCGGAACCACCACGTCGGCCTCCCCCGCCCGCGCCGTCACCAGGCGCGCCACCTCCGGCATCAGGAACGGCATGTCGCACGCCACCGTGAAGGCGGCCTCGCCGGGGGCGGCCCGCAGGCCCGAGTAGATCCCGCCGAGCGAGCCATGATCCGGGAAGGCGTCCGGCACCATCGGCAGGCCGAGAAAGGCGTAGAGCTCGGGCGTGTTGGTCACGATCAGCAGGTCGTCGGCGACCTGCCGCACGACGTGCGCGACGCGGTCGATGATGCGCCGGCCGCCCAGCTCCATCAAGGCCTTGGGCCGGCCACCCATCCGGGCGCTCCGCCCCCCGGCCTGGATCACTCCGGTTATGCGCATGGGGCCTCGAGATTCACCGGACCCTGGCGCAGGATGCGCGGAGGCCAGACGGTGCAGTCCGCGACGGTGGAGCCCGCGCCCCCCGCGGTGAGGCCCCCGTCCAGGATCAGCTCGACCCGCCCCTCGAAGTAGCCGCGCACCGCCGCCGCAGTCAGCGGCGGCGGTGCCGCGCTGGGATTGGCGCTCGGCGCAGTGACCGGCCGCGCGGCGGCGGCGACGAGCGCGCGTGCCACCGCGTGCCCGGGCATGCGCACGCCGACGGTGCCGGTGCCGCCGGTGAGCGCGGCCGGCACCCGGGCGGAGGCCTGGAGCACGAGGGTGAGCGCGCCCGGCCAGTGCCGCGCCATCAGGGCGCGCGCGCCATCGGAGACGGCCGCGGCCAGCCTCGTCACCATCTCGACGGAGTCCACCAGTACGAGGAGCGGCTTGTCGTCGGGCCGGCCCTTGACCTCGAAGACGCGCGCGACCGCGTCCGCGTCGAGCGCGTCGGCGCCCAGGCCGTAGAAGCTCTCGGTGGGAAAGGCCACGAGCCTACCCGCTCCGACCAGCGCGCCCGCGGCGCGCATCGTCGACTGATCGGGCTGGACCGGATCCACCGCGACAACACGCGTCGAGATCGTCGGCGTGCTCACCCGATCCGTCTCAGGGCGTGATGACCGATGTCCCGCCGGTAGTGGGCGCCGTCGAAGTGGATGCGCTCGGCGCCGGCGTAGGCGGTCCGGACCGCCGCGCCCACGTCCCGGCCCAGGGCCTGCACGCCCAGCACCCGGCCACCCGCGGTGACGAGGGAGGCGCCGGCCGTCGCGGTGCCCGCGTGAAAGACGGTGACGCCGGCCAGGTCCGCGGCCCCGTCCACGCCGGTGATCGGCCGGCCCGTCTCGTAGGGCCCCGGATAGCCCGCGGAGGTCATCACCACGCACACCGACGCCTGCGGGCTCCACGCGAGCGTGGTCGGCAGCCCCTGCCCGGTGGCGGCGGCCTGGAGCAGGGCGAGCAGGTCGCCGTCGAGGCGCGGCATGATCGCCTGGCATTCCGGATCGCCGAAGCGGCAGTTGAACTCGATGACCTTCGGGCCGTCGGGCGTGATCATCAGGCCGACGTAGAGCACGCCGGTGTAGGGCGCGCCCTCCTTGGCCATCGCCGCGATCACCGGACGGACGATCTCCGCCATCACCCGCTCCTGCATGGCGTCGTCCAGCACCGGCGCGGGCGAATAAGCTCCCATCCCGCCGGTATTGGGCCCCTGGTCGCCATCGAAGACCGTCTTGTGGTCCTGGGCTCCCGCGAGCGGCAGCACCGCGGCGCCGTCGGCCAGCGCGAAGAAGGACGCCTCCTCGCCCTCGAGGAACTCCTCCACGACCACGGTGAGGCCGGAGGCGCCGAAGGCCCGTTCCTCCAAGCAGCGGGCGAGCGCGCGGTCCGCCTCGTCGAGCGCGCGGCACACGATAACGCCCTTGCCCGCCGCGAGCCCGTCGGCCTTCACCACCAAGGGGGCGCCCAGCTCGCGGCAGTACCGCCGGGCGGCCGCCGCGTCCTGAAACGTGCGGAACCGCGCGGTGGGAATGCCGTGGCGGGCCATCACGTCCTTGGAAAACGCCTTCGAGCTCTCGAGGCGGGCCGCCGCCGCGCTCGGCCCGAACACCGCGAAGCCGGCGGCGCGGAGCCGGTCGGCGAGCCCCATCGCGAGCG
>Ga0190265_10003208_pt1 | contig 11134 bp, 11 predicted proteins | sample Popmic124T_FD_133135 | JGI IMG/M metagenome (GOLD analysis project Ga0190265, IMG submission 133135) | Populus adjacent soil microbial communities from riparian zone of Indian Creek, Utah, USA - 124 T | ecosystem: Environmental > Terrestrial > Soil > Riparian zone | place: USA: Utah | collected...
AACGGCAAGGCGGCCTTCGACGGCGACGTGTGGCAGTGGCACCAGGACTACGGCACCTGGCGCAACGACGACCAGATGCCCGAGGCGCGCGCGATGAACGTGGCGATTTTTCTCGACGCGGTCAACGAGTTCAACGGCCCCCTGATGTTCATCCCGGGCAGCCACAAGCTCGGCGTGCTGGAGGCCGAGCACGATACGAGCACCACCAGCTATCCGCTCTGGACAATCAACCATCAATCGATAGCCAAACTCGTCGAGCGCGGTGGCATCGTCGCCCCCAAGGGACCCGCCGGCTCGATGATACTGTTCCACGGCTGCCTGGTGCATGCCTCCAGCTCGAACCTTTCGCCTTGGAACCGCGTCAGCGTCTACCTTTCTTTGTGCGCGGTGTCGAACCACATCCGGCGCTTCAAGCGCCCGGGGTATATCGCCCACCGCGACTTCGCACCCATCCAGTCCCTGCCGGACGACTGCCTGCTGAAGAACTACGACGTGCCGCTTCCATGGAAGGACGGCACGCCCGCCGAGGAGCTCCAGGGAAATCTCAAAGCCGCATGAACCTCTACGCGAAACTGCAGCAGCGCAAGGACAAGCCGCTGCGCATCGGCGTCATCGGCGCGGGAAAGTTCGGCGCCATGTACATCGCGCAGGTGCCGAAAACGCCGGGCGTGCACCTCGTCGGCATCGCCGATCTTTCGCCGGACTACGCCAAAGGCAATCTGGAAAAGGTGGGATGGCCCAAGGAAGCCTATGGCGCCGCTTCGCTCGATGCGGCGTTGAAGGAAAAGCGCACCCATCTGTCCGATAACTGGGAAGCACTCGTAGCGCACCCGGGGATCGACATCATCATCGAGTCGACCGGAAATCCGCCGGCTGCGGTCGAGCACGCGCTCGCTGCATTCCGCAACGGCAAGCACGTGGTGATGGTGACGGTGGAGGCGGACGCTTTCTGCGGGCCGCTCCTCGCGCGCAAGGCCGCGCAGGCGGGTGTCGTCTACAGCCTTGCCTATGGCGACCAGCCGGCGCTGATCTGCGACCTGGTGGACTGGGCGCGCGCCGCGGGCTTTCCGGTCGTCGCGGCGGGGCGAGGGCACAAGTGGCTGCCGCACTATGCGCAATCGACGCCGGAGACGGTCTGGGGCTACTACGGCCTGACGCCGGAGCAGGCCAAAGCCGGCGGCCTGAACCCGAAGATGTTCAATTCCTTCCTCGACGGCTCGAAACCAGCCATCGAGACCAGCGCGGTCTGCAACGCCACGGGCCTCACCCCGGCGCCGGAGGGCCTGCGTTATCCGCCTGGTTCGGTCGATGACATCCCAGCCCTTATGCGCCCACTGGAAGAGGGTGGGACACTGCATCACAAAGGCCAGGTCGAGGTCATTTCGTCCCTGCAGAAAGACGGCACGCCGATTCCCTACGACATCCGCTTCGGCGTGTGGGTGGTGTTCGAAGGCGAGACCGACTACATCCGCCGCTGCTTCATGGAATACGGCGTCAAGACCGATCCGTCGAGCCGCTATGCGTGCATGTACAAGCGCTGGCATCTGATTGGCTTGGAGGTGGGCATCTCGGTCGCTTCGGTCGGTCTGCGCGGCGAGCCGACGGGCTGCGCGACGGGCTGGCGGGCCGATGCCGTCGCCGTAGCCAAGAAATCCCTATCTCCCGGCGAACTCCTCGATGGCGAGGGCGGCTACACCGTCGTGGGCCGGCTGATGCCCGCGCAGACCTCGCTCGCGCAGGGCTGCCTGCCGCTCGGCCTGGCCCACCACTGGAAGCTGCTGCGTCCGGTGGCCGCCGGACAGCCGATCAAGTGGAGCGACGTTGCCGTCGATTCAAATTCGACCGCGGTCCGCGTGCGGCGCGAGATGGAGCAGCTGTTCGGTTCCGGCGCGAAGGTTGCTGCCTGACCGAGAGCCGCTGCAGGAAGCGGTAGATCTCGGTATGGTCGGCGTCGCGCTTCAATTCCTTCTGCGCGCCGCGCCATAGGCGGAGGGTCTCCTTCAGGTAGGGCGTCTCGACTCCCAGGTCGCGCGCAAGGCCCGCCGCGATGCCGACGTCCTTCGCCATCAACGCGAGCTTGAAGCCCGAAGCAAAGGCGCCGGTCAGGACCTGCTGCGGGATCTTGCGCTCGGTGGTGCTGTTGCGGCCGGTGGAAGCGTTGATCGCTTCGAGCATGAGCTTCGGCTCGAGCCCGAAGGCCCGCGCCACCAGCAGGACCTCGAAGCCGGCGAGAGTCCCCGCGGCGCCCAGATAGTTGTTCAGCGCCTTGACCGCGTGGCCGGCGCCCAGCGGCCCGACGTGGAAGATCTCGCTGCCCATCGCGTCGAGCAATGGACGAATTTTCCTGATCACTTGCGGATCGCCGCCGACCATGATGGCGAGCGTGCCGTCCTTCGCCTTGGCGATCGCGCCCGATACCGGCGCATCGATGATCTTCACGCCCTTCGCCTGGAGTGCGGGGAGAAGGGCGCGGGTCGCGGCAGGATCGGAAGAGCTCATATCGATCACCACCGCCTCGGCGGGCAGCGCGGGAAGCGCCTCCAGCACGGCTTCGCGCACCGCGTCGCCGTCGGGCAGCATGGTGATCAGCGCCTCGACGCCTTCGGCTGCCTGCCTCGCAGACTTCCGGTTACCGCTGCCGTTCCTGTCGTACGACTGGACAGAAAAACCGGCGCGCGCGAGGTTCGCCGCCATGGGCTGGCCCATGGTCCCAAGACCGATGAACCCTATTTTTCGGATTGAAACACCTCTCGGGCGGCGCGGAAGGCGACTACGGCGGCGGGCACGCCGCAGTAAATGGCGACCTGCAGGAACACTTCCTTGATTTCGTCCTTGGTCAGGCCGTTGTTGAGAGCGCCGCGGATGTGCAGCTTGAGCTCGTGCTCCTTGCTGAGCGCGCACAGCATGCCGAGGTTCAGTACCGAGCGCATCTTGCGCGGCAGGCCGGGCCGGTTCCAGATGTCGTTCCAGCAGTAGGTGTTCAGCATCTCGACGAATTCCTGGCTGAACTCATCCACCCCGGCCATCGCCTTGTCGACATAAGCGGCGCCGAGCACCTCGCGCCGCGTCTTCAGACCCGAATCGAAACGCTGCTTGTGATCTCGCTTGTCCATCGTTTCCTCCATGAGTAAGGTGCGATTATGCATGCTGTGATCGATCTGCTGTACGCCGCGCGGGAGACGATCGACGCCGAGCGAGAGCGCTGTTTCGCAGAACTGATGGACCTCGCCACCGTGCGCCATCCGCGCACGCGCGCGCGGCTTGCAGCGAGCGGGCTCGCGCGGAGCGATTTCGCCTCGCTCGCCGACCTCGCGAAGCTTCCGGTCACCCTCAAGACCGAGTACATGCAGGATCCGGACGCGTTCCGGCTCGATGCGAGCGGGCTGCCCGGGGAAATGCGCACCGTGTGGGACGTCATGTACACCACCGGCACGAGCGCCGGCCAGCCGACGCCGTTCGTGTCCACCGCCTACGATTTCTTCCGCATCCTCGAGCTCAACCGCAACATGCTGCGCCTGCGCGGCGCGCGGCCCGACGACGTCATCGCCAATCTCTTTCCTCTCACCGCGGTGCCGCACGGCGCCTTCATCCGCGCGCTGCACGCCGCGGCAAGCATGAACCTGCGGGTGGTCGCCGCTCTGCCGGGCAACCCTTCGCCTTACTTCACGCTGGGGAACGATCTTGACCACGTGGTCGACATCGTCGCGCGCAGCCGCGCCACCCTGCTGTGGGGCGTGCCGAGCTTCGTGCGGCGCGTGGTGGCGCGCGCGGCCGAAGCAGGCGCGGATTTTTCGGCGGTGCGGCTCGCCTTCGTAACCGGCGAGGGATTGCCCGAGGTGGCGCGCGATGAGCTCACCGCCGCGCTACGCCGCGTCGGCCGACCCGATTCGTGGGTCAGCATCTCCTACGGATCCACCGAGATCCAGGGTGGCATGGTGGAGTGCGCACCGGGCTCGGGCTATCACAACCCCGCGCCCGACCAGCTTTACCTCGAGATCGTCGATCCGCAAACGCATCTCCCCGTTCCTCCCGGTCATTCCGGTCTCGTGTTGCTCACCCATCTGAAGCGGCGCGGGACGGTCCTGCTGCGCTACGCGCTCGGCGACATTTCGGTGCTAAGCCGCAGCCGCTGCCCGCATTGCGGCTCCTGGACCGAGCGGCTGGTCGCCATGCCGCGGCGCATCGATGAGCTTCTCAAGATCAAGGGCACGCTGGTGAACCCGGACGTCCTGGCGCAGGCCGTGGAGGCCATTCTCGGCGCGCGCGAATTCCAGTTCACGATAGAGCGCGAGCCGAGCGGCGATCGCTTGAGGCTGAAAGTGGCCGCAGGCCCCGACATTGCGGGACTGGCGGAGGCGGTGAAGAAGGCGTCCGGAGTCACACCGACGGTGGAATTCGTCGCCTTCGACGCATTTACAGCGGGATGGAAGCTCAAGCGCGTGATGGATCTGCGGCGCTAGCGCCGTCCCATGTATAAGCGGGCGACGCGCGGATCGCCGATCAAGGCCGGCGCGGCGTCCTCCAGGCGGATCTCGCCGAGCTCCATGACGTAGGCGCGATCGGAGGCGGCCAGCGCCTTCTTGACGTTCTGCTCGACCATCAATATCGCCTTTCCCTGCTTCCTGAGAATTCCCACAGTGTCGAAGACCGTGTCGACCATGCGCGGCGCAAGGCCGATGGAGGGCTCGTCCAGCATGATGAGCTTCGGGTCCATGAGCAGGGCGCGCCCGATCTCGAGCATGCGCTGCTCGCCGCCGCTCAGCGTGCCGGCCAGTTGCCCGGCGCGTTCGGCGAGCACCGGGAAGAGCTGGCGGACGTTATCGATGCGCGCCGCGAGCAGCGCCTTGTCGGCGAGCAGATAGCCGCCCATGCGCAGGTTCTCGTTCACCGTCAGCTTTGGGAACACACTGCGGTGCTGCGGCACGTAGGCGATGCCCGCGGCAAGAATCCGGTCCGGGGCGAGCCCGAGGACATCGCGCCCGCCGAGGCGGATCTCGCCCGAGCGCCAGGGGATCAGGTTGAACACCGACTTGAGCAGCGTCGATTTGCCGGCACCGTTGTGCCCGATGACGGTGACGATCTCGGCTTCATCGACCCGCAGCGAGACGTCCTCCAGGATGCGCCGGCCACCGTAGCTCGCGCTCAAGTCCCGGACCTGCAGCACGGCACTCATCCGAGGTAGGCTTGCATCACGCGCGGACTGGCCTGGATTGCCTCCGGGGTACCCCGCTCGAGCACTGCGCCCTGGTGCATCACAACGATCTCGCTGGCGAGCGCCATGACGAATTCCATGTTGTGCTCGACCACCACGAAAAGGAGCGGCCGCTCCTGGTACATCCTGCGGATGAACTGCAGCAGCAGCTCGAGCAGCGCTGGGTTCACCCCGGCTGCCGGCTCGTCGAGCAGCAGCACGCGCGGCCGCGCCATGAATGTGGCGACGATTTCCAGCAGGCGCCGCTGCCCGAAGGAGAGATTCGCGGCCGGCTCCTGCGCGTACTGGTCCAGGTTGATCAGCCGCAGGAGCCTGAGCGCTTCGCTTTCCGGTTCCCGGGCGCCGAACAGCAGGTTCTCCAGGCAGCTGAACTCGGGAAACACGCGGCATTCCTGGAAGCTGCGTGCCACGCCGAAGGCGGCCAGCCGGTGCGCCGGCCAACGGGTGACGTCGCGGCCGTCGAACAGAACCTTGCCCGCATCCGGCTCCGTCACCCCCGTCATCACGTCGAAGAGCGTCGTCTTGCCCGCGCCGTTCGGGCCGATGAGGCCATAGATCCCGGGCTGCGCGATCTCGAGATCGCAGCCCGCGAGAGCGCGAATGCCGCCGTAGCTCTTTCTTAAGTTCCTTATGGAAATCATCTCCGAACCCGGCGCCACGCGCTTTCAATCAGGCCCGAGAGTCCCTGAGGCGCGAACAGCATGATCAGCACGAGCAGCACGCCGAACACGACGAGACGCCACTCGCTCGCGACACGCAGGTATTCCGGCAGGCCGACGAACACCAGCGCGCCGAGCGCCGGCCCGGCGAGCGAGCCCGCACCGCCGACGATCACGATCAGCACCGCGTTGATGCTCTCCGCGAGACTGAAGGTCGCGGGCGCGGCCACACGCAGGAAGGACACATGCAGTACGCCGCCGAGGCCCGCGATCGCCGAACCGAGTGCGAAGACTGCCGTCTTGTACAGCATGGCGTTCACGCCCTTTGCACGCGCGAGGCGCTCGTCCTGCCGCAGCGCCATGAGGACTCGGCCGAAACCCGAGCGCGCCACGCGCCACTGCACGGCAAAGGCGACCAGCGCGGCGCCGAGCGCGAGGTAGTAGAAGTTCTGCAGCGGGCCGAAGCTGAAGCCGCCCAAGGGCGCCGGGCGCGGAATCCCCGGGAAGCCGGCGGCGCCGCGCGTGACGTCGTCCCAGTTGTTCATCACCGAGAACAGCATCAGGCCGAAGGCGAGGGTCACGATCATGAAGAAATGGGTGCGAAAGCGCAGGCAGACCGCACCGATCGCCGCGCCGCCGGCCCCGGCAGCCAGCACGCCGAGCACGAGGGCGAGCCAGAACGGCATCTTCGCGTCCACCATCAGCACGGCGAATGTGTAAGCGCCGATGCCGGCGAATGCCATATGACCGAGCGAGACCAGGCCGGTGTAACCGAGCATGAGATTCAGACCCACCGCCGGGATGGCATAGAGGCAGCACAGGATGAGCACGTGGAGCAGGTACGGTTGCTGTTGCGCAAGAGCCGGCACCGCAAATAGAAGAAGCAGGACGACTACCAAAGCAATACGGCTCGCCATCAATCCTCTCCGCGCACGCGAACGCCGAACAGGCCGCGCGGCCACACGAGGAGGATGAGCACCATGATGGCGAAGGCGACCGAATCGCGGTAATCCGTCGGCATAAAAAGCGTCGATAGCGACTCGGCGACTCCGATGATGAAGCCGCCGATCACTGCGCCGGGCACGCTGCCCATGCCGCCGAGCAGGATTCCCGCAAGGCCCTTCACCATCGGCGCGTCGCCCATCTGCGGGAACACCAGGAACAGCGGCCCGATCAGGGCGCCGCCGAGCGCGGCGAGCGCCGTGCCCAGGCCAAAGGTGATCCAGTCGATGCGCTCGACCGGGATGCCGACCACCATCGCCGCCTGCCGGTCCTGACTGGTCGCCCGGATCGCGGTACCGAACTTTGACGTTTTCAGAAAAACAAAAAGGATGGCGACGACGACGAGGGTTACGCCGATCACCAGCAGGTGCTGGACGGGAAAGCGCAGCTCGCCCACGGCAACCAGCGCCGAGGTGGCCGGAACTTTCATTTGCAAGGCGTTCGGGCCCCACACCGCGATCACGAGGTGCTCGATCGCCAGGATCAGGCCGAGCGAGGCGATGACCTGGTTTCTCAGGTTTCCTTGCAGCGGGCGGAAAACCGCGCGCTCCAATGCGATGCCCAGGAGGCAAAGCACAATGATCGCGAGTGCGATCGACAGCACGTAGCTGCCGGTGACGCGTGTGAAGAAGAAGTGGCAGACGTACGCGCCCACCATGAGGAGCACGCCGTGCGCGAAGTTGAGCACATGCATCACGCCGTAGATCAACACCATGCCCAGCGCGACGAGCACGTAGACCGACCCGGCCATCAGGCCGTTGATGGTCTGCTCGAGAATTGCGGAAAGCACCTCCGGGTGCTGATCAGCCTGCGCCGCAGTCTGCTTTCAGATTCTCCGGGTGGAGGATGCGACGCTTGCCGTCAGCGCACCACTGCGTTACGTAGACTGGCGGATGCGCCTGGCCTTTGGCGTCGAACTTGACCTTGCCGATCACGCCGTCGTACTCGATCGCGGCGAGGGCATCGCGCAGGGCGGCGCCATCCACTTTGCCGGCCTTCTGCAGGGCAGCAACCGCGATCTTCAGCCCGTCGTAGGACTGCGCGGCGAAACCGTGCGCCTCTTCACCGTACTTTTTGCTGTAGCGCTCGCTGAAGGCGCGGATGTGCGGCAAGTTGGCGTTGGGTGGGAAGGCGTTGTACTGCACCATGCCGTCGAGGCGCTGGGCGTCGAGGCGCTTCAGGAAGCGGTCCGATCCCATGGCCAGCGTGCCGACGAGCTGGGTCTTGAGGCCGGCGTCGCGGATCTGCTTGATCGCGAGGCTCCCCGGCTCTTCATCCATGAGAAGCATGACCGCACGGGCATTCTGGGAGCGGATGTTGGTCACGTGGCTCGAGAAATCGACCTCGCCGACGTTGAAGTACCCGACGTAGCCGATCTTCGCTTCGCCGAGCAGCTTCTTCATGCCATTCACGCCGCCGCGACCGGCGTCGTTGTTCCAGGCGATGAAGGAGAGCGGCGCCCAGCCCTGGCGCGCGATGAATTCGGCGAGCGCCTGGGTGAGCTGATCGTTGTTCGCGTTGACGCGGAACAGGAACCGGTTGCCCTGCTCGGTGAGGCTCGGCCCGGTGGGAATGGTGAGCATCAGAGGAATGCTGTAGTCCTGCGCCACGGGCGCGGCCGCGGCCGCCACGCCGCTGTGCAGCTCGCCGAGCACGACCGGCACCCTGTCCACCGTAGCGAGGCGCTGCATGGCCGACGCCCCTTCCGCAGGGTTGGCCCGCGTGTCGTAGACCTTGAGCTCGATCGCGTACTTGCGCCCGCCGACGGTAAACCCGCCGCCCGAGTTGATCTCCTCCTCAGCCAGGCGAAAACCGTTCATCTGGAACTTGCCCGGAGCAGCCATCGGGCCGGAGAGCGAGGTGATGATGCCCACCGCGAGCTTTTCCTGTGCCCACGTGGCAGGACTCGCCATCATCAATAGCACTAAAGCAAGGCGTGACATGGTGTTCCCTCCTCCTAGGTCAGTTTGTAGATGCGCAGCGCGTTCCCGCGCAGGAGCTTGCGCTTGGGGCCCTCGCGCAGGTTCAGCGCCTCGATTTCCTCGCGCGTGCGCGCGAAGTCGAGCACCGGGTAATCGGTGCCGAACAGCACCTTGTCCTGCCCGTAGCTGTTGATGAACTGGACGAACGACGCGGGCCAGTATTTCGGGCTGTGCGCGTCGCAGCCGATGAACACATTGGGGTGCTTCCAGGCCATGGCGATCATCTCGTCCACCCACGGGATGCCGATGTGGATGCCGACCAGCTTCAGCTCCGGAAAATCGCAGGCCACCGCGTCGAGCGTAATCGGCCGGCCCACGCTGCGCAGGCTTTGCTCCGGCGTGTAGATGAGCGACTGGCCGACCTGCATCTGCACCGGCACGTCGAGCTCCGCGCATTTCGCGTAGAAGGGGTACCAGCGCGCATGGTCCGGCGCGAGCTCGAACCAGTGCGGGTACATGTGGGCGCCAATGAAGCCGTAGTCGCGCACCGCGCGCTCGAGCGTGCGCACGCCTGCCATGCCCTCGGTGGGATCGAGCCCCGCCAGCCCGTAGAAGCGGCCTGGATGGCGCTCGACCGCCCTGGCCACGATCTCATAGGGCAGGTGCCAGCTCCCCGGCAGCCCCAGCCGCCCGGTCTTGGTGGCGATGAGGAAGGCGCGCTCGATGCCTGCCTCGTCCATCATTTCCAGCATGCGGGCGTCCGTGACGCCGCTGGCGAGCTCGGCGTCCCGGCCGATCTTCCGCGTCCAGAAATCCTGCGACCACTTCGGCCGCAGCTGCATGATCTCGGGCGTGATCGGGTTCACCACGCAGTCGATTGCCGGCACGGAGTAGTTCATCGCCCGATCAGCTCCATGACCCCGGAAGTGCTGCGCACGTCGCCGAAGAACTCGACGATGGCGGCGAGCGAAGCGGTGTGGCCGGCATCCGAGCGCGCCGCGTTGGCGTCCGATACCACCACGGTCTTGAACCCGTCCATCATGGCGTCGCGCGCCGAAGCCTCGCAGCAGACGTTGGTCATGGTGCCGGCGATGAGCACCGTGTCGACCGCGCGCTCGCGCAGAAGCTGGGGCAGAAGGCAGGCGCCCGGAAAAAATGCGCTGTAGCGATTCTTGCGGACCCGCAGGTCGCCCGGCTGCACGTCGAGCTCGTGCCACAACGCATGCCCGGGAGACCCCTCGGTCAGGGCCCCGAGAATCTCCGCCGAGAGCTTGGGGCTCACCATGTGATCGAAGAAAAGCGGCCAGTAGCCGGGGCCGGTTCGCGTATACGTTGCCTGCACCCAGGCTACCGTGCCGCCAGCGCGGCGCATGGCGGCGGCGAGCCGGTTGATGTTCGGCACGATTTCCCGCGCAGTGGCGACCGCGGAAGGCTCGCCGGCGGCGACGAAGCTGTGCTGCATGTCGATCACCACGAGCGTGGTGCGCGGCGCATCCAAGGCGTCGAACAGATGCAGCTTGCCGCGTCTGCGCAACACACGCTCGACGATCTCCGGGGGAAGTCCGGCGGGGTGCATGGGACGGTTAGAATATCCACAATGAGTTTCGAAGTCACACCCGAATGGGTGCACGTCCAATACCAGGAAACATCGCAGTTCACTGAGGTCTACGGCTTTGCCGGTTCGCAGGGCATGGTGAACTGCGAAGGCCTGCGTTACGTGCCGAAAGGCGCACCGGCGAAGACGCTGGCGATCTTCATGCATCCCGCCACGACGCTCCAGCTCCTGCCGATGCCCCGGGCGCTCGCCGCGGCGGGCGTGCATGTGCTGTGCGCGGCCTCGCGCTTCGCCAAGAACGACGCCCCGCTCATCATGGAGAAGGTGGCGCTGGACCTCGGCGCCTACGTGCGCCATGCAAAGGAGAAGTGGGGCTACGAGAAGATCCTGCTCGCCGGCTGGTCGGGCGGCGGCTCACTGTCGCTGTTTTACCAGGCGCAGGCCCAGAAGCCGACCGTTACGCATACGCCGGCCGGGGATGCAGTGAATTTGAAGGAGGCAAAGCTCATCGCTGCCGACGCCATGGTGTTCCAGGCAGCGCACCTGTCGCGCGCGCGCATGATGGCCGAGTGGATCGACCCTTCGGTCATCGACGAGCTCGACCCGGACACGCGCAACCTCGAGCTCGACATCTATCACCCCAAGTGCCCGAACCAGCCGCCGTACTCGCCCGACTTCGTGAGGACATTTCGCGCGGCCCAATCGGCACGCCTGCGGCGCCGGACGGCGTGGGTCCGCGAGACGCTCGACAAGCTGAAGAAAGCGAATACGGACGAGCTGGAGC
>Ga0190265_10003209_pt1 | contig 11134 bp, 7 predicted proteins | sample Popmic124T_FD_133135 | JGI IMG/M metagenome (GOLD analysis project Ga0190265, IMG submission 133135) | Populus adjacent soil microbial communities from riparian zone of Indian Creek, Utah, USA - 124 T | ecosystem: Environmental > Terrestrial > Soil > Riparian zone | place: USA: Utah | collected...
CACCAACAGCTGGGAAGGCGTGCTGACCGGCAAGGGCCTCGAATATGGCGGCTCGCTGATCCGCACCGAGGCGACCGGCTACGGCGCGGTCTATTTCCTCGAGAACATGCTGAAGACCCGCGGGCTGGACCTGCACGGCAAGCGCGCGGTCATCTCCGGCTCCGGCAATGTCGCGACCCACGCGGCCGAGAAGATCGTCCAGCTCGGCGGCAAGGTGCTGACGCTCTCCGACAGCGAGGGCTTCGTCCACGATCCCGACGGCATCACCCAGGAGAAGATCGACTGGGTGAAGGCGCACAAGACCCGCCGCCGCGGCCGCATCAGCGAATATGCCGACGAATATAAGAGCGCGAGCTTCCATGCCGGCAAGCGGCCCTGGGGCGTCGAATGCGACCTCGCTCTGCCCTGCGCGACCCAGAACGAGCTGCTCGGCGAGGATGCGCGCACGCTTGTCAAGAACGGCTGCATCGCGGTCAGCGAAGGCGCCAACATGCCGACCGACCTCGAAGGCGTGCACGTCTTCCGCGCCGCGAAATTGCTCTATGCCCCCGGCAAGGCGTCGAACGCCGGCGGCGTCGCCGTCTCGGGGCTGGAGATGAGCCAGAATTCGGCGCGGATCAGCTGGAAGGAGGAGGAGCTGCAGCGCCTCCTCAAGGACATCATGGACGGCATCCACACCCGCTGTCTCGAATATGGCGACCGCGGCGGCGGCTATACCGACTATGTGAAGGGCGCCAACATCGCCGGCTTCAAGAAAGTGGCGGACGCGATGCTGGCCTTCGGCGTCGTCTGATCTAGCGGCGCGCCATGGCGTCCGATCACGACGCGGGCGGGCCGGCCGGGCCCGCCCCCCTGCGCCAGAGCGACCGCCTGGTCATCGCCGCCTCGTCGCTCGGCACCGTCTTCGAATGGTATGATTTCTATCTCTACGGCCTGCTCGCGGCGGTCATCTCGGCGCAATTCTTTTCGGGCGTCAACGAGACGACCGGCTTCGTCTTCGCGCTCGCCGCCTTCGCCGCGGGCTTCGCGGTCCGGCCGTTCGGGGCCGTTTTGTTCGGCCGGATCGGCGACCTGGTGGGGCGCAAATACACCTTCCTCGTCACCATGGGGATCATGGGGCTTTCGACCTTCGCGGTCGGCCTCCTGCCTTCCTACGCCGCCGCCGGCGTCGCCGCGCCGGTGCTGCTCGTGGCCTTGCGCCTGCTGCAGGGCCTGGCGCTCGGCGGCGAATATGGCGGCGCCGCGACCTACGTCGCCGAACACGCGCCGGCCGGCCGCCGAGGCTTCTACACGAGCTTCATTCAGACCACGGCGACATTGGGCCTGTTCCTCGCCCTCATCGTCGTCATCTCGCTACGCACCTGGCTCGGCGAGGAGGCGTTCGCCGCCTGGGGCTGGCGGCTCCCGTTTCTGCTCTCGATCCTGCTCCTCGCGGTTTCGCTGTGGATCCGGCTGAAGCTCGAGGAGAGCCCGGTCTTCGCCCGCATGAAGGCGGAAGGCAAGGGGTCGAAGGCGCCCTTGACCGAGGCCTTCGCGCGCTGGTCCAACCTCAAGATCGTGCTCATCGCCTTGTTCGGCGCGGTCGCGGGGCAGGCGGTAGTCTGGTATGCGGGCCAGTTCTACGCGCTTTTCTTCCTCGAGCGGACCTTGCGGGTCGAGGCCGCGACCGCCAACATCCTGATCGCGGTGGCGCTGGCGCTCGCCACGCCTTTCTTCATCCTGTTCGGCTGGCTCTCCGACAAGATCGGGCGCAAACCGATCATCCTCGCCGGCTGCGCGCTCGCCGCTTTGACCTATTTTCCCCTGTTCGAGGCGCTGTCGAGGGCCGCCAACCCCGCTCTCCACGCCGCCACCGCGTCCGCTCCGGTCCGCGTCGTCGCCGACCCGCAGGGTTGCTCGGTCCAGTTCGATCCGGTCGGCCGCAACAAGTTCGACGCGCGCTCGTGCGACATCGTCAAGGCGTTCCTCGCCCGCTCCGGAATCTCCTACGCCAGCATCGCGGCTCCGTCCGGCGCCGTCGCCCGGCTCGAGGTCGGCGCCGCCGCCATCGCCGCGCCCGAAGGCGGAGCGGACGCGATCGCCGCCTTCCAGGCGGAGGCGCGCGCAGCCTTGACCCGGGCCGGCTATCCCGAGCGCGCCGACCCGGCCCGGGTGGACAAGCCGCTCGTCGTCCTCATCCTGTTCGTCCTCGTCCTCTACGTGACCATGGTCTACGGCCCGATCGCGGCCCTGCTGGTCGAGCTATTTCCGACCCGGATCCGCTACACCTCGATGTCGCTTCCCTACCATATCGGCAACGGCTGGTTCGGCGGCTTCCTCCCCACCACCGCCTTCGCCATGGTCGCCGCCACCGGGGACATCTATTACGGCCTCTGGTACCCGATAATCGTCGCGGCACTGACCGTGGCGGTGGGGCTCCTGTTCCTGCCGGAGACGTTCCGGCGCAAGCTGGAGGATTGAGCGGCCTCCGCTGTTGACACCGCCCCTCTCAAATCCTACATGGCCTTCATCCCGTTAACCGGTCACCCGGCGGCGCCTTCGTGCGCCTGTCGGCTTTGCCTGTTTCCGGGGCAAGCGAAGCGCTGAGATGGGCCGTTCGCCACGGGCGGCCCGTGGAGCAGGAGAAAATATCCATGGCACGTATCGCGGGCGTGAATATTCCGACCAACAAACGGGTCGAGATCGCCCTTACCTACATCCACGGCATCGGCCGCACCAAGGCCAAAGCGATCGTCGCCAAGCTCGGCATTCCGCAAGAACGCCGCGTCCAGGACCTCACCGACCAGGAAGTGCTCCATCTGCGCGAGACGATCGACGCCGACCATATGGTCGAGGGCGATTTGAGGCGCGAGACGGCGATGAACATCAAAAGGCTGATGGACCTCGCCTGCTATCGCGGCCTCAGGCACCGCAAGGGCCTCCCCGTCCGCGGCCAGCGCACCCACACCAACGCGCGCACCCGCAAGGGCAAGGCGCGGCCGATCGCCGGTAAGAAAAAGTAAGCCGACCCTTCGACCCCGGCCTTCGCCGGGGCAGGCAGGTGAGCGGTTTTTTTTGGATTCAGGTAGGATTGTAGAGATATGGCACGCGAACCTCAGCGCCTCAGGCGGCGCGAGCGCAAGAACATCACATCGGGCGTCGCGCACGTCAACGCCAGCTTCAACAACACGATGATCACGATCACCGACGCGCAGGGCAATGCGATCGCCTGGTCGTCGGCCGGCATGATGGGCTTCAAAGGCAGCCGCAAATCGACGCCCTACGCCGCCCAGGTCGCGGCCGAAGACGCGGGCAAGAAAGCGCAGGAACACGGCGTCCGCACGCTCGAGGTCGAGGTCAAGGGCCCCGGATCGGGCCGCGAGAGCGCGCTGCGCGCCCTCCAGGCGGTCGGCTTCCAGATCACCTCGATCCGCGACGTGACCCCGATACCGCATAACGGCGTCCGCCCCTCGAAAAGGCGGCGCGTTTAACGATTTCGGGGACACCGTATTCGGTGTCCCCGCACAAGAAGCACAATGGGGACAGCCAGATAGGCTGTCCCCGGTTCCAAGGGAAAATCCATGGCCGTCAATGCAAAGAACTGGCAGGAAATGAAGAAGCCCCACGCGCTCGAGAAGAAGGCCGGCGGCGACGCCCGCCGCAAGGCGACCTTCGTCGCCGAGCCGCTCGAGCGCGGCTTCGGGCTGACGCTCGGCAACTCGCTGCGGCGCGTGCTCCTCTCGTCGCTCCAGGGCGCCGCCATCACCGCGATCAAGATCGAGGGCGTGCTCCACGAATTCTCCTCGCTCACGGGCGTGCGCGAGGACGTGACCGACATGGTCCTGAACGTGAAGCAGATCGCGCTCCGCATGGAAGGCGAGGGGCCCAAAAGGCTGCAGCTCAGCGCGACCGGCCCCGGCGAGATCACCGCCGGCCAGATCGCGACCTCGGGCGACATCGAGGTGATGAACCCCGAGCTCGTCATCTGCCATTTGGACGAGGGCGCGACCTTGAACATCGAGCTCACCGCCGAGACCGGCAAGGGCTATGTGCCGGCGGCCTCGAACCGCCCGGCCGACGCGCCGATCGGGCTGATCCCCGTGGACGCGCTCTACAGCCCGGTCCGCCAGGTCAGCTACAAGGTCGAGAACACCCGCGTCGGCCAGGAGCTCGACTACGACAAGCTGACGCTGACGGTGGACACCGACGGCACGATCTCGCCCGACGACGCCATCGCCTATGCCGCGCGGATCCTCCAGGACCAGCTCCAGCTCTTCGTCCACTTCGACGAAGGCATGGTCAGCGTGCCGACGATGGCCGGCATGGCCGCGCCGAGCGCGGCGGAGACGGAGGCGGACGCCAACCAGCTCAACCGCTATTTGCTGAAGAAGGTGGACGAACTGGAGCTCAGCGTGCGCAGCGCCAACTGCCTCAAGAACGACAACATCATCTATATCGGGGATCTCGTGCAGAAGACCGAAGCCGAGATGCTGCGCACGCCGAACTTCGGGCGGAAGAGCTTGAACGAGATTAAGGAAGTGCTGGCGAGCATGGGGCTGCGGCTGGGGATGGATATCCCGGGCTGGCCGCCTGAGAATATCGAGGAGATGGCGAAGAAGCTGGAGCAGGAATTGCTGGGTTAAAGGCTATCGTCTCCAAGTGGTACTTGGAGCCGGTTAGAGACAGGAAGGGCCGTCCCGAGAGGGGCGGCCCAATTTCTTATGTAGCTATCGAGCAGCGCAGGCGATTAGCCCTCACCAAATCCGGGGGCGGCTAAGCTGCGGCCGATGCAACAGGTCGCCTTTAAGGCAAGTGGGCAGTCACGTCCGACACCGCGGCCAGCAACGCGCGCACCCCGGCCTCGCCCTCGACTTCGGCGATCGTCGGAGCAAGAGCGGCGACGATCTCTAGCAGCCTGGACCGCGGCACCCGGGTCGTGAAGGCGCCCAGTCGCTCGAAGACTTCCCGGCGTTCCTCCAAGGGCAAGGGCAGCATCTCGTAGAGAAGGCAGGCGGTCGGGTCGTCGTCTTCGGTGAAGTCGAGCAGTGCCTTCACGACCTGCGGCCGGATGCGCGCGCGCTCTTCCGGAGTCAGCGCCCTGCACAGTTTGACGAGGTTCTCGACCTTCGAATAATAAGAAGGGGCGGGCGCCGGGATCAGTTCGATCGACCGGGCAACGAGTCGCTCGCGCTCCTCCGCCGTTACGAGCGGAAACAAGGGGGCCAGGGTGCCGGCGTCCCAGTCGATCCGGCTGCGCTGGCGGGCGGTGGCACGGTCGACCCACTCACTGCGGAGAGCGGGCTCGATCGCCGGGAGGAGCTGCTCGACCACCGCGATCGCCTTGGCACCGGTCTCGCCGAGGTGGCGCTCGACGAAGAGCAGCGTCTGGCGGCGGTCCTCGCCGTCGAGCCGGGTCGCGGCGGCGGCCATCGGCCTGAGGGCGTCGGCCAGCTTCTCGTTGGGCCAGGTGGCTTGCGCGGTTTGCGTGAGGATTTCCTCCGCCTGGGCGCGGGCCGCTTCACAGGCGGCGAGCGCCTCAGTCTCGGTCAGTGACTCGACATAGTTCCGGAGCTGCTCCGACGACATGGTCGACGAGCTTGATGGCGGCAGCAGCGGCGGCGGCGAGATCACCTCGTCAAGCCAGTCGGCGGCTAACTCCGCGCTCGTAAAGAAGTGCTGCAGAACCTTGACCATCTGCGGCCACTTGTCCGGCGGTGTCGCAGGGATTCGAGCGAGGAGCGGCGCGCGCCCGGCGTCATATTGCGGGGGGAGAGGGGAGGTCTCGATCGCGGCCAGGATTCTCTGTCGAGCCTCGGTTTCCGGCAAATGCGCGGCCAGATTCACCACCGCATCCAGGGCGTTCCACATGTCGCGGAAGGTGCGGCAGGCGGCGAGCGCCCGGACGAGCTGATCGCGGCGCAGCTTCGGCGCCAGCGCGGCGAGCACGCTCCTGGCCGGGCCGTTCACCGCTTGCTCGAAGCAAAGCTCGATCGCCTCCGGCGTCAGCAACGGCTCCAACTCCTCCAGGGTCCCGGTCAACTCGTGACTGAGCATCAGCCCGTGCCGCAAAGCGCTCGTCGCCTGGTCCTCCGGCAGCTCGTCGGGCAGGGCACGCATGAGGCTGAGGCGGGCGTGGAATTCCTTCTTGCCGGCGGCGATCAGTGCCCGGTCGCAGCCCCGCCGCCGCTCATTGTCCCGGATGTAGGGGCGGATCGCGGCGAGGGCCGCGGCTCTGGACCCGAGACTGGGCTCGGCCAAGGCCGCATCCAGGGCCGGGGCCCACAGGAGCGCCTTCTCCTCCTCCTCCAAATGGTGGAATAGCGATACGAGGGCGTCTCCGGAAAATGGGGCCGTCGGCGGCAGGCCCTTCGCTTCGGCATGGATCCACCGCGCCGCTTCCATCACCTGCCGCCGCTCGACGCCCTCGAGATGGGGCAAGAGATAGTGGAGATAATTATAGCGGTTGCGATCCTGCACCAGATCGAGAAAGTGCCCGATCACAAGCTCGCGGCGGAATCCGGTCGCCGCCGGAATGATGTGGCGCATCGCCTCCAGCCAGACGATCATCGACGTCGCGGGCGGGGAGGGCTCCAGCATTTCCAGTTCAATCTGGTCGCGCTCGGGCGATTCCGGCATGGCATGGGCGACGGCCGACAGGGCGCGGACTCGCGCTCGCCAGCCCTCGGTGCGGCGGGCGGCCATCGCCGCCTGGGCGATAAGACGCTCGCGTCTGTCCTCGGGCGCCAGGGGCAGGAGGATCGCCAGGCCCCGCGCCCGCTCCTCCGGATTGGCGACGTCGAGGTGCAGCATGGCTTGCTGGAAGCCGAGGGCGCCGGCCGCTACCGCCGCGCCCAATATCTCGGGCGGGATGCTGGCGGCGTTGCGGATGGAGTTGAGGACGAGATCCGCGCAGAGCGCCCAGCTTCGCCACGGATCCCCCGGACCTGCGCGCGACTTCATTCGCTCCAGCGCCGAGGCCGCGACCAGGGTGAAGCCGCCATGCGCTTCCTGGAAGCCCTCCCAGGCGCGCAGCCAGGCGATCCCGGTCAACGCGAAGAAATCGGCCGCCGCGGCGCTGGCGGCGACGGCATGTGGAAGCGCGAACTGAACCAGATAGGCCGGCGTGTCCTCGGGCTTCGTCCGCCCCGACATGACGCCTCCCAGCGTCTCGCGCAGCCACTGGGCGAAGGCGTTCTGGCTGCGGACGACCAGCTGTCCGTTCTGGAAAACCTTGGACCGCAGATGCTCGGCGAGACGCGGGTGTCCAAGGACGATGCCGCCGCCGCTATTGATGACGAAGCGCCGGAGGTGCCGAAGGTGCGTCTCCGCAAATCCCCCGGCCATGTCGTGGCCGAGCTCGAGCAGCCGTTCCAGGTCCGTATGGCGCAACGGCCCCAGGGCGCAGCTCAGGATTGCCAGGATCGCTTCAAGTTTCTGCGGCAGCTCCGCTCCCGCGGCTTCCCAATAGGGTTGCTGCTCCCCGAGCCAACGTTCGAAATAGCGGGCGAAGCCACTCGCAAGCCCGGGCAATTGGGACCAATCGAACCTGCCCTGCCGTTTGAGCGCTCGGTTGATGTCGCCAAGGTAATAATCGAGCAGCAGGGGATCGCCTTCGGAGAGCCGCATCAACTCGGCCGCGACGTCGACGTCGCCGTCCCTTGCCGGCAGCCCCGCGCTCTCCAGCACGCTCTCAACTCCGGCCAGGTCGAGGGTGCCGACCTGGATCACCGCGGCATCGCAATCGTCCCAGCGCAGCTCATCGAACCACCCTCCGGACGGATCGTCGGCAAGCTCCCGACGAGGACGGCCGGCGAAAAGAAAGCGAACGAAGTCGCGATCCGGACGGACCACCGATTCGTGCAGGCTCCACCCGCCCATTTCGTCGAGACCGTCGACGACGACCAATATATTACGCTGCTGCCCCTCCAGCTGGTCGAGGAGTTCGACGCATCGACGTCGCGCGTCAACCGTGCCTCGGACGTTCAGCGATTCCCCGACCAGATCGGCCAATTTCGAGCCGAGGATGCTGTAGAACGCCTCGGGGCTGTTGGTACTGAAGCGGATGCTGATCGGCACGAAGACGGAATCCCGGCCTTCGAGCCGGGCGAGCCAATGGGTCAGGAGGGTCGTCTTGCCCCGGCCGATCGCGCCCAGGACGAGAAGATGGCGCCCCTGCGGCGATTCCAGCCAGGCATCGAGCCGCTCGATCAGCGCCTCGCGCCCGCCGAATCGTTTCGGGCGGGCATCGGTGCCGAGATAGAAGTCGGTGAAATCGGCAAGATGCCCGCCGTAGGTTTCGGCCAGCTCGGCGCCTATCTGGACGATGAAGTCGCGGCCGACCCGAACATGCTCTATCCCCAGATGCACGCCTTCACGGCGAAGCGGCGCCCTGGGCTCCGCGGCTTCGCCTACGCTTTTGGGAGACGGTGGCCGCTAAGCTCGAAGTCGCCCTTAGTCCGCACACGCTGCACGGCGAGCGTACCTTCATTATCGGTGAGGCGGAAATTGCCGATCGCGTCGATGTCTTCCAGTCGGATGTCCGCCGGCAAGCTCTCCGGCGAGTGCTTTGCCAGGGCTGCTGCCAGCTCTCGAACCTTGGAAAATATCTCCTCGTCCTCCGCCAAGCCCTTTTCACTCGCTTCCTTGGCGGCCGAGATTCGGGCAGTCGCGCTTTCCGGCTTCTCGTCGAGACCAGCGAACGAGGAGAGGCGCGGTTCGACCAGCTTCTTCAGGCCCTGATAGGCATCCTTGACGATTTGGGCCGTCGTGTCCTTCGCGGCAGCTGCTGCGCCCGCCGCCAGCGCGGTTACCAACGCGGTCACAGGGTCCATAGAGTCTACCTCCCGTGCCCGATCGTGGCACCTTTTCGCTGCCTTGTGCAATGGCCGTGCGGCGGAACCCGCCCCGGGCAATCGCTCCTGCACCGCAAATTCGCCTGTGCCATTTGCTGAAGGAGAAGGGCTTGGGGGTGCGCGTCGAGTCGGTCGTGACCGAGCATGTCAGCATTGTGGACGGCTTCTTCGCGGAAATATAGAAAGAACCAAAACGGTTTAATCTCTCCGTATTTTTCTCCCAAAAATAGGAAATCCTCTGTCAGACTCGTTCGCTCGCGGGTGAGCAAGGGAGATTCCAGCCTTCGCTGGAATGACCCCGGCCTTCGCCCCCGGATCAAGCCCGGGGCAGGCTCGGGCAGGCTGGAGGAGATTGGATGGCCAAGAGGAAGACGGCGGCGGCGTGGGGGGTGTTTTTGCGGGCGCTGGCGCGGACGGGGAATGCGCGGGCGGCGGCGGCGGAGGCGGGGATGGACGTCGGCACCGCTTACGACCGGCGGATCAGGGATGCGGGGTTCTTTGCGAAATGGGTTGAGGCGGTGGCCAAGGCGAAGGCCGTCGCGGCGAAGAAGGCGCGACCCCTCCACCATGCTTCGCATGGTCCCCCTCCCCGTTCCGGGGAGGAGCTGATTGTGCGCAGGACGAAGCATGGCGACAAGCTGGTGCGGGCCGGCGCGGGGCGGTGGAACGCGAAGGTCGAGGCGATTTTCCTCGCCGGGCTGCGGCGGACCGGCTGCGTGCGGTGGGCGGCGCAGGCGTGCGGGCTTTCGACCAATGCGCTCTACAACAGGCGGGGCATTTATGCCGATTTCGCGGCGCGCTGGGCGGCGGCCGAGGGCGAAGCGAAAGAGCGCATTCCCGCTTTGCTCTCGGCGGCGGCGATCGCCAGCTTCGATCCCGACGTGGAGGATGAAGACCTGCCGCGCGTCACTATCGACCAGGCGATCGCGATCGCGCGGCTGAAATGTTCGGGCGGGGCGGCGCGCGGCCATGCGATCGAGGAGCCGCCGATCGAGGCGGTGCGCGACGAAGTGCTGCGGCGGATCGCGGCGATCCGAAAGCACCGGGAAAAGGGGGCGGATGAGGAAGAAACTCCTCCCCCTTGATGGGGGAGGCTGGGTGGGGGTGTCCTCCGTGGCGCGCGCCGAGCGGGCGGAGAGTCCACCCCACCCCCAACCCCTCCCCATCAAGGGGAGAGGGGTGAGGAGGATTGATGAAACCGGGGAAGGAGACGCTGGAAGCGCTGCTCGACGCTTCGCCAGACGAGGCCGAGAAGATCGTGCGGGAAATGAGCGCCGAAGCGGCGCGGCGCTTCCTGGTCGAGTGGCCGGCATGGGTGCACGAAGGGCAGAGCCCGCCCGAGGGCGAGGACTGGCGGATCTGGCTGAACATGAGCGGACGCGGCTACGGCAAGACGCGGGCCGGGGCGGAGTGGATCAGCGCGCTGGCGCGCGGCCATCCGGGGACCTCGATCGCGCTGGTCGCGGCAAATGTGGACGAGGCGCGGCGGGTGATGGTCGAGGGCCGCAGCGGCCTGCTCGCGGTGGCGCGGCCGGGCGCCGAGCGCGCGAACATGACCTGGGAGCCGAGCCGGCGGCGGCTGGTCTTCGCGAGCGGAGCCGAGGCCTTCGTCTATTCGGGCGCGCATGCCGATGCCTTGCGCGGGCCCGAGCATCATTTCGCCTGGTGCGACGAGCTGGCGAAATGGCGGCAGGCTGAGGGGGCCTGGGACAATCTGATGCTCGGATTGCGGCTCGGGGCGAACCCGCGCGCGCTGGTGACGACGACGCCCAGGCCGATCGCGCTCCTCAAGGCCATCATCGGCGATGGGGGGACCGCGAGGACCGGCGGCGCGACCGGCGCCAATCCGCACCTTCCGGACCTGTGGGTGGCGGCGATGGAGCGGCAATATCAAGGCACGAGGCTCGGGCGGCAGGAACTGGGCGGCGAGCTGCTGGCGGATCTGGAAGGGGCGCTGTGGAAGCGCAAAATGATCGAGGAAACGAGAATGGGGACAGTCACGAGTGACTGTCCCCTCCGGAGGGTCGTGGTCGGGGTCGATCCGCCGGCGTCGGTGAAAGGGACGTGCGGGATCGTGGTCTGCGGGACCGACGAGCAGGGGATGGGCTATGTGCTCGCGGACTTGAGCGCCGGCGGACTTTCGCCCGAGGGCTGGGCGAAGAAGGTCGCGGCGGCGGCGCAGGCGTGGGGCGCGCACAAGGTGGTGGCCGAAGCGAACAACGGCGGGAAGATGGTGGCGAGCGTGCTGCGCGGCGCCGCGGTGAACCTGCCGGTCAAGCTGGTCCATGCCGCGGACGGGAAGG
>Ga0190265_10003210_pt1 | contig 11133 bp, 9 predicted proteins | sample Popmic124T_FD_133135 | JGI IMG/M metagenome (GOLD analysis project Ga0190265, IMG submission 133135) | Populus adjacent soil microbial communities from riparian zone of Indian Creek, Utah, USA - 124 T | ecosystem: Environmental > Terrestrial > Soil > Riparian zone | place: USA: Utah | collected...
AGGCCACGACGCCGAGCAACCTCAACGTCGGGCTGCGCTACGCGACCGGCGACATCGTCTGCCGAGTCGATGCGCGCACCCGCATCGAGCCCCACTACGTCCGGCAGTGCGTGGCCACGCTCGTCAACCGTCCCGATGTCGCCGTGGTCGGCGGGGTTCAGCGAGCCCTGGCCCGCGATGGGTCGGCGTGGGCGGTGGGCATCGCCCGGGCTCTGAACAACCGCTACAGCATGGGCGGCTCGCGGTACCGCCGTGCGGTCGCGAGCGGTCCCAGCGACACCGTCTATCTGGGGGCCTTCCGCCGGAGCGACCTCCTCGCGGTCCGCGGCTGGGACGAGGGCCTGCCCACCAACCAGGACTTCGATCTGAACCAGCGCATGGGTGAGCGGGGGCTCGTCTGGTTCGATGCCACCCTGCGTTCCGGGTACATCCCCAGGCCGACGCTGGCCGAGCTGGGCCAGCAGTACGTCCGGTTCGGGCGAGCGAAGGTCCGGTACTGGCGGCTGCGGGAGACGATGCCGAACGGTCGTCAATGGGCCCTCCTCGTGGGCGCTCCGCTCGTCGCGGGGGCGGTGGCGGTCCTGGGTGCCCGCCACCCGATGCCGGCCGCGCTCGCGGTGGGGTCTGCCGCGGCACTCCTGGATCGAGCGGGGAGCGACGATGGCGCCCCGCTCGCGGCGCGGGCGACCGCGTCCGTGGCCACCGCGGTCATCGGTGCGGGATGGCTCGGCGGGGTGGCCCGTGAGCTCGCCCGTGACTGATCTGCAACCCGTTCCGGGCCCGCGTCTCCGCAACACGGTGAGCGTCATGGCCGGCGCTGCGCTGGCGGCGCGTGCCATCGGCGCCGTCACCGGCGTGCTCGCCGCGCGTTCGCTGGGACCCACCGGGCGGGGCGAGCTCGCACTCCTCGTCGTGGTGGGCCTCATCGGCGCGGCCGTGGCGTCGGGGGGTCTCGACCTGTGGACCGCCCGCAGCCTCGGTGCCCACGAGCACCCCACTTCCGTCCTCCACGTGCTTCGCCGGCATCAGGTCCTCAGCAGCCTGTTGCTGGGGGCGATCGCGCTGACCGTCCTTGCCACCACCGGTGCGCCCACGGGCCCCGTCATCGGTGCAACGGCTTTGGTCTGGTCGACGGCCGCCGCGATGGTGAAGCTCGGCTTGCTCCAGGGGGCAGACCGGATGGCGGCCTACAGCAGGGCGAGCCTGGCCGGCACCGCGGTGTACGGCGTCGGCGTCCTGACCGTCGTGTTCTCGGATCGGGCCACGGTGACCGCCTTCCTTGTGGTCAACGTGGCAGGCGCCCTGACCACGGCGCTGTGGCCCTGCGCGCTGCCAGAGCCGTCGCTCAGGGCTCATCGGCGGATCAGACACCTCACCGCCCTCTCGTTCGGCCTCCCCGCGATGCTCGGCGGGCTCGTCACGATGGCGCTCTATCGCCTCGACGTCGTGCTCATCGGACTCTGGCGGTCTCCCGCCGAGGCCGGTCGCTACAGCGCGGCGCTCGCCGTCGCCGAGCTCCTGTGGGTGCTGCCCAACAGCGCGGCGCAGGCGATCGTCCCCCGCGCGTCCGCCGCCGAGCCCCGAGTCGACACGGCGCGCGTGGCTCGGGTGCTGCTCGTGGTCATGACGGCCGCCGCGGCGGTCGTCGTGGCGGCCGGATGGGTGCTGATCCCGGTCGTGTTCGGCGAGGAGTTCCGCGGCGCCCGATCCGCCCTGCCTGCCCTAGCGGCCGCCTCCGTCGCCGTCGGCCTCTGGAAGGTCTTCTCCTTCCACCTCCTGGCCGCGGGCGACCCTGCCACCCGAGTTCGCACGGGACTGCTCGGCGTCGCCGTGATGGTGGCGGTCGACGCAGTCGCGGTACCTCGTTGGGGGGCTGCTGGCGCGTCCCTCGGTGCCCTCGTCGCGTACGCGACCGCAGCAGGTGCGTGCATGCGACGGTGGCGCTCCGACAACGCCATCTCGTGGCGCGCCCTCCTCGTCCCGCGTGCCGGCGACTTCGCTTGGCGCCACACCGTCCGCCCGTCCGACATGATGGGCAGCGATCCCCGATGACGAGCTCTCAAGCCGAACGCCAAGCCGCGGAGTACGCCTTCCCCTACCACCACCTGTCCCACGTGACCGCTGACGGCCGACCGCGGCTGGGGCGCAACATGCGGGGCGGCATGGAGTACCTCGCGTACATCGCGGCGGTCGTGGATGCGGTGCGGGTGCTGTCGCCCCAGTCGGTGCTCGACGTCGGTTGCGGCGACGGCCGCCTGCTGGCCGAGCTCGCCCCCCACATCGGCACGCTCCGCGGCGTGGACCTCGACGCTCGCGCTGTCGCCTATGCCGGCGCCTTCGTCCCGGAGGCGGTCGTCACCGCCGAGCCGGTCGAGGCGGTGATCGACCGCTTCGATGTGGTGACCTGCGTCGAGACCCTCGAGCACCTCTCGGACGAGCTCGCTCCCGCGTTTCTCGCGGCGACCGCCGCCTGCGTCCGTGGAGGCGGTCACCTGGTGGTCACCGTGCCGTCGACGTCGCGGCCGGTCGCCGCCAAGCACTTCCGGCACTACGACACCACTTCGCTGGCGGATGCGCTGGCCGCGCTGCCGGGCCGCTGGGACGTGCTGAGACTGGAGGAGCTCGTGCCCCACCGCAGGCGGCGCGAGCCGGCGCTGCGACTCGTCAGCAACCGCTTGTGGACCCTCGACCTGCCGTGGTGGAACGCCCGGATCCTTCGCGACCTCCAGCGCCCGGTGCGCAAGGGCGAGCGGGGCCAGCACGTGCTCGCCGTCCTGCGGCGCGTGACCGCACCTGCCGGCGTGGGTCCGTAGGCCTTCGATGCCGTGGTCGGTCCTGGTCCTGAGCCGGTCGTGCCCGCCTGACGTCGGCGGCTATCAGCGTCAGCTGTCGATCGTCCTCCCGCTGCTGGTCGAGCGCGGGACGGCGTTCAGGGGGGTGGCGGCGAAGCGGACAGACGCGACGGGGCCCACCGGGTGGCCGGGCGTGCGCACCTCCGTGCTCCCGGTCAGTGCGCTGCCCAGAGTCCTCCAGGGAGGGTCGGACCTCGTGCTGGTCCTGGCGGCGCTGGCCCTGGGCGTCGTCGCCCGGGTGCTGCGCCCCCGGAGGCGGCCCACGCTCCTGCTGGTGTCGCCGACGATGCGCGGCTCCCGCGTCGCGGCCCTCGTGTGGTCCCTCCTCGTCGGCCCCGTCGTCGCCCGCTACCCGGGTCACGGCGGGCTGGCCAGATCCAGGCTGGCGGGGAACCCTCGCGTGCGACATGTCGTCATGTCCCCGGAGCAGGCCGCCGAAGCGATCACGCTCGGCGTGCAGGCGCAGCAGGTCGGCAACGCTGTCGAGGCAGTGGATCGGCCGGTCACGGGGCAACCCTTCCGTCGCTTCGTGGTCGTCGGTCGGCTCATCGCGACCAAGCGGGTCGACCTCGTCCTGGCCGCATGGGCCGAGGCCTGTGACGACCTCCCGCAGTGGCGGTTGGAGATCATCGGCTCGGGCCAGGGTGGTCGGGATGACGTCGAGGCCGCGCTCCGCCAGCAGGCTCACGACCTGGCCCGGGTCGACCTCCTCGGGGAGGTCTCTGACGCGCGGTCGCACCTGGGGGGCGACGCCGTCGTCGTGCACTGCTCCAGCCTGGAAGGGGTCCCCAACACCCTTCTGGAGGCGCTGGCTGCCGGGTCGCCCGTACTCGCGGAGACAGCGTCGCTCCGACGGTGGCTCGGGGACCCGCCACCCCACCTCCCGTGGGACGGTGCGTCGGCTGGGTCGCTGGCCGAGGTGATGCGAGGGCTGGCGGGCAGGGACGACGACCTCCGAATCCTGGCTCGTTCAGCTCAGGTGGAGGCGCAACGACGGTGGTCACCGGACGCGATCGCGACGCGCTGGCAGGAGGTCCTCCGGTGAGCGTCGGCCCGGGTCCGCCCGCGGTGGTCTTCGTGAACTACCGGTCGGAGCAGCTCATCGACCCGCGCGCGGAGCGGCTTCTCGCGGCCGGGTTCGACGTGATCGTCGCCGACAACAGCGGCACCTACACAGGCGCGGGGCGACGGGTCGACACTGGAGGCAACGTCGGGTTCGGGGCCGCGTGCAACGCTGCCGTGGCCGCGCTGCACCCGTCCACCTCGGTCGTCGTGCTGCACAACCCCGACGTGGATGCCTCGCCCGACGTGCTCCACGAGCTCTGCGACCGGCTGGCCGCCCAGCCGCGGCCCGGCCTGCTGGGGCCCGCGGTGCGGGAGGAGCACACGGTCCGATCCACTGGGTTCCGCGAGCCGGGCCTCGCCCGGGAGGCCGCGCTGGCGATGATCGAGGCGGTCGGCCGGGGGGCAGGCAGGCGGTCGGGGGGTGGCGGCGCCCAACGGCCCGCGCCGGACAACCGGGGCCGGCGGTTCGCCTCCGCCGCGCTCCTGGCGGTCGACGTCGATGCGTTCCTCTCCATCGGCGGTTTCGACGAGGCCTTCTTCCTCTACGTCGAGGACGTCGACCTGTGGCGTCGCATCGACGAGGCCGGCCGCAGCGTCGGGTTCGCCTTCGACCTGGTGGTCGACCACGCCAACGCCACCGGCAGCGCCATGGGCGCTCTCGACCGAGCGGTCCTGCGATGGGTGGGGGTCGAGCTCTACGTCGGCCGCCACCGCCCGTGGACCTGGCCGATCTACCGCATGGTGCACCTGCCCGCCGCCCTCGTCGCGCGGTGCCGCGGCTCCGATCTCGCCCGGGCGGTTGTGTCGGCGTGGCTCCGGGGCCGCGGTCCCGCGTCGGTGGGCGCGATGGTCAGGGCGCGCTACGGCGAGCGATGACCAAGAAGGTGTCCGGGCGCTCGGGGAGCTCCTCGATGACCGCGGCCACGTGGAAGCCGGCCTGGGTGACGATTGCCGCCATCTCGTGCTGCGTCCACGCGTGGTAGTGGATGAACTGGTTGGCCGCGATCCACTCCCGGTTCCACGACCCGTCGCCGAGCCGGGCGCGGGGGTCGTCCATCCAGTAGTGGTGGTCGCCGAGGGACGCTTCGAACTCGGACCAGTGGACGTCGTCCAGGTGGAGGGGCTGCGTGGCACCCGTCTCGCCGACGAGGTGGCTGACGTCAGCGGGCTGCCGGTCCCGGTCGAGGGTTCGCTCCAGGTGCGGGAGCATCAGCACGAGCGCCCCCTCCGCGGCGAGGACCCGGCGCCACTCCGCCAGCGTGGCCAGCACGTCGGGCTGGTGCTCGAGGACGTGTGACGCGATGACGTGGTGGAGGGATCCATCAGTGAACGGGAGGGCGCGGCCGTCACCGATCACGTCGACGACCGATTGCCGGAGGTGGCGCTCGGCGAACCGGTCGAGCATGACCGTGCCGGGGCGGCGACCATACGGCGTGGCTCCCGGGCCGATCTCCACGCCGCGGCCCGTGCAGTAGACGGCCAAGAGGTGATCGGTGAGCGCGCCTCCGGCGATCATCGGGCGGCCGATGCGCCCAGCGGCGGCCGAGACCCGGCGACGAACGGCCGGGCGCAACCGCCGTGGGATGAGGTGCTTGAGCCGGGGGAGCGTCGCCACCAACCTGCTCAAACGATCTCGAGCATGCGTTGGAGGGCGACCTTGGCCCACTCGGTGGTGTCGGGGTCGACGGTGATGCGGTTGGGCACGCGGCCGGCGACGAGCTCCTCCAGCACCCAGCAGAGGTGGGGCCCGTCGATCCGGAACATCGTCGAGCACGGGCAGATCAGCGGGTCGAGCGAGACGACGGTCTTGTCGGGCGTCTCCGCGTCCAGGCGGTTCACGAGGTGGATCTCGGTGGCCACCGCGATGGTGGAGCCCACCGGGGCCTCGTTCACGGCCCGGATGATGAAGTCGGTGGACCCGACCTTGTCCGCCAGCTCGCACAGGTCGTAGCTGCACTCCGGATGGGCGATCACGATGCCGTCGGGGTGCTCGGCCCGGAACGCGGCGACGTGCTCGGGCCGGAATCGCTGGTGGACCGAGCAGTGGCCCTTCCAGAGCAGGAGGGTGGCGTCCTTGCACTCCGCCTCGCTGAGCCCGCCCCGCTCGAAGCGCGGGTTCCACACGCGCATGTCGTCGAGGCCGTAGCCCATCGCCAGGCCGGTGTTCCGCCCGAGGTGCTGGTCGGGGAAGAAGAGCACCTTGTCACCGCCGCCGCTGGCGCCGACCGAGGCCTTGCCCGCCCGGTCGCCCTTGCCGAGGGCCCAGTCGAGGATGGCGCGGGCGTTGGTCGACGTGCAGACCGCGCCGCCGTTGCGCCCCACGAACGCCTTCAGCGCAGCCGACGAGTTCATGTAGGTGATGGGAACGACCCGCTCGATGTCGGTGACCGCGGCGAGGGCCTCCCAGGCCTCCTCCACCTCGTCGAGGTCGGCCATGTCGGCCATGGAGCAGCCCGCGTTGAGGTCGGGGAGGATGACCTGCTGGTGGTCGGCGGTGAGCACGTCGGCCGACTCCGCCATGAAGTGGACCCCGCAGAAGATGATGAACTCGGCGCGGTCCTGCTCCTGGGCCAGGACGGACAGCCGGTAGCTGTCCCCGCGGGCGTCGGCCCAGCGGATGACCTCGTCCCGCTGGTAGTGGTGGCCGAGGATGAACACCCGGTCGCCGAGCGTGGCCTTGGCCGCGGCGATGCGCTGGTCGAGCTCCTCGGGGGACGCCATCGTGTACTGCTGGTCGAGCGGCTCCTGCAGTCGCAGCATGTCGTGGGTTCCTCCGCAGTGCGGGGTTCCGATTGGTTGCGGACGGCGGGGACAGCCCGGTCGCCTCTCCCGCGGGGATGTCGTCCTCGGAACCGATATGTCGCCGGAGACCGGGCCGGCGTTGATCGCAGCGTAGCGGCTGCCTCCTCGTATCCTCGGATGATGGTGCAACGCCCGCCGACCGGCACGATCCCCGAGGCGCCGGGCTCGTACCAGTTCAAGGACAAGGACGGGCGGGTCATCTACGTCGGCAAGGCCCGGTCCCTCCGGCAGCGGCTCTCGAACTACTTCCAGAACCCGGCCGGCCTGGCGCCCCGCACGGCGGCCATGGTCGCGGCGGCGGAGTCCGTCGAGTGGATCCAGGTCCGCAACGACGTCGAGGCGCTGATGCTCGAGTACAGCCTCATCAAGCAGCACCAGCCCCGGTTCAACATCCGCCTCCGGGACGACAAGAGCTACCCGTTCCTCGCCGTCACCCTCGACGACGAGTGGCCCCGCCCGATGGTGATGCGGGGTCGCAAGCGCAAGGGCGTGCGCTACTTCGGGCCCTATGGCCACGCCTACGCGATCCGCGAGACCCTCGACCTGCTGCTGCGCACCTTCCCGCTCCGGACGTGCTCGGACAACAAGTTCGGGCACCACCAGCGGCTCGGGCGGCCTTGCCTGCTGTTCCACATCGAGAAGTGCTCCGGGCCGTGCGTCGGCGAGGTGACGAAGGAGGAGTACGCGCGGCTCACCGACGAGCTCCTCGACTTCCTCGACGGCAACACCGACGAGGTCGTGGAGCGGCTGCGAGCCCGCATGCACGAGTGCGCGGGGGCGCTCGAGTTCGAGCAGGCCGCCCGGCTGCGCGACCGGCTGACGAGCGTCCAGAAGGCCATCGAGAAGCAGCAGATGGTGGCCGAGCGCTCGGAGGACTTCGACGTGCTCGGCATCGCGGAGGACGAGCTCGAGGCCGCCATCCAGGTGTTCTTCGTGCGCAAGGGCCGGGTGGTGGGGCGCAAGGGGTTCATCGTGGACAAGGTCGAGGACGTCACTCCGGGGGAGCTCCTGGGCACGGTGCTCGAGGGGCTCTACGACGACCCGCCCCTGGGAGTGCCCAAGTCCGTCCTCGTGCCCACGGAGGTGGACGACACGCCGCTCTACGAGGAGTGGCTCGGCTCTCTGCGCGAGACGAAGGTGTCGATCCGCGTGCCGTCGCGGGGCGGCAAGCGCGAGCTCCAGGAGACCGTCACCCGCAACGCCAACGAGGAGTTCGTCCGCCATCGGCTCCGCCGGGCGACCGACCACAACAGCCGGGCCCGGGCCCTCAACGAGCTGCAGGAGCAGCTCGGCCTGCCCGAGGCCCCGCTGCGGATCGAGTGCTACGACATGAGCCACATCCAGGGCAGCGACTACGTCGGCTCGATGGTGGTCGTGGAGGACGGCCTGCCCAAGAAGTCCGAGTACCGCCGGTTCAAGATCAAGAGCGGGCAGGGCAACGACGACTTCGCGGCGATGGAGGAGGTGCTGACCAGGCGGCTGACGGCCTACCTGGCCGAGCGCCGCCGTCCCGCCGGCGACACGCCGGGCAAGTTCGCCTACCCGCCGCAGCTCCTCCTGGTCGACGGCGGCCTCGGCCAGCTCAGCGTCGCCGTCCGCGTGCTCGACGAGCTGGGCCTCACCGACGAGATCCCGGTGGCGTCCTTGGCGAAGAAGTTCGAGGAGGTGTACGTGCCCGGCCAATCCGAGCCGATCCGCCTGCCTCGCCAGTCCGAGGCGCTCTACCTCCTCCAGCGGGTCCGGGACGAGGCCCACCGCTTCGCGATCACGTATCACCGCCAGCTCCGCGGCAAGCGCATGACGAAGAGCGTGCTCGACGACATCCCCGGCCTCGGCGAGGTCCGGCGCAAGCGCCTCGTCAACGAGCTCGGCGGCGTCAACGCCGTGAAGCGGGCCGAGCTGGCCGACCTCCAGGCCCTGAAGTGGTTGCCGGATTCGGTGGCCCAGGCCATCCACGACAAGATCCACCAGGTCAGGAGATGACCGACGATCCCCAGGATCTCTGGGAGACCCACTCCGGGTGGTGGCAGGACGGGTTCACCGAGGGGGCGGACCCGGAGTACACCGAGCAGATCCTGCCGCTCGTGGCGGAGCACCTCGGCGGCGCCGTGCGGGTGCTCGACGTGGGGTGCGGGGAGGGGCAGATCGCCCGGCTGGCCCTGACCGGGGGAGCGAAGGTCGCGATCGGCATCGACCCCACGTGGGCGCAGGTGGCGGTCGGCGCGGAGCGGGGTGGGGGACCGCAGTACGCGCGGTCGGGCGCGGGCGCGCTCCCGTTCGCCGACGCGTCGTTCGACGCAGCCGTCGCGTGCCTCGTGTTCGAGCACATCCGCAAGGTCGACGACGCCATCGCGGAGGTGGCACGCGTGCTCACGCCCGGTGGTCGGTTCCTCTTCCTCCTGAACCACCCGCTGCTGCAGACGCCGAACAGCGGATGGATCGACGATCAGGTGCTCGACCCGCCGGAGCAGTACTGGCGCATCGGTCCGTACCTGGTCGAGGACGAGACGATCGAGGAGGTGGAGAAGGGTGTCTTCATCCCGTTCATCCACCGCCCCCTCTCCCGCTACCTCAACGCGCTCGCCGCGCGCGGGCTGGTCCTGCGCCGCATGGAGGAGCCCGCTCCGCCCCCCGGCTTCCTCGCGCGCGCAGCGGAGTACGCGGCCGCGGCGACGATCCCGCGCCTCCTGTTCCTGCGCCTGGAGAAGATCTGACCCGCGACCGCTAGGTTCCATCTTGAATGCGCGAGCTTGCGAGCGACAGGAAGCACAGTGCCCGCTCATGGGCCTCCCGAGCCGCGACGAGCTCGGATGTCACCACCGGCTGGGCCAACCCATGAGTGAGTTCGTCGTCATCACGGGCATGTCGGGCGCGGGACGTTCTCAGGCGGCCAAGGACCTCGAGGACCTCGGCTGGTTCGTGATCGACAACCTGCCGTCGGAGCTGATCCCGAAGGTCGTCGAGCTCGTGCTCCAGCCCGGCACCAGCACCCCCCGGGTGGCGCTCGTCGTCGGCGCCGGCGCGTACGAGGCGTCCCTCGGCGTCGGCCTGGCCGCGCTGCGCTCCTCCGGCGGCCGAGTGCGCCAGCTCTACCTCGACGCGGGCACCGACGTGCTCGTGCGGCGCTACGAGAGCTCGCGCCGGCGGCACCCGCTCCTCGTGGCCGGGGAGGGGCTGGCGGACGCCATCGAGCGCGAGCGCGCGTTGCTGGAGCCCGTGAAGGAGGAGGCGGACGTCGTCGTCGACACGTCAGCGCTCAACGTCCACGAGCTCCGCGGACGCATCGTCGACCTCTTTGGCGAGGATGACCCCGAAGTGGGCATGCAGACGCGCGTGATGTCGTTCGGGTACAAGCACGGGCTCCCGCTCGATGTCGACCTGATCATCGACTGCCGCTTCCTCCCGAACCCGCATTGGATCGAGGCGCTGCGCCCCCAGACCGGGCTGCACGACGACGTGAAGCGCTACGTGCTCGACCAGCCAGCGGCGGAGGAGTTCCTCGAGCGGATCGACGGGTTGCTCGGACTCCTCCTCCCGGCGTACGTCGCGGAGGGCAAGTCGTACCTGTCCCTCGCCTTCGGCTGCACCGGCGGCCGCCACCGGTCCGTCGCCATCGCCGAGGCCATGGCCACCCTGCTCCGGGCCCGTGGGTTCGGTCCCACGGTCATCCATCGGGACGTGGCCAAGTGACCGGCGCCTCGCCGCGGGTCGTGGTGGTCGGCGGCGGGCACGGCCAGGCCGTCACGCTGCGATCGGTGCTGCCGTGGGCCGGACAGGTGACGGCCATCGTGTCGACGGCCGACGACGGCGGCTCGACGGGCCGGCTGCGCGAGTCCTGGGAGGTCCCTGCCCTGGGTGACGTGCGCCGGTGCCTCGCCGCCCTGGCCGACCCTGACGGCGTGTGGTCCCGGCTGCTCGAGCGGCGCTTCGACGCCGGCGAGCTCAAGGGCCACCCGATCGGCAACCTGCTGCTGCTGGCCCTCGTCGAGGAGCTGGGCGACCTGCAGTCCGCCTGTGACGAGGTGGCCCGCACGGCCGGGAGCGACCTCGAGCGGACCCGGGTCGTGCCCGTGACCGACGATGCGGTGGTGCTCCACGCCCGCACCCGCGACGGTGCGGTCGTGCAGGGCCAGGTCGCGGTGGCGGCCACGGACGGCATCGACGAGGTGTGGGTCGATCCCAGCTGCACGGCCGCGTCGCCGCTGGCCATCACCGCCATCGGCGAGGCCGACCTCGTGCTCCTCGGGCCCGGCTCGCTGTACACGAGCGTCCTGGCCGCCGCGGTCGTGGGGGACCTGCGCCAGGCCCTCTTCGCCACGAGCGGGCGCATCGTCTACATCGGGAACCTGCGGGCCGACAGCGCCGAGACGCGGGGCTACGACCTCGCTGCCCACGTCGACGCCCTCGAGCGCCA
>Ga0190265_10003211_pt1 | contig 11132 bp, 9 predicted proteins | sample Popmic124T_FD_133135 | JGI IMG/M metagenome (GOLD analysis project Ga0190265, IMG submission 133135) | Populus adjacent soil microbial communities from riparian zone of Indian Creek, Utah, USA - 124 T | ecosystem: Environmental > Terrestrial > Soil > Riparian zone | place: USA: Utah | collected...
GCGAACAAGAACCTGCGCGCGGTGTTGGCGTTCGAGCCCGACAACCGCCGCGCCCTGCTGCTGCAGGCCAAGTTGTCGGCGAGCACCGGCAAGCACGGCGACACGCTCACCTTGCTGCGCAAGCTGGTCGAGACCGCACCCGACGACGGCGAGCGCGTCGCCGGTCTGCTCGAGCTGGCGCGCGCCGAGGAGCGCGAGGGTCACGCCGAGCCGGCCGAGCAGGCGCTGTGGCAAGCGCTCGCGCTCGCGGGACCGGACAGCGAGGCCGAGCGCGTGTACCTCGAGCGGCTGGGCCGGCACGCCACGTACAAGCGCTACGTCGAAGCGCTGCGCCAGCGCCTGGCCGCGCAGCGCAAGCGCGGCCAGCCGGCAGCGCGCACCTTGCTCGCGATCGCGCGCGCGCAGGCCGACGAGCTGGGCGATCGCGCCGGCGCGCTGGCCACCCTGGAAGAGGGCACGCGCGCCGATCCCGACGACATCGAGCTGTGCGTCGAGCACGCGAGCCGGCTGGTGCAGGAGCGCAAGCCCGACCACGCGATCGTGCTGCTGCGCGCCCAGCTCAAGCGCGCGCCCGACCGGCCCGAGCTGTGGCTCGCGCTGTCGCACGCGCATCGCGCCGCCGGCCGCTTGAGCGAAGCGCTGAGCTGCGCCTTGCCGCTGCTCGTGCTCGACGCTGCGGCCGGCGAGCAGCGAGTGGCGCTGCAGACGCGCAAGGCGCGGCCCGCGGACTCGGCGGCGTCGTTCGGCGACGCGCTCGTCCGCGAGCTCGACGCCGCCGGGGTGCTCGATTCTCCGGCCGCGCTGCTCGCCCAGACGCTCGCGCCGATCCTGGCCAAGCTGCGCCCGGTCGAGCTCGCGAGCTACGGCGTGTCCCGGCGTGACCGCCTGCCCGACGACTCCGACCAGACGCTGCGCTTGGCGATCGACCGCGTCGCGCGCATGCTCGGCTCGCCCGAGTGCGAGGTCTACGTGCACGACCAGGGCGGCAACGAGGTCGAGCTCGGACTGGCCGAGACGCCGGCGCTGCTCGTGCCGCGCGGCCTGCTGTCCAAGCCCAAGGGGCAGCTGGTCTTCGCGCTCGCTCGCCCGCTGTTCTGCCTGCGCTACGAGCTGTCCGCGGTCGCGGCGCTGCCCAGCGCGGAGCTGGCCGTGCTGCTCGCCGGTACGGTGCGGCGCCAGCAGCCCGGCTACGGAGCGAGCAGCGCGAGCGAGGACGACCTCGACGAGGCGTCGCGCGCGATCAGCAAGGCCGTGCCCTGGCTGTCGCGCAAGCGGCTCGACGAAGTGGCCGCGGCGGTCGCGGCCGAGGGCGAGCAGGATCTGGCGCTGTGGTGCGATCGGGTGAAGCTGGTCGCCGCGCGCGCCGCGCTGCTGCTGTGCGACGACCTGCCGGGCGCTTTCGAGCTGATCCGCGCCGCGGACGGCCGGCCGCTCCAGCTCGATCCGATCGCCTGCGACTTGCTTCAGCTGTGGGCCAGCGAGCTCGCGGTGAAGTACCGCAAGAACCTGTCGACGGCATAGTCAGCGCTCGGCTTGCGGTCAGGAGCCGCCTGGCACGAGGTTGTCGCCCACGGTGTTGTCGGTGGCGAGCGGGTCGACGAAGATCGCCGCCTCGCTGCTGAACAAGATGACGTTGTCCTCGACCGTGTTGAAGCGCGCACCCGCGCCGTGCAGGCCGATGCCGATCGGGTTGGAGACGGAGAGATTGCCGACGATCAGCGAGCCCTCGCTGGCTCCCTCCCGCCCGTCGACGACGATGCCCTCGTAGGTCGTGTCGCTGACCCAGTTGTTCTCGACCACCGCTTCGCTGCTCGACAGCAGCCAGATGCCGACGTCGCAGTCGTCGATGCGGTTGCGCGCGACCTCGACTTGAGTGCCCGCGTTCCAGATCAGGATGCCCCCGCTCGCAGCGTCGAGCTGGGTGTAGAGGTTCTGCGAGACCTGATTGCGAGTGACGCTGCCGGTCGCACCGAAGCCGAGCTGGATGCCGTTCTGTCCGATGAAGTCCACCGGGCCGAGACCCACCACGCGATTGCGATCCACCACGGCTTCGACGTTGCCGTTCACCAGGATCCCCGTCTTCTGGAAGCCCTCCACGCGATTGCGGACGATGCTCACGCTGAGCGGCTCGCCTTCGCCGCCTTGCTCGGCTCGCACGGCGATCGCGGCGCCTTCCTGGCAGCCGCTCACGCCTTGGTTGATGTTCAGCACGCGCGTACCGGTGACGGAGCCGGACGCGTTCTCGAGCAGGATGCCCGCGAGCCGCAGATCGGGTGGGCCGGCCGGGTCGCAGACGCTGGCCAGCGCTCGCGCTTCGATCACGAGGTTGCGGACGTGCGCGGTCGCGCCGGCGTTGCGCACGACCGCGCCGAGGAAGTGCCCGTCCGGAGGATCGACCGCCACGATGCGACGTCCGCGCCCGTCGAGCGTGAAGCCGTCGGGGATCGAGATGCTGGCATCGGTCTCGCAGTTCGCGCGCAGCGTCATCCGCTGTCCCTGCGTGGTGAATACGCAGGTCGTCGCGGCGTGAACGGGTGCTGCCATGAAGCCGGTCAGCGAGCCGATCAAGGCGACCGTGCTGATGCCTAGGAGCTGTAAACGCATGTCATCCCCCTTTGCGAGAGCCCGAGACGCCTGCAGCTTTACACATGGATACGCGCGATCGGAAGGGCTTGCGACCGATCAAGGTTTGGGCTCCGGCGCGCAGGCGCTGAAAGTGTGGGCGATGCCGCGCTGCCAGCCGTCCATGGGCTCGACGGACACCCGTTCGAAGCCCGCGCGGCGCAGCCGCCGGCAAAAAACCTCGACGCTGTCGAACGCATTCACGCTGCGCCGCAGATAGCGAAACAGCTCGGGTGAGCGCGTCAGCGCAGCGCCGAGCGGGATGATCACGGCCGTGGCCACGGCGTTCCAGACCAGCTGCGCGCGCGGGTTGTCCGCCACGGAATACTCGTGAAACACCGCTCGCCCTCCCGGCACGAGCAGGGCACGCATGCGCAGCAAGCAGGCGTCTGGGTCGGGCACGTTGCGAATGCCATAGGCCATGAAGAGCGCATCGAACGGGCCGCTCGCGCCGGCCGCGGCGGGATCCATCGCGTCGCCCAGCACGAAGCGCACGGCTGCGAGCGCGGGCTTGCTGCGCGCGACCTCGAGCATGCCGCGCGAGTTGTCGAGCGCGGTGACGCGCACGCTCGGACAGGCGCGGAGCAACGCCTCGCTGGACAGCCCCGTGCCGCAGCACAGGTCGAGCACGCGCGCGTCCGCGACGAGCCCCAGGCGCTGCGCGCTGATCCGCAAGTGACTGCGATAGCCCGGATTCATCCGGTTCAAGAGATCGTAGCGGCTCGCCACGCGGTCGAAGTCGTCCGCGAGCCGGGCCGAGTGTGCGAGCGGTCTGTGCATCCGCTTCAGCTGAACACGGTGGCGGGCGCTACGCCACGGCCGGCGCGATGCGCTCGATCAGCGCCGAAGGCCACAGCGCGCGGGCCGCGTCGGTGCGCAGCGCGGCGCGCGTGCGCGGGTAGCGCTTGAGCTTCCAGCGCGGCGTGCGGTTGGCGAGCGCGACGACCAGCGCCTTGGCCAGCTTCTGCGGGTCACTGCCGTCGACCCGCTGCAACACGGCCGCGAGCGCGCTGCGCGCGTGCTCGGGGTTGTGCACGGAGAAGGCGTGATAGATGCACATCGCCAGCTCGATCTCGGGCGGCAGCGCCGCGGCCGAGAGCTCGAGGAGCTCGGAGCCCGCCGGCGTGAAGAGGGCATACAGGCGGTGCTCGTCGCCGCGGCGGTCGGCCGCGAGCCAGCGCCCGGCATATTCGACCTGCGCGGCGCGGGTCGCGGGCTCGGTGAAGGCTTCGTGGAACGACAGCGCCCAGCTCGACGCGCGCTGCCAGCCCGAGCCGGTCTGGGCGACGCTGCCGTCGGGGGGCGTCAGCTCGCGCAGGATCGCGCTCGGCGTGACCGCCTTGAGCGTGCCCGCGCCGACCAGCAAACCGTGCGGCGCGATCTCCCAAGCGCACGCTTGCAGCCGCCCGAGCAGCGCGCCGAGGGCAGGCGCCTCGGCTGCGCCCGGGTGCTTTTTCATCGTATCGAGCAGCTTCCAGAGCGTCCCCTGCGTCGGGCCGGCATGACCGCCGGGGAGCAGGGCCGTGTTGTGCAGCAGACCGGCGCTCATGCCGCACCCGTCGTAGCCCTGCACGCTGCCCCAGCGCGGCGCCTCGAGCTGCGCTGCGAGCCACACGGCGCGCTGCGCGTGCAGGCCAGGCTGCAGCGGCTGCGCGAACGGCTCCGAGCCCGCTGCGTGTGGACCCGAGCACACACGCCGGTTCGATCCCGACCCCACCGACAGACTGTTCCAGCTCACGGATACCATCGTCGTCTTCAGCCTTTCGTCGAGCGTCGAGCTGCTGCGAGCTTCGTGAGTAACGCGTGGTGACCGCTATTGGCTACTTCACTCGCGAGCAGGCGCGGGCACGAGCCGCGCAATCCGGCGCGTGATCGCGCATGATAGCGACGAGGATTGGGGTCGTGTCGCCGGAAGAGCTCGCGCGCAATGTGCTGAACAGTCTGCTCGAGGGCTGTCAGGTGATCGGCCTCGACTACCGCTACCTCTATCTCAACGACACCGCGGCCGCGCAGGGCCACCGGCTCAAGGACGAGCTGCTGGGCCGCACGATGGTCGAATGCTACCCGGGCATCGAGCAGACGCCGATGTTCGGGTTGCTCCGGCGCTGCATGAGCGAGCGCGTTCCCGAGCGGCTGGAGAACGAGTTCACCTTTCCCGACGGCGGCAAGCGCTGGTTCGAGCTGCGCCTCGAGCCGGTCGCCGACGGCGTGTGCATTCTCTCGCTCGACATCACCGCCGCCAAGCAGACCGCGCTCGCGCTCCTGCGCAGCGAGGAGCAGCTGCGCCAGTCGCAGAAGATGGAGGCGATCGGTCGGCTGGCGGGCGGCGTCGCGCACGACTTCAACAACCTGCTGTCGGTCGTGTTGAGCTACGCGCAGCTGCTGCTCGCGGAGCCGGAGGCGACCGGGTCGATGCGCGCCGATCTCGAGGAGATCCGCAAGGCGGGCGAGCGCGGTGCCGAGCTGACCGCCCGGCTCTTGACCTTCAGCCGGCAGCACCTGGTCGAGCAGCGCGTGCTCGATCTCAACGAGGTCGTCGCCAACATGCACAAGCTGCTGCGCACGCTCGTGGGTGCGAGCGTCGAGCTGCGGATCGTACCGGGCGAGCCGCTCGGCCGCGTCAAGGGCGACCCCGGGCAGATCGAGCAGGTGGTGATGAACCTGGTCGTGAACGCGCGCGACGCCATGTCGGACGGCGGCACGATCACGATCGAGACCCAGAACCTCGAGCTCGACTACGAGTACACCGCCCACCACCTCGGGGTCGCGCCCGGCCGCTACGTGATGCTCGCCATCAGCGACACCGGGACCGGCATCGACAAGGCGACGCAAGAGCGCATGTTCGAGCCGTTCTTCACCACCAAGCCCAGGGGCAAGGGCACCGGCCTGGGGCTCTCCACCGTGTTCGGCATCGTGCAGCAATCGGGCGGCAGCATCTGGGCGTACAGCGAGCTCGGGCAGGGCACGACGTTCAAGGTGTACCTGCCGCGCTGCGAGCAAGTCGAGCAGAGCTTCATCCACTCGCTGCCCCCGATCGGCCTGCGCGGGTCGGAGACCATCCTGCTCGTCGAGGACGAGGGGCCGGTGCGCGCGGTCGCGAGCGGCATCCTCACCCGCCACGGCTATCTCGTGCTCGAGGCCGGCAACGGGGAGGAAGCGCTGCGCCAGAGCGAGCTACACCCGGGTGCGATCGAGCTGCTGCTCACCGACGTGGTCATGCCGCGCATGAGCGGCCGCGAGCTGGCCGAACAACTGCTGGCTGTGCGCCCGCAGCTCAAGGTGCTGTACATGTCCGGGTACACCGACGACGCCATCCTCCAGCACCGCGTGCTCGAGTCCGGCGTGCTGCTGCTGCAAAAGCCGCTGCGCCCCATCGCGCTGCTCAAGCGCGTGCGCGAGGCGCTCGAGCGCAGCTGAGCTAGAAGACCTTCCCGTCTTCCTTGTGAAATCCCCCTCCGGCGCTGCGATGGACATCCTCGGGATCTCGGCCTTTTACCACGACAGCGCTGCGTGCCTCGTGCGGGACGGAGTGATCCTCGCCGCCGCACAGGAAGAGCGCTTCTCGCGCAAGAAGCACGACGCCGCGTTCCCGGCCCAGGCGGTCGAGTACTGCCTGCGTGAAGCCGGCACCGACCCCGCGCGGCTCGACTTCGTCGTGTTCTACGACAAGCCGCTGCGCAAGCTCGACCGCTTGATCGAGACGTTCGTGAGCTACGCGCCGCGCGGCTACCTTCAGCTGACGCGCGCGCTGCCGCTGTGGCTGTCGCACAAGCTGCACGTCCCGCGCGCGCTGGATCGCGGGCTGGCCGGTCTGGGCGGCCGGTACGGCGGTCGCTACCTGTTCACCGAGCACCACGAGGCGCACGCGGCGAGCGCGTTCTTTCCTTCGCCCTTCGACGCGGCGGCGATCGTGACGCTCGACGGCGTCGGCGAGTGGACCACGGCCAGCATCGGCGTCGGGCGCGGTCACCGCATCGAGCTGCTGCGCGAGCTGCGCTTCCCGCACTCGCTCGGCTTGCTCTACTCGACCCTGACCGCGTTCATCGGCTTCGAGGTCAACGACGGCGAGTACAAGCTGATGGGGCTCGCGCCGTACGGCGAGCCGATCTACCGCGAGCGCATGCTCGAGCACCTGCTCGACCTGCGCGAGGACGGCTCGTTTCGCCTGAACATGGACTACTTCGCGTACGGCTACGCGCAGCGCATGGGCGCGTCCCGGCTGCACGGATTGCTCGACGGACCGCCGCGCAGCCCGGACGCCCCGCTGGGCCAGCGCGAGATGGACATCGCGGCGTCCATTCAGTCCATCACGGAGGAGATCGTGCTGCGCATCGCGCGCCACGCGCACGCGCTGACCGGCTTGCCGAACCTCGTGCTCGCGGGCGGCGTCGCGCTCAACTGCGTGGCCAACGGCAAGCTGCTGCGCGACGGGCCCTTCGCCCAGCTGTGGGTGCAACCGGCTGCGGGCGACGCCGGCGGCGCGCTCGGCGCGGCGTTGTTCGTGTGGCACCAGCTGCTCGAGCGCGAGCGCTCGCCGGGCGGGCGCGACGCGCAGCAGGGCTCGCTGCTCGGACCCTCGTTCACCGACGAGCAGGTGCGCGCGCAGCTCGACCGGGTGGGCGCGTGCTACACGCACTGCGGCAGCGAAGCCGAGCTGTGCGAGGCGGTCGCGCAGCTGGTGGCGGACGGCTGCGTGGTCGGGCACGTCGCGGGGCGCATGGAGCTCGGGCCGCGCGCGCTCGGCAATCGCTCGATCCTGGGCGACCCGCGTCGCGCCGATATGCAGGCGGTGATGAATCAGAAGGTCAAGCTGCGCGAGTCGTTCCGCCCGTTCGCGCCGGCCGTGCTGCGCGAGCGCGCGGACGAGTACTTCGCGCTGCCGCCGGGACACGAGAGCCCGTACATGCAGCTCGTGGCCACGCTGCAGCCCGACAAGCTGTTGCCGGTCGCGCCCGCGCGCGGCTTCGCCCGGCTCGCGCTGCCGCGCTCGATCGTGCCGGCGGTGACCCACGTCGACGGCTCGGCGCGCGTACAGACCGTGGACGCCGAGCGCAACCCGCGCTTCCACGCGATCGTGCAGGCGTTCGAGCGTCGGACCGGGTGCCCGCTGGTGATCAACACCAGCTTCAACCTGCACGGCGAGCCGATCGTGTGCACGCCCGCCGACGCGTACCGCTGCTTCATGGCCACGCACATGGATGCGCTGGTGGTCGAGCGCTGCGTGCTGCACAAGCACGAGCAGCCGGGGCTCGCACGCCGCACGGACGGAGCGCGCGGCGCGGACGGAGCGCGCGGCGCGAATGGAGCGCCGAGCTGATGGCCGGCAGGCTCGCGCTCGATCTGAGGCCCGATGCGCGCAAGCTGCGCGCGTTCGGCTGGATCGCGCTGTGCGTGTTCGGTGGGCTCGGGCTGGCCGCGTGGTGCTCGCTCGGTTCGCTCGCCCGCGCGCTCGGCAGCGCGCGGGAGCCGGTTGCGCTCGTGCTGCTCGCGCTCGCGCTGCTGAGCGGGGTGCTGTCGGCCGTCTACCCGCGCGGCAACCGCGCGCTGTACCTGACCCTGAGCGTGCTCGCGTACCCGCTCGGCCTGGTCTCGTCCTACGCGCTGCTCGCGCTGATCTTCTTCGGCGTGTTCATGCCGCTCGGCCTGCTCTTGCGCATCGCCGGCAAGGATCCGCTCGAGCGCCGCTTCGAGCGCGCGCGCCCGAGCTACTGGACAACCCCGCGCCAGCCGCGCGACAAGGCGAGCTACTTTCGGTTGTTTTGATGGACGACGACGAACGAGCGCTACGGCAACTGGCGAGCGAGCAACGGGTCTCGTTCCTGGCCGAGCTGTTCGCGTTCCTGCGCGAGCACAAGAAGTGGTGGCTGCTCCCGATCGTGCTGACCCTGCTGCTGTTCGGCGCCTTCGTGTTGCTGTCCGGCACCGCCGCCGGCCCCTTCATCTACACGCTGTTCTGAGCTTCCGGCTCAGGACCAGGCTCGGGCTCAGGACCAGGTTCGGGGGCAGGAGCAGGTTCAGTATCAGGATCCGGCGGAGCTGCCTCTTCGTAGGGGCGGGGTTTAAACCCGCCCGCAGCACGACGATGCCAGCCGATGCAAAGGCGCCGCCCGGCTGTCGCACCTCGACCCCGGGCGGCGCGTATCGACCCCGTGTGGCCTGCGATCACCGACATGCCTGGCGGCACTTGCGCGCGTTTGGTGGCGCGCGTGGCGCACGGCGCGCTTGCGTCGCTGACCCGTTATCCGCAGCATGGAAACGTGCTCGGTAGTCAGCCTGAACCGATCGCACGCGGGACGTTGGCCGAGACGCCGTTGTGCCACGTGGCCCTGTACCTGTACCGGCGCAACAGCAGCGGCACCCTCGTCATCGACGCCACCAAGCGCACGGAGACGCGCATCCGCTTCGCGCGCGGCCGCCCGATCGCGGCGCGCATCCCGTTCGCGCGCGAAGGCCTGCTCGGGTGCATCCTGCCGCTGTGCGGCCTGCGCGCCGGCGTGTTCGAGTTCTTCGAGGCCGACCTGGTCGGCGAGCACGACGATGTCGTGCAAGGCGTGGTCGATCCGTACGAGCTGATCAGCGCCTCGCTCGAAGACCACGCGCGCGACGACGTGGTCGAGGCGCTGCTCGCGCGCTTCTTCGACACCAGGCTGAGAATCCAGGTCGGGCGCGATCTCGCGCGGCTGCGCCTGCCCTCGCGCGACGGCGCCCTGCTCGAGTTGCTCCGCGCCGCGCCGGCTTCGCCGCGCGAGCTGATCGCGCAGTCGCCGCTGCCGGAGCTGCGCACGCGGCGCGTGGTCTATCTGCTGATCGCCACCCACATGGTGAGCCCGCATCAGGAGCACGAAGCCGAAGACCCCAACTATCGCAGCCAGGTCGACCTCGGGGTCGAGGCCGCGTCGCTGCCGATCAACGACATCGCCGCCAGCGGCGCGCGCGCATGGCAGCAGCTGGCGTCGCTGCGGCCTGGTGCTGCGGTGTCCGCGCGTCCGGGCGGTCCGATGACTTCGCAGCGCCCTGCTGCTGCCGTATCCGCACGTCCGGGCGGCGCGGCGAGCTCGCTGCGGCCCAGCGCTGCGCCGCTCGCCCAGTCGACCGGTCGAGCGACCTCGTTGCGTCCCGGTGGTGTGGCCACCGGTCAATCAGCCGGTCCAGCGACCTCGCTGCGTCCAGGCGCCGCGACGCCATCTTCCGGGCGTCCAGGCGCGGGCAGCGGTCCGATCACGTCGCTGCGACCCGGGCCGATGCCCGGGCAATCGAATCCGAGCCCACCTCCCAACTCGCAGCGCCCGGCGATCGCGAGCGCCCCGCCCAACCCCGACGATCATCCCGCGAACATCCGCCGCGTCGAGCAGCTCCTGATGCGCGGGCGCAGCGACGAAGCGCTCGAGGTGGTGGACAGGATGCTCGCCGCGCGCAAGGACGCGAGCGATCTGCTCGGCCTGCGCGCCCAGGCGCTGTTCGAGAAGCACCGCGTCAGCGACGACGGAACCGCGCGCGTGGTGGTCGACGCGATCAAGCGCGCGCTCGAGATCGACCCCGATAACACGCGCGCCCTGTTCGCCCGCGGCCTGGTGCTCAAGCGCGCCGGTGAAGCGAAGAAGGCGCTGGCATACTTCAAGCGCGTGGCGCAGCTGGACCCGAAGCACATCGAAGCGCAGCGCGAGATCCGGCTGGCAAAGCTCCGCGAGTAGCGGAAGCGCAAGGCGGGTGTCGGACCTGCAGCTGAACGGACTCTGGCTCTTATGTAGGGGCGGGTTTCAACCCGACCTCTTCACGGGTTGCTGGTTGCTAGCTTGCTAGCTTTGCACTGGAGGTGATCGTCAGTTTGCGCAACGTGGTTAGCCAGGTCCGTAAGCACAACGCGAAGCTTGCGGACCAGGTCGTGAGTGCGATGTCCTCGGTGGCGGCCAACCTGCTGATGCACAGCGTTCGCTGGCTCTGCTCGACCGCGAGCTCGGCCTGCTCTGGGGCCTAACGCACTGACCGAGCCCTCGGGCGGGCCGCACGCAGCAGCCCGCCCGAGGGGCCTCTACGCGCGGCGTGGGTGGCAGCAGCGATAGAGTCCGGCGACGATCTGGTCGATCCGGTCCAGGTCGACGTTGATCTGCGGCTGCGTCAGGTAGCGAGCCGCGACGCACACGTCCAGGCAGGCCATCGTCTCCTTCGCCGATCCCATGGCGTCATGGAACCGAGCGATCTGGCTACCTCCGCGGCTGTACAGCCCTTCCTGGAAGTTCAAGGGCACGCTCATGCAAGCCCTTCTCATCTGCTGCGCGAGGTCCTTATCCCGCCGCTGCACCAAGTCCGCCAACCGACAAACGCTCGCGACCATCTCCAAGCACATTTCGTAGATCCACATCCGGGCCTCCTCTTCTTGTTGAGAACGCCCCCCCCTCATCGCGCGCAGGTCGGGTCGTGCGTCAGGTCAAGCTCAGGAATGGAGGAAGCCAGTCATGTAAACGCTGACGGAAACCGTTCGATCAGTCCCCGATGGGGGCAGAACCCATCCC
>Ga0190265_10003212_pt1 | contig 11129 bp, 1 predicted proteins | sample Popmic124T_FD_133135 | JGI IMG/M metagenome (GOLD analysis project Ga0190265, IMG submission 133135) | Populus adjacent soil microbial communities from riparian zone of Indian Creek, Utah, USA - 124 T | ecosystem: Environmental > Terrestrial > Soil > Riparian zone | place: USA: Utah | collected...
CGGGGTCAGCTTCGTGCTGACCGACGCCCAGGAGATCGAGGGCCTTTCGACGATCACCTGGGAATTGACCGATGCGATCAACCTGACCGGCAACAGCCTCAAGAACAATCTGATCGGCAATGCCGGCGCGAACGTTCTCGACGGCAGAGCGGGCAACGACACGCTGCAGGGCCGCGAGGGCGCCGATACGTTCGCCTTCACCACCGCCTTGGGCGCGGACAATGTCGACAGGATCCTCGACTTCAGTTCGGCGGACGACACGATCGCGCTCGAGAACAATGGCGTGTTCGTCGGCCTCGCCGGCGGCGCGCTCAACCCCAACGCGTTCGTCATCGGCACCGCCGCTTTGGATTCCAGCGACCGGATCGTCTACAATCAGGCCACCGGCCAGCTCTTCTTCGACGCCGACGGCAATGGCGCGGGCGCGCAGATCCAGTTCGCCCGGCTGGACGGGGCGCCGATCATCGCCGCCAACGACTTCACGGTGATCTGAGTCAGTCCCGTTCAGGCTGAACCAACCCGTCATACCGGCGAAAGTGATCAGGCACGTCATGCCTCCCCGGGCATGACGAGACCCCGGCCTTCGCCGGGGTGCCGATTCCGTTCTAACGGAGCGCAGAGACCCGTGAAAGCGCCTCTAACTGGCCGCGCGGCCTCGGTTTTTGCCCTTGGCAAGTGTCCCGCGCCGTGCGAGAGGCGGCCCAGGGGCGAAACGGCCTGTCGCCCTGCCTGAGTCGCGGTCGCGCGTTCGTTCCTATCATCGAGGTCGATTCAGCCCGGGGGGGTTTGATGACGGATTTCACGGGTACGCCGGACGGGGACACCTGGTTCGGCTCCAGCGGCAACGACACCGCCCACGGCCTCGGCGGCGACGATCGCCTGTTCGGCAATGACGGCGACGACCAGCTCCATGGCGGCGCCGACAACGACTATCTCGTCGGCGGCGCCGGCGACGACCTGGTCGACGGCGGCGACGGCAACGACATCCTTGCCCTCACCGACAGCAACCTTTTCGGGCCCAGCGAGCTTTCGGCCGGCGACCAGTTCGTCGGCGGCAGCGGCATCGACACGCTGGCCTTGGACGGCGGCTTCTCGACGACCTACGACCTCACCGCCATTTCGATCGCGGCGGATATCGAGCAGATCACCAACGAAGGTAACGCCGCCCGTCTTACGCACGCGCAACTGGACCAATTCTCGTCGATCCAGGGCGTTTTCAGGCTGGTCGGCAGCGGCACGCTGAACCTCGGCGGCGGCCGCCTGGGGCAAAGCACCAGCATTTACCTGGATAATGGCGACGACATCGTGACCATGGCCGGCGCCGGTAGCCCGCCGGGCACCAATTTCGGCCTGCACGGCGGCGGCGGCAATGACCAGCTGACCGGCAGCGAGGGCATTGACGGCCTCGAGGGCGGCGAGGGCAACGACCTTCTCGAAGGCGCCGGCGGCGACGATTTCCTGACCGGCGGCGAAGGCAACGACATCATGCGCGGCGGCGCCGGCGACGACCAGATCTTCGACGGCGCCGGCGACGACGTCATCGAGGGCGGCGCCGACGACGATATCGTCAATCTCGACCTCAGCGGCGGCTTCTCCGCCGCCGACCAGGTCTCGGGCGGGACCGGCTTCGACCGGCTCGAGATCACCGCCATTTTTCTCGCCCCGCTCGATTTCTCGCAATTCCAGATCGCCGACGATTTCGAGGCGCTGAGGGGGCACTCGGCAAGGATCACGATCTCCGCCGAGCGGCTGAGCCATTTCCAGAGCTTCGAAGCGGCGTTCGTGAAGCTGACCACGGCCGGCAATTTCGCGATCTCGGACACGCTCAAGGTCGCGGACATCGAGCTCAGCGACTTCGGCAACGGGTTCGACGTCAGCGGCGGCGGCGGATTGACCCAGTATCGCGTCGTCGGCGGCGCGGACGCCGATACTGTCACCGGCAGCGCGAACAACGATTTGCTGACCGGCCGCGGCGGCAACGACCTGATCCACGCCGGCCAGGGCTCCGACACGATCGGCGGCGGCACCGGCATCGACTGGATCGACGGCGGCGGCGATGACGACGTGCTGAGGATCGAGGAAGGCGAGACGGCGTCGTCCGGCGACCGCTTCACCGGCGGCACCGGCGTCGACACTTTGTTCATCGGCGGCCCGATCTTTGCCTCGGAAGTCGCCGTCGTCGACCTGAGCGCCGCGACCATCGATACGGATATCGAGCGGCTCGAAGGCGACAATATGGCGGGGGCGAGGCTGAGCATCGCCCAGCTCGCCAATTTCTCCCGAGTCTATCTGCAGGCGATCCACCTCACCAACGGCGGCGCGATCGACTTCTCCGGCAAGGAGACCCGCGGCTATCTCTATCTGAGCGATGCCAGTACCACGGTCACCCTGTCGGACATGGGCTTTTACGAGGTTATCGGCGGGGCGGGCAATGACGCCGTCACCGGAGCGGCGGACGACGACATCATCCGAGGCGGGGGCGGCGGCGACGTGCTTAGCGGCGGCGCGGGCAGCGACCTGCTCACGGGCGGGGCGGGCCATGACGTGCTGACCGGCGGCGACGGCAACGACGCCTATTGGGTCGACGGCACGGACGTCATCGTCGAAGCGGCCGGCGGCGGCGGCGACATGGCCTTCGCCACCTCCAGCTACGTGCTGACCGCCGGCGCCGAGGTCGAGACGATGTTCGCCTCCGCCGATGCGGGCGCGATCGATCTGACCGGCAACGGATTCGCCCAGTCGATCAGCGGCAACGAAAGCGCGAACCGGCTCGACGGCGGCGGCGGTGTCGACACGCTGGTCGGCCATGGCGGCAACGACCGTCTGGTCGTCGGCTATGGCGACAGCGCCGAGGGCGGCAGCGGGACCGACACTCTGGTTCTTTCGCTCGCAGGCGCCACCGGCGTCACCCTGAATACCGGCGCCCTTGTCGGCGGGCCGCCCTTCGCACTGGGCGGCGGCATGATCCAGGGGATGGAAATCCTCGAGAGCCTGGAAGGCAGCGCGTTCGCCGACACGCTGACCCTCGCCGCCCAGGCGCAGCTGCTGACCGTCGACGCGGGCGGCGGCGACGACCTGTTGAGCTGGGGGACGAGCGCGGTTTCCGTGAACGGCGGCGCCGGCAACGACCGCTTCATCAACAATGTCGCCGCCGACATCATCGACGGCGCGGCCGGAAGCGACACGATCGATTATCGCAACGCCACCTCGGGCGTGACCGTCACCCTTGCCCTGCTCGCCGGACAGACCGGCTCGGGGCCCGGCGGCGACCAGCTCAAGAATATCGAGCATATCGACGGATCCGGCCACGGCGACACGCTGAACGGCAGCGACGGCTCCAATTACCTCCGCGGCATGGCGGGGAACGACACGATCAAGGGCAAAGGCGGCGACGACGTCCTCGACGGCGGCGAGGGCGTGGACATGCTCGACGGCGACGGCGGCAACGACTTCTTCTTCGCCAGAGGCGGCGGCGACGTTCTCGACGGCGGCACGGGAATCGATACCGCCGATTATCGCCAGGCGACAGGGGGCGTGACCGTGACCCTCGCGCTGCTCGCCGGGGGGACCGGCTCGGGTCCGGGCGGCGATCAGCTCAGGAATATCGAGAACGTCAACGGCTCGTTCTTGGGCGACACTCTGAGCGGCAATGACGACGCCAATTTCATCGAAGGCCTGGACGGCGCCGACACGCTCGCCGGCAATGGCGGCGACGACAAGCTCTGGGGCGGCTTCGGCGAGGATAAGATGACCGGCGGGCTCGGCGACGACCAGTTCCTGGTCGACGATTCGGACGACCAGGTCTTCGAAGCCACGGACGAGGGCGACGACGTCCTGACGGCGAGCATTTCCTACGTCCTGGCCGCCGGCCAGCATGTCGAAAGGCTCGTCTTGCTCGGCGGTGCGACCGCGACGCTCAGCCTCACCGGCAACGAGCTCGCCAACGTCCTGGTCGGCAATGAGGCCAATAATGCGCTTAATGGCGGCGGCGGCGACGATGTGCTGGAAGGCAATGCCGGGCAGGACGCGATGGCCGGAGGGGCCGGCGACGACGATTACTATGTCGAGAATGCCGGCGACGCCGTCGCGGAGCTCGCCGATGAAGGCGATGACGCCGTCTATGCGAGCGTGAGTTATGCGCTCGCCGCCGGCCAGTCGGTCGAGCTGCTCGCCGCGGCGAGCCCCGGTGCGACGACGGCGCTCAACCTCACCGGCAACGGGCTCGCCAACAGCCTGATCGGCAATGCCGGTGCGAACCAGCTCAACGGCGGCGGCGGCGTGGATGCGATGACCGGCCTCGGCGGCAACGACACCTACCTCGTCGACCATGCCGGCGACACGGCGGTCGAGGTGGCCGGCGGCGGCACCGACATCATCTACAGCGCGGTCAGCTACAGCCTCAACGACGGCTCGGAGGTCGAGAGCCTGTCGACGATCACCTGGGAGGCGACCACTGCGCTCAACCTGACCGGCAACGGCCTCAATAATACCCTGATCGGCAATGCCGGCCGCAACCTGCTCAACGGCGCCGCGGGCGCCGACACCCTGTTCGGCCGCGAAGGCAACGACGTCTATTTCGTCGACAATGCCGGCGACCGGCCGATCGAATATGCCGGCCAGGGCGTCGACGTCGTCTACACCTCGGTGAGCTACACGCTCGCCGCCAATACCGACGTCGAGGGGCTGGCGACGATCAGCTTCGAGGCGACCACAGCGCTCAACCTGACCGGCAACGGCCTCGCCAACAACATGATCGGCAATGACGGCGCCAATCAGCTCGACGGCAAAAGCGGCGCCGATACGATGACCGGGCGGGCCGGCAACGACAAATATCTCGTCGACAATGCCCTCGACCGGGCGTTCGAGGCGGTCGGCGGCGGCACCGACGTGGTCTACAGCGCGGTCAGCTTCACCCTGACCGACGCCCAGGAGATCGAGGGCCTTTCGACGATCACCTGGGAGCTGACCAATGCGATCAACCTGACCGGCAACAGCCTCAAGAACAATCTGATCGGCAATGCCGGCGTGAACGTTCTCGACGGCAGAGCCGGCAACGACACGCTTCAGGGCCGCGAGGGCGCCGACAGCTATGCGTTCACCACCGTGCTCGGCGCCAACAATGTCGACGTCATCTTGGGCTTCAGTTCGGCGGACGATACGATCGTGCTCGAGAACAATGGCGTGTTCGTCGGCCTCGCCGGCGGCGCGCTCAATGCCAATGCTTTCGTGATCGGCACCGCCGCCCAGGACGCCAGCGACCGGATTATCTACGATCAGGCCACCGGCCGGCTCTTCTTCGACGCCGACGGCAATGGCGCGGGCGCGCAGATCCAGTTCGCCCGGCTCGACGCGGCGCCGATCATCGCCGCGAGCGATTTCCTGGTGATCTGAGCGCTGGGCAGGGCCGTTTCCTTGACGCACAAATTTCTTGTCTCTTCCCAAAGACCTAGTTAAAGGATCCGCCCGATTGGGGTGGGAATCGTTCAATCGAGGCGAAGGTCCGCCGCGGCATGCGTCCGTCGGCAGGAAGAACTCGGATATTTCAACGCAATGGATATTGCCAGCATGATTGAAACGGCCGCGCAATGACACCGCGCGCAAGCCGGGCGGCGCTCGCGCTTCGCAGCAAATCCGCCGAGCCCGCCGCGGGCTGGCCGGACGCACTGCGTTTCGACGGGGCGGCGCTGGACGCGGCACTGGCGAGCGCCGCACCGACGGCCGCGATCGGCAGCGGCCGCGGCGCGGTGCCGGAAGGTCCCATCTTCCAGGTGAGCTCGATCACTGCGGGCGATCAGTACGGCGCCGGCCTGATCGCGCTCGAGGACGGCGGCTTCCTCGCCCGCTGGCGGACCTTCAACGGCACGAGCTACACCTATTACACGCAGCGCCACGATGCCGCGGGCGACCCGGTCGGTCTCCTCAATTCCACGATCCGGACGCACCTCGTCGCGCTGGAAGGCGGCGGCTTCCTTTCGGTCTGGGACGATGTCGACGCCGACGACGAGGGCGTCTTCGCGCGCCTCTACGACCAAAATCTCGCCGAGCTGGGCCCGGCGTTCCAAGTCAACACCACCACGGCGAACGAGCAGGACGCGTCGGCCGCAGCAGCGCTCGATGGCGGCGGCTTCGTCATCGTCTGGGAATCTCCGGACGGGGCCAGCAACGGCATTTTCGCCCAGCGCTATGATTCCGCGGGCGCTGCGCTCGGCGCGCAGTTCCGGCTCAATTCGCTGACCCCCGGCAACCAGCTCATTCCGACCGTCCAAGGCCTGCCCGGAGGCGGCTTCGTCGCGGCCTGGGTCACGGTTTCCTCGGGCAACGACGTCTATGCGCGCCTCTTCGACGCAGCCGGCAATCCGGTCGGCCCGGACAAGGCGGTCAACAGCTACACGGTCGGCTTTCAGCAATATCCCGACATCGCGGTGCTCGAAGGCGGCGGCTTCGTCATCATCTGGGACGGCACGGGCGGCGACGGCGGCGGCGGCGGCATCTTCGGGCAGATCTATGACGGCGCGGGCAATGCAATGGGGGGCAATCTCCGGCTGAGCGCCCCGGACGGCGTGTTCCGGCAGACTGCGAGCATCGCGGCCTTGCCCGGCGGCGGCTTCCTCGTCACCTGGGACGCCAATGCCGGCGATCCGGCCGACGTCGGCATCTTCGCCCGCGGCTTCGACGCCGCCGGCAACCCCGTCGGCCCGGAGTTCAGGGTCAACGAGCCGGACACGCACGGCGCGGGGGCCGACCTCGTCATACTCGCCGACGGCAGGATCCTGGTTGCCTGGTCGCACGACGACCAGGACGGCGTCGGCCTCTACGGCCGGTTCCTCGATCCCGCGCATCACGCGACCGAGCAAGTCGCGCTCGACCTCAAGGGCTTTATCGCGCTGGACGACGACGGCCCCGGCGCCGTCACGGTGACTCTGTCCGTCGATCATGGCCGGCTCGACATCGCGCCGGGAGGGAGCGACGCCGCCGTTTCCGGAAGCGGCAGCGCGACGGTGACGATCGGCGGGACGCTGGCGCAAGTCCAGGCGCTGCTCGGCAGCGATCCCGCAAGCATCGTCCGATTCACCGCCACCGGCGATGCGCCGCCGGCCACCGTTTCGTTCAGCGTGACGATCGAGGACGGCGACGGGAACGTCGCCGGCGATACGGAGACCCTCTATCTCACCGCCGTCAACGACGCTCCGGTCAACGCTTTCGGAGGCCCGGCCGAAGGGCGGAGCGACGAACCGATCGCGCTCGAAGGCCTTTCCGTCTTTGACGCCGATACAACCGGCCCGATTACCGTCCATTTCGGCGTCGCCCACGGGACGCTCACCCTGCGCACCGACGTCGCCGGCGGAATCGCCGCCGCCAATATCACCGGCGGCGGCCAGGGCACCGGCGGGATCACCCTCAACGCCACGCAGGCCCAGATCAACGCCACCCTAGCGGCCGCCAACGGGCTCGTCTATTCCGCGGATCCGGGCTTTATCGGCAGCGACGCGCTGACGATCGCGACCCACGAAGGCGTGGCCGGCGATCCGGTGAGGTTCAACTGGGCCGCATCCATCGGCACCGGGGCGACCCCATCCAGCGTCACCGCCGGCGATCTCAATGCCGACGGCAAGCTCGATCTCGTTGTCGCCAACGAGGGGTCGAACTTTCTCAGCGTCTTCCTCGGAACGGGCAACGGCAGCTTTGCGCCCCGCACTGACTATACCGTCGGCGCCGGGACCAGGAATGTCGTTCTGGCGAGCATGAACTCCAATCAGGATTCGTTCGTCGACATCGTCGTGGCGGACGGCGGCGGGACGATTGGAATCCTGCGCGGCAACGGCAACGGCACCTTCCAGGCCCGGACGACGACGCCCGCGTCCCTGGCCCAGGATCTCGTCGTCGCGGACTTCAACCTGGACGGGAAGGCCGACGTCGCGGTCACGCGCTGGTCGAACGGCCTGCAGGTCATGTTCGGCACCGGAAACGGCACCTTCAGCGGCGGCGCCACCTATCAGACCGGCACCGAGATGGGCCAGAATTACGCGTCCCGCGGCATCGACAAGGGCGACTTCAACGGCGACGGGTTGGTCGATCTCATCGTCGCCAACGACACCAATGTCGGGAGCACGTCCAACGGCAGCGTATCGCTGTTGCCCGGAAGCGCGACGGGCGCGTTCGGCGCGCCGATCGTCATCGCCGCCCCAACGCGGCCCCGGGAAATCGTGGTCAGCGACTTCAACGGCGACGGCGACTTCGATTTCGCGATCCGCGACCAGCTCACCAGCACGATCAGCGTCTATCTCGGCCATGGCGACGGAAGCTTCGCCGCGCCGGTCGCCTATGCGGTGGCCGCGGGCAGCGGCAGCATCGCGGTCGCCGACTTGAACGGCGACGGCCGGCCGGACATCGTCGCGGGCAGCGACGGCACTCCGCCGACGCAGCTGGGCGCCGTCGCGGTCTTCGTCGGCAATGGCGACGGCACGTTCCAGGCGGCGGACACCACCATCGCCGGCAACAATCTGCGCGCCGTCGCCACCGGCGACTTCGACGGCGACGGACAGACCGATATCGCCGTCGCCGACCAGTTCAGGGCCAACGTCACCCTGCTCCTGAACCGCGGCGAAGCGCTGAGCGACGTCGACCTGCTGGCGATCAACGTAACCGACACCGCCGATATCGTCGGCACGCCGGACAATGACTACCTCGAGGGCACCGGAGGAAATGATCGAATCTTCGGCCAAGGCGGAGACGACGTCATCAACGCCGGGGCGGGCAACGACCTGCTCGACGGCGGGCCCGGCGACGATACGTTCGAAGGGGGCCAGGGCGACGACGAGATCGTCGGAGGAACCGGCCAGGACACGCTTCGCTTGCTCGCCTCCCCCTCCGGCGGCGTCGTCGATCTCGACGCCGGGACGGTGACCGGCGAAGGCAGCGACACGGTGAGCGGCGTCGAGTTCATCGAGGGCAGCCGCTTTGCCGACGAGCTGACCGGCGACGGCGAGGACAACCGCATCTACGGCGCGGGCGGGGCGGACATCATCGCGGGCGGCGGCGGCAATGACGAGCTCGACGGCGACCGCTACGACCCCGCCGGCTTTAACGCGACCGCGATCGACGAGATCGGCGGCGGGGCGGGCGACGACCATCTGGTGCTCGGCCTCAACGACATCGGCGACGGCGGCGCCGACTTCGACCTCCTCGAGATCCGCCTGTTCAATCACCCGACCGGAACGGTCATCGACCTGTCCGCCATGTGGTCGGGCGGAACCGGGACCAACGGCACCGGGACGGTGACCGGGTTCGAGCGGATTTACATGATCGCCGGCTCGAGCGGCGACGACACGATCACGGTCGGCACCGGCCAGGTGATCGGCTCCTTCGGGCCCGGCCACGTCCTCGGCTATGGCGGCAACGACCAGCTGACCGGCGGCGGCGATCGCGACTCGCTACATGGCGGGGACGGCAATGACGTCGTGCTCGGCTTGGGCAATGACGACCAGCTCAGCGGCTGGGACGGCAGCGACCGGATCGAGGGGGGTGCGGGCGACGACACGATCGACGGCGGTCGCGATGCCGACGTGCTGATCGGCGGCGCGGGCAGCGACCTCTATTCCTATCATGACGGCTACTTTGCCAATATCGACGAAATCGTCGAGGCGGCGGAAGATTCCGGTATCGATACGCTCTTCGTCAGCCCGGACTGGAACGGCTCGGTCGCCGATTGGGCTTTCACTGGCGTACGGAACGTCGAAGTCGCCCAGCTGCGCACGCTGCAGGATGTTGCCGGCTTCGAGTTCACGCTCGCCGCCCAATTCCAGGCGGCGGGATTCACGACGCTGGTCGCTTCGGCCGACATCGACGCCTCGCAGGTGACCGCCGACATGAACATCGTCGTCGATCGCCCCAACATCCGCCCGCTCACCGTCCTGAGCGGCAGCGGCGACGACCATTTCAGCTTCGCCCAATATACCTTGCCGCCCTTCGTCGAGGATTATCTGCTCGATGCGGGCGCGGGCATCGACACCGTCTATTTCGCGAACAGCGACGAGGCCGTGATGGCCGGGTTCGAAGCCTCGCTCATTCTCCGCGGCTTCGAGGCCTTCGCTCTCGGGCCAGGCACCGACCCGGTCGCCGTGCCCGACGGGGACGACATTGACGGCCGCCACCAGCGCTATCGGATCAGCCTTAGCGACTCCATCGTCGCGGAGGGAGTCTCCTTCCTGGTCGACGCCAGCGCATTGCGCGCGAACTTCGTCGGCAGCCTGGGATCGGATGACGAGATCGGCGGCACAGGCGCCAACGCGGACAGCGTCGGCTCGGACCAGCTGGTGCTCGACGCGAGCGCCTTGAGCGCCGACCGATCGATAAATGTTTTGGGCGGCGCCGGCGGCGACATCCTGAAGGGCGGTGCGGGCGGCGATACGCTGGACGGCGGCGGCGGAGACGACGAGTTGCACGGGGGCACCGGCAATGACAAGCTGGCGGGCGGACTCGGCAACGACCGCTATATCGTCGACAGCGCCGGCGACGTCGTGACCGAGGCGCCCGGCGAGGGCACCGACATCATCTACGCTTCGGTCAGCTACACGCTGGCGGCTAACACCGACGTCGAGAGCCTGTCGACGATCACCTGGGAGGCGACTACTGCGCTCAATCTCACCGGCAACGGCCTCGCCAACCAGCTGATCGGCAATGCCGGCCGCAACCAGCTCAACGGCGCCGCGGGCGCGGACATCATGTTCGGCCGCGAGGGCAACGACACCTATCTGGTCGACAATGCCGGCGACAAGCCGACCGAGATTGCCGGCCAGGGCACCGACACCGTCTATACGTCGGTGAGCTACACGCTCGCCGCCAATGCCGACGTCGAGGGGCTGGCGACGATCGACTTCCAGGCGACCACCGCGCTCAACCTGACCGGCAACGGCATCGTCAACCAGCTGATCGGCAATGACGGCGCCAACCAGCTCGACGGCAAGGCCGGCGCCGATACGATGACGGGCCGGGCCGGCAACGACAAATATCTCGTCGACAATGCCCTCGACCGGGCGTTCGAGGCGGCCGGCGGCGGCACCGACGTGGTCTATACCGGGGTCAGCTTCGTGCTGACCGACGCCCAGGAGATCGAGGGCCTTTCGACGATC
>Ga0190265_10003213_pt1 | contig 11127 bp, 8 predicted proteins | sample Popmic124T_FD_133135 | JGI IMG/M metagenome (GOLD analysis project Ga0190265, IMG submission 133135) | Populus adjacent soil microbial communities from riparian zone of Indian Creek, Utah, USA - 124 T | ecosystem: Environmental > Terrestrial > Soil > Riparian zone | place: USA: Utah | collected...
CGCGACTACGACGACATCGAGAAGACGGTCGTGTCGCACATGGACCCCGGCGACCGCGGTGAGCGGGCAGGGCCGACCCTCCGTCACCTGGAGGATCTCGAGGCGCTGGGCATCGACCACGTCATCGGGACCGTGCGGGGCTGCGAGCGGCTCCGGCCACTCGAGGCGATGGGTCGCGACGTCATCCCCTACCTCGGGCATTGAGTCAACGAGTTATGACCAGCGCCATCAGCAACTCGACCAGCGGACCGCGCCCATGTCCGTTCTAGGCACAAGGCGGCCGCCGGTCGGTCCGGCGGTGACCGACGTTCCTCGCGACTCCCTCGACGCCCTACGGCGCGTCGCGATCCTGCTCGCGGAAGGCGCGTCCGCGGACGCGATCTTCGACGCGGTCGCCGCGGAGATGGCGGCGCTACTGGGCGTCGAGAGGGTCGTGCTCGCCCGCCTCGAGCGGGGGGACGAGGTGACCGTTGTCGCTCACCGCGGCCCGGACGCCTCGCTGCTGCCGCCCGGCACGCGGGTGCGCCATGGGGCGGAGAGCGTCGCGGAGTTGGTGCGGCACTCCAAGCGGCCGGCCCGCGTAGAGCAGTACGAGAGTCGGCACGGCGCCAGTGCTCGGCTCGCCGAGCACTTCGGCGTCCGCGCGGCCGTCGGAGCACCCGTCGTCATCGACGGCGGTCTCTGGGGCATCTCGATCGCGGCGTGGAGCCGCGATGCGCCACCGGTGGCCGGCGAGGAACAGCGCGTCGCCAGGCTTGCTGAGCTGTTCGGCCCTACGATCGCGAACGCCGACGGCCGCACGCAGCTCAACCCCGCCCGCGCGCGCCTGATGACCGCGGCCTTCGAGGCCCGCCGTGGCGTGGTCCGCGATCTCCACGACGGCGCGCAGCAGCGACTCGTTAACACGGTCCTGACGCTGAAGCTCGCCCAGCGAGCGCTGCGAGCCAACGACGGAGAAGCGGAGTCGCTCATCAGCGAGGCGCTCGAGCACGCGCAGCAGGCCAACGCGGAGTTGCGTGAGCTCGCCCACGGGATCCTCCCCGCCGCTTTGACACGCGGCGGTCTGCAAGCTGGCGTCGACGCGCTCGCCGCGCGACTCCGCCTCCCAGTTGAACGCGATCTTACCGCCCAGCGGTTGCCGCCCGAGATCGAGGCGACCGCGTACTTCATCGTGGCCGAGGCGCTCACGAACGTGGTCAAGCACGCGCAGGCCACGCGCGCCCAGGTCGCGGCGACGGTTCAAGACGGCCACCTCCACGTCAGGGTGCGAGACGACGGCGTCGGGGGTGCTGATCCCGATGGGCGCGGCCTCGTCGGCATGGCGGAACGCGCCACGGCGGTCGGTGGGCGGTTGATGGTCGAGAGCTCGGCAGCCGGCGGTTCGCTGGTCGCGGCGATGCTGCCGCTCGCCTGACTCGGCGGCTTTGATCGGTCCGCTAACGTCGCCCTGGCGATGCCAATGGCCGACGCGGATCGCAAGCGGCCAGGCGCTGGGCTCAGGCTCGTGCAGCGCCCTGCGCTGGTCGAGCTGCTCGAACGCGGCGCCGCCGGACGGGTGACGGTCATCTCGGCACCGCCCGGGAGTGGCAAGACGTACCTGCTGCGCGCCTGGCGCGAGACGACGACGCGCCGCGTGGCGTTCGCAGCCATGCGCCGCGACGAGGGCGACCCGCAAGGCTTCTGGCTGTCGATCGTTCGCGCCGTGAACGCCGCGCTGCACCCTGGCGCTACGGGTGCCGAGCCGGCGGCACCGAGTCCCGAGTTCGACGGCGAAGCGGCCGTGGCGCGCCTCCTCGGAGAGATCGAGCATGACGGCGAGCCGCTGGTGCTGGTCATCGATGACGTGCATGAGCTCAAGGCGCGCGACGCGCTCGCACCACTGGAGCAACTTCTCGATCGCCTGCCTCCCGGGGTGAGCCTGGTGCTCTCGAGCCGTCGAGACCCGGATCTGCGACTCCACCAGCTGCGCCTCGAAGGGCAGCTGACCGAGATCCGCGCGCCCCAACTGCGCTTCGACGCCGGGCAGGCCGGAGCGCTGCTTGCCGGATCCGGTGTGAAGCTCGCCGAGCGGGACTTGGCGCTGCTTTACGACCGGACCGAAGGCTGGGCTGCCGGCCTGCGGCTCGCGGCGATCGCGCTCGCGGGTCACCCGCATCCCGACGCGTTCCTCGCCGCGTTCTCCGGGAGCGATCGGACGGTCGCTGAGTACCTGCTCGCCGAGGTGCTCGATCGTCAGCCCGAGCCGGTCCGGCGACTGCTGCTTCGCACCTCGCTCCTCGACCGCATCCCCGCACCGTTGGCGGATCTGCTGGTCGAAGGAGCCGGGTCGGAGGAAATCCTTCGGGATCTCGAGGACGCCAACGCCTTCGTGGTCTCGCTGGACCCAGAACGCTCGTGGTTCCGCTACCACCATCTGTTCGGCGATCTGCTACGCCTCGAGCTGCGGCGCACCGCTCCGGGCGACGTCGTCGAGCTGCACCGCCGGACGTCGACGTGGTTCGCCGAGCACGGGCATCCAGTGGAGGCAATCCGCCACGCGCAGGGTGCGGGTGATTGGCGTCGCGCCGCCCGGCTTCTGTGCGACCGAGCGCTCAGCCTGTCGCTCGACGGCCAAGCCTCGACCGTGCACGCACTGCTGCAGGCGTTTCCCGACGGCGAGCTGCGCGAGGACCCTGAGCTTGCCCTCGTGTTGGCGGCGGACGAGCAGCAGCGCGGCTCGCTGGAGGCGGCCGCGGCATTTCTCACGCTCGCCGACTCGGGCGCCGAAGCCATCGTGCCCGCGCGTCGCCCGCGGTTCGATGTCCTGCTCGCGGCCAACAGGCTCTCGCTCGCACGTCGGCGGGGCGATTTCAGGGACGTCATGGAGCAGGTCGGCTCGCTGGCGCGGCCGACCGTGCTGCAGTCGCACGCGGACGTCGCGCTCGGCGTGGACCTCCGCGCAGTCGCGATGATGAACCTCGGGATCGCCGAAATGTGGTCGCTGCAACTGGATGCCGCGCGGCAGCACCTCGAGGACGCGGCCGCGATCGCCGCCCGCGCCCAACGACCGTACCTCGAAGTGGGATGCCGCGCGCATCTCGGCTTCACCGTCACCGGTAGGTCGTTCGCCGCCAGCCGGGCGCTGCACCGCGAAGCGATCGCCCTCGCGGAACGCCATGGCTGGGAGGACGATCCCGTGATCGCGCCGGCGTTCGCCGCCTACGGCGGCACCTTGGCGTTTTCCGGCGAGTTCGACGCCGCCGAACGGCTGCTGGAACGAGGCGCGCGCGCGATTCGGTCGGCGATCGAGCCCGCAACCGGGCTCCTGCTCCATCTCTCTCGAGGAATGCTCGCGGCCGGCCGGGGTCGGGCGCTCGAGGCGATCGAGGCGTTCCGGGCAGGCGAGCAGATGCAGGCGCTCCTGGTCACACAGCACGGCCTGGCCGCCCAGCTGCGCAGCTTTCGCATCGCGATGGAGGTGCGCGCCGGACTGCTCGATCAAGCGGCCGGGTCGCTCGCGCCGATCGCAGCCGAAAGCGAGCCCTGGGGCGAGTCGCTTACCGCCGTGGCCACCGTGCAACTCGCCGAGGAACGCCCGCAGAAGGCACTGGACGCTCTGCAGCCGATCTTCGACGGACGCGCCCCGGTGATTCACGAGTTCACGACGGTGCAGGCGCACATGCTCGTGGCGCGCGCGGCAGAGGCCCTCGGCGATCGCGCCGCCTCCGAGCGCGCGGTCGAGCGCGCGCTCGAGCTCGCGGAGCGCGAGCGCCTCGTATTGCCGTTTGCGATGGTCAGCGGGGTCGAACTGCTGCGCAGACATCCCCGCCACGCGACCGCCCACGCGAAGCTCCTCACCGACATCGTCGACATCCTCGACGGCGGCGCCACACCACCCGCCGCAGCCGATCCACTCGACGAGCCCCTCAGCGGCGGCGAGCTCAAGGTCCTCGGGTACCTGCCCAGCAACCTCTCGACGCCCGAGATCGCCGGCGAGCTGTACCTGTCGGTCAACACCGTCAGGACCCACATCCGCCACATCTATTCAAAGCTCGCTGCGCACACGCGTTCCGAAGCGGTCGCCCGCGCCCGCTCCCTCGGCCTGCTCGGCGGCTCGCCGCGCAGCTAGCCATCGCGGATCACGCGATTCGCGCGACGCTCGCTCACCCTGGGTGATCGCAACCTGCACGCATGTCGGGCAGCCGGTACACGATCCGAGTCGCCGGAGGCCTCGCGCAACTGCGCTCGGTGCATTCCCCGAGTTCGCGACTCACGTCGATGGCTCCGTCACGACGCTCACCGGCGAGCTGCCCGATAGCGCCGCGCTCTACGGCGCAGTGGCTCGGCTCGAGGCGCTCGGCCTCGACCTCATCGAAATACACCGCGACGACAGAGCTCGAGTCCGAGTCGATGGCGATCACACAGTTCGCGCGACGACGAGTCACCCACCTCGCATGCACGCTGGTCGCATGACCATCACCGACTCAGACGCCGAGCGGCCCGACCCCGTCCGCGCCATCTTCGAGGCCTTCGACGCGAAAGATGTCTCGGCGCTGGCGGCGTTTATGACCGACGACGTGCGCCTGCGGCTCGGGAACGCGGAAACCGTCCAGGGCAAATCCGCATTCGTCGAAGCCGTCAATGCGTTCGTCGCCTCGGTGGCGGGATTCCGCCACGACGTCATCGACATCTGGAGCGACGGCGACACCCTGATCGCGGAGTTCGACGTCCACTACACGCGCCGTGACGGGGAACAGGTCAGCGTTCCGGGCTGCAACGTGTTCCGGCTACGCGATGGCTCCGTCGCCGACTACCGCACCTACATCGACGTCACTCCGGTCTACGCCTCCGCGCCGCCGGCGTCGGTAGGAGAGCTCGGTGGCTGACCATGGCCCGCGCCGCGTGGCGGTCGTCACCGGCGGCGCCGGCGCGATCGGCGGAGCGATCGCCGCGCGGCTCGGACCCACTCACACCGTCGTCGCCCTCGACCGCACGGGCGATGTCATCGTCGACCTGGGCGACCCCCACGACGTGCGCCGAGCCGCTGAGCTGGTGCTGGAGCGCCACGGCAGGTGTGACGTCCTCGTCCACGCCGCCGCGATGGCGGCAATCGAGCCGTTCGACGAGCTCGAGCTCGACGGCTGGCGCCAGGTTCAAGCCGTCAACGTCGAGTCAGCGCTCCTGCTCACGCAGGCGTTCGCGCCGGGAATGCGAGATCGGGGCTTCGGGCGCGTGATCTTCATCGTGTCCAACACCTTCTGGAGCCCACCGGGCGCGCACATGCTCGCCTACATCGCCTCCAAGGGCGCCCTGATCGGCATGGCGCGCACGTTGGCGGTCGGGCTCGGGAGCGACGGGGTAGCGGTAACCGCCGTCGCGCCCGGCCTTACGCACACCCCCGCCACCGCCGGCATACCGGCAGGCGAGTTCGCCGATGCTGAGGCGCACCAGGCGCTGCCGCGGCCGCTCACGCCCGATGACACCGCGGCTGTGGTGGCCATGCTGGTCGGCGACGACGCCGCGGCCCTGACCGGCCAGACGCTGACCGTGGACGGCGGCCTCGTTCTGCGCTGAGAATGACCGACCACGTCACGCGGCTCGACGGGCGTTGATGCCTGCATATAGCGTCGACGCCATAACGCTCACGATCCCGCGGGAACCGGTGCGGCGCCGCCGCGGCACTCACGACGTGCGGAGCTCGCGCGTCTCGGCCCAGTCGAGGTAGAGCCGGCGCTCGGCGAACAGCCACGTGCCCTCTTGCTTGACGAAGGCATCCTGGTAGCGAAGCGCCGCGAGCATCAACTTGCGCTCGCCGTCCTGCGCGTACACGTGGTGAGCCAGGCAGTACGTATGGCCGGTCGCCCGATCGTGGTCGAGCACCACCGTGCTCTGGCCGTTGAAGTGCATCGTCGCCTCGTACGTGCCGAGGTTCTCGAACACGGGCGTTAGCGACTCCCGTCCGTGGAGGTCGTCGGTCGGGTCCGATCCCTCGCCTTGCATGTAGACGACGAAATGGGTGTCGGTCGTGAAGAGCGCTGTCTGGCCGTCGGCGTCGCGGCTGTCCGCGCAATATGCGTATGCGTCGACGAGCTCTCGGATCGCGAGCCGGTCCGCGGCCTCTTCGGGCGAGATCGATACGTGGTCCATGACTGTCTCTCCTTTGGCCCCACTCAGGGATGGACCTGCGAGCCGTAGCCGAGGTCAAGCCGCAGCGACTGCATGACGTGGAACGTCGTGCTGGCCGTGAACACGTCAGCCGCCGCGAGCACGCCGGTGTACTTCTCGATCACCGGAGCGGCGGCGGCGGCCGTGACCGCGTCCAGGTAGCCCCTGACCGCGGCCCAGGTGTTCTCGCCGTACTTGACGAAGTACGGGGTTGGGTCGACGGTGTCGAGCGCCGTCCTGGAGCTGGCGGCGATGTCGGCCATGTACTCCTGGTGGACGGTGATGTCGTCGCGGGTGCCGAGCCTGCCCATGTGGCCCCCGATGAAGTGCTTCCAGGGGTAGGAGAGTGCGGCGGCCGGCGCTTCGAGGTACCCGGGGATGTCGTCAGTGAGGTTGCTCAGGTAGACCGGCGCCCAGCCCGGGTTGACGATGTCCACGAGCATGAGCGTGTCGTGTTCGGGCAGGTGGATGAAGATGTTGTCGGGCGAGTGATTGGAGCCGTGCCAGGCGAGCTCTATCCGCTCGCCGCCGATCTCGAGGGTCCGCCGGTCCTGGAAGGTCTCCTCAGGGGCGGGCCGCGCCGGGTCGTCATCGCGCAGCAGCAGGTTGCGCGTCTCCTCGTGCCCGATGCGGGCGAGGCTCTTGTCGAACAGCGACGACGCGCCAACGTGGTCGGCGTGGTGGTGGGAGTAGATGAGGTGGGTGACCGTGTTGCTCACGCCGTTGGCCGCGGCGATCTCGTCGACGGCGCGCTGGAGGTTGTGGCCGATGGTCGGCGGCGCATCGAGCAGGATCACGCCGTCCGAGGTCGTCAGGAACGCGGACTGATAGGTGCCGTCGGTGACCCAGTACAGGTTCCGTTCGACGCGGCCGACGTAGTAGCCCTGCTCGTTCAGCGCCGGGCCGAATGCCGGCCGCGGGATCGGCGCGTAGTCCGGCAGGTCCGCGGCGCTGCTCGGGCGCGTGTCGGCGAATGCCTCGGTCGTCGTGTCAGGCGTGGTCATGGCGCCATCGTGTGTCAGGACGCGAGCGCTCGAATCCCAAAATGCCTTAGTCCGCGCCCCGAGTGTGCGGCTCAGGCATGCTGTCCACATGACCCCAGCTGCGTCGGCGCTCCGAGTGCCGAGAGCGCACCTCGTCGGACGCCAACGCGAACGCGACACGCTCGATCGGCTTCTGCGGTCGGCGCGCGACGGCAACGGCGGCGTCCTGGTGCTGCACGGGGATCCGGGCGTCGGCAAGACAGCCCTGCTGCAGCACGCGGTCGAGTCGGCGCGTGAGTTCCGTATCGCGCGCGCCAACGGCGTCGAGGGCGAGATGGAGCTGCCGTTTGCGGCGCTTCAGCAGCTGTGCGCACCCTTCCTCGAGCTCCTCGAGCGCCTCCCGCAGCCCCAGCGCGACGCGCTCGCCGTCGCGTTCGGGCTCAACGCGGGCCCGTCGCCGAACCCTTTCCTCGTCGGCCTGGCCGCCCTTGGAGTGTTGTCCGAGGCCGCCGAGCAGCAGCCGCTCCTCGGCGTCGTCGATGACGCGCAGTGGCTTGACCGCGCGTCGGCGCGGGCGCTCGCGTTCGTGGCTCGCCGCCTGCTGGCGGAGCGGATCGCGCTGCTGTTCGCGGCGCGCGAGCCCGACGACACGACCGGCGGATTGCCGGAGCTGACCGTCGCGCCGCTGGGAGATCGCGACGCGCGGACGCTGTTGGAGTCGGTGCTGCCGACCCCGCTGGACGACGGCGTGTTGGATCGGATCGTGGTCGAGACGCGCGGGAATCCGCTCGCCCTGATCGAGCTGCCGCGCGGGTTGACGCCGGCGCAGCTCGCCGGTGGCTTCGGCCTGCCCGCGGCGGTGCCGTTGTCGGCCAGCATCCAAGAGAGCTTCACGCGGCGATTGGCGACGCTTCCCCACGACGCGCGGCGCCTGCTGCTCGTGGCCGCAGCCGACCCGGTGGGCGATCCGGCGCTCGTCTGGAGAGCGGCGAACAGACTCGGCATTGACGCGTCGGCCGCAGCGACCGTTGAAGCGGAAGGCCTCCTGACGCTCACTCCCCGGGTGGTGTTCCGCCACCCGCTCGTTCGCTCGGCGGTCTACGGCGCGTCCGGTGTCAACGAGCGCCGCGAGATCCACCGCGCGCTGGCGCAGGCGACCGATCCTGAGACCGACCCCGACCGCCGTGCCTGGCACCGCGCACAGGCGCAAGCGACTCCCGATGAAGACATCGCGGCGGAGCTCGAGCGTGCCGCGGCTCGCGCGCAGGCGCGTGGCGGGTTCGCCGCTGCCGCCGCCTTTCTCGAGCGCGCCGCGGCGATGACGCCGGATGTCGAACACCGCGCTCGGCGCGCACTGGCCGCCGCGCGGACGAAGTTCCAGGCAGGCGCTCTGGACGACGCGCTCCGACTGCTCACCACGGCCGAGACCGGTGTCCTCAGCGACCTCCAGCGTGCTCAGGTCGACCTGCTCCGCGCCGAGACGATGTTCGCCGCCACCCGCGGCCGCGACGCGCCACGACTGCTTGTCGAAGCGGCCCGGCGGCTCAGTACGCTCGACCCGATCGTCGCCCGCGAGACATATCTCGAGGCCCTATCGGCCGCGATGTTCGCGGGCCGCCTCGCCGGGCCGGGCGCCAGCGTGCTGGAGGTGGCGCAAGCCGCCCGAGCGGCGCCGGCCCCGCCGCGCGCGCCGCGCCCGGCCGACCTGCTCCTCGACGGACTGGCGACCCTCTTCAGCGAGAGCTACGAGGCGGCGGCGCCGATCCTGCGGAAGGCGCACATGGCACTCGATGCCGCCGGCATGTCGCCGACCGAGCAGCTGCGTTGGAAGTGGCTGGCAACCGTGACTTCCATTCACCTATGGGACGACACCCGATGGGAGCTCATCTCTGAACGCTACGTTCAGCTCGCCCGGGAGACGGGCGCCCTCGGCGAACTCCCGCTCGCGCTCACGCAACGCGTCTACGTACACCTCTTCTCGGGCGAACTGACCGCCGCAGCATCGCTCGTGGACGAGATCCAGACCGCGACGGAAGCATCGGACACCGTGGCGGCGCCGTACGGCGCCGTGGGACTCCTCGCCCTTCGCGGCCGCCCGGCCGATGCCACATATCTCATCGATCGGAGCCGGGTCGAGCTGACCGATCGCGGCGAAGGCGTCGGCCTCTCCATACTCGATTGGGCCGAAGCGGTCCTCTACAACGGCCTCGGCCGCTACGAGGATGCCCGGGCCGCCGCGCTTCGCGCCACCGAACATCGGCACGCCCTCGCCGCGTCGAACTGGGGGGTGGTGGAGCTCGTCGAGGCAGCCGCACGAGCCGGCACTCCCGACTTGGCCGCGGACGCCCTGAAGCGTCTCACCGATACGACCGCGGCGAGCGGCACGGAATGGGCGCTCGGGATCGCGGCACGCTCGCGGGCAGTTCTCGTCAGCGGTCAGGGCGCCGAGGACCTGTACGCGGAGGCGACTGACAGGCTCGCTCGATCGCGGATGGCGGTCGACCTCGCCCGCGCCCACCTCCTCTACGGCGAGTGGCTGCGGCGCGAACGCCGCCGCGTCGACGCGCGCAAGCAACTGCGGGTCGCCCACGACCTCTTCTCCGACTTCGGGATGGAGGCATTCGCCGAGCGCGCGCGCATCGAGTTGCAGGCGACCGGCGAGCATGCGCGCAGAAGGACCCCGGCGACGATCGACCAACTGACCCCGCAGGAGCTGCAGGTCTCACGCCTCGCCGCGCAGGGGCATACCAACCGCGAGATCGCCGCTCAGCTGTTCATCAGCCCGAGCACGGTCGAGTACCACCTGCGCAAGGCGTTCCGCAAGCTCGACGTGAAGTCGCGCGTGCAGCTCGCGCGCCGCCTTCAGGCATGAACGTCGTCCAGGGCGGCCAGGTCGTCGTCGTCGAGCGCGATGCGGGCGGCGGCCATGTTCTCCTCGAGGTGCGCGGGATGAGCAGCACGTGCTCGTCCCGGAGCAGCAGCCACGCGAGTGCGATCCGTGCCTCTGTCGCCGCGTGCTCGCCGCGACCCCGGAGATCGTGGGATGCGCGGTATTCCGGATCGGGAAGAAGGGCGCGTACGCGATGCCGCGAGCGGCGCAGAAGCGCAAGCCGTCCTCGTCGTCGCGGAGCAGGATGTAGTAGGCGTCGTCGCCATCCGGCGTGTTCTCCATCGTCTTGTACGTCGCCATGACCTCGTTGAGCGTCCAGTCGTCGAGGCCGTGTTGGTGCCAGTCCAGGATGTCGCCCGGCCGTGCGCGCATCGCGACGGTCGCGTTGTGGGCCGAGCAGCCGCCGAGCGCCTTGGCCCGGGAGAACGTCGATCTGCGGGGAGGCAGGACCGCCGCGAGCGATGAAGCCCCACTCATGCTCGGGATTGGCCGGCACGCGCGCGGCGTCCAGCAGGTCGTCCGGATAGCGATCGACGCCGTAGGCCGTGCCCGCCTCGAGCAGCAGCACCGAGCGGGTTGGATCTTCGCTGAGACGGCTGGCGAGGACGGCTCCCGCTGAGCCTCCCCCCACGATAACCAAGTCGGCCTGACCCGTGCGACCGTTGGCGATGTCGGACATGGATCTCGTTCTCCTCGAGTCGGAACCTCAAGGACCGATCCTGGCCACCACCCGGGTGACGCGGCATCGCCGGATCCCGGCGATTCAGCCTGGGGCCGCTGCGCTACGGCAGTCGGGCTCCGAGCTGCGTGCGCGACTTGACGTCGAGCTTGCGGAACGCCTTGCGCAGGTGGTACTCGACGGTGCTGGCGCTGATGAACAATCGCGCAGCGATCTCGCGATTGGTGTGACCTTCGGCTGCCAGGCGGGCGATCTGCGTCTCCTGCGGAGTGAGGTCGTCGCGCGTGTCCACGGTCCGCTTTCGCGCCCTCTCACCCGTCGCCTCCAGCTCGAGGCGCGCGCGCTCGACGAACCCGTCGACGCCGAAGTCCCTGAACAGCTCGTAGGCGGTCCGCAACTGCTTGCGAGCCTCGAGGCGCCGGCGCTCGCGC
>Ga0190265_10003214_pt1 | contig 11127 bp, 11 predicted proteins | sample Popmic124T_FD_133135 | JGI IMG/M metagenome (GOLD analysis project Ga0190265, IMG submission 133135) | Populus adjacent soil microbial communities from riparian zone of Indian Creek, Utah, USA - 124 T | ecosystem: Environmental > Terrestrial > Soil > Riparian zone | place: USA: Utah | collected...
GCGGGTTCGTGCTGGTACGAGCTGCGCTACACCGATCCCACGAACGACGACGTGTTCGTCGACCCGACCGTCGAGGCGTACTGGATGGGCCCGCGCACCGACGTGCGACCCGACCACCCCGGCGGTGTCGACCTCTACGTCGGTGGCGTCGAGCACGCCGTGCTGCACCTGCTGTACGCCCGCTTCTGGCACAAGGTGCTGTACGACCTCGGCCACCTGTCGTCGAAGGAGCCGTACGCGCGCCTGTTCAACCAGGGCTACATCCTTGCCGACGCCTACAAGGACGAGCGCGAGATCTACATCGACGCGTTCGACGTCGAAGAGCGCGACGGCGCCTACTACCACGACGGCCGGCCCGTCACGCGCGAGTGGGGCAAGATGGGCAAGAGCCTCAAGAACGCCGTCTCGCCCGACGAGATGTACGAGGCCTACGGCGCCGACACGCTCCGGCTCTACGAGATGGCGATGGGCCCACTCGACGCGTCACGGCCGTGGGAGACACGCGACGTCGTGGGCATGTACCGCTTCTTGCAACGGCTGTGGCGGGCGATGGTCGACGAGACGACCAGTGAGATCGTCGTCGTCGACGAGCCGGCCGACGACGAGACGTGTCGACTCCTGCACCGCACGATCGACACCGTTCGGCGCGAGATGGACGCGCTGCGCTTCAACACCGCGATCGCCAAACTGATCGAGCTCAACAACCACGTGACCAAGCTCGATGCGACACCTCGGGAGGTCGCTGAGCCGATGGTGCTGATGCTGGCGCCGCTCGTGCCCCACGTCGCCGAGGAGTTGTGGCACCGGCTCGGCCACGACGAAACCGTGACGTACACGGAGTTCCCGGTCGCCGATCCGGCACTGCTGCTCGACGACACCGTCGAGTACCCAGTGCAGGTCAACGGCAAGGTGCGCGGGCGCATCACGGTGTCGGTCGACGCCGACCGTGCCGCGGTCGAGGCCGCCGCCCTCGCCGACGCCAAGGTCGTCGCCGCGATCGACGGCGCGGTGCCGAAAAAGGTGATCGTCGTGCCCGGCAAGATGGTCAACGTCGTCGTCTGACGACCACGCCGACTTACGTCGATCGCGGGCCGACGTGTGTCAGCGAGTGCCGAGGATCCCGTCGCGCTCGAGCGCGTCGAGCTCGGCGGGTGCGTAGCCGATCTCGGTCAACACCTCGCGGCCGTGCTCGCCGATGAGCGGTGCCGGGCGTCGCACCGTGGCGGGTGATGCGCCGAACCGCACCGGCGGCGGCACGCTGCGGTAGTCACCGGCGATCGGGTGGTGTTCGATCGGCAGCGCGGCGACGAGGTCGTCGAGCGTCGCCACCTCGGTCGCCGGGATTCCCTCACGGCGGCAGAAGTCGAGCCAGAACGCGTTCGTCCGAGTCGCGAGCACGGCCGCCACGTCGCGGTAGAGGCTGGCGCTGTTCTTGATCCGTTGGGCGCGGCCGGCGTGGCGCGGATCGTCATGGAGATCGTCGCGGCCACCCTCGGTGAACAGTGCCCGGAAGTCGCGACGACGGTACGGGAGCACGCTGAGCCAGCCGTCGAGCGTCGGGCGCGGCCGGCGCTCGATCGTCAGGATCCGCTGGTAGCCGGCGTCGGCGAGGGCGGGAACCGGGACGGCGCCCGCACCGTGTTCGACGAGCACGAAGGCGCGCATGACGTCGATCATCGGAACTTCGATCCGCTGTCCCTCACCGGTGCGCTCACGATGGAACAGGGCCGCGGTCACGGCACCGGCGACGGTGAGTCCGCACACCTTGTCGGCCACGAGTGTCGGCAGCAGCATCGGATCGCTGCCGAGACGCATGAACAGGTCACCCAATCCGCTCGCCGACTGGATGATGTCGTCGTAGGCCGGGTCATCGGCGCGCGACGAGTCCGACGGGAAGCCGGTCGCCTGGCAGTACACGAGCCCCGGCCGGACCGCGACGACATCGTCGTAGGCGAGACGCAAACGGGCGAGCGCGCCCGGACGTAGGTTCGTCACGACGACGTCGGATGTCGCCGCGATGCGCAAGAACGCCGCCCGTCCCGCTTCCTGTTTGAGGTCGATCACGACACTTCGCTTGTTCCGCATCAGGTTCATCGAGACGCCCGACAGGTCGGGGTGCGGTCCCGGTCCCATGAAGCGGTTCGTGTCGCCGATCGGGGTCTCGATCGTGATGACGTCGGCGCCGAGATCACCGAGCGTCTGGGTCGCGAGCGGGCCCATCACGACGGTGCTCAGGTCGAGCACGCGAACGCCGTCGAGTGGACCGGTCTCGGCGCGTCGTTGTGATTCGGCGGTTATCGCCTCGGTCACGGTGACTCCCTTTCACGATCTCGGCGGTGCGACCAAAGTTCTTCACCGCCAAAGACCCTCACAGATGACCGCGGACGGCCGGAACGCAACGTAGTAGGACCTTTGTCCCTTGCCGGGCTCGTAGCGCGGCGCGATGATGATTTCGGCCCGTGAGGTGAAAACGGGATCCAGACCACGGCCGAACCCGCACGGTGCGGAACGTGGCTCCTGATCCAAGCATGTGCCCAGCTATCGGGATACACCTCACGGGCCCCAACGCGTCTGCGGTGTTGGTCGCGTGTTCGCCAAATCGAACAGTTCGACCTGGTGCGCAGACGGTGTCGAGCGAGTTCGAACAGTTCGACTTGGACAACGGCCTCGACCGACCTCACTGCGCGCCAAATCGAACAGTTCGACATGGTGCGCAGACGGTGTCGAGCGAGTTCGAACAGTTCGACTTGGACAACGGTGACCGGGTGGCGCGCCGCCGCCCGGTCAGGTCGGGTGGGCGTCGAGGCGGACGGCGATGCCGGCCAGCTCGGGCGTGACCGGCGCGTAGCGTTCGAGCACGAGCGGATCGTGGCCGGGCACCACGAGCTCGGGGCCGTCGGCGAGCCGTCGCAGCGTCTCGTAGCCCTCGAGCATCGCACCGACGTCGAACACGATCGGGAACGGCCGCCCGGCGGTGAAGTTCTCGTAGTAGTGCGTCGCGTCCGAGGCGAGCACGATCCAGCCGACGTCGGTGTGCACCCGAACGACCTGCAGCCCGTCGGTGTGGCCACCGACGCGGTGCAACGACAGGCCGGGGGTCAGCTCGCTGTCGCCGTCGTGGAACACCACTCGCCCGGCGTAGACCTCCATCACCAACGCCGCGACGTGATCGGGTGTGAACGCGTGGCTGAGCGCGGCGCGGGTCATGTGGCGACCGGTGGCATATGCCATCTCGCGGTCCTGGACGTGGAAGCGCGCGACCGGGAACTGGGCGAACCCGCCGATGTGGTCGTAGTGCATGTGCGTGATCACGACGTCGGTCGCGGTGGCTGCGGCGACACCGATGGTTGCGAGCGCCTCCGTCACCGAGCGCACGAGCCGTCGACCGCGCCGCTCGGCGTCGCCGACGTCGAACCCGGTGTCGATCACCCACGTTCGGTCGGGTCCGACGACGGCCCACACGAAGTAGTCCATCGGCATCGGAACGTCGTGCGGATCACCACCGAGGAAGTGCTCCGGCCGTCGTGCCTCGCGCTCCGCGTACTTGACCGCGTAGACGCGGTAGGTCTCAGGACGGGCGTTCGGATTCCCCACCTTCCTAAGCTACCGACGGCCACCGGGCCGGCCGGGCCGCGACGAAAGGGAACGGGTGACATCGATGGACCAGGAGCGCTTCGACGTCGGCAGGGAGGCACGCGGCCGCGTGCTCGGCGAGGAGTACGTCACGCGGGCGTTCGCCAACGCCGACTCTTTCAACCTCGAGTTCCAGCAGCTCGTCACCGAGTACTGCTGGGGCGAGATCTGGGGTCGCTCGGTGCTCTCCGACAAGCAGCGCAGCCTCAACAACCTGTGCCTGCTGGCCGCGTTGAACCGCAGCGAGGAGTTCAAGACCCACTTCCGGGGTGCGATCCACAACGGCGCCACGCTCGACGAGCTGCGCGACACGCTGCTGCAGATCGCCGTGTACGCCGGCATCCCCGCTGGTGTCGAGGCGTTCCGGCTCGCCCGCCAGGTCCTCGACGCCGAAGGCATCACCCCCGACCCAGCACCAGGCCAATGACCGTCGTGGGGTTCGTCGGCCTCGGCAACATGGGCCGGCCGATGGCGACGAACGTCGCCCGCGCCGGGTTCGAGCTGATCTGCTTCGACGCCGCCGGCACGAAGGAACGTCTCCCGGACGGCGCGACCGCGGCCGCCACCCTCAGCGACGTCTTCGCCGGTGCCGACACCGTGTTGCTCAGCGTGCCCGACGGGGCCGCCACACGCGCCATCGTCGATGAATTGGGGGCCGCCGCCGACCGTCGCGTCACCACCGTCGTCGACCTCTCGACGGTCGGCCCGCAGGTCGCCGGCGAGGTCGCAGCACGACTCGCCGAGCTCGGCATCACGTACACCGACGGTCCGGTCTCGGGCGGGGTGGCCGGTGCACGTGCGGCCACGATCTCGATGATGTTCGCCGGACCCGAGGAGGTTCTCGAGGCCAACCGTCCGGTCCTCCAGGCCATCTCGGGCAACGTGTTCCACGTCGGGACACGTGCCGGACAGGGTCAGGCGATGAAGCTGTTGAACAACTATCTCTCCGCAACGGCGTTGGCGGCGACGTCGGAGGCGATCGCCTTCGGGGTCGCGGAAGGGCTCGACATGAGCGTGATCCTCGATGTGCTCAACGTGTCGACCGGGCGCAACTCGGCGTCCGCCGACAAGTTCCCCAACCGGGTCATGACCGGCTCGTACGACGCCGGGTTCCACACCCGGCTGATGGCCAAGGACGTGCGCCTGTTCGTCGACTCCCTGTCCCGGACGGGCACCGCCGCCACGGTCGCGGCATCGGTGTCGGACGTGTGGCAGCGCGCCGACGAAGCGATGCCCGGGAGCGACTTCACGCAGATCTGGCAGTTCGTGTCCGGTCGTTGATTCCCGGAGTCTCCCGCCGTCGACCGTTCGCCACCGACGTCCACGCCTTCGGGCGACGCCGTACCGGCTCTGCAATGCTGGAGGCGAGTCGATCAACACGGAGAAGGCATGAGCCTGTACTACGTGCAGAAGTTCCTGTACGAACTCAATCGCGACGAGAAGGCGCAACAGGCGTACCTGGCCGACCGGGTCGGAGTGCTCGACGGGTACGACCTGACCGACGAGGAGATCCAGGCACTCGTCGAGCCCGACATCGGTCTGCTGTTCCATCTCGGCGTCAACGGGCAGATCCTCATGCACTTCGCGGCGTTCCACCACATCGCCTGGGCCGACTACCTCGACCTGATGCGCCAGGGCATCGCGACCCATGGCCCGGTCCGCGAGGGCGTGTACGCGATGACCGGCTACGAGGGGGTCGACGCGCACACGTCGGCGCTCGGTCAGCACGGCCGAACCGCGCAACCCACGAACACCGAAGGGAGTCGATGATGCCACTCGTCTTCGCGGGTGTGTGCAGCCATGCGCCGGGCATCCGGAGCCGGTACGAGCAGGCCGACCAGACCCTGCGCGAGGGCCTCTACGTCGCGTTCGACGAGATGCGTGAGGCGCTCGAGGCGACCCGACCGGACGCGATCGTCGTCGTCGCCGCCGAGCACTTCGCCAACTTCTTCATGAACAACATGCCCTCGTTCGCGATCGGCATGGCCGACTTCTACGACGGCCCGATCGAAGACACCGACTGGTTGAAGATCGACAAGGTCAGGACTCCCGGCAACCGCGATCTCTCACATCGATTCATCACCGAGGTCATGAAGGGCTCCGACGTGTCGTACGCGGAGGAGTGGCGTTTCGATCACGGGATCATCTTGCCGCTGAGCTTTCTCACGCCGCGCTACGACATCCCCGTGATCCCGGTGAACATCAACTGCCAGGGCCCGCCGCTCGCCCCGCTCCCCCGCGTGTGGTCATTCGGCGAGTCGATCAGAGCTGCCGCCGATGCGCTCCCCGAGCGGATCGCGATCATCGGCACGGGCGGCATCTCGCACTGGCCGGCCACGCCCGACTCCGGCAAGATCAACGAGGCGTGGGACCGCGACTTCCTCGACCGGTGGGTGCGCAACGACCGCGAGGCACTGCTCGCCTACGACGACCTCACCGTGTATGCCGACGCCGGTCAGGGAGGCTTCGAGATCCGCACGTTCCTCGCCGTGAGCGCGGCCGCGGCCGGCGCCAAGGGCACCGTGCACTTCTACGCGCCGATCCCGATCTTCGCCGTCGGCTGCACGATCGCCACGTACCAGATCGCGGCCTGACGGCCGGATGATCACCGGCTTCCTCCATCCCGGCGAGATGGGTTCGTCGGTGGCGGCCGCCTGCGCCGGGAGGCGGGTCTGGGCGAGCGAGAACCGGTCGCCCGCCACGCTCGCCCGCGCCGCGGCGGCGGGCATCGACGACGTCGGTGACATCGGCACTCTGGTCGAGATCGCCGACACCATCGTGTCGGTCTGCCCACCGGACGCCGCGCTCGCCCAAGCGCGACAGGTGGCCGCGCTCGGTTTCAGCGGCGTCTACGTCGACGCCAACGCCACGTCGCCGGCGACGGCTCGGAACGTCGCGTCGCTGTTCGAGCACGCCGTCGACGGCGGGATCGTCGGCCCGCCCGCCGATCAAGCGGGCACGACGCGCCTGTACCTGTCGGGATCACGCGCCGCCGAGGTCGCCCAGCGCTGGGTTGGCTCGGCACTCGACGCGCGAGTCGTGGGCGACGAGCCAGGCGCGGCGTCGGCGCTCAAGGTCTGCTACGCGGCGTGGACCAAGGGGTCGACCGCGATGTTGCTCGCGGTGCTCGCCGTCGCGAACGCCGAGGGTGTCGACGCGGACCTGATCGGCGAATGGGACATCTCGCAGCCCGACCTGCTGCAACGCGCGAATCGGGCGGCCCAGGGCAGCACACCGAAGGCCTGGCGCTTCGCCGGCGAGATGGACGAGATCGCGGCGACGTTCCGGGACGCGGGAGTTCCGTCCGGGTTCCACGAGGCGTCGGCGGAGGTCTTCCGCCGCCTCGCCGGATTCAAGGACTCCCCTCCGCCGTCACTCGACCGTGTGATCGACACGCTCCTGTCCGATCGCGCCGATGCCGCCCACGATCAGGCCGACGCTCAGACGAAGTCGACGGTGAGCACGCCCAGATCGTCGTAGTCGACCTCGAAGTGGTCCCCGGCCCGGCAGTCGACGGGTCGCGTGAACGAGCCGGCCAAGATCGTCTCGCCCTCTTCGAGCGTGATGCCATGGCCCGCCAGTCGTCTGGCCAACCAGACGATGCCCATCGCCGGATCGTCGAGCACCCCGGCGGCGACGCCGGTCTCCTCGACCACACCGTTGCGCTTGAGAATGGCCGCCACCCAGCGCAGGTCGACCTCGCCCGGTCGCACCCGTCGCCCACCGGTGATGACACCGGCATCGGCGGCGTTGTCGGCGATCGTGTCGCGCACGCCGCGAGCGACGCGGTCATCGGGGTCGACGCGGTGCGAGCGGGCGTCGATCAACTCGAGGGCGGGCACGATGTGGTCGGTCGCGGCGTGCACGTCGTCGATCGTCACGTCCGGGCCGCCGAGCGGACGGCCGAGCACGAACGCCAACTCGACCTCGATCTTGGGATCGAGGTAGTCGGCGGCTACCAGCGTCGTACCGCTCTCGACGAACATGTAGTCGAACAGCACGCCGAAGTCGGGCTCGTCGATCTTCATCGCCAACTGCATCGCTCGGCTCGTCAGACCGATCTTGTGGCCGCGCACGATCGCACCGTTGGCGACCTGGAGGTCGGTCCACGCCTTCTGGCACGCATAGGCGTCGTCGAGGGTCATCTCGGGATGTTCGAGCGTGATCCGTTTGATCAGGCGTCGAGTCGTGCGGGCGCCCTCGTGGCGCGCCGCGACCTGTGCGATCTGTTCCGGATCGAGGGTGGTCGCCATCGCAGTGCCCGATCCTCAGCGATCGAGGTGGAAGTCGCCGGCGAGGTAGGCCTGGTGAACGAGCTCGGGGTTGTCGCGCAGCTCGGCGGTGCTGCCCGACCACGTGATCTCGCCGCGCTCCATCAACGACGCGTCGGTCGCCAGCTCGAGCGCGATCGTCGTAAACTGCTCGATCAGCAGGACTCCGGTTCCGGCCGCGGCGATCGCCCGCACGGCCTCCACCAGACGGGTCACCACGACCGGAGCCAGGCCGAGGCTGAGCTCGTCAGCGAGCAGATACGTCGGGCGGCTCACCAGGGCCTGGGCGAGCGCCAGCATCTGCTGCTGCCCGCCCGACAACGTTCCGGCGCGCTGGTTGACGCGTTCGCTGAGCTCGGGGAACACGCCGAGCGCGTCGTCGACGGATGCCGCTGCGTCGGCCCGGCTCAGCATGCTCCCGGCGGCCTCGAGGTTGTCGCGCACGGTCAGATCCGTGAGCACGCGGTGACCCTCGGGCACCGCTGCGATGCCTGCCGCGCGGATCTTGTGGGGTGGCTTCCCGACCAGGTCGACGCCGCCCAGCCGCACGCTCCCGGCGAGCGGAGGCAGGACGCCGGCCACCCCGAGGACGAACGACGACTTCCCGGCACCATTGGCACCCAGGAGTGCCGTCACGCGTCCCGGATGCAGTTCGAGGCCGACGTCGCGAACGACGACCCGCTCACCCCGCGCGATCCGGAGTCCCTCGACGACGAGGTGGTCGCTCACGCTTCCTCCACCGCGACGCCGAGGTAGGCGGCACGGACCTTCGAGTCGCTGAGCGACGCCGCCGTGGGGCCGTATGCGATCAGCTCGCCGAAGTCGAGCACGGCCGTGTTCTCGCAGATCGCGGCGATCAACTCGACGTCGTGGTCGATCAGCACCACCATCGCCGAGGTCGCCGCGGGGAGGCGTGCAATCGTGGCCCGCAACTCGGCGGTCTCGAGGTTCGAGAGCCCGGCCGCCGGTTCATCCATCATGATCACCTTGGGCGTGCCGACGACTGCCCGGGCGAGCTCGACCAGGCGACGCTCGAAGGCGTTGAGCACGTGCGCCGACCGATCGGCGTGATGAACGAGACCGGTGATCTCGAGCGCCCGCTCGATGCTGGCGGCCCGCTCCGACGACGAGAGCCGCGCCGTGTCGAGCATGACCGACACGTTGTCGCGCACCGTCAACTCGTTCACGACCTGTTCGGTCTGGAACGTGCGCCGGATACCCCACCGCGCCCGCTTGTACGGCGCCATCGCCAGGATGTCGGTGCCGTCGACCGTGATCGAGCCCTGACTCGCCGTCACGAATCCCGATATCACGTTGAGCAGCGTGGTCTTGCCGGCGCCGTTCGGACCGACGATGCCGACGATGCTCCCGTCGAGTTGGAGCGTCAGGTCGTCGAGGGGAAAGACGCCGCCGAACTGGACCGTGACGCGATCGATGTCGATCACGAGGGAACCTCGGCGGCGGCCTGGTCGGCCGCATCGGGCCCAGCCGGTCGGGTCGGCTCGACGCCGGGAGCCGGTCGACCGCGTCGCGGGGTGAGCTTGGCGCGGATCGAGCGCGCCAGCCCGGTGAGCTGACCGGCAGCGCCCTCCGGCGCGGCGGTGAGCGAGAACATGAGCAGGAAACCGAAGATCATGTTGGCGATCTCGGCGTTGATGCCGTGTTGGCTGAACAGTGCCGGGAGCCCACGCGCGAGCAGACCAGCGAGCGCGGCACCGAGCAGATGGAACGATCCGGCCGACACCGAGATCCCGAACAGGATCATCGACGACGCAGCTCCGAAGTCTCCCGTTCCGGGACGGCCGATGTTGGCGGCGTACAACCCGCCGGCCACTCCGGCGAGGAAGCCGGCGAGCGTGAAGGCCCAGGTCTTGTACATCGTGACGTTCACGCCGGCCGAGTGGGCGGCGGCCTCGCTGCGCCGGATCATCGCCCACGCCCGGCCCGGGCTGGTGCGCAGGTGCACGAGCACGAGCGCGAAGCCGAGGATGGCGACGACGAGGGCGAACCGGAAGTACGCGGAGTCGGTCTCGGCGAAGCTCGGCCTCGGCGCGTTGCGGACCGCGCCACTTCCGCCACGGCCGGTGAACCCGGAGCCGCCTTCGGGGAAACCGATGGCATTGATCACGACGAAGAAGGCGCCGGCGCTCATCAACGTGACGAGCGCCAGGTACAGCCCCCGCAGCCGAAGCGCCGGCAGCCCGATGACGGTGCCGATGGCAGCCGCCACAATGCCACCGATGACGATGTTGGCGGCCACTGGCAGACGCGGATCGTGCAGCCCGAGCCGCAGCGAGACCCACGCCCCGACGCCGAGCAGGGCGAAGTTGGCGAGCGAGACGAGACCCAACCGACCGTAGAGGAGACCGACGCCGAGTGCCGCCAGCGAGTACACGACCGCGGCGGTGAACGCACGGAGCCAGTACGAGCTGAAGTAGGCGGGGATCCACCAGGCGAGGAACAGCATCACCACCGCGACGGGCAGCAGGCGCACGAGCTCGCGCCCGAGTCGGGTCATCGGTCGGCTCCGATGAACGACACGACACGACTGCGTTGGAGCAGCAGGATCACTCCGGCACCTACGGCGAGCTGCGTGATGTCCTTGTATGGCGCGATCGAGCGGAAGTTCGTGAGCTCGGACTCGATGACGCCGATCAGCATCGCCCCGCCGAACGTCCACCACAGCGACTTCAGCTGGCCGACGACGGCAGCCGCGATGGCAGGGATCACGAGGAACGTCAGCGACGCCGCGTCGAGTTGCTTGGTCGCGCCGAACAGGATGCCCGAGAGCCCGGCGATGACGCCGCCGATCAGCCAGGCCACGGTCTCGGCCCGCCGCACGTCGACGCCGATCATCGACGACAGCTCGCGGTCGTTGGCGAGTGAGCGCATCGACAACCCGACGCGGGTCTTGTTCAGGAAGGCGGTGATCGCCACGGTGACGACGAGTGCCAGCACGATGACGAGCGCTCGCGTCAACGTGACGGTGACCTCACCGATCTTGAAGCTCCACTCGTCGGTCGGGAGATCGAGCTTCTGGATCCGCGCTGTCCAGCGCCACCCGCAGAACCCGAGGATGAACAACCCGAATCCGAGCGCCCCCATGGCGCGCACCACCGGATCGCGGCGCGAGAGGCGCGGTGAGATCACGAGCCCGTAGAACAACGACAACGCGACCGCCAGTGCGATCGCGGCGAGGTACCCGAGTGCCTCCGGGCGGCCC
>Ga0190265_10003215_pt1 | contig 11126 bp, 6 predicted proteins | sample Popmic124T_FD_133135 | JGI IMG/M metagenome (GOLD analysis project Ga0190265, IMG submission 133135) | Populus adjacent soil microbial communities from riparian zone of Indian Creek, Utah, USA - 124 T | ecosystem: Environmental > Terrestrial > Soil > Riparian zone | place: USA: Utah | collected...
CGGCCTGGCAGTTGCGGATCGACACCGCGGTGCCAGCGACGATGCTTGCCGTGACGCACGCCAGGCAGACGTTTCCTGCGGGCGTGCCGATGGGCGTGCGTCCAATGAACGTGCCTGCGGTGACCACACCGCTGGTCGTCGCCGTCGAAGGGTTCGATGCGACGACCAGCGCGTGGACGGCCGTCGACCTCGCCGCCCGCAACATCGACGCGACGTCCACCTTCATCGACGCCGCCAGCGCGCTCTGGTCCAAGAGCGCGTTGAATCTGGACGCGCCGCCGACCGGCCCGACGACGTTGAAGAACGTGTACGCCGGCGTGCTGATTACAGGAATCGACACGACGCTGGCAGACCCGATCGGCCCCATCTCGCTGAAGTCGGCGTTCGAGTTCGTGTCGGTCGCGACGTTGTACTATCCGCGACCGCCGGTATGGCCGGCGCCCGCCGCCATGGCGCAAAGCCACGCATTCGCGCGTCTGACCGGGACCATCATGGCCCCACCCGTCGTCGCGATGCGCCGCGCGGTGCTCGAGGCGCTGCGCGATCACGACGTGGCGGCGCTGCCCGATCCGCAGCTCGCGGTGATTGCGGCGCACGCCGAGGACCTGTACCAGGCGCCGCCGGTGCTGGCTGAGATTGGCGCCGTCGCCGCCGCTGCCGCGCCGGCGAAATCGGCGCCGCCGCCGGCCCGCGTCGCAGCGGCCGCGCCGGTTGCGCTGAGGCCACGGCCAGCCGCGGTCCGGCTCGAGACCGCCGCGAGCCGGTACGTCGCGGCCACGCCTGCGGCGCAACCGGAGGCGACCGACGCCGCCCCGCTCCTCCTCCGGTCCGCACGGACGCACGGCAAGTCCGTCGAGGAGCCGCGCGCTGGCGCGGAGCCGCGGGGGTTGCGCGCCTTCGCGACCGCGGCCGCTCCCTCCGACGGACAGGTGCGCTTCCAGGTCCTCGAGGGCGGCTCCGCCGTGTGCGTCGTCGATCCCGGCGATCAGGGATCGGTCGCCACGGTGGTTCAGGGCGGCGTGCCCGTGCGCCTGATCCAGTTGAATGCGCACGACGAGGTGATCGGCGACGAGGTGCAGGGAGCCGGTTCCACGGTGCAACTGAGCGACCGCGCTGCCTCGGTGGCGTTCCACGGCCTCTCCGCGCAGGCGCCGGTGCCCGCCTCGGCGGTCGGCTGGCAGAGCAACACGTTGCTGATGCAGATCGGCCGCTACACGTTCGTCGCGGACGGCTGCAGGGTCCGTCCGCAGGCGTCGCCCGTCCGGCGTCTCCGCGGCCGTCACGTCCGGCGCGGTCTCATCGAAGGCGCGCAAGTGGTTGCGCAGAACCGAGTACAGGGCCGAGGCACGCTCCATGCGGGATGGATTGAAACGGTGCTGCCGGGATCGTCCTCCGCAGTGGCGGTCATCCTCGGGGGTGGCAGCGCGAAGGAGGCATCCAGTGTCACGGTGAAGTTCGCGGATGTTCCTCGGACGGGCGAGCCGCGATTCGACGCGGCTGTCGCTCACGCCGCGGCGATGACGGCGGAGGGCGGGTTCATTCTCTATTTCGACGTACCACCGGAACTGGCACCGACCGCATCGCTCGCCGTGCTGGTGCAAACCGGAGACAGTCTTATGTTGAGAGGTGTCTGGGGCGCCGCGACGGATGCCCGGTCCATGATGACGCGCTGGCGCGATTTGTCTGCGCACACCTCGGGCGTTCCCGTCGGTGGCGGCCCGCCGGCATTTGCCGATGTGCGAGTGATGGTTCGCTGAGGGGCCGATCGTGACCAACACAGTTGCCGCGCGTGATATCCGGGTGGCGTCGGGAGGCGACCTCGGTCCCGGACAGATCCAGTTCTACGAGGCGATCCAGGCGCCGCTGGCGAGCAACCAGTACCGGCTGAACGCGACCCAGACGATCGAGCTCAAGGACGAGGCACCTGCGTACCAGTTGCTCCAGCCGTTTTCGATTGCGGGCCCGCGATTCCGCCTTCAACCGGGGAACGTGCAGCAGGTGTACCCGCCGGCCAATCTGACGGGCTCGTACGAGGAGAGCCTGCCGCATGTCGTGCTGCGTCAGCGCACCCTGCCGTGGTCGCGGACCATCGACGGCAGCGTCGCCAGCAGCGGGCAGGTCACGACGCCCTGGGTGGCGTTGCTCACCCTCTACCCGGAGGATATGACTGCCAACGGTCAGCCGGCGGCGGTGTCCGATCTCGTCAAGCAGACGACCGTGAATGGCCTGTTGACGAAAGCATCGCCAAGCGACATCCCGCCTGCCATCGACAGCAGCACGCTCACCGCCGCCGAACTCGCGGAACCGCTCCTCGCCATCGACCTGCCGCAATCGGTGTTCTGGGCGATCGCACCCACGCTTCAAGACCTTCCGTATCTCGCGCACGCGCGGCAGGTGAACACCGACGGCAAGGAAATCCTCGGGCTCGATGCCGATGGCTTCTTCTCGCTCGTGATCGGCAACCGTCTTCCGCAATCGGGCGCCAGCAATGTGGCGATGCTGGTATCGCTCGAAGGCCACCAGGACCACCTGCCGGTCGGCGGTCAACCGGCGCCCGCCGGGGCGGCAGCGCGCACCGTGCGGCTCGCGGTCCTTACGTCGTGGACCTTCACCGCCGCGGCGGCGCGAGGGGACTTTCTGCAGATCATGCAGAACCTGCCCCGGCGCGGGGGCATCGGCCTCCTGCAGCTGCCGCACCAGGACTTCGCCGCGCAGCTGACACCGGCCGCCACCACGGCACGCAGGTCGCTCGAGCTCGGCTACGTGCCCCTGTTGAACAACACCCGATCGGGGGAACAGACCACATCGTGGTATCGCGCCCCTGCGTCGCCCGTGCCCTGCGCAGACGATCCGTGTGGTCCGTACCTGTACAGCGATCGCGCGATTCGCTACGACCCCGGTCCGGACAATCAGGCGTATGCCGGCACCGGCCTGTTCGATCTGAGTTATGCGTGCGCGTGGCAGATTGGCCGGCTGCTCGCGCTCTCCGACGCGGCGTTCGCGGCGGCGTTGCTCGAGTGGCGTCGAAGCCAGCACGCGGCGCAGAACCAGGCACAGGCCACGACCGATCTCGGGGCGCGGCTGCCGCTTGCGGCCGTCAGGCTCACCGCTGCCGGTGGAACGCCGGTGCCGCACCTCGAGGTCGGCAAGAGCGCGGTCGCGATGTTCCTTCACGCCGCCACGCCAGCCCTCGAGCGGTCACAACTTCCGAAGGTGCTGCCGCATGAGCATCGTGCCGACGCGGCGCTCCCTGGTGTGCTGCCTCCGGCCGACCTGCTGGCGGCCATCGACGTCCCGGGCGATCCGCTTTACAACCTCGTGCAGCGCGTCCTGGCGCTTACGCCGGCGCCGCGCCCTCCGTCCGGAGACCAGACATGACCGGCACGCCTACGCACCTGGGCGCCGAAAGCTTCCGCCGTCTGTTCGAGCGGAGCGTATCGGCGCCGGCTCCCACTGATATCCCCCAGCCCATCGTGGACTGGATGAGCAGGCTGATGCTGCTGGAAGGACTGCCCTTCGAGTACCTCGTGCCGCACCCGGCGATGTTGCCCGAGGAGTCGATCCGCTTCTTCCTGCTCGATCGCAACTGGCTGTCTCGCCTGATCGAGGGCGCCGCGAGCGCGGGCGTCGGCTCGAGTCGCGATGGCCTGCAGCTGCTCTCGTCGCTCGACGAGCTCGCGCGGCAGGCGGCCGAGAACGCCCCCGCGCTGCGGCCGGCGGCGCTCGGCATCGCGCAGCCGGCGGCGAACGGCGATCCCTGGAGCGGCTTTCTGCTGCGGTCGACGGCCGTGCAGGGATGGCCGGGCATGGACGTCCGTGCATACGACGCGTCAGGCGCGACGCTGCCCACGCTGCGGATGGATCGTCTCTCCCCGAACATCCTGCTCTGCATTTTCCAGGGCGTGTGCGCGAGGGTTGATCTCATGGAACCGCCGGAGACGCTGCACCTCGGCGTGCTGAACCAGAACAAGGCGTCCGACCCCGATAAGGCGTACTACGTCGTGTTGCGCGGCCTTGGTGCCAACAATCTTGCCGCCGGCGTCCAGCTTCCGGGAGCCACGGCGCGCACAGCGTCGGTCGAACTGCGCACCGGCGGAGCCGCCGGTGTCATCGACGTCGCGCGAACCGCACAGAGCCTGAAGCAGGGCCTGAGCGACAACCACGCACTGTCGCCCGAGGGGACGTTCACCTCCGCCGAGTTCGCGGTGGAAATGGTGCGCGCCGCCGGCCTTCAGTCCTTCGAGCAGGAGCGGCCATGAGCGCCCCTTCCACCTACGTGAATCCGCTGTGGGCTGGACCCTGCCTGCTCACCCCGATCCACCTCGACGCCCTGGTCGTCGGCACACCAAACCGCGACGCGACGTGGGCCGAGGTCGGCATGGACTACCGGCAGCTCACCGGCGGCCTCGATCCGGCACCCCGCCCATTCCAGGATCGCCGCGGCAACCCGCCCGCGACAGGCGTGCACCTGCACTGGACGCTGCCGTACGCCCTGCGTCGCGGCCGACAGCAGGCCGCGGGCACCGCGCCCGTCACGTTTCCTGCTGCACCGAACCGGTGGCTCGTGACCCGTTTCAATCGCGTCACGCAGGGCGCCGCTCCCGTCGCGACCGCGTGGGTGCTGCAAAGCGATTACATCGGTACCGCGACGGACGCGACTAACGCGTTCCCGAATCCGCAGCGGCCCAGCGAGATCGTGTATCTCGGCCGACAGTTAAATCTCGCTGACTGGACGGGCGCCCCGGCGGGCGACACTTCGTTCCTGCAGGCGCCGGGACCGGGCGAGCTTGCCTGGGCAGCCGTGTACGACAACGTCCGGAACATCTTCGCGTTCCACGACCCGCTCGGCCCCTCGGGAGGCGAGTACACGTACGCAGTCGCCGGCTGGTATGCACGGCCGCAGGACGACCCGCTCTACGGCGCGCCGTCAGGCTTTGATTCCCGGGACGCGTGGCAGGCGCTGATGGACGGCCTTGATTGGGCCGTGGGCAGCCCGCACGATCTCGAGAGCCAGACCGAGGACGCAATCGCGGCGTTCCAGCTCTGGCTGCAGGCCACCCCCGTGCAGGACGGTCCACCGGCCACAGCGGCGCAACGGCAGATGGCGAGCCAGACGCTGTGCCACGGGATGATCTTCGGCATCTCGTGGAGAGGTCCAGACCAGGCGTATCCGGTGCCGCCGATTCTGGCCGGTGGTCAGCCGCCGACCGTCGCGATCGGCAGCAACGCGGCGGAAAGCGTGGCCGCCTGGATGGGCAGCTACCTTCACCACCAGGATCCGTCGGTGGACGCGGGACAGGTCGAGAACCTGCTGCTGGCGCTGCAGACGGATCGCATCTTTGACTATCTGCAGGACCCGGCGACGTTCTCCGTGGCGGCGCACAACGCATCCTTCGCGGTGCGTCCCGGCGGCCGGAGCTGGGTGGTGGCGCGGCCGCAGGACACGACCAGCCAGGGCACCGGCGGGGTGCAGCAGATTCCGCTCGATGACAGGCAAACCGATCTCCTCACCATCCTGAACGCGACGCAGGCCGAGCTCGACGATCGCGAGCGGCAGCTCGCCTCGGCGAAGTGGGAGCTGTTCTCCGCGTCGTGGAAGCTGGAGCATCTCGACCCGACAGACCCGGACTACGATCAGCTCTCGACGCGAATCCAGGCGTACATCGGCACGCTGTCGGCAGCCGCCACCGGAATCATTCCGTCGCTCGAGGCCGCAATCGCGCGGCTCAACGGCGATCGCGATACCCAGCGCTCGACGCTCCAGGGACTCCTCGCCACCGAGTACGAAGTGTCAGTCAGCGAAACGCCACGCTACGCCCAGCCGGCTGATCCGGTGGTGCTCATTGCCGGGGCGTCCAGCGACAGCAAGCTCGATCCGCCGGCGGGGGGCGACACCGGCGGAAACACGTTGTTCACACGCTTCACCGGACAGGCGGTCGGCGGACTGCACGTCATGTTCCAGGGCATCAACGACGCGCTGGCGCCGCTGGACCTCACCAGCGCCGACCTCCAGCCCGCGCTCAGTGCGCTCGCGCCCCGGTTCGTGCCCAAGGAAGCCGCCGATCTCTGGATCGAGTGTCTGCTCCTCGATCCCGGTAACAGCACCTGGCTGGCGTCGCTGGCGTTCCAGAAGGCCGGCGTTCCCAATCCCGGTGCGATGCTGGCCGCGCTCGCCGATCGCATCGCGAAACAGCAGACGCTCATCTGGAATGACACGGCCTCGTTCCTGGATCAGCGCACCGTGGGCGAGAGCGCCGGACTGTTGCCGCAGTTCGCCGGCCAGCCCGTCACGGTGCCGTCGAAGACGGCCGTTGCGCAGTGGGCCCCGCCGTGGACACCGCTCTACGTGGATTGGGAGGCCGAATGGTTCCCTTCGGCGGCGACGCCGCAGGGAATGCTGGAGCCGTGGAGCCTCGGAGATTTCGATTTTTCCTGCACCGGCACCGCCGTGGCGCCGCGTGCCGGCACGATCCAGGCGCGCACGATCCTGAGCTCCAACTACCCGAAGGGTCTCGCCACCAAGATCGACACGTTCCTCGACACGGCGCCGCATCTGCCCGCGTATCAAGTACAGCAGTTGCGGGACAGCGCCACCCGGCTTGCCACGCTTGACGTCCTGACGCAGTCGCTGACCGGGCTCAACGACAGGATGATCATGCGCCGCATGATGGCCTCGCAGCCGCCGCGTGATCCGTCCGTTCAGCAATTGACTCGAGACGTGATGACCTGGATTCCGGCGACGTCGTCGGGCGATTCCGCCGGCTTCTTCCCCATCCGCGCCGGACATTTCCAGATCACGCGGCTCCGGGTGGTCGACGCCTTCGGCCAGGTGCTCCCCGCCTCGCCGCTGAGCGGCCCGGTCCTCCCCGTCCGTTCCGGGAGCCTGACGCCCGCCGATCCGGCGTGGCAGAGCTACATGCAGGTCACCCCCCGCGTGGCCCAGGGCGCCCGGCTCGACTTCCGGCTGGTCGGGGCGACCAACGATGCGCTGCGCAGCAACTCGTCGGATGACACTAGCCCGATCTGCGGCTGGCTCCTGCCGAACCATCTCGACGAAGGCCTGCTGGTGTTCGATGCGAACGGCGCGAGCCTCGGCGAGATTCTGAAAGTGGAACGCGACGCTGGCGCGTCGCTGCGGTGGGACGCCGCGCCCGGAAGTGACGCTCCACTCGGCAGCCCGCCGAGGATTCCGAACCGGCATCTGTCCGCGCTCGTCAACGCTCTGCTTCAGCGCGGCCTCACCACCACCCAGCCGCTCGATGATTTGCTCGGCCTGATCGATGTGACGCTGTGGGCGACCGATCCGCTTGGTCCCGCGCGCGGCGGCAATCTATCGGTGCTCGTCGGCAGGCCGATCGTCGTGGTTCGCGCGGCGGTCAGTTTTCAACTCGACGGGGCACCGGTGTCCGACCAGAGCTGGCAGGCGACAGGTACGAACGAGACCGCCGATTTCACGTCGGTGCGCCTGCCGATCCGCGTCGGTGACTACTCCCTGTCGAACAATGGCGCCCTTGGCTACTTCCAGGACGATCGGTACGACGTCTGTTACGCGATGCGCCACTTCGAGCCGCAGTTCACGGCGGTGCGGACCGCGCTCAGCCGAAGTTCGCGCGCGCCGCGTGAGGCGGTCGTGCGGCTGACACGCGGAAACATGGCGGGACTTCGTGCGGTCTCGAGTGGCGCCGCGCCCGGCAATGGCAATGGCGCCGGCGGCTACATCGCCACCGACCACTCGTTCTCGCTGCCGTGTGGAGGGGCCGCCGCCTCGATGCTCACCGTGCTCGTGGATCCCCGCGGGGTGATCCCGGCAGTCACCGGAAGTCTCCCGGTGCAGACGATCGCGCTGCCGAATGGACCGGTCGACGCCGCGCTGTCGAGCATGGCCGCGACCTTCCGCATGGGACCGCTGCTGCTGGATCCAGAGCAGATCCGCGTGCCGTTGCCGTCGGCGATCGGCGGCAAATGGTCGTGGATCGAGCGTAGCGGCGTCACGTTCTGGCGCGAGCAGGGGCCGTTGCGGCCGGCGGGCGCCGAGGCCACGCTGCGCACCGCGATTCCCACGCTGCGTGAGGGGTGGCTGACGCTGAGTGGCGCCTTGCCCGTCACGGGAAAGGAGCGCCAGTGAGTATCGTTGGGCGGAACACCGACATCCTCGCTGAAGCGGCCCTCGCCCCCACAAGTGCGGCGCCCCAGTTGAGTTATGCGATTGCGCCGGCGACGCTGGCGGTGAGTTCATCTCAGAACCTCACGCTCACCATCACCAACCCGAGCGAGAAGTTCAGCGTCACGCTCAATCCGGGACCCACCAGCATTTCCGTGCAGAACCTGGCGCAACTGACCGCGACGCCCGGTGACATCAATCCTGTCGTCCCCCCCGGAACCCCCTGGCAGGCGGGGCTGGCCGACGGTTCCAGTGGCAAGTACATCAAGATCTGGGTGACGGCCCCTGTCGTGCTCGCGCCGCAGCAAAGCATCGCGATCCGCCTCGACGGCATCAAGATTGTCGATCCCCCTGGCACCGCGTCACTCGGTGTGGTCGAGTTCATCAGCGGCGTGCGCGCGACGGCCCCGGCCATCCAGATCGGGCTGATGGCCGCAGCCTTACAGATCTTTGCGATCGCCAGACCGGTCACCGTCGGTCTCGGCGAACAGACGACGCTGCAGTGGACGATCGTGCAGGGCGCCTATGTCACCGTCGTGCCTCCTGACGATGGCGCGCAGTACTCCCGCAAGGGACAGGGCTGGTACACCGACGCGATTCGCGTGCAGCCATACCAGGACGAGCGGCAGACGACCTACACGCTCACCGTCTACCAGGATCAGTCGCACTTCGAGACCGCGTCCGTCGTCGTCGATCTCAGTCCGCCGCAAATCCTGACCTTCGAGGCGGATGCGACCGGCGACCTGAGAGTCGATCAGCCCGTCACCGTGTCCTGGGAGGTGCGGTACGCACAGCAGGTGGCGCTCACACCCTCGAGGGGCCCGGGGTTCGTGCCGCCCGAGGATCAGCGCACGATTACCCCGGGCTCGGACATGTACCTGACCGGCAATACGTCGCAGGTGACGCTGACGCTGACGGCCAATGGCTTCAAGGGTCCGGTGGTGCGCCGCCTGCCGTTCCAGTTTGCACCGATGCGCATCGCCTGCTTCCGCTACCCGGACTTCGACGTGCGCACCTCGTACGTCTACGACGTGTTTAATCAGAAGCGCGTGAGCATCGAGCCGGGCATTGTGCCCGGCGCCTTCACACTGACGGCGACGGGGCCCGGTGGCCCGCTCACGCAGGAGCTGGGCGGCAGCGGCGTGGAAGTGCAGGTGCTCGTGGCCGATCCACCGCAGGTGGCCCCGGGCGGGTCGTGTACGCTGCGCTACCGCGTGCAGCACGCCACGTCGTTGACGCTGCTGCCCGGCGGGCAGCCACTGGCATTCGATGGGCAGGGCGTTGGATCGGTCGCCGTCTCACCGTCGGCGACCACGACCTACACGCTCCGAGCGACGAGCGGCAGCACGCAGGTCGACAGCGATATCACCGTCACCGTCATCGGTTAGCCCCGGAGGGAGAATGGCGCCGCAGCCTGGACACCTGGAAATCGAAGAGCAGATCTATCGCGCGGTTCGCACCGTGAAGCCCTCGCTCGCCGTGGTCCCCATGAGCCCGGAGACGCGCTTCGAGAACCTGGGGTTGACGTCCCTCGATTTCATCACGGTCGTGTTCGAGATCGAAGATGCCTACGGCCTTTCCATCGTCGAACAGCGCCTCGACACCTTCCGCACGGTCGCCGAGGCGCGAGACGTCGTTGCCCGCCTGCTGGCGGCCATGCCAGGCGGCAATCAGCACCTCGCGGAGGAGGCGGGATGACCCGTCGGGTCGTCATCACGGGTCTCGGATGTGTCTCGAGCCTGGGGGTGGGATGCGCGCAGTTCTGGTGCGCCATGGAGCGCGGCGCGTCCGCCATCCGGCCGACACGAGTGGCGCAGGGCGGGCTGGAGAACACATTCCCCGCGGCACCGGTTGGCGGTTACGACGCCCTCGCGCACTTCACCGCCGACGAGCTGCCGCTGCGCGATCCGTTCGCGCAGTTTGCGGTGGTCGCCGCCCGCGAGGCGATGGCTGACGCCGGTCTGTCTCCGTTCGAAGGGGATCCGGCGCGCACGGCCGTGATCCTTGGAACCGGCGGCGGCGGCGAGCATGCGCGCGAGGAAGCGGCCGTCCGTCTCTTTGGCGAGCGCAAGCTTCGTTGCCACCCGATGCTGGTGCCGAAAACGAACAACCAGGCGTCGGTCGGTTTCGTATCGATGGAGTTCGGGACGACCGGCCCGTCGTTCGTCGTCTCGACCGGCTGCGCGGCGGCGACCCACGCCGTGGCGCAGGCGTTTCTCGTCGTGCGCCACGGCCTCGCCGACCGTGCCATCACCGGCGGCAGCGAGGCCCCCGTCATGCTCTCGGTCCTCCAGGCCTTCGACGCGGCCCGGGTGGTCTCGCACACCACCTGCCGCCCGTTCTCGCGCGAGCGTGACGGGATGGTCATTGGCGAGGGGGGCGGTGTCGTCGTGCTGGAGACGCTGGAGACCGCCCGCGCGCGCGGCGCACGGATCTATGCGGAGCTGCTCGGCGTCGGCATGAGTGCTGATGCGCGCAGCTCGGTTCACCCGCAGGAGCACGGCCCGGCGCTGGCGATCGCCACCGCGCTCGCCGATGCCCGCCTCAACATCGACGAGGTGGATTACATCAATGCCCATGGCACGGGCACGCAGGTGAACGACCGCGTCGAGAGCCGCGCCATCGCCGGGGTGTTCGGTGAACACGCGCGCGGACTCTCCATTTCATCGACCAAGTCGATGCACGGGCACACCTTCGGTGGCGCCGGGGGGATGGAGCTCGTGGCAACCGTGCTGGCGATGCATCACGGCGTCGTGCCGCCGACCGCGAATTACCTGGGCCCGGACGAGGACTGCACGCTCGACTACGTCCCCAACGAGGCACGCCGGCGGCGTGTGTCCGTGGCGCTGAAGGAATCGTTCGCCTTCGGCGGGTTGAATGCCGTGCTCGCGCTGCGCCGCGACGTGCCGCTGTCATGAGTGAACCGGTGTTCTCGCGGCCACACGGGCGCCGGGTGGCGATCACC
>Ga0190265_10003216_pt1 | contig 11125 bp, 8 predicted proteins | sample Popmic124T_FD_133135 | JGI IMG/M metagenome (GOLD analysis project Ga0190265, IMG submission 133135) | Populus adjacent soil microbial communities from riparian zone of Indian Creek, Utah, USA - 124 T | ecosystem: Environmental > Terrestrial > Soil > Riparian zone | place: USA: Utah | collected...
CGCCGAGCTGGCCCGTGAGGATGAGAGACACCGCTCCACCCGGGCCGCTGGACTCGTTGTCGGTCAGCCGGTTTCCATAGTATCGGCGTATCGACGCTTCGACGAACATGATGTCGCCGCCCATCGGCGTGTAGTACATCCCCGTCGCGATGCCGACTTCGCTTTCCGACAGCGCATGCTCTGGATGCACGCGCGGCCGGCCGAGCAGCTCACGCACACCCTCGGCGTCAACGACGTGCTTGACGTCTTCGCTCGCCGCGATCTTGCGCGCCAGCTTGCGGGCGACAGCGCCGATCTGGCGCTCGAGCTGCCTGACGCCGCTCTCACGCGTGTAGTTCGACACGATCGACATGACCGCGTCTTCGGTGAACGTGATGTCCTTGTCGCTCAGTCCGGATTCCTCGAGCTGGCGCGGCAGCAGGTACGTCTTGGCGATCTCGGCCTTTTCCTTTTCGGTGTATCCGGCGAAATCGACGACTTCCATGCGGTCGAGCAGCGGCCCGGGGATGTTCTGCACGAAGTTGCCGGTCGCGATGAACAGCACCTCGCTCAGGTCGAACGGAATGCCGAGGTAGTGATCGGTGAAGGTGTCGTTCTGCGCGGGGTCGAGTACCTCGAGCAGCGCGCTCGACGGATCGCCCTGGAACGACGTCCCGAGCTTGTCGACTTCGTCGAGCAGAAACACGGGGTTCTTGGTGCCCGCCTGCTTCATTCCCTGGATGACGCGCCCCGGCATCGCGCCGACGTAGGTGCGGCGGTGGCCGCGGATGTCCGCTTCATCGCGCGCGCCGCCGAGCGCGACACGCACGTACTCGCGTCCGAGCGCACGCGCGATGGACTTGGCAATGGACGTCTTGCCAACGCCCGGCGGGCCGATGAAGAGCAGGATCGGTCCGCGCGCCATCGCGCGCGACTTCGCCTCGGTCTTGTCGGTGATGTTGCGGTCTTCGACACCGTCCTTGTTCAGAACCGGAGTCGCCTCGTCCTTTTCGGGAAGCAGTCTGGCCGCCGGCACTTCTCCCGTCTTGTCGACCTCCTCGGCGAGCTGCAGCGCGCGCAGCTGCCTCACGGCGAGGAACTCCAGCACGCGGTCCTTCACATCCTTCAGCCCGTAGTGGTCCTCGTCGAGCACCGTCGCGGCATGATTGAGCTCGAGCTGATCGTCCGATCTCTTGTTCCACGGAAGCTCGGCGATCCATTCGAGATAGGTCCGGATCACCTGCGCTTCCATCGATTCACGGCCGGCGCGCTCGAGTCGCCCAAGCTCGCGCTCGACTTCGGCGCGCGCCTCCTTCGGCAGCGCCAGCTTCGACAGCTTGTCGCGCAGCTCGGTGATTTCCTTGCTGGAATCGTCGTCGCCCAGCTCCTTCTGGATCGCCTTGAGCTGCTCGCGGAGGTACATCTCGCGCTGGCGCTCTCCGAGCTCCTCCTGGACCTGCGACTTGATGTCTTCCTGGGCCTCGAGCAGGCCGACCTGGCGCTGCACGTGCACGAGAACGCGGCGCAGCCTTTCCTCGACGCTGAGAGTCTCGAGCAGTCCCTGCTTCTCGGGAACAGGAAGTTCGATGTATCCCGCAACGAGATCCGCGAAACGGCCTGGATCCGTGACGGAGTCGAGGACCTGGTGCACCACTTCCTCCGGCAATCCGCGCCGCTCACCGAGCTCGGCGGCTCTCTCGCGCGTCTCCTTCTGCAATGCGGTGAATGCCGGATCGTTCTCGCTGACCGGGGTCATCTCTTCCGCGGGCACGATTACCGCACTCAGATATCCATCGGCGGTCGAGTACTGGAGCGCGGTGGCGCGCTGCTCGCCCTGCAGCAGCAACTGTACGCCTCCGAGGCCACGCTGGATTTGCCCGATGCGCGCTATCACACCCATCGAATACAGAATGTCGGCGGTCGGCTCCTCGGAGTTGTCCCGTTGGGCAACGGCAAAGACCAGGCGGTCGCCCTTGAGGGCAGCCTCGATGGCGCGTAAGGTCGAAGGCCTGCCAGCCGCGATCGGCTGGGTGAGGCCCGGAAATATCACTGTTCCCCTCAAGGGGAGAACAGGAAGTGTCTGGCGCTGTGACATCGTGATTCCTGAGACAGATTCTTATTTAGCTACTACTCCAGGACCTTCCCTTACTGCATCTTTTGCTCTCGTGGATTTAAGCCAGCCAGGCATGAACTGCAACACTCGACCTGCGGATTCGACGCGGCGCCATGCCAATACGACCTGACGACGAGCTAGGAACACATGTGGCTCAAGTCCTCTCTGCAAACTATGAGCTAGAGAGCGAGGTCGGTCGCGGGGGTATGGGCATCGTGTATTGCGCGCGAGATCGACGCCTGAAGCGCGAGATCGCCATCAAGGTCCTGCCCCCTGAGCTGAGCTTCCGCGCGGACATCAGGCAGCGTTTCCTCCGCGAAGCGGAGACGGCCGCGCAGCTGAGTCATCCCAACATCGTTCCGATCTACACGGTCGAGGAAAAGGACAACCTCGTCTACTTCGTCATGGCGTACATCGCCGGTGACAACATCGGCCAGCGGCTGCAGCAGCACGGGCCAATGCCCGCCGTCGAAGCGAGACGCGTTCTCCGCGAAGTCGCCGACGCGCTCGCCTACGCGCACAACCGCAACGTCGTCCACCGCGACATCAAGCCCGACAACATCATCCTCGATGCCGAAACCGGCCGCGCGATGGTGACGGACTTCGGAATCGCGCGGGCGCTCACTGACATGGGAGATTCACGGCTGACCGCCACGGGAATGGCGATCGGAACGCCGGCGTACATGTCGCCCGAGCAATCAGCGGGTGACCGCGCCATCGATGGCCGCAGCGATCTCTACTCGCTCGGCGTCGTCGGCTACCAGATGCTCTGCGGCCAGCCCCCGTTCACGGCGACGAACACTCCATCGATGCTTGTAAAGCACCTGTCGGAGCGGCCGATCCCGGTCGACGAGCGCTGGCCCGACCTGCCGCAGGATCTCTCGCGCGCGGTGATGATGTGTCTGGAAAAGGACCCAGCCGACCGGTTCCCGAGTGCCGCCGCGTTCTCGCTGGCGCTGAGCGGAGTGGGGATGCCCACCCTCGCGACGCGCGCCGCGACGCCGGCGCCGACCGGGCGGTCCACGTCGAGCGGGCGAGGGGCGCCAGAGTTACGCGACGACTTTCGCGACCGGTACCCGCCGGCGCTGCGGCCATCGTACGTGCCGCAGACGCCGTTTTCGCAGACTCCGTCGCACGACGAGCTGAGCAAATGGAACGCTCCGATGGTGGTCGCGTTCAGGCGCAAGCTCGCGCCCTACCTCGCCGTGAACGCGATCCTTGTTCCCATCTCGATCTTCGGCGACCGTGATTTCCTGTTCTTCACGATCATGTGGACGGTGTTCCTCGCCTTCAAGTACTCGAAGCTGTGGGCCGCCGGCTACGACTGGCGCGATGTGTTCAGGCAGCCCCGCGACCGGCTGATCTTCGACGTCGCCGCCGAGACGCTCGACGACGCGCGCGCTCTTTTCGACGAGAAGAAGCGCAGCGAGGTCAGGGCGCGCGCGCGGGCGCGCGGCCCTGGACTTTTCGCGCCGGTTTCGCCGTCGCCGTCGGCAGCCGGGTACCAGCCGTATCCACGCGTGGGGGCGGGTGCGACCACCATGAGCGCCATTCCGGCGATGTCACCGCGCGCGTTCGACGACTCGCGCTACGGTGGTACCGTGAGGGAAGCGGAGTCCGATCACCGCGAGATACACCGGCAGCTGCTCACGATGTCCCCGGACGAGCGCGATCAGATCCCCGAAGTCGGAACGTCCGCCGACGCGGTCTTCCATAAAGTCCAGCACCTCGCCTCGTCGCTCATGGACATGGAGCGCAGCACCGGTCGCGACTCCCCCGAGAGCGTGGAGAAGGAGATAGACACGCTGGAGTCGCAGGCGAACCCGCTCGAGTATCAGGCCAGCGAAGAGCGTGTGCGCCGGCTCGCGTATCTCAGGCGCCAGCGTCGCGCGCTGGCCGAGGTCTCGCGCAAGCGAAAGGAAGCGACCGAGAAGCTCGAGCACTGCCGACAGCTGCTGCGCACGATGCGGCTGGAGCTGGTGCGCTTCCGCTCCGGCGGCTTCAGCGCGCCGTCGGGTGGCCTGACGCAGGTGACGCAGCAGGCGCAGAGCGTGGTTCGGGAGATGGGATATTTATCAGAGGCGAACGCGGAACTGAACGCGTTGTAGCTCGCGAGGTAGCTCGCCCCTCAATCATCTAAACGCGCAAAAAGGGAACAGCCACGCCTTCCCTACCCACGCTCCGCCATCCTTGCCCTCATCTCAGCCACATTCCTGTCGTAGGTCACCTGCTGTTCCGGTGTCAGGATCGACCGAAGCTCGGTGATCTGCGCGTTCTGGATCTCCCGCAGCTTCGTCTGATCGAGCGGAGTCCCGGTGACCTCCGCGGTCTTCCGGAGACTCTGTAGCTGTGGCGCGTACTTCTCGCGGATTGCCTTCTGCTGGACCTTCTGGGCGTCCGTCAGCGTGATCCCTTCGAGAATCCTTCCACCCATCCCGCGACCGCGCTGAGTGTCAGCCGGCTGCGTCTGAGTCTGGGCCGCGGAAACCGATGCGAAACCGGCGCAAAGCGCGACGGTCAGCGTAACGACGTGAATAGCCTTCATTCCTGCTCCCATTGATTTGTGTATAGGCGCAGTTGCGCCACCAGCCAGTACTCCAAAGATGGGTGAAAGGTTGGCCAAAACCCAGGCTGCGATACACAATAGAGGGGCAGACAGCGAAGGCAAAATACCTCATGCAGTTAACTCGTTGGCCAGCAATGACTTAGGGCTTTGCCCCTAGCTTCCGGCTGAAAACCAGCTATTCTTCCGGCGCAGCAGGCTGCGAACCTGGTTCGTCGGCCCACATCCTCGTATCGAGCGCCGATTGTGACAGCACCCAGTGCCGCCACTGAGCTAATTCCATCGTTTTCCGCCCCCGTGCCAGAGTCGCTCACCTTCCCCCTGAGCTGGCTTCTGGAGCACGGATCTGCCCCCATCAAGTACAGATCGATGGCCGATGTCGCGCGGGTTACCGAACCCTCGCCGCTGACTCTGGACTGGCTCCCGTATTCACACCGACCGGCGATCAAGCTCGCGGCCACGCAGCTGCGGGACGGGACGTGGAACCATTCGATCCTTTCGCTCCCGTCAAAGACCAGCACTGATTTCGCGCACATAGGGACCGTTCCAGCTGCGCGACGCCTGATCGAGTACGGGTGGAGTCCGGAGTCGCCGCCGCTCATACTCGCGCGCAGGCTTCTGTTCCGCCTGCTGGCGGAGGACAACGATCCTGCATTCCTCTTCGAGCAGACGACCAAAACGAAGGACGACGACCTCGTCCGGCGAAGCAGGGGATTGTTTCGCGAAGCCGCCGCGGCGACGCTCGCGATGTGCGGATATGAGAACGACCCGCGACTCCGCGGAGCGGCGCGCCGCATCCTCGAGCGAACCGTCAATTACCTCATCTCGCCGCTCGGCGAGAAGCCGTGGATGAGAGTCGGAAATACGCATGTGCTCGCCCCCGAGTCCGCGCCGCCGTCTCTCTACACGCTCACGATGCTCGCGCACATGCCGATCTTCAGGCACGAGCACTTCTCGGAAGTCGAGCGCATCTACGACTGGATCACCCAGCCGCTGCCGCGTCAGGAAGCCCTCCAGCTTTACGGCAAGAAGATGGTGCCGCAACCGCACCTGGTGATGGGAGACATGCTCCCGCACCGCAACGCGGTGGATGCGGACATCCCCTTTGCGCTGATGTGGCTCGAGACGATGGCTCGCCTCAACTTCCTGCGGCGCAACGAGGGCTGGATGAAGCTGTACGAGCGGTTCGTCGACGACCGCGACCGCTCGGGAGTATGGCATCCGCACAAGGGATCCGAGAAACCGGCCACTGCCCATCCCTGGGCATGGTCGACATTCCCGCTCGAAGATGGGGCCGGCCCCGAATCGAAGTGGACCGACGTGACATTCCGCATCGGCCTGATAGGAAAACTGCTCGGCAGGGAAATTGAGTTGATCTGAGGGGCATGATCAGGCTTGGCCGACGAGGCCGCGTAAAGGTCAGCCACATCTTTCCGGCTGGCCGCCCGGGATACCGAACGACCTTCCCGCGTCTCCGCTCCGGCCTCACGATCCGGGCAGTGGAGATGGGAGATCCCGCTGCGCCACCGGTGCTTCTCGTCCCCGGCTGGGGTTGCTCCGTGTACGCTTTTCGCTTCACCTTGCCGGCCCTGGCCGCTGCCGGTTTTCGCGCCATCGCCGTCGACCTCAAGGGCCACGGCCTCTCCGACAAGCCCTATGCGCCCGCCGAATACACGATCGATTCTCTGGTGGATCACCTTCGCGACATCATCGAGGTACTGGAGCTCGATCGGCCTGCGATGATCGGCCATTCGATGGGAGCATCACTCCTCTACCACTTCGCCGCGCGCTTTCCCGGCGGAGCCGCCGCGCTCGGCCTGCTGTCTCCGGTGGGACTGAGCGGCGTCCCTCCGATGTGGATCTATCACATCCTGACGCCACGTTTCATGGTCCTGGCGCTCCGGGCCATCAAGCCCCGGCTGGCGGTGAAGATCGCCCTGAGCCGCGTGTACGGAGAGCGCGGGACGTTCACCGAGGAAGACATCGACCAGTACTGGGCTCCCATCTGTCTGGCCGAGTCGCCGCGCGCCCTGAGAGAGCTGCTTCATTCCTACGACTGGAACGCGTCCAGGCGGCGCCGGCTCGAGCCGGTTTCGATTCCGGCCATTGGTCTCTGGGGCAGCCTGGATCACCTGATGCCTCGGGGCGGTATGGAGATCTACAAGCGGCTCGTTCCAGGAATCGAGCTGCACGAGATCGTTGGCGCCGGCCACGTCATACCCGAGGAAACCCCGGAGGAAGTAAATGCCGCGCTGGTCTCGTTTTTACGGCGCCATCCGGCACCGGGTTATATTGCGAATGCATGAGTGAAGAGAGTGTGGTAGCGCTGGTGGAGAGCGAATCGGCGTTGGGTGTCTCGTTTGCCGAGCTGGACCTCGCGCCCGAGGTGCTGCACGCAGTGCGCGACGCGGGCTATACGCACCCAACCCCAATCCAGCAGCAGGCGATCCCGCTGGCGCTGGCAGGCAGAGACCTGATCGGTCTCGCGCAGACCGGGACCGGCAAGACCGCCGGCTTCACTCTCCCGATCGTACACAATCTCATCAGCGCGCCCCTGACCGGTTCCAACGGGGAGCTGTTGCATCGTGTGCGCGTTCTCATCCTCACTCCCACGCGCGAGCTCGCGGCGCAGGTCGAGGAGAGCTTCCGCAAATACGGCAAGTACACCGACCTGCGCGTGGTTCCGATTTTCGGCGGTGTTGGAATCGAGCCGCAATCGAAGGCCCTCAAGCGCGGCGTCGATGTCGTGGTCGCGACACCTGGTCGGCTGCTGGATCACATGGAGCGCCAGAACGTCGTGTTCGATGACCTCGAGGTGCTGGTCCTCGACGAAGCCGATCGCATGCTCGACATGGGCTTCGCCCCCCAGCTGAACCGGATCGTGAGCGAGGTTCCCAAGTATCGACAGACGCTACTCTTCAGCGCGACGATGCCGCCGGAAGTCGAGGCGCTCGCCCGCAAGTATCTGCGCAAGCCGGTAGTCGTGCAGGTGGGCCGCCGCTCGGAAGCAGCGAGCACGGTGACGCACGCGGTCTACCCGGTGCCGCGCGAGCGGAAGAGCACTCTCCTCGTGGAGCTGCTCAAGAAATCCGAGATGGACTCAGTTCTCATCTTCACGAGGACGAAGCACGGGGCCGATCGCGTCGTTCGGCACCTCACCGATGGCGGAATCGCCGCGACCGCCATGCACGCCGACAAATCGCAGGGCGAGCGCACGCGCGCCCTCGAGGGGTTCAAGGCGGGCGAGATCCGGGTCCTGGTCGCGACGGACATCGCGCAGCGCGGGCTCGATGTGTCGGGCATCTCGCACGTCATCAACTACGACGTGCCGCAGCAGCCCGAGGACTACGTCCACCGCATCGGCCGCACCGGCCGTGCGCTCGCGACCGGCGATGCCTACACGTTCATGTCCCCCGACGAGATCGCCATGGTCCGCACCATCGAGCGCATGATCGGGCAGCAGATTCCACGCATCTCGGTGCCCGGCTACGATTTCGGTACGAGCTCCAACGGTGCTCCGGAAGTCGCCACCGATGCCCCGGCCGATCTGACCACAGCCGCCGAGCCCGGCATCCCGGAATCCGGCGAGGTCAACGCCGCAGGCGACCCAGTCGCGACACGAAAACGGTATCGACGGACGCGTTCCGTCGCACGACGACGCTGAGATTCGCCGCGCCGTAACCGAGCCCCGTGGCCGCGTAGGACATTCGGGGACGCGTTGCCGCGACGCTCACGTCGTGGCCCTTTCCAATCTCGCGCTTTCTGATGGTATCCCCACCCGCGAGCACCATGATGGTGCGTCGGGCGGTGTCGATCTCGACCGTCGTCCGGATGGACCGGGCGATCGCAAGGTGTCGCGCCGTGTTGAACAGCGAAGCGATCTCGACAACCGCGCCGTTCACGTGAATGCTGTCGATCACCCGCCCCACTCTCGCAAACGCGATGGCCGAGAGTATGCTAGCTATGCCCAGTGTGATCGCGAGCTCGATGACGGTGAATGCCGCGCGCATCAGTCCTTCTGTTCAGTCCCCGGTTGAGATAGCATACCACAGTCCGGGCGGCAGTCTCCGAATCATTCCGCTCTATACTTTTCGTTTCACGATAAATTCCGGCTGCCGTGAAAATCAGCATCGAATACTGCACCGTTTGAACCTACGAGCCCCGCGCCGCCGGTCTGGCGGCGGAGATACGAGGACGTTTTCCTGAAGCGGAGGTCAGGTTGATTCCGTCGAAGGGCGGACGCTTCGAGGTCGTGGCCGACGGCAAGCCCGTCTTCGAGAAGTCGAAGACCGGCCGTCACGCCAAGCCCGGCGAAGTCATCTCGCTATTGGAGAAGAGATCCTAGCACCATGAGAATAGCGTTGAACACCGGCGGCGGTGACGCGCCCGGACTCAACGCCGTCATCCGCGCCGCTGTCCTCTCCGCAGTCAATCGCGGCTGGGAAGTCCTGGGCATCAAGAAAGGATACGCGGGATTGCTCGGCGACGATGAGGTGATTCCGCTCGACAAGCAAGCCGTGCGCGGTATCGCGCACCTGGGCGGCACGATCCTCCGCACCACCAATCGCGGCAATCCGTTCAGCTACCCGGTGTACGCCCCCGACGGCAGCTGCGAGGAAGTAGACCGCTCCGACGATCTGATCGAGAACGCGCGCAAGCTCGGCATCGATGCGCTCATATCGATCGGTGGCGACGGGTCGCTGGCCATCGCCCACAAGCTCTGTGAGAAGGGAATGAAGATCGTGTGCGTCCCGAAGACCATCGACAACGACGTCGCCGGAACCATCACGACCTTCGGCTTCGACACGGCGGTCAACACCGCGCTCGACGCGATCGACAAGCTGCACACCACCGCGGAGAGCCACGACCGCGTGATCGTGCTCGAGGTGATGGGCCGTCACGCGGGATTCATCGCCCTTCACTCGGGTCTGGCCGGCACCGCGGACGTGATTCTCATTCCCGAGATCCCGTACGACATCGAAAAGGTTTGCGAGAAGATCAGAGCCCGCGATCGGGCGGGGAGGCACTTCTCGATCGTGGTGATCGCCGAAGGCGCGTATCCCAAGGGCGAGGGTCCGGCAATTCGCGGCAAGTCGAGGCCGGGGCAGGCCATCCGGGTTGGTGGCGTGGCCGAGCGGCTGATGGACGAGATCGAGGAAAACACCAAGAAAGAGTGCCGGTCGCTCGTGCTCGGCCACCTCCAGCGGGGCGGTCAGCCCACGAGCTACGACCGGCTTTTGGCGGTAAGATTTGGGGGAGCGGCGGTTCGCGCCGTCGCCGAGGGCAGGTGGAACCACATGATCGCGCTTCAGTCCCCGCACATCGTCACGGTCCCCCTGGCCGACGTGCTGAAGACTCCGAAGCGGGTCGAGCTGGATCACGACACCATGCTGACAGCACGGGCGACAGGGATTTCCTTTGGGGACTGACCAAACGGACGTTTAGTACCGGCGTGGGCTGTATCGTCCACCCGTCACTTGGGGAGGACAGTCGGCCCAGTCGCAATGTTGCGTCTGACGTCTTAAGTCGTTGATATATAAGTAGTTAAATCACTTGGCAGGATATGGCACCCCTCGTGCACCCCATAAGGCCATGATTCAGCATTCCACGAAGCCAAAGTTTCCTTTCTGGCGCTTTCTCGCGCCCGCCGCACTGGCACTTGTGCTGTCGGCAGGTGTCGCGGAAGGACAGCGGCGTCAGGGCTCGGGCAGATCGGACAGAGCGCAGGCAGAACAGTCGCGCCGCGAACCCGATGTGCCCAGAGGCTACGCGCCGCCAGCGGGGATGTGCCGGATCTGGATAACGGGCGTGCCTGCTGGAAAGCAGCCGGCGCCGACGGATTGTCCGTCGGCGGTCCGTAACCGGCCCGCTAACGGCAAGGTGCTCTTCGGCGCAGATCCGTCGAAGAGAGACAAAGACAAGGCCAGCAAACGATCCCGTAAATCGGACAGCCTTGTCGATCTCATCAGGGGGATTTCCAAATGAAGAAATTACTGGTTCTTGGTATCGCACTCGCCGGCATGACAGCGACGGCGCCGATTGGAGCGCAGGTCATTGCACGCAATCCGGCCAGCTCGTCTCAGGGCGACGTCTCCGGCTCGTGGTACTCGGTCGGTCGTGACAACAGCGGCTATTCGATCTACGAGCGCCGCACCCGCGATCGCAACGGCAACATCGTGATCCAGCGCGCCCGCCGCAACTCCAACGGGTCGATGACGGTCATCAGCACGCGCACGGTTCGGGACGACAGTCGCAACAGAAACTGCGATTACAGACGCTCCACGAACAGCGTCGGCGACATCCTCTTCGGTCGCACCAACGACAGGGAATGCAACGACGACTACAGCCGCGACGACAACGGCTGGTACCAGGTCGGCCGTGGTCGCGACAACAACTCGATCTACGAGCGTCGCACCCGCGACAGAAACGGCAACCTGATCATTCAGCGTGCCCGCCGGAACTCGAACGGC
>Ga0190265_10003217_pt1 | contig 11125 bp, 7 predicted proteins | sample Popmic124T_FD_133135 | JGI IMG/M metagenome (GOLD analysis project Ga0190265, IMG submission 133135) | Populus adjacent soil microbial communities from riparian zone of Indian Creek, Utah, USA - 124 T | ecosystem: Environmental > Terrestrial > Soil > Riparian zone | place: USA: Utah | collected...
ACCGGCACGCTGACGGCGGTGGCCACATTGGCTTCGTCCAGCAACTTGACCTGGGGTCCCGGTGGTCTCTTCTCGATACCGAGCTTGAGCCCGCATCTTCTCAAGCGTATCAACGTGACGAACGGAGCCATCGCCGACCTCGGAAGCACCAACCTCTCCGGTGTTCAGGCGCTCGCCTTCGACGCCGCCAGCGGCGCTCTCATCGCGACGCGCTGGGCGACTTCGAGCCCCGAGCTTCATCGTGTCAACGCCAGCGACGGCACGGTGACCGCCATGGGCACGCTCACCTACGATGCCGCCGCGCTGCCTCCCAGCAATTCGCGCATCGGTCTCGCCGTCGACCCGACCTCGGGGTCCGTTTACGCCGCCACCGCGGTCGGCCGTACGCCGCAGGCACTGTTCTCCACTCACTGCGCCCAGATCGCGGCAGGCGTGGGCCTGACCGGCTACGACGTCTCTCACATCACCTCGATGGAGTATCCCGCTGCCGGTATTGGATTGGGACTCACCAAGGTGCTCGGAAGCACCGCCGCCTCGGGCAAAGAGATCGTCGCCTATGCCAGCAATGTCTCGACGTCGTCCACCACGGCAGCCATTTTGCGCATCGATACGGCGAATCCGGAAACCTTCGTTTGCTTGATGACCGCCAACGAGAACTTGCGGGTCGTCATCGCAGCGACGGCCAAGTTCGCGGGAATCGCATTCACCGGTAACCGCCCGCGTCTGGCCATGGAGGTCGAAGGCGTGCGCGAAGTGACGATGCCGCAGATCCACATCGCGCTGACGTCGGAGACCTATCTCGACGCCTCGGTTCGCGCGTATGCCATCAACAAGGTGTACACCAGCGCTGAATGGGGGACGATGAAGAAGCTCCCCTACGTCACTTCGCTTTGGGGGACTGACTCCTCCGCTCCCACCCGTCTCGTGCACATCGACCTGTCGACCAACAGACCGGCGCGCGTCTTGTCTTTCGCCGGCGTCGAGCTGCAGAACATCCTCACGGCCTGGAAGCCCTGAGCTGACGCTCGACACCGAGGGATTTTCCAACGAGGAAAGTCCCACCGCCAACGAGGGGCACGCACCGTCGGCTGACGCGACGCCATTTTCTTCAATCGACAAGAAACCGGCGACATCACACATGGTGTTCGATCGCTCACCGAGTGCGGCAAATCGACCACTGCGAGCCTGCTTGGACGAAGGCGCGCCATCGAGGAATTACGGCGAAACCGACCCGGACAAAGGTCTGAGCGGCGAGGGCCATACCCTTCGCATGTCCGCCTTGGGATGCTTGCAATCATTTCCCGTGAAGCGAGGTCCGCACGATCGACGAATCGATTGAACATAGCCAGCGCATGGCAAAGGCGATATGGTGTCATAAGGGAGGGCCATTTTGTCGACAACACTGCTGCTGGTTGACGACGACCCGCAGAATCTAGAGTTGCTCGAGGCCATCTTGGAGCCCCTAGGCCACAAGTTATTGCTCGCACACGGCGGGCAGGAGGCGCTCGACATCCTCGCCAAAAATCGAATCGACCTCCTCCTGCTGGATGTCATGATGCCGGGGGTCAGCGGCTTCGAGGTGCTCTCCCAGCTGCGTGCGCGACCGACATACAGACAAGTTCCGGTCGTTCTGATTACCGCCGCGGGGGATCGTGAATATCGGTTGAAAGGCCTGCAGCTCGGCGCCACGGAGTTTCTCGAAAAGCCGGTCGATCAACCCATCCTCTTGGCGCGCATTCGCTCGCTTTTGCAGCTTCAATTCGTGAGCGACCAGCTTATCCGGAGAAATGAGAAACTCGAGGTTCTGCAACAGAACCAAGAGGAGCTGATGCATTTCATCGCGCACGATCTACGCAATCCCTTGGCCGTCATCCGGACCAATCTCGGCTTTCTGCGCATCGAAGCGAACGTCAAGCCGGCCGACCGGCTAGCGGCTATCGAAGACTCCGAGCGGGCGGTGCGCAGAGCCGACGCAATGATCGCCGATCTGCTCACGGTGGCGCGGGCCGAGCAGGTGACGCTGGAAATGGACAAGAGACCGCTCAGCCTCTCCCTACTCATGCACCAAGTGCACGCTTCGCACGCTCCGGAAGCGGAATGGAGAGCCATCGCCCTCGAGACGGACGTCGACGCGAGCATCCAGCTCGTGGCCGACGCGGATCTTTTGCGCCGCGTTCTCGAGAATATCGTCAGCAACGCTCTGCGGCACACGCCCAAGGGCGGCCGCATCCGAGCGCAGGCGCTCTCCCGGGAGGTGGTCGAGATTCGGCTCGCCAACACGGGCCCTCCCATTCCGATCGAAGAGCGCGAAAGAGTATTCGAGAAGTTCTGGCGCGCCAAAGGAAGCCCCAAGGCCGGCGTGGTGGGCCTCGGTCTTTACTTCTGCCGCGTGGTCGTCGAAGCGCACGGTGGGCGAATCACCGTGGAGCAGAGCGACGGCTGGCCGGCGGTGTTCGTCATCACCTTGCCCGTCTATCAGGGGCGAGTGGTCATCAAGTGAACGGGCTGCGACGAGTCAGCCGAGCGAGCCTAGGGGTCACCCTGATCGCCATGCTTGCCATCGTCATCGCCACGTTTACCAGCGTTTTGCGCCTGCCCGAGACTTCTCGCTGGGTGGAACGCACCTATGACGTGCTCGCGCATATCGATGCCATCGAGCGCGACGCCCTCGAAGCCGAGTCTGCGCGCCGCGGGTACCTCCTCGGCGGCGACATGCGCCATCGAGAAACGTTCGCGCACGCCAAGCAATCGTACAAGGCGGGCCTCGCCCAATCACGACAGCTGATGGCTCACGACGCCGCTCAGGAGCGCCGCCTTGCCGACCTGGACGTCTTCTTCGAGCGGCGCTCGGTCGTCCTCGAAGAGTCGATGGCCGAGATGGACACCAATGGCGCGCAGTCGGCCAAGCAGCAGTCGCTCGCCGAGACGAGCGAGTCGCTGGGAAATCAGCTTCAGGCCGCGATCGACGATATTCGTTCCAACGAGCGGCGGTCGCTCGCGCGCCGCATCACCGCCTCGAACTCGCAAGTTCGCTTCGTGACCGTGGCCGCGGCGGTCACCGGCGTCACCGCCCTCCTCCTCACGTTGGTGGCGGCGGCGCTGCTCGATCGGGAAATCAACCACCGTATTCTGGCCCAGGAGAGCCTGGCCCGGGCCAACGCCCATCTCGAAAAACACGTCGAGGAACGAACGCGGGAGCTGCGCCGGGCCACGGTGCTCGCCGAAAGCGCCAACACCGCCAAGTCGACATTTCTTGCGAACATGAGCCATGAGCTGCGAACGCCGCTCAACAGCATCATCGGATTTTCTGAGCTCTTGGCCGGCCAGGGGGACGGCCCGCTTTCGGCCAAGCAGATTCGATATACCGACAACATCCTGGCGAGCGGAAAACACCTGCTGCATCTGGTCAACGATATTCTCGACTGGGCCAAGATCGATGCCGGCCGCCTCGAACTACGCCGCGCCTCGATGGAGGTGCAGCCCTTGCTCGACAGCTGTCGGATGAGCATCGAACCGATTGCCGCCAAGAAGGGCGTGTCGGTGACGTGCGAAGCGGCGCCGCCTTCGAGCCCTCCTTTGCCGAGCGTGCTCGCCGACAGCGTCAAGATACGTCAGGTCGTCGACAACTTGCTGAGCAACGCGGTCAAGTTTGTCGGCGAGAACGGGCATGTTCGCGTTTCAACCCGCATCATCGGCCCTTCGAACGGCGGCCTCGAGCACCCGGGCGTCGAAACTTTCGTGGAGGTCACCGTTGCCGACGATGGAATCGGCATCGCGCCCGCGGACCGCGATCGAATCTTCGAGGCATTCGTACAAGTCGACCCCTCCCATGCGCGTCAAGCGCAAGGCGCGGGGCTCGGTCTTGCCGTGGCGCGCCGGTTGGTCGAGCTGCACGGCGGGACCATCTGGGTAGAAAGCGAGCCCGGCCGAGGTAGCGCTTTTCGCTTCCGCATCCCCACGAAGCTCAGATCCGGACACAGCACGGCGTCATGAGCTCCGGCTGGACGTGAAATCCAGCGCTGAATGGGGGGAGAGTCGGGTTGGACCCGCGCGCGCTAACGCCCCGTGAGCCCGGGCAATCGTCTAGAATGGTTCGATGTCGAGCGCGCTTCTCGTGCCGGTGGTCCTCGGAATCATGGCGGTGGCTCAGGTGACCCTGAACGGTCGAGTGGCCCTACAATGGGGTCTTGCGCCCGCGGCCGTACTCAACACCCTGATCGCGCTGTCGTTCGCGATCGGCTTTGCGGTATGGTGCGCGTACCGTGGACCGACCATCGGTTTCTATCGCGTCAACGTCGATGCGAGCTTGCTCCGCTGGTGGTGGTTTTTGCCCGGCATATTCGGATTTTCTCTGGTCGCCGGCATGCCGTGGGCCGTGCAGAAGCTCGGCGCACTCGCCACGTTCGTCGCCTTGATCGGCGCGCAGATGGTGGGGAGCCTGCTCTGGGATGGTTTTGTCGAAGGCACCGCGCTGACGCTGCCGCGCGTTCTGGGCGCCGCGTTCGCGGTGGCCGGCGTGGCGCTGACGAGTTGGAAGTAACGCCATGCGCCCGGAGATGCGCATCACCGCCGACTCGGGCGTCGAGATGGCCGACCGAGCGGAGGTCGGATCGTGACGGTTCTGTCCGAGCACCTCACGAGCGAGACGTTCAGTTTCACGCTCAATGGGCGGTCGGAGATCGTCCGCGACGTCGACCCGCACACGACGTTGCTCGGCTACTTGCGCGCGCGGGGGCTCACCGGCGCCAAAGAGGGCTGCGCCGAAGGAGAGTGCGGGGCGTGTGCGGTGGCTGTGGTCGACCGCAATGCAGAAGGCGGCGCGCGTTTCGAGGCCGTGAACGCGTGCCTCATCTTGCTCGCAGCCGTCGCCGACGCCGAGGTGTGGACGGTGGAGGGCGTCGGCACGAGCGATGCTCTTCATCCCGTGCAGAGGGTGCTCGCCGATGGTGGCGGGTCGCAATGCGGATATTGCACGCCCGGTTTCGTGATGGCCTTGTTCGCGCACGCGCATCGCGCGCCATCGCGGGATCTGACCCAATCGCTCTCCGGCAATCTTTGCCGGTGCACGGGATATCGGCCGATCCGGGACGCGGCCCGCGCGTTGCCCGTGCTCTCCGACGACGACCCGTTCGTTCGGCGTCTTGCGCAGCCCGTACCAGCGCTGTCGCCCATTCGTTACGCCGTGCAAGATGTGGCGTTCGATCGCCCCACGACGCTGAAAGACGCGCTCTTCTTGCGTGCCCGACATCCCGAGGCGCGTGTGGTGGCGGGCGGCACCGACGTCGTCGTCGAGCTCAATCAAGAAGGAACGAGGTACGCGCGCTTTCTGTCGCTGGAGGCAATCACCGAGCTTCGCACGATCGTCGAAGAAGAAGGCACGCTGGAACTCGGGGCCGGCATCACGCTGAGCGACATCGAAGAGCAGCTGGGCAACCGGGTTCCGCTGCTGGCCGAGGTCATCCCGCTTTTTGCTTCGCCACTCATTCGCGCGCGGGCAACGCTGGCCGGCAACCTCGCCACCGCCTCGCCCATCGGCGACTGCGCCCCCGCGTTGCTCGCGCTCGACGCCGAAATCGAGCTGGCGAGCGTGCGCGGACGGCGCCGTGTTGCCGTTCAGGAGTTCTTTACGGGCTACCGGCGGACGGTGCTCGAGCCCGACGAGTTGATCGTCGCTGTCCGCGTCCCGGCACGGCAGCCGAGCCATGCCCATTTCTTCAAAGTATCGAAGCGCAAGCTCGACGACATTTCGTCGGTAGCCGCGGCATTTGCGCTCGATATCGACCAAGGCGTCGTCACGAAAGCTCGCTTGGTGTATGGCGGCGTCGCGCCCACCCCCGTGCGCGCCGAGAAAGCGGAGCAATCGCTCATCGGCGCGCCGTTCGATCGCCGTCTCGCCGACCTCGTTCGGCCGGCGCTACAAAGCGCCTTCACGCCCATCAGCGACGTCCGCGCGAGCGCAGCCTATCGAAGTGCCATGGTCCTCCGGCTCTTCGAACGTTTCGTGTGGGAGGGTGCAGCACCGTGAAACATGACATTCACGAAAGTGCCGGCCTGCACGTATCGGGCGAGGCCCTGTACACGCACGACCTCGCGCTGCGTGACGCCCGCGCGCTCCATGCCTGGCCGGTGCAGTCGGCGCACGCGCATGCGCGAATTCGCGGTATCGAAACGAGTCACGCTCTCGAGGTGCCCGGCGTCCACGCCGTGCTCACCGCGCGCGACGTACCCGGCATCAATGACGTCGGCCCCGTGCGTCGCGACGAGCCCCTCTTCCCGCAAGAGATCATGTTCATGGGTCAGCCGGTGGCCTGGGTGCTCGCGGCGAGCGAAGACATTGCCCGCCGAGCTTCGGCGCTGGTCGAGGTCGATGCCGAAGTTCTGACGCCGATCACCACCCTCCAAGCCGCCCTCGCCCGCGACCTGTTTCTCACCGACCCTATTCGCATCGAGCGGGGGCATGTCGGCACTGCGCTGGCAAGCGCTCCCCACCGCGTCTCCGGCGAGCTTCTCGTCGGTGGTCAGGAGCATTTCTACCTCGAGACCCAGGCCGCCTACGCCCTCCACGACGAGTCAGGCGAGCTCTTGGTGCACTCGTCGACGCAACATCCGAGCGAGACACAAGCCATCGTGGCGCGCGTGCTCGGATGTCCGGCACACCGCGTCGTCTGTCAATCGCTGCGCATGGGTGGCGCCTTCGGCGGCAAGGAAGTGCAGGCGTCGGCGTTTGCTTGCATTGCGGCGCTCGGCGCGCGCAAGACGAGGCGACCGGTGAGCCTACGACTCGATCGCCGCCGCGACATGGCCATTACCGGCAAGCGCCACCCATTTCTCGGGCGCTTTCACGTGGGCTTCGACGAGCGCGGAAAACTGCTCGCCCTCGAGGTGGAGCTGTTCAGCGACGGCGGCTATAGCCTCGACTTGAGCGAAGCCATCATGTGGCGCGCGCTCTTCCACATCGACAACTGCTATTCGGTCGAACATCTGCGGGTCACCGGGCGCGTGCTCTTCACTCATACGCCTTCCAACACTGCCATGCGAGGCTTCGGTGCACCGCAAGCGATGGTCATCGTCGAAGACGTGATCGATCGCGTGGCGCGCACTCTCGATCTCGATCCAGGCCAAGTCCGCGCGCGCAACTTCTATCGTCCGGGAGACCGCACGCACTATGGCCAAGAGGTGCGGGGAGCGGACCGCATCACGCGCATCTTCGACGAGCTTCGAGCGGAGAGCGACTACGACGCGCGGCACGCCGAGATTCAGGGCCACAACGCCACCCATGTGCACGAGAAACGCGGGCTTTCGATCACTCCCATCAAGTTCGGCATCTCTTTCACCACCACGCTCTTCAACCAAGCCGGCGCGCTCGTGCTCGTCTATCGCGACGGCAGCGTGCAGGTGAATCATGGCGGGACGGAGATGGGCCAGGGCTTGCACACCAAGATGCGCAGCATCGTGGCGCGCGAGCTGGGCGTCGCGCTCGACCAGGTTCGCGTCATGCCTACGCGCACCGACAAGATTCCCAACACGTCGGCCACGGCAGCCTCGAGCGGCGCGGACCTGAACGGCGCCGCGGTAAGCGATGCCTGCCGAAAACTGCGCGAGCATCTCGCTCCGGTTGCGGCGGAGGCGCTCGGTTGCCCACCCGATAAAGTGCGCCACGCGGGAGGCATGGTGCACGGCGATCACGGTCGATCGGTCCGCCTTGCCGAGGTCGCCGAGCGCGCGTATCGCGCGCGCGTGCCCTTGTTCGCGGCTGGTTACTACCGCACTCCGAATATCTTTTTCGATCCTCGCAAGGGTCAAGGCCAGCCGTTTCACTATTTCGCCTTTGGAGCCTGTGTGTCGGAGGTGGAGGTCGACGGCTTCACCGGACAATACGCGCTGCGCCGTGTCGACATCCTGCACGACGTCGGTGATTCGCTGGCGCCGCAGATCGACCTCGGCCAGATCGAGGGCGGTTTCGTACAGGGTCTCGGTCTGCTCACCTGCGAGGATCTGCGTTTTGGAGTGGACGGCGCTCTTCTCTCGCGCGGCGCATCGACGTACAAGCTGCCGGGAATCGGCGAATGCCCGCCGGATTTTCGGGTTCGCACGCTGACGCGGGCCGCCGAGCCGGGCGTCATCTTCGGAAGCAAGGCCACCGGCGAGCCGCCGCTCATGTTGGCGATCAGCGTTCGCGAGGCGCTGCGCGACGCGGTGGCCGCGTTCGGGGAGCGAGGCCGACAGATTCCGCTGGCTTCACCGGCCACGCCCGAAGCCGTGTACTGGGCCATTCGCGAGGCGCAAGGGGATGCCCGCTGACAGCGGGGGTCGTGACGGCGCACGCGTCTGTTGACTGGGGCCCCCTCCTCTGAAACCCTCTTTTTACCTTGAGGTATCGTCGATTGGCTTTGTTTTCGCTCGTTTTCATCGCGCTCGGCGTTCTTTCGAACTGCGGCGCGTACGGGCGATTCGGAGCTCTCGATACCGTGGCGTGCCCCGAGCTCGGCGCAAACTCCAACGCACTCACCGCGCAGTACACCGCCAATGTCCGCGCCAACGCCAAAATCCGAACCTTCGTGCAGGCGGCCAAAGATCTGGCGGGGGTATCCGTCCAAATCGAGAACGAGGCCGCCGAAGCGTGCCGGCGCATGGCGTTCGACATCGGCATGACAGCGCAGGAGCTCGCTCCGCGCAACGAGCCCGGCGGAAATGCGAGCGCGAGCTGCGGTGCTTTCGCGGCGAGGCTCGACGCCCTTTTCCGACAAGGAATTGCCATCCGTGCTTCGGCCACGCCGCCGCAATGTCGAGTGAATGCCGAGGCCGGTGCCGCCTGCGAAGGCGCGTGCCATGCCGACCTCGATCCGGGGGAGATCGTGGCGCGCTGCGACCCCGGCAAGCTCTCCGGCATTTGCCAGGGACAGTGCTGGGGCCGCTGTGACGGTCGGTGCAACGGCGCCTGCAATGGGAATTGTTCGGCCAGGAACGCGAGGGGGGAATGCGCCGGCGCATGTTCCGGTGATTGCAACGGCGTTTGCGACGCGACCTGCCATGCACGCTGCCAAGGAACCTGGCAGGCGCCGCGCTGCGAGGGATTCGTACGGCCGCCCAGCGTCGATGCCGAGTGCAATGCATCGTGTCGAGCGCACGCCAACATTCACGCGACGTGCACCCCGGCGATGGTCAACGTGCAGGTGTCCCAGAACGCAGCCCTGGCCGCGCGCCTCGCCGCCACCATGCAGGCGAACTTACCCACCCTTCTGCACGCCGAGCTCGCCCTCGGGCGGCGCGTGCTCGCCGACGCGCAAGTCATCGGGCAGGTGGGCGCGGAGCTGCCGAAAATCGTCGGCAACGCAGGGGCGCGCGCCCTCGCCTGCGTCGCCGCGTCGACCAACGCCACCGCACGGGCGTCCATCAGCATCCGAGTCAGCGTGCAAGCCAGCGCCCGCGTAACTGGAAAAGTCGGGGCGTCCGGCTGAGTTAGGAAGCTCACATGTGGTCGCGACACTGCCGAACACCGGCAAAGTCGCACGGCTGCCCAAGCTCGCTCACGCAACACCCGGGCAGTGCCTACGGGTATTAGACGCGACCTGCTATTCTCAATGAAGGAGCAGCATTGGTCGCGAGAAGTTCGGGCGCAGCCTGTCGACGTGTCGTCTACTTGATCGTGGCCGCCATCCTGACGAGCGCGCATTGGGGGCTTGCCGATCCGACCGTGTCTCGCGAACCGCGCGAGCCGAAATCGGTCTTTCTCGTCGCGAAGAGCGAAAACAAGAACCAGGTCCATTACGCGGTGAAGGTGGACGACGCGTGCAACGTCATGGGGACCGACCCCCTCTATGGTTACTGGCGCATGCTCGAAAAGAGAGGGGAGATCGAGCCCATGCTTTCGCGCGAAGTGCGCGCCTACGGGCTCGATCCCGTGCAGCGGATCGAGAAGAGCGGCGATGCCACGACGATCTACGCGCGCATGAACGCCATTCCCGATCGCATTCTCCGCGTTACCGTCACGCGCACGGCCGGACGATGCGAAGCGCGGGCAACGACGTCGATCGCCGGCGCGGACGCACATTTGCGTCTCATCTACATCAGATTGTCTTGGCCGTTCGGCGTCGATTACATCTTGCTTCGCGGATCGCGCTTGGCCGACGGGCATTCGATCGAGGAAAAGATCTGAAAACCTCGACCACGCGACGCTCGCCGAGCGCGTCGATCGATCTTGAGACTCGACCGGTTCCTATCGAGCGAGCCAGTTCACCGAGGCCCGGAGCCGGCTGCGATGCCACCTGCGGTGGTGGCTGCGAATTGCCGTGCGATCGAATGAGGCGGAGTCTCGACGCCATTGCTTACAACCAATAGCGGCCGGGGCGATGCCGGACGGCTCACGAAGATCGAACACCTACAAGTATGTCCCAAGAACTCGTCGTCATTTCGCAGCCTCATGGAGCTAGCGGTTTGACTCGGCCAGGGCTGGGCCCCTGATTTCTTGCGAAGCGTGAGCCATTTGGGCCGATAGAAGTCGCTATGGGGGGGCGGGTGCAATGACCTTTTTCGCCGCTGCGCATCCGGCGTCCCTTCCATGCCAGAAGGATTCATGAAACGTGAGCAACTCGTCTGCACTCTCGTCTTGATTGGCGCGACCGCCGCATTGAGCGCCGGGTGCGCAGCCCACGCGCAGGTCGGAACGTACGGGCAGGCCGATGCTCCCGTTTCATTCCGGTCACAGCCCACGCTCGTCGAGATCGATTCGGATTTCTGGGTGGTCCGCGAGCATGAACGCGCCGTCTACTACACGAGCGGCTTTTACTGGGTCCACCGCGACGGCACCTGGTGGCGCGCGCAAACGTACGACGGAAGCTGGGCTCGAATCGAGGCGAGTACGGTGCCCCCTGCGATCGCGAGTCGCGATCATCGAGCCTACGCGAGCTATCGCGGTCCGGACACGGCGCGAGCTCGTCCCGCACCGCGCGAGAACCTTGCTTCCGAGCCGTCACCTGGCCGCGGGCACGAGAACAAAGGCAATCCGCCCGATCACGCCGCCGTTCAGCACGGCGGGCCCCCCGGACAAAACGAGGTACCTGGGCTCGGCAACCAGCGCAAGGCCGATGAAGGAAATCAGCCCCCCGCCAAGAGCGACGACAAGAAA
>Ga0190265_10003218_pt1 | contig 11123 bp, 8 predicted proteins | sample Popmic124T_FD_133135 | JGI IMG/M metagenome (GOLD analysis project Ga0190265, IMG submission 133135) | Populus adjacent soil microbial communities from riparian zone of Indian Creek, Utah, USA - 124 T | ecosystem: Environmental > Terrestrial > Soil > Riparian zone | place: USA: Utah | collected...
GAGCGCCAGGGGCATCCTGGCGCTCGCCGCCGCGGCGCTCCTCGCCGTCTCGGGGTGCGGGGGAGAGGACTCCGGCCCCGAGGCGGCGAGCGCGCCGAGCCCGCCGGCTCAGCAGGCGGGCGCTACGGGCGCCACAGGGGCTTCGGCGCCGGCCTCGTCAAAGAAAGCGGCTGCTGGCCCCGAGGGCTCCGGGCAGAGCGGCGCCTCTCAAGGATCCGGCGCCAAGCAGGGCCAGGGCCCCACCTCCGTCCCGCTGCCCAGCGAGGAGGGGCGCGTGCCGGAAGCCACCCCCCAAGAAGAAGCCGAGGCGACGCTCGCCGACATGACCCTGAGGAGCCCGGCACTGACGTCCTCCGGCACCGCCCTGCCTTCCCAGTACAGCTGCGACGGCGAGGACACCTGGCCGCCCCTGCAGTGGGGCGGCACCCCCGCCGGCACTGAGGAACTGATCCTCTTCGCGATGAGCTCGCGGCCGGTGGAGGGGAAGCTCTTCTTCAACTGGGCCCTTGCCGGCATCGATCCCGGCCTCACCGAGATCGAGGAAGGCCGCCTGCCTCAAGGCACGGTCAGCGGCCGCAACAGCTTCGGCAACCTCGGCTACTCGATCTGCCCGGCCCAAGGGGAAGCCGAAACCTTCATCTTCGCCCTCTTCGCGCTGCCCGAGCGCCTTGAGGCGGCCAAGGGGTTTGACCCCGGCGAGCTGCGCCGCGAAGTGCTCGAGGTCTCGGGCAACGTCGGGCTGCTGGCGGCGAGCTACGGGCGCTAGCGCTGTCGGTTAGAAGATGGGGGTGGGGGTTTCTTGACCGCCTGATGGTCCGCTGTCAGGCTGACGATGACGTGGAGGGCTGGCGGCTCCATGCGTCGTGAGCAACCACGCAACGTTGGGAGGAAGCATGAGAGGCGCGAAGCATGGGATCAGGGGCTTGGGCTTGGTGGTCTTGGCCGCGCTCGGCACGATGGCGTTCACCGCCGTCGGCGCGCAGGCGCAGGCCCCAGAATTACCCGGGAAAAGCACAGCAGGAACCTTCTTATACAACTTAGCGACACCTGCGGGACAAGCTGTCACAGGTGAACAGTTAGGAACCGGCTATCTCTTAGTGCAGGCCAGGGACCTGAAAATCGAATGCGGCTCCCTGGACATCAACGAAGGAGTGCTCACAAACGCGACTGAAGGTAAATTCAAAGTCTTATTCTTAGGATGCACAATAAGGAACCACAAAAGCGAACTTCTAGCAGGCTGTGAATTCAAAGAGTTAGGCGGCATGAGTGCGTCGTTCTTAGTCTTACTGATATTACATGGGGGAGAAAGGTTCGTGTTATTCGAGCCGCTCGAAGGAACCAACTTCGCCATTGTCTCATTCAAGCCCAATCTGGGCTGCGTCCTGCCGTTAAACAACCCGAAGACCGGCTCGTTTGCGGCAAAGGTCGAAGGAGGCCTATTAGATGCGGAAGTGCAGACGATCGTGTTCAGCGAAGCTATCCAGTTATTAAGCGGCGATCTATTTAAATATGGCGCCCTTGGCAACACGGGCTACCTCAACGGCACGATCGACCTTGAAGGCGTAGCTGAAGGATCTAAACTAGGCATCCACTAGTCACGCTTACTTGCGGCCTGGGATGGCTAGGGCGTGTCCCGGGCCGCAACTGACGTTCGACCAGGCCCGCTGCGCCGCGAAGTTGCTCGAGGTTTTGGACGTTGGGTGCTCGCTGCCGCTTTCTGCTCATGCTGCATTGTGCGCGCTCGGCACTTTGGAGCCGCGGTCCCAAATAGCGAGATGGAAAACATCGCGCTGAAAAACTTGACCGCTGCAGAGGCTCCCACGATGCTTGACGAGGTCGGCTCTTGGTTTGAACTCTGGGATCGATCTGGTTGAAGGGCGGCATGACGGGGCTGCTCGTAGCTGTCGTGGCTAAGCGACGGTGAGGTGGGCGGCTGTGGATGGCCGCAGGGTCACCAACAGAAGGAGTGACATCACTATGCCAAAGCAGCAAAAGAGGATGGGGGCGGTGTGCGTGGCGATACTCGCCGCGTTGCTCACTGCGCTGAGTTTTGCGGGAAGCGCATCGGCGAAACTCACCGGTGAGTTTGCCCGATTCGAGTTCTGCCCATACAAAAATCCTGAAGTCATCAGGTGCTTTCACGCGCTCACTGACGGTGGGGAAGCCGTTCTGGGCAGCAAGAAAGTTCCAATCGTCAATCCGGTAACGCTTCAGGGTGGTTACAACGAACCTCCGGAATCCGAAGAAATCACCGGATTCTCTGAAGACTTTTTCGGTGCTACCAACGGAGTCACGCTCTCCAAAAGCCCGCAGCCGGTCCCTGGCGGCCTGCTCGGCCTGGTGCCGCCGGAAAACTCCCCACCGTTGGTCAAAGCGCTGGTGGAACTCGCAGCGGAAAATGGGTTGACCGGAGTCAACTCGACCCTTGAAATCGCTGGGTCACCGAGCGACATTAAAATCCGCGAACTCGCGCTGGCGCTGGGCGAAGGCGTGACGCTGATTCTGCCACTCAAGGCGAAACTAGAAAACCCACTTCTCGGAAATGCATGCTATGTCGGCTCGGACAAAGCACCGCTCATTTTCGAACTGCGAGCGGACACCACCAACCCGCCGCCTCCGAACAAACCGATCACCGGTAGCGGCGGTCAGGTCACGTTCATTGAAGGAGGGCAAGTCCTGCGCCTTGATGACGCTGTGATTGTCGATAACGCCTGGTCGGCACCCGCGGCGAAAGGATGTGGAGGAGTTCTACTCTCCGCCCTGATCGATCCGGTCATCAATGCTGCTGCCGGCCTGCCGGCACCGGCTGGCACGAACACGGCGATTCTCGAGAGCACAATCCATACGACGACTGCGTTCGCGCTGAACAAAAATAACAACGAAAATCCGTAGCAGCTGGTACTTGCGGACGAGCCCGAGCATCGACGACGATGCTCGGGCTCGCGATTGTGCGCACAAAACTTTCTAAAAAGCAAATTGTCTCTAAGGACAACACCAAATAAGTAAGGAGCGGGAGATGAAACGAATTAGCAGACGGGGGATGGTGAGCGTGGCCATGTTGGCCATGGCAGTCGCCAGTCTCTCTCTAGCAGGAAGCGCTTCAGCGAAACTCACGGGCGAGTTCACGAGATTCGCGCAGTGCCCCTACACGACTCCTGGAGTCGAAAGGTGCCTGCACTCCGTCACGACCGGTGGCGAAGTCGTGATGGGCAGCAAGACTGTGCCCATCACCAACCCAGCCACGCTTCAGGGTGGCTATGCGGAACCGGCGGAAGAAGGTCCAGAAGCAGGTTTCTCGTCGCTTGTCGCGGCGAAAAATGGCCAAACGCTCACCAAAGCTCCGCAGAAAATCCCTGGCGGGCTTGCTGGACTCGTGAAATGCAACGAAATCAGCAATTTCATTCTGCGGGCGGCGTGTGAATTCACCTTCGAAAACGGTCTCACTGGAGTCAATTCCACACTGGAACTGGCTCAAGGTGCAAGTGCCGTAAAGGTCAACGAACTCGCCCTGGCCCTCGGAGAAGGGGTCACGCTGAAAATGCCGCTCAAGGTCAAGCTGGAAAACCCGCTCCTGGGGGATAACTGTTACGTGGGCTCCAGCACCAATCCGATTGTGTGGAATCTGCGGGCGGATACCACCAGCCCGCCACCGCCGAACAAACCGATCACCGGCAATGGCGGCCAGGTCACCTTCATCGAAGGAGGACGCGTTCTGCGTCTTGATGGAGCAGTACTGGTCGACAACGCGTGGGCAGCGCCCGCGGCGAAAGGATGCGGAGGACTCTTCTCGTTCCTCCTCGATCCGATCGTGAACGCGTCTTCCGGCCTGCCCTCACCGGCTGGAACCAACACGGCGATCCTGAAAAACACGATCCATACGACCACCGCGTTTGCACTGAACAAAAACGACGCCGAAAATCCGTAAGCGCAGCATCTGAGACGTCGAATCGCGAGCGCCGGGATCTCGTCCCGGCGCTCGCTTTTTGAGCAACCAGGGAGCGGCGTCCCTATATTCGGCCTGACGCATGGCCGAGAGACATCCACGTGAGGAGACCCTGCGACGGGTTCATGGCGTCGGGGCGCTGTTCTCGACTGCCTACGGGAACGTAGGCTCGTCGATCTACTACGCGCTGGGCGTGGTCGCGGTCTTCGCCCTGGGGATGACGCCGGTCGTCTTCCTGATCTCCGGCCTGATCTTCGTCTGCACCGCGGCCACCTACGCCGAGGCGACGGTGCTTTACCCGGAGGCGGGTGGCTCCTCGAGCTTCGCCCGCCACGCCTTCGACGAGCTGCTCAGCTTCTTCGCCGCCTGGGGGCAGGTCCTCAACTACGTGATCACGGTCGCGATCTCTGCCTTCTTCGTGCCCCACTATCTGGCCGTCTTCTGGGAGCCGCTGGAACGCAACCCCGCCGACGTCGTCGTCGGGATCGTGCTCATCGCCCTGCTGATCGGCGTCAACGTGATCGGCAGCCGCGAGTCGGCCCGGCTCAACATCGTGCTGGCGATCGCCGACCTGATGACACAGATCGTCGTCGTCGCGATCGGCATCGCCCTCGTGCTCAGCCCGGAGATCCTGGTCAGCAACGTCGAGCTGGGGGTCGCGCCGAGCTGGGGCAACTTCGCGCTGGCGATCGCGGTCGGGATGATCGCCTACACCGGGATCGAGACCCTCTCCAACATGTCGGAGGAGGCGCGCGACACGTCCCGCACCGTGCCGAGGGCCGTGGGACTCGTGGTGACGGCGGTGCTCGTCCTCTTCCTGTTGATCCCGGTCGTCGCCCTTTCGGCAATGCCAGTGACCGAGCAGGGTGGCGAGTACACGACCGCTCTGGCCACGACCTACGCCGAGAACCCGATGCTGGGGATCGTCGACAACCTCGGCCTCTCCGACGCGGTGGCCGACGCGATGCGGATCTACGTCGGCGTGCTCGCGGCGGTGATCCTCGTGATCGCGACCAACGCCGGGCTGATCGGCCTCTCGCGGATCGCCTTCTCGATGGGCCAGTACCGGCAGCTGCCGGAGGCGATCCGGGCTATACACCCGCGCTTCAAGACGCCCTACGTGGCGATCCTCCTCTTCGGCGTCATCTCCGCGATCGCCCTCCTGCCCGGCGAGACGGAGCTGCTGGCGACGATGTACGCGTTCGGCGCGATGCTCTCCTTCACCGTCGCCCACGTCTCCGTGATCCGCCTCCGCCAGCTCCGCCCGGATGCCGAGGAGCGGACCTACAAGCCCCCCCTCAACCTGCGTGTCTTCGGGGTCGACCTGCCTCTCACCGCGGTCTTCGGTGGGCTCGGCACCTTCGCCGCATGGGTCGTGGTTATGGCGCTCAACACCCGCACCCTGTTCATTGGCTCCGCTTGGATGGCCGTCGGGCTGGCGATCTACGTGCTCTACAGGCGCAGCCAGGGCCTCGGCCTGCGGCAGACCGTCAAGGTCGTGACACCCGAGCCGCTCGGGGTGGAAGAGATCGAGTACCGCAGCGTCCTGGTCGGCTTCGAGGACGACGGATCGTTCTCCGAGGAGATGGTTGCCACCGCGGTCAAGCTCGCCGCGCGCCGACGCCGCGGCGTTCACGTCCACTCGATGCTCACCGTGCCGACCCACCTGCCGCTCGACGCCGAGCTGTCCGAGCAGGAAGCCGAGGCACAGGGCAAGGTCGAGCAGGCGAGGCTGATCGGCGGCCAGCGGGTGACCGGCCACGTCGAGCGGGTCAGGCCCGGCCAGGCCGGCTACTCGATCTCCGACGAGGCGAAGATGATCGATGCTGCCGCCGTAGTCGTCGGCCTGCGCTACCGCAACGGCAAGCCGATCTACGACAAGACGCTCCAGACGGTGCTGAGCGAGCGCCCGTGCCGCGTCATCGTCGTCTCCGATCCACCCGTCCAGGCCGAAGCTACAGCTCTAACCACTACATGAGAGGAAAGAGTAAGAGGAAGAGTGAAGAGGAAAGACAGTTGGAGATAGATAAGGAATTTCGGTCTCTTCTCTCTTGCCGCCTTGGTTGTGATGGCTTTCACCGCTTCAGCGGCTCAAGCCGCGCTCCGCATTCGCCATTGGGCGAGATATAGAAAACAAACTGCCTAAAAGCTTGACTAGCCTCTCTTTTCGCGTCATCTCGCCTCCGAGTCCGATCTCCTATCTCCGCCTTTCTTGACTTTCTCTTTTTGAGCATCCCGAAGCTCGCCGCCTTGCGCCCCCATGCACGAGACCAAGGCTCGGGCCGAGGGAGCCAAACCACCAAAAGCCACTCGCAGGGGGCGAAAGACGACCAGCGGATGCCTGTCGGGGCAATCTAAGAGAAAGGCTCCAAGATGGAGACAGTCCTAGTAATACTCGCCCTGATAATCCTCATCCTGGTTATCGACCGGCGTCGCTAGCCTCGCTCGGGGCGTTTAGCCCGGCACGCGCCGGGCTAAACGCTGTTTGTCAACCGAGATCGTGCTTGCTGGCGTAGCTACCTAACCACTACCAAGAGGGAAAAAGAGTTAAGAGGAAAGGGTACGAGGACCAGTTAGGGATAACTAAGAGTTCTCGGCCTCTTCGCACTAGCCGCCCTCGGGTTTGACGGCTTTCACCGCTTCAGCGGCTTAAGCCGCGCGCGTAACTGGCCTTTCCGATTCGAGGGTTACTCGAAACAGGCGGATTGCAAGCTGAGCTTCGTCAGAGCCTGAAATCGCTCAACCGCTCCATCGGCTCCCCCTTGCTCTCGTTGCCACCCACTTGAGCATCCCAAAAATGCTTGCCAACTCCGCCCCCCGCTTCGGAGGGGCGAAAACGGCGCGCGGATGCCTGCCCGGGCGACCACCTCTATCAAGGAGGAACCAATGAAATCGGTTTCCCTCTTGCAAGCACTGACCAATCTGGTGCATGCAATCCGCCTACTGCTCGGGTAACCCGATCGGCAACGCCAGCTCCGGCGCGTCGCGCCGGAGCTTTGGCGTTTCGGCGCTCTTGTCCGTGTCCGTGCGGCCTAGAATCGCCGCGATGGCCACTCCTGAGCGGATCTATCGCGGCTCCGTCCGTGCCCTCTCCTTCGCCTTCCTCGCCATCGGGCTGGTGATCCTCGCGATCACGCTGGCCAATGGCGGCGGGCCGCTCTCGGTCGGGACGCTGCTCGGCGTCGCCTTCGTCGCGGTCGGCGCCGGCCGCCTCTGGGTCTCGGCGCGGATGAGCTAGTGAGCGCTCCGGAGCAGCCACGCCCGCTTGAGCAGCCGCGGCGCCCGCCCATGCGCCCCTCGCCGCTGCTGCGCCGCGGGCTCGGCGTGCCCTGGCTCTTTGCCGCCGTCTACTCCTCGATCGGGTTCTCGATCTACTTCGCGCTCGGGGTCGTCGCCGACCGCGGGCTCGGCCTCACGCCGCTGATCTTCCTCGCCGCCGGGCTGCTCTTCGGCCTCACCGCGCTCACCTACGTCGAGGGCGGCGCGATGCTCCGTGAGCGCGGCGGCTCCTCCAGCTTCGCCCGCCACGCCTTCAACGAGCTGATCGCCTTCATCGCCGGCTGGGCGATCCTGATCGACTACCTGATCGTCCTCGCCCTGGCGGCGATCTCCGTCCCGCACTACCTGCAGCCGGTCTCCGGCGACCTCGCCGACCCCGGCTGGGAGATCGGCGTCGCCGCCGCGGTGATCCTCACCGCCTGCGCCCTCAACGTCCTCAACATAACCGGCAAGGGACGGCAGATATGGCTCGCCACGCTGGCGCTCGCCGACATCGCCCTGCAGCTGGCAGTGGTCGCGGTCGGGCTGCTCGCGGTCTTCCACCCGGACCGGCTGACCGACCAGCTCGACCTCTTCACCGACCCCAACTTCACCGACGTCGTCTACGCCGGCGTGATCGCGATGCTCGCCTACGCCGGGATCGAGGCCGCCTCCGACCTCGCCCCGGACATCGAGGTACGGCGGCGGGACCTGCGGCGGGTCGTGACCCTCGGCGTCGTCGCCGTCCCGCTCGTCTACGCCGGGATGGCCGCGATCGCGCTGATGGCGGTGCCGGTGGTCGCCGGGCCCCAAGGGCCCGAAACCGCCCTCGGCAACGAGTTCGTCGAGGCGCCGCTGCTCGGCGTGGTCTCCGCCTACAAACCGGCCTGGGTGGCGGACTCGATGCGCTGGATCGTCGCCCTCGTCGCCACCCCCGTCTTGGTCTGGGCGGCGAGCACGGCGATGCTCGGCGTCTCCCGCCACATCTACACGCTGGCGATCAACCGCCAGATCCCGAGCTGGCTCGGCAAGCTCGGCAAGAGCCACCCGACGCCGCACGTGGCGATCGCGATCTGCGGCCTGATCGCGCTCGGCCTCGTCATCCCCGCCGACGTGAAGCTGCTCGCCGGCCTCTACGCCTTCGGCGCCACCCTGGCGATCACGATTGCCCACCTCTCGATCGTGCGCCTGCGCGTCACCGAACCCGACCGCCCCCGGCCCTTCAAGGTCGGCTGGAACTTCAACTGGCGCGGCGCCCGGCTGCCGGCGCCGGCGATCTTCGCCGCCCTGGTCAGCGGTCTCGCCTTCCTCAGCGTGCTCGCCTACCACGACACCGCCCGCTGGGTCGGCGGCGGCTGGATGGCCTTCGGCCTGCTCTTCTACGTCGTCTACCGCAAGGTCTTCGAGGGCACGACCCTGACCAGGCGGGTGACGGTGAGCGAGCGGGCGCTGACCAAGCAGGTGCCCGAGGTCGCCTTCCGTCGCATCCTCGTGCCGGTCTTCGGCAGCGCGCTCGACGACGACATCGTCTCGACCGCGGGCCGGCTTGCCGCCGCCGAGCAGGAGCAGTCCGACGGCCAGGTCGAGGACGCCCGGCTCGACCTCGTCTACGTGGTCGCAGTGCCACTGAGCCAGCCGCTTGACGGCGACCTGCCGCCCGAGCAGGAGCAGCAGGCGCAGCGGGCGCTGGAGCGGGCCCGCGAGGTGGGGGGGGAGTACGAGGCCGTCGCCATCGGCGTCGAGCTGATCCGGGCCCGCGACGTCGGCGCCGGGATCGTCGAGGCCGCGCGGCGCAACGGCGCCGAGGCGATCGTCGTCGGCGCCGAGCCGCCGACCAAGATCCGCGGCGGCGCCACCCTCGGCGGGATCGCGGAGAAGAAGCCGGCCGAGATCGGCGCCGCGACCGAGTACGTGCTGAAGAAGGCCCCCTGCCGGGTCCTCCTGACCGCGCCCCCCGACACTGAATCGGCCTAGTATCAGGGCCATGTTCATCCTGATCGTGGGCTGCGGGCGGGTCGGCTCCTCGGTGGCGCGGGCGATGCTGCGCGAGGGCCACGAGGTCTCCTGTCTGGATGAGGACCCCGAGTCCCACGCCAGGCTCGAGGTCGGGCTCGACAAGGGCTGGGAGGACCACGGCGGTCACTTCACCGTCGGCGCCGGCCTCGAGACGGACGCGCTGGTCGCCGCCGGGATCGAGAAGGCCGATGCCTTCATCGCCTCCACCGACGGCGACAACACCAACATCGTGATCGCCCAGATCGCCCAGCGCCGCTACGAGGTGCCGACGGTGATCGCGCGGATCCTCGACCCGCTGCGGGCCGAGTGGTACCAGCGCCAGGGCGTGCACACGATCTGCCCGACCCGGGTCGCGATCGACATGCTGGAGAGCGCCGTGCGCGACGGCGCCCAACGCAACGGCGCCGGCGGCGCCAACACCCAGCCCGAGGCGGTCTGAGCATGTACATCATGGTCGTCGGAGCGGGCAAGGTCGGTTGGAACCTGACCCGTGAGCTGCTCGAAAAGGGCCACGAGGTGACCGTGATCGAGAGCAACCGGCGCCGCTACCTGATGGTCGAGCAGGAGCTCGAGCACAACATCACCTACGGCGACGCCTCCGAGCTCTGGGTGCTGGAGCGGGCCGGGATCCAGCGCGCCGACATGGTGATCGCGGTGACCGGCGACGACGAGGACAACATGCTGATCTGCCAGGTCGCCCGCGAGAAGTACGAGGTCGGCCAGGTGATCGCCCGCGTCAACAACCCGCGCAACCGCGAGCACTTCGACCTGCTCGGGATCAAACCGGTGGTCTCTGCCACCGACCTGATCCTCCGCCTGATCGAGCACGAGGTGCCCGAGTACGGCCTGATCCACCTGCTCGACCTGCAGGAGGAGCAGCTGGAGATCATCGAGATGCTGCTCGGCCAGGACTCGGTCGTCACCGGGCGCCGGGTCGGCGACCTCGAGATGCCGGAAGGGAGCCTGCTGATCTCGGTCCTGCGCGACGGCAAGGGCTTCGTCCCGGGCCCGGAGACGGTGCTCGAGGCCGGCGACGAGATCCTCGCCGTCCTCGACCCGGGCCGCGAGGACGACCTCAAGCAGCTCTTCGGTCCCGGCGGCGGCAACGGCGCCGGCACGGACGGCTGAGCCCGATGGCCGACCGCGAGGTCGACTTCCTCCTCGTCGGCGGCGGCCTCGCTTCGGCCCACTGCGCCGCCGAGCTGCGCAAGCGCGGTGCCGAGGGGTCGATCCTGCTGGTCGGGCGTGAGCCCGAGCCGCCCTACGAACGGCCGCCGCTCTCCAAGGAGTACCTGCGCGGCGAGGCGGAGCGCGAGGACGCCTACGTCAACCCGCCGAGCTGGTACGAGGAGAACGAGGTCGAACTGCGCACCGGCGCCAGCGTGATGTCGCTCGACCCGGCGGCCCACACGGCGAAGCTGCAGGGCGGGGAGGAGGTGTCCTTCGGCAAGGCGCTGCTCGGCACCGGCGCGATGGTCAACATCCTCCGCGTCGAGGGCGCCGAGAACGAGGGCATCCACTACCTGCGCGCCTTCGGCAACTCCGACGCGATCCGTGCCGACGCCGAGGGGGCGGAGCGCGTGGTCCTGGTCGGCGGCAGCTACATCGGCTGCGAGGTCGCCGCCTCGCTGACCGCGAAGGGCGTCGACTGCACGATCGTGACGATGGAGGACGTGGTCCTCTCGCGCACCTTCGGCGAGGACGCCGGCCGCTGGTTCCACGAGCTGCTCGAGTCGAAGGGCGTCACGATCCACGGCGGCGAGGAGCTGGAGGCGTTCGAGGGCGATGGCCGGGTCAAGGCGGTGCTGGCCAAGAGCGGGCTCGCGGTCGAGTGCGACGCGGCCGTGGTCGGCGCCGGCGTGCGCCCCGACGCGATGCTGGCCCAGCGCGCCGGGCTCGAGGTCGA
>Ga0190265_10003219_pt1 | contig 11119 bp, 10 predicted proteins | sample Popmic124T_FD_133135 | JGI IMG/M metagenome (GOLD analysis project Ga0190265, IMG submission 133135) | Populus adjacent soil microbial communities from riparian zone of Indian Creek, Utah, USA - 124 T | ecosystem: Environmental > Terrestrial > Soil > Riparian zone | place: USA: Utah | collected...
AGCGTCACGCGGTTGATCAGCGTTTCCTTGTCGGCCGGCGGCGACAGCTTCAAGCCTTCGCGGTCGAGCCGCGCCTGCACGAACCGATCGATGTCGTTGAGGACCGAGGGGGCCGCCGGCACGGCCGGGACCGCGGCCTTCTGTGGCGCCGTAAACGCCCAGTGCGGCTTGTATTCGGCCCCCTGTGCGATCCACGCCCGCAGAATCTCGATCTGCTGCGGCGAGAGCACCTTGTTGGCGAGAGTCGGCGGCATCCGCACGGCGACGTTGGCGTGCGTGATGCGGAACATCATCTGGCTCTCGGCGGGCCGGCCCGGCACGATCGCAAACGTTCCCGGCCGGCGCAGCGCCGCATAGGCGCCTTCGGCCGTGTCGAGCCGGAGACCGACCTGGCGGGCCTTTTCGTCGGGGCCGTGGCAGCGGAAGCAGTAGTCGGAGAGGATCGGCCGGACGTCCCAGTTGTAATCAACACGCCGCGTCACGGCGGCGGCCGCCGCCGTGGGGGCGGGGGCGGGCGTCTGCGCGGAGACACTTATCAGTGCTCCGAGGAGACCCGTGCACGTGACCAGGAACCCTGCCCGATACGTCCGCTTCATCTGCACCTCGTGACGTGAACGACGTGGTTAGTCGAACAATTTTAGCTCATTTACGCCGATTTACCGGCCATTTGCGTGTGTCGCGGCGCGCCAGGTTCGCGCACCCTCAGCCGGGAAACGGCCCTCATAGATAGTGCACAGCGGACCGAACTCCGCGCGCAGCTCGTCCGCCAGGCGGGCGCCGGCCGCCTCCCCCTCGACAACCCCGTAGACGGCCGGTCCCCACGAGCTCTGCCCCACGCCCGAGGCGCCCCATTTGCGCATCCAGCGCACGAGCGTCGCGCTCGGCCCGGGGGCAAACACGCCGCCCTGCACCGGCGCGAACCAGCGACCTGTCGCTTCCTGAATCTCCGTCAACGCGGCGCCGAATGCCTCGATGTCCGCGTCCGCCACCGCGGGCAGCAGGACCATTAGCACGAGATGGGCCACGCGCTCGACCTCACGGTCAGGTGGCGCTGGCAATTGATCGAAGGCCGACGCCTCTTCTGTGCCGCTCAGGCCCGACGCCGTCTGGGGCACCGCGAGCACGCAGCGCCAGGATGGCGGAAACGCCAGCCGCGTGAGCAAGGGGCCGACGCTGCCGCGGCGCGGACCTTTACGGTCCGCGGGACCTTCACGATCCTCGGCACGATGGCCTCCCTCGACCACCAGCCCCCCGCCAGCGAACGTCCACATCCCGATCGCCGACCGCCGGCCGCGTCCCACCGCGTGCGCCAGCTGGCGTACGTCCGGCTCGATTCCGTGCAGTTCGGCGAGCGCCCGCGCGACGGCCAGCGCCAGCTGCGTTCCCGAGCCAAGCCCGGCATGCCTCGGCAGCGCGCGGTGGACGTGCACGCGCGCGCCGCCACTGATCGCATGATGGCTGAGGAAGCGCCGGGCAAACTCCCCTGCGCGTCCGGCATCGTCGCCCTGAACCTCCAGGGCGTCTGCTGCGCAGGCCGATACCAATGTCGTGGGCGCGGGGGCCGCCGCCCCGATGCCACCAAACCAGCGCGCACGATCGCCGCGCAAGTCGAGGACGCCAAAATGCAGCCGCGCGGGCGCCTCGACGAAGACCTCGTCGCCGGAGGTCAACGTGTCTGTTCTCCACTCGTCTTACCGGCGGGATCCGGCTGGGCAGGGACGGAGCGCACGTAGTCCGTCAGGAGCGTCATGGCCTCGAGCTCGCGCGGGCCCGCCGTCTTGTCGACGATCACCTGCAGCCGCCCCAGCTCGCTGTCGATGAATGCCCGCGGCAGCAGGTGCAGCCGCGTCGCGTAGATAGCCGCCTCGAGCACCGCATGCCGGGCGCGGTTGAAACCAATGAACTCGCGGCGGGTGCCGCGATGCACGACCGCGGTCTCGATGCGCGAGCGGGGCGGGCTGCTGTCGACCGATCGCACTTCGACCTCCCGCCACGAGCAACAGTCGGCGAGCACCACGCCGCGGACAACCTGCGCCGGCACCGTCGAGTACACCGGATCCGATATCGCCGCCTGCGCAAACAGCAGCACATCGTCGGTCAGGTTGACCACTGCCGCGCGGGTCGCCACGAGGTTCCGGTAAGTGGCCGTTTCGAGGAAGGGCTTGAGGATGATGGAGTCGTCGCCCCATTCGACGCCCATCGGGGCGCAGTTGACGGCGCCGTTCGCGGCGAGACTCGTGACGATCGTTTCAACGATCACGGCTTGGCGGTGCACTCCCGCTCGACCAGCGCGAGATACGCCGCGGTGAGCCGGCGAGTCAGGTCACCCGGCGCGGCGCGGCCGATCGGCTTCCCACTGATGCGCACGAGCGGCGCAATTCCCCGCAGCGAGCTGGTGAGAAAGGCCTCCTTCGCGGCGCGCACCTCGTGCAGCTCAATTGCACGCTCGGTCACGGCGACGCCTTGGGCCCGGGCCAGTTCGATCACCGCTTCACGGGTAATCCCCGGCAGGACGCCGCAGGAGAGCCGCGGCGTGGCGAGATCCGTTCCTGTGGCGATGAACAGGTTGCTCGCGGAGGCCTCGCAGCAGTGGCCTTCGGTGTCGAGAAACAGCGCCTCGTCCGCGCCCGCGCGCCGTGCCTCGAGCACGCCGGCGACGGCGTCGATGTACCCGAGCGTCTTCAGGCCGACCGTCATCGCGTATTCGTTGCGGCGCCCGGAGGCCACGTGCGCGCTCAGACCTTCGGCGTAGGTCGATGCCGGGAACGCGGGCATCGGTCCGACGCTGATGACGACCGTCGGCTGCGGGACTGCTGGAGGGGCGACACCGGGGGGACCGGGACCGCGCGTCACCGTCAGGCGGATGCTCGCCTCGCCTTCCGCGGCTTTCGCGGCGTCAGCGACCCACTGGTGGAGCTCTCGCGGCGCGGGGATTTCCAGGATCGTTAACGAGCGCTCGAGCCGCGCGAGGTGCCGGCCGACGCGGAAGATCGTTCCGCCCCTGGCACGCATGGTCTCGAACACCCCGTCGCCGAGGGTCAGGCCGCGGTCGCGCGCCGATACGTGCGGTCCGTCATCCGCCTGCCGCTCGCCATTGATCCAGACGACCGTGTGGGCAACGCCGGCGCTCACCTCACGAGCTCCACGGGCGGGGGCACAAAGTCGCCGCCGGGCACGTTGTCGATGCTGCGGCGCCAGAACGGCACGCGCGGCGATTCGCGCGCGGCATCGGCCCGCACGGGCAGCGCGGTACCGCGCGACCTGTCGCCCTCCAGGAACCGGTCGAGCATCGCGTAGCCGTACTCGCTCGCCGCCGACTCGGGATGAAACTGCACGCCCACCACCGGGTGGGCGACGTGCTCCACCGCCATGATTTCCCCGTCGTCAGCAGCCGAGGCCGTCACGCGCAGCTCGGGCGGCAGCGATGCAGGCGCGATGACCAGCGAGTGATAGCGCGCCGCGGTCAAGGGCGACGGCAGTCCGCGGAAGATCCCCGTGCCCGTGTGCGTGATGGTCGAGGTCTTGCCGTGCACCGGACGCCCGGCGCGCACGATGTCGGCGCCGTAGGCCGCCCCGATGCACTGGTGGCCGAGGCAGACGCCCAGAATGGGAATTGCCGATCCGAAGCGCTGTATCAGGTCAACCGAGATACCCGCCTCGCGGGGCGTGCACGGGCCGGGCGACAGGATGATGTGGCTCGGCCCGAGCGAGGCAATCTCGTCGAGCGTCAGCGCGTCGTTGCGGTACACGACCGCCTCACCCCCCAGTTCGCGGACGTAGCGCGCCAGGTTGTGCACGAACGAATCGTAGTTATCGATGACGAGAATCATCTGAGGTATCGATGCCGCGATGGATCTCCGGCACGGCCAGCGCATCGATCAGGCCCCGGGCCTTGTCGAGCGTCTCCTGGTACTCATCCGCGGGATCGGAGTCGGCCACCACGCCTCCCCCTGCATTGAAGTATACGCGGCCGTTGCGCGCCACCGCGGTGCGGATGGCGATGTTCGTGTCGAGCTCGCCGGTGACGCTCCAGTAGCCGATCGAGCCGCAGTAGACGCCGCGGCGCGAGGGCTCGAGCTCCGCGATGATCTCCATCGCCCGAAGCTTGGGCGCGCCGGTGATCGAGCCGCCGGGAAATGCCGCGCGGAGCAGATCGAGCGCGTCGGCGCCCGGCGCGAGCTGGCCGACGACGGTCGAGACGAGGTGATGGACGGTCGCGTACTGCTCGAGCGCGAAGAGCTCGGCGACGCGGACGCTGCCCGGCGCGCAGACGCGCGAGAGATCGTTCCGCATCAGGTCGACGATCATCAGGTTCTCGGCGCGGTCCTTCGGGCTCTCGGCCAGCGCCTGCCCCAGCGCGGCGTCGTGTTCGGGGCCGACGCCTCGCGGACGCGTGCCCTTGATGGGACGCGTCTCCACGTGACCGGTCTCATCGACGCGAAGAAAGCGCTCGGGCGACGCACTCAGGACGACCGCCTCCGGGAAGTCGAGGAACGCCGCGAAGGGAGCCGGATTCCGCTCCCGCAGGCGGCGATACAACGTCCACGGCGATTCCGTCAGCGGCGCGTCAAAGCGCTGCGACAGATTCGCCTGGAAGATGTCGCCCGCGAAGATGTACTCCCTGACACGTTCGACCGCCTTCAGATAGGCGTCGCGCGTGAATGACGACCGGAGCGCGAGACGGGGATCCCACCACCCATCGTCAATCGGGTACGAGGGCGCCGCGACGCCTGACTTCGCCCCCGAGCCGGCTTTGATTTCGTGGGGGCCGGCTTTAGCCGGCTCTTGAGTCAACCGTGCACGGACACCCGCGGCGCGTTCCGACGCCCGGCGTGTCCTCGCCGCGTCATCGGTTTCCGGCATGCCCGTCGAAATGAGCCACGCCTTCGACTCGACGTGGTCCCACGCCAGCACCCAGTCGTAGATGCCAAGCACCACGTTACGGAGGCCGAGATCATCGTGCTCGGGGGCGGGCAGCCGCTCGAGCTCGAGTCCCCAATCGTAGGCAACGTAGCCGGCAGCGCCGCCCTGAAAAGGTGGCAGGCCCGGGAGCGGTTGCGATGCGAAAGGCGCCAGGATGTGGCGCACCTTCGCGAGCGGGTCGGCCTGCCGTCCCTCGCTGCGCACGACCTCGAACGGATCGGCGGTGACGTACGAGTACCGGCCCAGGCGCGGATCGCGCAACGCGCTGTCGAAGAACAGGCGATGCGGGAGCCCCGCGAGGCGCTCGCAGCACGTCGCCGGATCCGGCGGCGGGACGAGCTCCTCAACGAACGGGTTTCTGGGTAAGCCGGACATGCTCGGACGCGGGGTCATCCGGCGGCGTGAGGTAGCCCCACGCGAGCGCCCCTTCCTGCCGGTAGGTCTTCCCCAGCGTCACCGCCAGGCTCGCGCGCGCCAGCTCTTTCCCCAGGTAGAAGGCATGCGCCGGGTCGTCCACCGGGAGCCGGTTGAAGATCTCCTGGATATCGGTGCCGCGGATGAAGCAGTCGTTGTTCATGACCGTGATGCCGCCGGCATCCGCAAAGATGCGGAAGTTGGGATCGGTAATGCTCGCCTGCAGCGCGCGCAGTTCTTCTTCGGTATAGGTGAGCACGGCCGGGTCTTTCACGGTGACGAGGCGGTCGTCAATCCCCTTCGGGATCGTCTGCCGCGTCACGGCGTAGTGCATGAGCCGCCGCGCCACGTCGATCTCGCGCACCGCGCCCCGCGCCCACGGGATCACTTCCGTCGTCAGCACCGCGCGGATGCCCAGCTCCTGGCAGACGGCAATCAGCAACGCGTTCACCCCGGTCGTATCGGCCGCCGTGAGCTCGGTCAGGTTGCCGATGCCCATCAGCATCTCCGCGTCGGGATAGCGTCGCCGCACTTCGGCGTATCGCTCCAGTGACGCCGTGAACCCGTGGCCGATCGGTTCGATGACGGGGTCGATCAGATACGGGATCCCCCATTTCGCCAGCGCAGTGAGGCTCGGGTCGAGGGTGTCGAGCGAACCGCCCAGGTCCGGAATCACCACGACGCGGGCGCCCGTGCCGGCGAGGTCCCTCGCCACCTCGATGTTCGAGCCGTTGACGCTCAGCACGAGCTCGGCGCCCGCGGCAACCGCCTCGCGGATTTCGGCGGCGTTGAAGGTGTCGATGCTGACGCGCATCCCCTCCTTCACCAGGCCGCGCACGAGCGCGCCAAGACCGGGGAACGACAGGCCCGGGGTGCAGCCGATGTCGATGATGTCGGCGCCTGAGGCCTTGAAGTAGGTGGCGGCCTCGTGCACCGCCGCCGGCGTCAGCTTCGGGGCGTTGTTGATCTCGGCGAGGATCTCGATGTCCCACTCGCCGTAGTCCGCCGCCACAGCCGCGCGGCCGAAGTGGACGGGAATCTCGCGGAGATCCTTGGGACCTTTCTCAACGGCCACGCCGGTTTTCTCCGCGATGGTGCCCGGCTCCCCCTCGCAGAGTCCCGGAATCAGGACGAGGTCCACGCCGCGCGGGACCTCCAGCCTGCCCGCAATCCATTCCGTGGTCATCAGCGCCGCCACCGTGATATTCAGAACGGCGACGTCGTACTCGAAGGGCGGCGCCAACTCTGTGAGCACCCGGCGAAGCGCCGGCTCCGCAAGGCGGCCCGTGACAAAGAGCACTCGATGCGGATCTGCGGATGCGGCGCGGGCCTGTACGGCCCGCGAAACCGGCGGTTCGGGCATTATCGAGGATCGCCGCTCCGCACCCACTTGTTCGGGGTTCCCTCAAGCGCGCCTCCCGACGGCTTCCAGAGCGCCGCCTCCTCGAACTTTCGGGCAAGCTCGAAGTCTTTGTCGGTAATCCCGCCGGCGCTGTGCGTCGACAGCTTCACCGTGACCCGTCCCCATGTCACGGTGAGGTCGGGATGGTGGTACGCAGCCTCGGAGAGGTACCCAATCGCGTTGACCAGCATCAGCGTGGTCGGCCATCCGTCCGTCTTGTAGACGCGCCGGATCCAGCCGTCCTCGAAGTACCAGCCGGGAAGAGCCTTCAGTTTCTCGGTGATCTGCCCCTCGTCGTATGTTTTCTCTTTTTCAGCCATAGCTACGACTCCATGCCGGGTCCGATGCGCGGGACCCGGCCTACGTACCGCTCCACGGAACCCGGCCTACGTGCCCGATCACATCACCGCCCCGCCGCCGACCAGCAGAGTCTGTCCGGTGAGAAAGGCGGCCGCCGGCGACGCCAGGAAGACGACGGCCCCTGCCACGTCGTCGGGGGTGCCCCACCGCTTCAGCGGGGTCGATTCGGCGATCCTGGCGCGTCGCCCCTAGTCGATCCCGTCGGCAAACGACGTCTCGATCCAGCCTGGCGCGACGACGTTGACGCGGACGCGCGGCGCGACCGAATGGGCCAGCGACTTGCTGAATGCCAGCACGCCCCCCTTCACCGCGGCATAGAGTTCGGGGTTGCGTCCCGCCATGCCAGTCAAGACGTGGTCCCAGCTCATGTTGATGATCACGCCACCGTCGGCCTGCGCGCCGAGGATCTCGGCCGCGCGCCACGACGCGATCATCGTGCCGCGCAGATCGACCGCGAGCAGCAGATCCAGCTTACCGGTGTCCGGGAGCGTCGCCGCGGGACCGGTCAGGATGTCGGCGCCGGCGTTGTTGACCCACGCATCGATGCGTCCGAGCGCCTTCTGCGCCGCGTCGCCCAGCGCGAGGACTGATGCCTCGTCTGCGACATCGGCCTTGATGACCGCGGCCCGCCGCCCGGAGGCCTGGATCTGGCGCTCGACGTCGCGCGCACCTGCCTCGTTGAGCCGGTACGTCAGCGCGACGTCCGCTCCCGCGCGGGCCGACGCGAGCGCGATTGCGCGGCCGATCCCGCTCGAAGCGCCGGTGACCAGGACGCTGCGTCCGGTAAGCGGCGCGGCGGAGACGTCGTTCATAGCAATTTGGGGTCAGACCGAGGGTCAGACCGGGGGTCAGACCAAAAGCCCTCAAATGTGGGTTGGGTCTGATCGTTGGCCTAGTCTTGGTCTGACCCCAAGTCTGACCCCAAGTCTGACCCCAGGTCTGACCCGGGCGGTCCAATAGTACCCTCTTGGCGATGCGGCTCCTTGTCAGCGTGGCCAACGGCGACGAAGCGGCGGCCGCGCTGGCGGGCGGCGCCGACATCATCGACGCCAAGGACCCGGCCGCCGGCCCGCTGGGCGCCGTGACGATCGCGGTGCTGCGCGAGATCTCGCGAACGGTGAGGGTCCGCGCCGCAAACGGTGCGGCGGAAGCCTGCGCCCCCCTGCTGACCGCCGCCCTGGGCGACGCGGCGGATGAGGGCTCCGTCGAGCTCGCGGCCTGCGCGTCCGCCTCGGCAGGCGCGAAGCTCGTCAAGGTGGGGTTCGCCGGAATTATGACGTCCATGCGTGCCGAGGCGCTCCTCCGTGCGGCCATGCGCGGAGCGACGGCCGGGAGCGGCGGAGGCTGCGGCGTGGTGGCGGTGGCCTATGCCGATGCGGAGCAGGCGGCCAGCCTCTGCGCTGACGACCTGCTGGATACCGCCGCATCCGCGGGTACAGCCGGCGTGCTGCTCGACACAGCGATCAAGCGTGGACCGGGGTTACGAGGCTTGCTGTCGGAGGAGGCGCTGTCCGCCTGGGTGGCGCGCGCCCATCAGGCGGGATTGATGGTGGCGGTCGCGGGCCGCCTGCAGGCCGATGACTTCGAATTCGTGCGGAATGCGGGAGCCGACATTGCCGGCGTGCGCGGGGCGGCCTGCGAAGGCGGCCGCACCGGCCCCATTACCAGCGAAAAAGTGCGGGCGCTACGGCGTGCCCTGACAGAGGGACACGACGCACACTGACAGGATGTTGCGGTTGGCCGGCGGCACCGCAAGGCCCCGTTCGATCATCAGCTTCCGGATGAGCTCCGACGTTTCGGGGTACGCGATCGCGCCCTGCACGCCCGCTCGCACCAGGCCATCGGCGTAATCAATCGCCTGCCAGGTGTGGCCCGCCGCCGCCGAGCCGATCTTGTCGGTGTCGCGGCTGCCGTGATCGTGGGTGTCCAGCCGGGCGCCGCGCTCCACCAGCAGCAGGATCGCGTCGTTGCGGCCCTTCAGGGCGGCGCCCATCAGCGCCGTCCGCCCCTCATTGTTGGCGGTGTTTGGATCGAGGCCCAGATCGAGCAGCATTCGAAGAGCCTCGACGTTCTCTTCGTGCGAGCGCTCGTAGGTGACGCCTTCCACCCATCCGATGCCGCCCGCAAGCGTGATCGCGGTATCGCCATTGGCCGTGGCAATCTTCGGATCGGCACCGTACTTCAGCAGCAGCTTCATCAGGGCGGTATCGCTCGACTGCGCCGCCCGAGCAAACGCGGTCGCGCCATCCTCGAAGAACCACTGCATGGTGAAGATGGTCCGCGTCAGCGTGTCCTCTCTCACGCGAGCGTCCGGGTTCGCGCCCTTATCCAGCAGCTTCGTGATGATCTCGAGGTGATCGAGGTCGGGCTTCGGGACCGGGTAGTCGCCGCCTTCGATGTTGCGGTTGTCGGTGGCGATGTAGAGCGGAGTCCAGCCGCCCTTGTTGGCAAGGTTCGGGTTCGCGCCGCGGTCAAGGAGCATCGACGCGAGCGCGTAGTTCCGGTTGTTGACTGCCGTCAGCAGCGGCGTCCATCCGTACTCGGTGATCTGATTCACGTCGGCGCTGCCATCGAGCAGCGCCCGCGCCGATTCGATGTCGCCCTCACGCGCGGCCAGGTGGAGCGCGCTCAAGCCGCCGCCGCCCGAACCGACCAGCCCGGCGACCACCACCTCGGAATCGTCGTCGGGGGGCGGCTGCTGTACCTGATCGAATGCAGGCCGCAGCGGGTTTGCGCGCTCGAACTGGAGCTGCTGTTCGTAGGTTCGTCCGGCCGCCGCCGCGCGCTTTCGGCGCTCCTGCGCCTCCTGCACCGACTTCTGGTTAACGCGGTTCGCCATGTAATTGCGCGGCAGGCCCGCGGGGCCCGATTTCGCGGCGGGATTCGCCCCTGCTTTCAGCAGCGCCTTGACGGCGTCCGGATGCTGCTGCTCGGCGGCCCACATGAGCGCGGTGGTCTTGCGAAGGTTCTCTATGGCGTTGACGTCGACGCCGGCGTTCAGGAACAGCTCGACGAGCCGCGGATTGCCGTTGCGAGCGGCGAACATGAGCATCGTCTCGCCGTTGGGGCCGCGCGCTTTCGCATCGGCACCCGCCTTGAGGAGCCGCTCGACCATCGGCACGCTGCCGTAGAGCGTCGCCATCGACAGCGGCGTCACACCTTCGCGCGTGACCGCCTTGACGTTGGCGCCGCCGGCGAGCAGCAGATCGGCCGCCTCCAGATTGTCGTGATACACGGCCCAATGCAGCGCCGTGGATCCATCCACCTGGGCCGCGTTCACGTCGGCCTTCTTCTGCAGCAACGCCCGAAGTGCGGCCGCATCACGGTTCATGACCGCGTCGGCCACGAGCGTCTGCGCCGCGGCACCCGTGGCCGCGAGCATCCACACGAGGAGCGTGATGACGCCGCGCGTCACAGTTCGGTAAGTCTCCCGGTGCTGTCGCCCTGCTGCTCCTTGTGGATGCCGTACATGTCCATGATGTTCAGCAGCAAGTTGCCGGTCGTGACCGTCTTGCGCTCATAGGCCAGGTGGCGGTTGCCCTCGAGTTTCCCGCCGGCGCCGCCGACCAGGATATGCGGCACGTCGTAATGCTGGTGCTGGTTCGAATTGCCCATGTTGGTGCCGTACAGGATCAGCGAGTGATCCAGGAGCGTCCCATCGCCTTCAGGAATCGACCGCAGCTTCTCGGCGAAGTACGCCAGCGTCGAGACGTGGTAGCGGTTCAACTGGGCGTAGCGCCGGATCTGCGCCGGATCGTCCTGGTGATGCGACCCGCCATGGAAGCTCACGCTGGTGCCGCCCTCGGGGAAGAGCGGGCTCCTCGGGTACGGATACACGCGGCTGGTGAGGTCGCGCGCCCCGAGTACGGTGGCCACGCGCGTGATGTCGGCCCGGAAGGCCAGCGCGAGCAGATCGAAGTGCAGCTTGACGTGCTCGTCGAACTGCTCCGGGACGCCTGGCGGGAGATCCATCTCCGGGGTTTCGCTCGACGCCTTCGCCGCAATCTGGATGCGCCGCTC
>Ga0190265_10003220_pt1 | contig 11115 bp, 8 predicted proteins | sample Popmic124T_FD_133135 | JGI IMG/M metagenome (GOLD analysis project Ga0190265, IMG submission 133135) | Populus adjacent soil microbial communities from riparian zone of Indian Creek, Utah, USA - 124 T | ecosystem: Environmental > Terrestrial > Soil > Riparian zone | place: USA: Utah | collected...
AGCCGCAGCAGATCACGAAGTCGTCGACGCCGTGCGCGGAGTAGATCTTCATGATGTGCCACAGCAGGGGCCGTCCGCCGATCTCGATCATCGGCTTCGGCTTGAGGTGGGTCTCTTCGGAGATGCGGGTGCCGAGGCCGCCCGCCAGGATGACCGCCTTCACGCCGCGTCCTCGGTCACGACCGGCCCTCGGGAGCCATCAGCTGGCCAGCGGCGCGACGAGGTGATACACGCCCCCGATGCCTGCATAGCTCCCACGGTACCGGGGGAAGCCGTCCGAGCTCATCTCCAGCTCGCGAATGAACTGCCGGTGCTCCTCCCCGAGTCGCCCATCCTTCATGGCCTGATCGGCCAATGAGGCAAAGAGCTCAAGCTCGAGCTTCGCGAAGTAGCCGCCGACGTAGCGCGTTCGGAAGCCAGCCGCCCCGCAGGCAGCCACGAAATCATCGGGCGCATAGGCGCGTGAGATTGGGCAGTCTTCACCATCGGTGTTCCGCTGGAAGGCTTCGTCGATCGTGAGCCCCGCGAAGGCGCCATCGAGCACCTGCCGCCGGTAGGCTGTGTAGAGGTGGTACCAGAGACTGTCGCGGTTGTACACCATGATCGTGGCGTCGGCTCCCGGCCGGAGGATTCGCCTGAATTCGCGAAGGATGCCGTCCGGATCCGACGTATGGTGCAGGACGCCCTCGCAGTAGATCAGGTCCACCGAGGCGTCATCCAGCGGAATTGTTGCTGCGCCGTCGACCACCTGGATGAGTGTGACTCGGTCGCTGCCGATGCGATGGAGCGCGAGGCGGTGGCGAGCCAACTCGAGCGCCTTCCGCGAGACGTCGATACCGATGACCCGATGAGCGCCGCCAGCCACGAGGAATCCGACGAGATCGTTTCCGGGTCCGCAACCGTAATCAACGACGGTGTCCGTGCGGTGATCCCCGTACAGCTCCATCAGAGGTTCGAAGAGGGGATACTCCCGTGCCCACAATCGGAGATAGCGACGCGAGGCCCGCGCGGTGCGGAAGGGCGTCGAACGAACGGTGTGTTCGGCCCAGTACGAGTCGACGGGCGTGGTCCGGCCGATCGCGGAGATGACGATCGGGATGGCATCAGGGTCTCCCGTCCTGGCGACCAGGCCCTCTGCCCGATCGAGTCCGCCGAGAGCCGCCCGGGCGAGCCGCCGCAGGCCCGAACGCACCCTTCCTGGAATCATGCCTGTGTCGTGCCTCCGCGGACCCGCGAAAGGATGATCTCGCGCGCGGTGGCACGCTCCGACGCCGTCGTGAGCGCAAGGACCGCGATCGCCACCACCGCGCTGCTCACCACCGATGCAACAAGCTCCAGCCAAAGGGGGAAATCCCGGCCCACGAGGAAGAGGGCCGCCAACGCAACGTAGAGGACGGCGAACGGCAGAATGCGCCGCCCCTCGTAGGGGATGGCGAGGTAGTCCCGGTAACGATTCCACGCAAGTTGGACGATCACCATGCTGAGTACCCCCAGGATGAGCGCAATCGCTGCCCCGCGGGTCCCCAGGAGTGGGATCAGGGCGAGGTTCAGGGCAATGGACAGGATCGCGGCGGCTCCCTGGATCACGATGGCGTAGCGGACGTCCTTTGCAAAATACATGGTCGCAGACAGGATGCTATGAGCGCCGAGGAGAAATTGCGCCGCCGCTGAAGGACCAACCGATGCGAACGCGTCGTGGAACCTGGGCTGAAGCATGACCAGGGCGACCGGGCGAGCCCAGATGAAGAACATGAGGCTCAGGCTGCCGACACCGACCACGTAGTAGGTCATGATACGGGCGATGACGGGCGCTGCCGCGCTCTGGCGCTCCATGAACGACGAGAAGAACGGGAACCACGCATTCGTGAACGCACTGATGATCAGTGCGGAGAGCATCCCGAGGTTGAACCCGATCGTGTAGAGCCCGACCGCGTCCAGGCCCTCGATCGCCTGGAGCAGGTACTTGTTCGCCTGCTGGATCACGAGGGCGGCGATGAATGTCGGGAGCAGCGGGATTCCCAGCCGCAGCAGCGCGAAGGCGATGTCGACGTCCAGGCGGAAGGGGATCCTCAGGATGGAGACCCAGGTCGCCAGCAGCAGGGTCACAGCCTGGGCGATGGCGCCCGCTTCGATGAACCCCGCCACGCCGCGGCTGAACACGACGATGAAGACGAGGCTGAGCAGGATCGAGAGGCCCGCGGACGCTACCGTGATCGCGACGAAGCTCTTGGCGCGCTCGGCCAGCTGCAGGGAGAGCAGCATCGGCAGGCTGACGATGGACATGCCCGCGGTGAGGAGCGCGAGCACGACGAGGTACTCGAGGTCGTAGGTTGGGGGAGTCTCCCCGAACAGGAGCGTCACGAGGTGGTCTGCATTGAGGGCGCCGATCGCGACCAGCGAGCCGGCGCTCACCGTGACGAGTGCGAGCGCCGTCCAGATGGTCGCGGATTGGCGTCGTGGATCGCTGCGCTCGAAGTACACGACACCGATCGCCCCGGAAATGCCGAGCGCGAACACGGGGGTGACGAAGAAGATCAACACTCCGAGGATCGAGCTCACGCCATAGTCGAGCGGCGTCAGGTACGACGTGAAAACGGGCAGCAGCAGCAGCGAGACGAGGCGCACCAGCACCTGCCCGATGCCATAGATCAACGTCGAGCGGCCGAGCCGCAGGATGTCAGACCGCATCGCCGTCGGAGGCGGTTCTCGGGACGGAGGCCACGACGCGTCGGGTGGCCCGGAGCATCACGCCGCCGCGAGCCGCCCGCGATGTCGCTCGATCGACGCCTCGATGAGCTCGATGTTCTCCAGCGTCCACGTGACGGTCCCGGGAATCCCCGTCGACAGGGGGACCTGAGCCACGAAGCCGAGTTCCTCCTGGGCCTTCGCCGTGCTGCCGAGCCGATTCCCCGACTGGTCCCAATCCCGGCGCGGTGCCAGCTCCAGCGGGGCCGGCGTGTCGAGGCAGGCATTGATCGTCTCGGCCAGGTCCCGGATGGTCGTCTCGATCCCGCTCGCCAGGTTGTAGACGTCTCCGGCCTGCCCGCGGGTCGCGCACAGGATGAGCCCGCGGACGATGTCGTCCACGTAGATGAAGTCTCGCGACGAGGCGCCCTCGTTCTCGAGGATCAACGGCATGCCCTTGATGGCGCGGTAGATGAACGTGGGAGTCACGTTGCGCCACACCGTCGCGGCGGTCCCACGCCACCGCCCGGCGCCGAGGATCTCGCCGGGTCCGTACACGTTCTGGAATCGAGCGCTCACGACCGGCAGGCCGTGCCTGGCATGGAAGAAGTTGCCGTACATCTCGCCGACCACCTTCGAGATCTGGTACGGCGAGTCCAGGTGCAGCGAGATGGGGTCGGACTCCAGGGTCGGCCGCGCCTCCCCGTAGACCTTCTCCGCCATCGTGCATCCCGCCGACGCGTACACGACGCGCCCGAGGTTGCGGAACGACGAGAGGTGGTCGTACAGCCTGAGGGTGGTGAGGAGGTTGTTCTGGTGATCCTCGAGCGGGAGCTCCATGGAGTTCTGGTTGCCGTGGAACGTGGCGAGATGGAAGACGTGGTCGACGTCATCGGTGAGCTCCGCGAGCACGCGGTCGTCCGCGATGGAGCCCTCGACGAACGCCACGCCCGGCAGATCGGGCACCGATGCCCGGTCCGACGAGAGCAGGTTGTCCACGACCAGGACCGAAGCTGCCCCATCGGCGACCAGCGCGCGAGCGAGGTTGCTCCCGACGAATCCGGCTCCTCCGATCACGACCGCCCTGGAGCCGGCAATCGCCTCAGCGCTCATGCGCGGAGCTGCTCGAGCTTGAGGTGGGTGTACGTGTCGGTGATGCCGTACTCGCGGTAGTAGTCGATCGTGGCGGCGACGCCCTCGCCCAGCGGGATGCTGGTGGCCCACGCGAAGTCGGCCTGTGTCCGCGAGGGATCCAGCAGGATCGTGTAGGCGTCGTCCTCGCCTCTGGGCCGGACCTCGACCGGCTCGGGCAGCTCGACCTTCAGCGCGTCGATCGTCGCGGTGAAGAGCTCCTCGATGGAGAAGTCACGGCCCGACGACACGTGGTAGGCACCCGGCCCGCCGACGCCGTCCACCGCCTTGATCAGCACGTCGATCAGGTCGGACACGAAGACGAAGTCGCGGCGCGTGTCCATGACGAAGCACGGCTTGCCGGCCGTCAATCGCGAGTAGAACGTCGGCAGCGGGCCGCTCACGTTCCTCGGCCCGTAGGCATTCGCCAGCCGGAACGAGACCCAGTCCAGGCCGCTCAGCCCAACGTAGTGCTCACCGGCCGTCTTGCTGATGGCATAGCTGCTCGCCCCCGGGCGGAGCGGATGGTCGAGCGTGATCGGCTGTTCGAGCGGATGGAGCCCATAGCAGAGCGCAGTCTGGAGGTAGATGAGCCGGCCGGCCCCCGTCGCGCGGGCGGCCTGGACGACGTTCGCCGTCCCGACCACGTTCGTCGCCGCATCCGTCGCCCAGTCGTCCGGATCCTTGTACGACGCGGCCGCATGCACGACCACCGACGGCCGGAACTCCTCGAAGGTTGAGGTGACCAGCACACCGTCGGCGATGTCCCCCTCGATCACGCGCAGCCCGGCCGCCTCCTTCGGGAGGTTGTCGCGGCGGCCCGTGGCGTAGTTGTCGATCACGACGACCTCGTCGGCGCGGGCCAGCAGCCGGTCCGTCAAGTGGGACCCGATGAACCCGGCCCCGCCGGTCACAAGCACTCTCACGCTAGACAGCCTCTCTCTGTTGTTCGCGAAGGGCCCGGAACTCGCTGGCCCGATCGTGGTATTCCTGGTGCCAGAGCTCGAGGGAGAAGAGCCCCCAGAACCCGCGCCCGAACGCCGATTCGGAAGCGAGCTTGTCCAGGACGAGCCGGTTGTCGACGAACTCCCTTGTCTGCGCCGATGCGGACGCCAGGACATCGGTGACGAATTCGCGCGCGGGTCCCTTGGCCCACGCATTGATCGGCGTCGGGAACCCCATCTTGTCAGAACGCCCCGCGATCGACGCGGGCAGCATCGGGTCGAAGGCTGCCTTCAGGACCCGCTTCAGCCGGCCGCCCTCGAACTTGATGTCGGCCGGAATGGACGCCGCCAGCTCGACGATGGGGTGGTCGAGGAACGGGAGGCGGGACTCCAGGCCGTGGGCCATGCTCATGCGGTCCTCGACCTGGAGGAGCGCCGGCAGCAGCGTCTTGAAGTCGAAGTGCGTCATGCGGTCGAAGTAGGACACGCCGTCGATGTTGTCGGCGTAGAAGATCGACCGGAAGGTCTCGAACGGCGAGTACTCGCCGAGGCGGTCCCAGCGGATCTCGCGCATGCGCTCGTCGCTGCGGCTGACCAGCCGGAAGTAGCGCCGATCCATCGGCTCGAACAGGCCATCGCGCCAGAAGTCCTGGAGCATCGGCTTGTATTGCGCCAGCGACCGCAGGTTCGGAAGGATCGACGCGTAGCTCACGATGAAGTTCCCGCTATCCATGGTGCCGTCGATGGCCGCCTTCAGGCACTGCTCGAAGTAGGCGATGAGGTAGCGCGCGTAGCCGCCGAAGAGCTCGTCGCCGCCTTGCCCGCCGAGCACCACCTTGCGGTGGCGGCGCGCCGTCTGCGACACCATGAACTGCGGGAACGCCCCGGGTCCGGCGACCGGGAAGTCGAGGTGGTAGATGACGCGACGCATCTCGCGGATGAAGTCGTCGACCGAGATGTCCACGACGTGGAGGTCCAGCCCACGGTCGTCCGCAAGCGCACGGGCGTACTCGCTCTCGTCGAAGTCGGCGCCGAGGGCGAAGCGACCGTTGAAGGCGGCCATGCCGCGCTCGCCGCCGTCGGCGGCGAGGGCCGCGACGATGCTCGAGTCCAGGCCGCCGCTCAGGTAGGCGCCGACCGGCACATCCGCGCGGAGGTGAACCCGGACGGAGTCGGCGAGCCGATCGCGGAGCTCGGACTCGAAATAGCGCGAGGTGTGATGGCTGTCGGGCTCGAAGAACACGTCCCAGTAGCGACCGATCCGGATCGACCCGTCCCTGACGTGCATGCTGTGACCGGGCGGCAGCTCCCGAACGCCCTTGAACAGGGTCTTGCCGTCGAGGCAGAACTGGAACGCGAGATAGTCGCGAAGCCCCTCCGGATCGGTCTCGACCTCCGGCAGGAAGGGGATGAGCGCCTTCGCCTCCGAGGCGAACATGAGGGTGTCATCCACCACCGCGTAGTAGAGCGGCTTCATCCCGAACCGGTCGCGCGCGCAGAACAGCGTATTGGCGCGCTCGTCCCAGAGCGCGAAGGCGAACATGCCGCGGAGATGGGACAGGCAATCGGCTCCCCAGCGCTCGTAGGCACGGAGGATCACCTCGGTGTCGGAGGTCGTGCGGAAGGAATCGGCGCCGAGCTCGTCGCGCAGCTCGATGTAGTTGTAGATCTCGCCGTTGTAGGTGATCCAGTCGCCACGGTCGGTGGTCATCGGCTGGTCGCCCGTCTCCAGGTCGATGATCTCCAGGCGCCGATGCGTCATCCCGACGCGCCCCGATGCCTGTAGCCACGAGCCCGATCCGTCTGGACCGCGGTGGCGCAGGAGGTCGTTCATGACGTCGAGGCTCGCCGTCAGCGCGGGGATGCGCTCCCCGTTGAGGCTGATCGCGCCTGCAATTCCGCACACTGCTCTACTCCGCGGCCCGGTGAAGGATGCGTCGTCGCACGGTCGCCCGTGCCCGACGCGCAAATGTCAACAGCCCGGCCCGGCGGAGCGTCTCACGCATGACGAAGCGCGTCCATGCCGGAGCGTTCGTCGCCCGATCCCAGGCGGCCAGGCCGCCGATGGCGAACGACGTGGAGCCGCGTCCGGCGGCCCGATCGGGCACGGCGGTCAGCAACGTTCCGACGAACGAGTCGTAGCCGTATCGGCCGGACGCGATCACATCGTCGTACGCACGCTGCGCGACCGAGCTGCCCATCCGCGCCCCCGCCACCTCATCGAGAACTTCGCCAATGTTAGCGAAGTCCGCCTGAAGGGGAATGTAGTGCCGCTCTGGTTCGAGGATCCCGTTGTACTCGCCCTCGATCAGGATCTGCGGAGTCCTCGTCGCGGCTGCCTCCAGGTGGCGTGGAGAGATGGCCCGCAGCCCGAACCGGCCGTCGAGGCCGGGGAAGCACGTTGCCTCGATCTCGTCGAACGACGCCGACGGGTTCGACGCCAACCTCGCATCGACGCAGCGCCGGATGCTGCCGTCGCGATCGTGAATGCTCGCGCCGCCCTCGACGCCGATCGTGTACTTGCAGCGCAACAGGAAGCCATACCAGGCATCGCCGAGCAGAGTCTGCATATGATGCATGGAGATGTCGACGTTCAGCCCGCGCGACGGCGCCATCGCGGCGAACACCTCGGCGATCTCGCCCTTGAGCATGCCGTGGCGCCCCAGCCATGGCTCGGGCTGCCACGAGCGATAGCCGATATCGATGTCCCGTCGGATGCCGCGACGTGCCAGCCTCTCGATGCGCGCCACGGTCGCCGGCTCGACGTAGCCGGTCAGCACGCGGGTCACCTTGACCCCATCGGCGATGAGTGGCCCGTAGATCGCCTCCCAGTCAGGCTCGGCGGCGCAGGTGAAGACGTGGCTGACGCCCAGGTCGCGGAGCAGGTCGTTGAGGGGATCGGTGTTGAGGAACTCGTCCTGGGGGACGGCGATGATCGGGCACGACAGGTTCTTGATCGGCGCCATGCGCTCCGCCATCTCCGCGAACAGCTCCGGCTCCCAGCGCGTCGACAGCAGGATCGTGTGGAGGACCACGAGGTCGACGTCGAGGCGGTCGATCCAGGCCGGGATGCGGCGTCGCGCGAGGTTGATGTAGATGCACGGCCGGCCGCTGTAGCGGCGGATCGATTCGAGGTGGTCGGAGACGGTTCGTCGGAGCGGCAGGTGTGGTGCGTGGTAGAGGACGAGAATCGAGCCCAACGGGTGTCCTCGAGGTCAGTGGGATGGCGAGTCGCGAGATGGTCCGCGGCAGCATAGCGCCCATGCGCGGGCGAAGCCTCTGGGCGTCGTCGGGCTGGTAGCGTGCGCGCGTGGCTGCAGGCGATGTCGACGCTCCCCGACGACCGGACTCGCTTCCGACGACCGCGATCTCATGGGTTGTCGCCCACCGCGTGGTCGCAGCCTTCGTCGCCATGGCCGTGGTGGCGGTCGCGCTGACGCTGTGGCTCGGCCGCGACCTCTCGTTCTTCATGGACGAGTGCGACTTCCTCAACACCCGAGACCCGACCGATCCGGCGTCGCTGCTCGCGCCGCACAACGAGCACTGGGTGACGATCCCGCTCATCGCCTACAGCGGCATCGTGGCCGCGTTCGGGATCTCGAGCTACCTGCCATTCGTCGCGCTGCTGTCACTCGTCCACGTGTTCACCGCAGCGGGCGTGCTCGCCCTGCTGCGACCCACCGCCTATGCGCTCGGTGCGGCCGTCCTCCTGCTCTTCCTCGGCTCGGGCTACGAGAATCAGTTCTGGGCGTTCCAGATCGGCTTCGTCGGCGCGACCGGGTTCGGCGTGTGGGCGATGGTAGCCACGAGGCACCGGCGACCGGCGCTCGCCGCGTGTCTGCTCACCGCCGGCGCGGCGTGCTCGCTGACCGGCCTCGCCTTCATCCCGGCGGTGGCGGTCATGAACGGGCGCCGCCGGGACGCCGTCTGGCTCGCAGTGCCGATCATGGCCTTCCTTGCGTGGTATCTGGCGTTCGGCCGACAGACGGTCGGCATCCACCGCGACCCATTCACCGTCGAGGCGATCGCGCTGGTGCCGGGGTTCGTCGTGGGCAGCATCCAGTCGACCCTGGGTCGCATGACCGGGTTCGGCCCGACGTTGACGGTGGTCGTGCTCGCCGCCGTCGGCGTCGCCGCCGTCGTTGCGGTTTGGCGCGGGTGGCGGCCGAGTGGGCTGGTGGTCGCGGGCGCGGTCGGCCTGGTCGCGCTGTTCGCGATCATCGGCCTCGGTCGCGCGCACCTGCCCGGATACGCGCCGCGCTACGTGACGACCGCGGCACCCTTCGTGTTCGCGGCCTTCGCGCCGCTCTTCGCCTTCAAGGGACGTGTGCCGCTCGCCCTGGCCGCGACCGTCTTCGCCGTGGCGCTTTCCTCGAACCTGTTCGCAATGCGCGACGGCTCGGCGCAGATGGCGCACCTCGGGACCACCGACCTGCGCTGCGAGCCGGACCGGTGATCTGGCCGTCGAGGTTGAACCCCGCTCGGGACGCGATCCGCGCCGCTCCGTGGCCGGCGATGGCGCTCGGGATCGCAGTCTGCGTCGTGGCGTGGCCGGTCCACACGAGCCTGCCGGGGATCGGCCTCGACGGATCGTTCGTCCTCGGTCTTCACCTCGCCTTCCGCGATGGGCTCAATTACGGCGACCAGATCGTGTACGCATACGGCCCGCTCGGCTTCCTGGCCTTCTCCCAACCGTACCTCGGCGCCTCGAGCGCACTGGCATTCGGCGCCACGGCACTGCTGGCCCTCGCCACCGCGATCACGCTCACGGCCGCCAGCCTGCGTCTCACGGGTGCCCTCGCCGCTGCGGTGCTCGCGTTCGTGGCGGCGCGCCTCATGGGCTGGAGCCTCATGTGGGAGCTGTTTGGTGCGGTGACGATCCTGTGGACGCTGTCGTGGCTCCAGGACGACGACGCCGGACCACCGGCGGTCGAACGTCGCCTCGCCTTCCTCGGCGCGCTTGCCGCGGTCGGGCTCCTTGGGAAGTTCAACATCGGCATCCTGCTATCGGGAACCGGCGTGATCGCGGCCGTGGCGATGCCGGCGCATCGGCCGCGGGGCGTGGCCCTGTTCGGCCTCGCGCTGGCCGGGTCGCTGACGATCGCCTGGCTGCTCACGGGTCAGGAGCTCCAGGACCTGGGCGACTACCTTCGACTCTCGTTCGAGATCGCTGCGGGCTACTCCAGTGCGATGGGGGCGCAGGCCCAGGATCCACCTGTCTGGCAGGTGGGCCTCGGCGTCGCGGCGATCGGGATCCTGGCCGAGATGCTGTTCCGGGCATCGTCCGGGCTTCACTGGCCGCGCAGGCTGGGGCTGTATCTCGTGCTGGCCGCGTATGCCTTCGCCTATTTCAAGGCCGGCTTCGTGCGATGGGACGCGCACGTCAACATCTTCTTCGTATCGGTGCCGCTGGTCGCGTTCGGCCTCGTGCGCGCGACTTCCCCGCCGATCGGATCGATGCTGCGCTTCGGAGCGCTCTTCGCCTGCTTCCTGTTCGTCTCGGGAACGTCGCCGCTGGGCCTCCTGAATCTGGAGGCGCCCACCCGCGAGCTCGTCGACCAGGTCGCCACGATCGCGTCACCCGACGCGCGCCGCGCCCGAGTTGCTGCGGCGGTCGGGCACCTGCAGAGCCAATACGGATTCAGCCCCGAGCTGGTGGAGCGATTGCGGGGCGGGTCGCTCCATATCGACCCGGTTGAGGCGGGGGTCGCCTACGCCTATCCGGGCATCGAGTGGCGGCCCCTCCCGATCTTCCAGTCGTTCAGCGCGTACACGCCCGCGCTCGACCGCGAGAACGCCGACTTCCTGAGGTCGGCACGCGCGCCCGAGCTCATCCTGCGCCTCGGCCCTGCCGCGATCGATGGCAGGAACCCCTGGTTCGACTCGCCGGAAGCCACCGTCGAGATGCTGTGCCACTATCGACAGGTCACCGATTCGCCAGTGTGGCGGCGCGTCGCGGACCGGTGCACCGAGCCGGAGCGGCCGATAGGAGTCGAAGAGGCATACCCCGGTGAGCTCGTCGCGGTGCCGGACGTCGAACCGGGCGAGATGCTGCTCCTGCGCATCACGGGCCTGTACGACTCGGTCGGGGATCGGCTGGAGGTGCTCGTCTGGAAGGCTGACGATTGGACGATCGAGATGGATGATGCGGTCAATCGTCTGATACCCGGTGCGGCGGGCCAATCCCTCCTGCTCACGCCTCCCTACGCCGCGGGACCGGCTGCCGGTTATCCCATGGAACCGCCCAGCACGGTTCGCATCACGTCTCGCCCGATGCTGTTCGGACAGGCACGCCCCCTGCTCACGTTCGCGTTCAGCGCACTGCCGATCGACGACCCCTGACTGCGTGCGACGC
>Ga0190265_10003221_pt1 | contig 11115 bp, 10 predicted proteins | sample Popmic124T_FD_133135 | JGI IMG/M metagenome (GOLD analysis project Ga0190265, IMG submission 133135) | Populus adjacent soil microbial communities from riparian zone of Indian Creek, Utah, USA - 124 T | ecosystem: Environmental > Terrestrial > Soil > Riparian zone | place: USA: Utah | collected...
CCACTGCCGACGCCACGCCATGGCGCCGTAGCGGGAACGATCGGTACCAAGATCTACGTTGTCGGAGGAGGGCCGTCTGGAGGAACGTCGTTCACCGACGTCCTGGAGGTGTTTGGGTTCTGATGACGGGCACCACCCGGACAATTGTCGGAGGACGAGACCCCTTTGTGTTCATCGTGGGTCGAGGAAGGTCAGGGACGACGTTGGTGCGCGCCATGCTGACGTCACACCCAAACCTTGCAATACCTGCTGAGACACACTTCATCGTCCCACTGAGTCTCGACCCCAGGATCAACTCTGGGGGCGGGCTCGATGTGAGTGCGTTGTGCGAACGGCTCTTCCGGCAACCCGGTTTCGATCATTTGGGACTTGACCCAGCCGACGTACGGACCGCTCTAACCGAGCGGTCTGTACGAACGTTCTCCGACGCAATGCGAAGTCTGTTCGCGCTCTATGCCCGGAGCCAGGGGAAAAGCCGCTACGGCGACAAGACCCCGATCCATGTGCTTCATATCAACCGGCTGGCTGAGCTGTTTCCAGAGGCCCGATTCATTCACGTGATCCGCGACGGACGGGATGTCTCGTTGTCCTACCTTGACGTTGACTTTGGAGCGAAGGACCTGTGGGAGGGCGCCATCTACTGGCGGCGATTCGTGAATGAGGGACGACGAGCCGGCCAAATGCTCGGTCCGGACCGCTATATGGAAGTGCGCTACGAGGATGTGACGGCAGATCCAAGGGGGCAGCTAGACAGGCTCTGTGACTTCGCCGGTCTTGACTTCCGCCCTGGAATGTTGCGCTACTTCGAGCAGGCGGAGCGCGTCGGAGCATCTCCGAACAACCATCCCAATCTTCATCTACCGCCCACCAAAGGTCTTAGGAACTGGCGTGAGCATCTCTCTCTTGAAGAGGCAGCCATGTTCGAGGCCCTGGCGGGTGATGTGTTGTCCGAGCTCGGGTACGAGAGGACCGCTCCATCTCCAAGCTGGGGCACAAGGATCAGGGCGCGTCTCATGTGGCTAAGAGTCGGGATGCGGCGTTTGCTACATCGATTGCGAGTTCGCTCGCTGAAACTACAGAAACGATTGGAGTCAGCGTGAGCACCAGCCCGCCCGACGTCATTGTGGTCGTCCTTGATACGGCCAGGCGCGACAGATTCGGTTGCTACGGATATGAACGACAGACGACGCCAACCGTCGACGCCCTGGCCGAGGAGGGCGTCCGCTACGACAATGTGACCACGAGCGCCCCTTGGACGGTCCCTGCGCACGCCAGCCTTTTCACGGGCCTGTACCCCAGTGAACACGGAGCCCAGTGGAAGGACGGGCTTCATATGCGCAAGAACGTGGAGGTCACGATGGCGGAGTGGCTTCGCGATCGGGGCTATGCGACGGTGTGCGCCACGAACAATGGCTTGATCAGTTACACGACAGGTCTGGCGCGTGGGTTCGACCACTACGGATCCCGTTTGGATCTTGAGCGCGGCTGGCCAAGAGTTAGCCGGAGGGTAACGAAAGCACTCGTCGGTGGTGATTCGGGCGGAGCGATCACCAACAAGTGGCTTGCCAAAACGCTTCCGGACATCGAGGGTCCCCTGTTCCTGTTCGTGAACTATCTCGAGTGCCATTGGTCGTACGTTCCACCCCCTCGTTTCGTGCGACAAGTGGAAGGTCCGCGATTCGGTCCCCTCGAGGGTCTGCGATACCGGTTGGGCACAGCTAGAGGTGGCCCATGGGAAGCAATCGCCCGCGGCAACAAACGGGAACACGAAATCTACTCGGCGCTGTACGATGCCGAGCTTGCCAACGTGGACCATCACCTCTCAAAGCTGCTGGCAATCTTGCGTGCTTGCGGACGAATGAGGCACAACCAGACCCTGCTCCTGGTGACCTCGGATCACGGTGAGCACATCGGGGACCACGGGCTCGCGGATCATCATGCTTCCGTAAGCGAGACCCTTACGAGTATCCCCTTCGTCGTATGGGGACCGGGTCAAGTACAGCCTGGGATCGTAAAGGAACCCTTCGAATTCACAGACGTGTTTCCTTCCGTATCCCGGTTCCTGAATGGGGGAGCACCGGCCGACTATCTGCAGACTCGTCGCGATCACCTCCTCACGGATCCGCACAGGCCCGGGGGAAAGAGGACGCGCTTTTCTGAATGGCACTCGTGGAACGACAAGGAGCGCACCCGGCTGGCGCGTCGGAACCCCTCGTTCGACTTCTCGGGACTTGGTTGCGACTTGGCGGCGGTGCGCAACGACCGCTTCAAGTTGGTGAGGGCGGCGGGGCAAGGCGAGCGGTTGTTCGATCTTGAGGACGATCCTGGAGAGGAACGCGATGTTGCGGACGTTTTCCCTGACGAACGTCGCCACCTGGCCAGCGTTCTCACTGATGCGCAGGAGAGTTGGGGGAACTGGGACGCGCAGAGGCAGCCTCTCAGCGAGCGGGATGAAGCCGAGCTAGAGGAGCGACTGGCCGCTTTGGGATACATCTAAGGCCAAGACCCGACTGCCAAGACTGGGAGTGGCCGAGGGAGTGGGGCGCTCTTCGCTCCTAGGCCGCAAGACATGCCGATGGCCTAAGGGTTTTCCCTATCTAGCGTGTCACCAGATCGGCCCCTAGTGTGTACTTTGACAGGAAATAGGCCGCCGGAACCCCGGGATCGGCCTCTCCCGTCTGAATTCAGTCGTCAGGTTTGTCAGTCCAGACTCCCTTTACCCCCCCAGGGTCCTGGGTGTTCGAGCACAGGAGAACTCAGTGAGGAAGACAGCGTCCTTGCGACGCAAGATTCTCAATCGCGACGCGAGGATCGCCGTCGTGGGTCAGGGTTACGTTGGACTCTCGCTGTCCTGCGCTGCCGCAGAGGCCAGTTTCACTGTGGTCGGAATCGATGTGGACGGGGCTCGGATCAACGATCTGTCCCTCGAGATCCTGTCGGTGCCAGGCGTGAACGAGTCGACCTTTGACGCGGCCATTGCGACGGGACGTGTCTCGTTCAGCTCGGATGGAGACGGGATCGCCGACAGCGATGTGATCGTCATATGTGTCCCAACCCCGGTTCGAGACCATGCTCCCGATCTCTCCTTCATTGAGGAGGCTTGCGAAACCGTTGCGAAGCACATGACGGCTGGATCACTGGTAGTGCTCGAATCCACAACCTACCCAGGCACAACCGAGGAGTTGGTACGCCCCGCGCTTGAGCGATCCGGCCTAACGATGGGACGGGACTTTCTCCTCGCGTACTCACCTGAGCGGATCGATCCAGGAAACGAGGAGTTCGACTTCCGAAGGATCCCGCGCGTCGTCGGAGGGCTCACTTCGGAAGCGACGGGGGTTGCATCACTCCTCTATGCACAGCTCGTCGACAAAGTCATTTCGGTCTCATCTTGCCGGGCGGCCGAACTGGCCAAGTTGCTCGAGAACACGTTCCGGCACGTGAACATCGCTCTGGTCAACGAGATGGCCATGCTCTGTCACGACATGGACATTGATGTGTGGGAGGTGATCGGAGCGGCTGCGAGCAAGCCATTCGGCTTCATGCCTTTCTACCCGGGACCTGGGGTTGGAGGTCACTGCATTCCCTTGGACCCCGAGTATTTGGCGTGGCAAGTTCGCCGAGATGCGGGACGACAGTTCCGGATACTCGAGGAAGCTCAGGACATCAACTCGCAGATGCCTACCTATGTGGTCTCGCGGGTCGCCGAAATGCTCAACGACACCAGCAAGTCGGTGCGCGGGAGCGATGTCCTGGTCCTGGGCGTTGCATACAAACCAGACGTTGGAGATACCCGAGAGTCGCCTGCACTCCCGGTCATGTCACTGTTGTCAAAGAAGGGAGCGCGCGTTCGATTCCATGATCCGCATGTTCCCAGCTGCGTGGTAAACGGGGCCGAACTTCAGCGAACTGAACTAACGCAGCGAGCTTTGCAAAAAGCAGACGTCGTGGTGCTCATTACGCCGCATCATCGCTACGACCTTGAGTGGCTCGCCAAGAGTGCTCCACTCATTTTTGATGCGCGTAACGCTTTTGCCGAACTGAAGTCGCCGAACGTGGTGACCCTGTGACCGCTCATTGGATCCGATTCAGACAGAATCCGATCGTCTTGTGCCGCAAGGTGGATGATGAAGTCATCGTAGCGCTGCCATACACGATTTCCATGCATGGATTGGAAGGTCCGGCGGGGACGATCTGGCAGCTGCTCGGCTCACCCGTGTCGCTACCCGAGCTCGTATCGTCTCTTGCGAACACCTACGGCGTTGACGCTAACGAGATTGAGGGCGACGTGAAGCGGACCCTTGACGACCTCATGGGGCGCCACCTCGTGGAAGAGATTGTCGGCATAGATGGCTGAGAGAGTCCGGCAACCGCTCGTGCTCAATGAGATCGCCGCTAGTGGTCTCGCGGAGCATGCAGGCCGTCCTCCGAGGGAAGTCGACGAGACCGACTGGCCGCATTTCAGGAACGGCCTCCTTGGACATCGGCTCACGGGGTTGGCACTTTCGGCTAGGGAGGCAGGCAGCCTGTTGCTCCTCGACACTCAGAAAGAGGAGTTGGTAGCCCTCCACCGCGACGCGATGGTGACGGCGCTGAGGCTTGAGGGTCGCCTCGTCGAGTTAGCCGAAGCGTTTCTCGCACAGGGTCTGGACATGTTGGTGCTAAAGGGGCCGGCGACCGCACATTGTTTTTATTCGGATCCCTCTGCCAGACCTTTCTCGGACCTGGACCTCCTGGTCAGGGACTCGCAGTGGGATCGCGCTTGCGAGCTTCTGGCATCGCTTGGTTTCGAGCGACCACTCCCCGAGCCTCGCCCGGGTTTCGATGTGAGGTTTGGAAAGGCCGCTCTGCACCGATCGGGGACTGGTGTCAACGTCGACCTACATCGAACACTGACCCCTGGACCGTTTGGTCTCTGGATGGATCCGTCCGAGCTGTTCGAACACACGGACACCTTGACTTTGGGTGGCAGCGCTCTTGGACGATTGGACGATACGAGCTCGCTGCTGCACGCCTGTCTGCACGCGTCCCTGGGCTGGAGGCCACCGCTGCTCCTTCCTCTCCGAGACATCGTCCAGATCGCCCGAGTCGGCAGCATCGACTGGGATCGTCTCGCCAAGTGGTCTCGGGACTGGAACCTGGGCGCCGTCCTGCGTCACTCCTGGAGCACAACTGTGGCAGAACTCGGAGCGGCTCCACCTGCGGGGGCGGAACACTTTAGGGAAGCGCAGATCTCCGTGCAGGAACAAAGGGCACTCGACGCATACACGACCGGCATGCGAGGCCGGGGAGGGATGTCGCGGGCTACGGTCAGGGCTATCCCCGGCCTGTCCGGGAAGGCTGCCTACCTTAGTGGCCTCCTTTTGCCACGTCGTGAGTTTCTAAAAGCAAGAACAGTTGAAGGGCGGCCTTCCTATCTTCGTCGGTGGACGATTCCCGGCGGGTGGCTGCTTGGCGGACGTAAGCATTCATAGGAAAGGAGATCCAATTTGTTCCGGAAGTTGTGGTCACACCGGGACCTGGTTGTGTCCTTGGTACGACGTCAGTATCAGGTGCGCTATCGCCAGTCGATGGTCGGTATTGCTTGGGCGATCATCCCACCTCTGGCGACGCTAGGAGCAGCGACTCTGGTGTTCGGCGGTATTGCCAAGATCGACGCTGGAAAAGAAGGCTATGCCATCGTAACGATGGCCGCTCTGGTGCCGTGGAGTTTCTTTGCGAGCAGCCTGACGTCGGGGATTCCGAGCATCATCTCTTCATCATCAACGCTCACCCGAATACCCTTCCCGAGAGCCGTCCTGCCAGTGAGCACGATCGGCATCTCGATGATCGATCTGAGCATCTCGGCGGCGATCTTCGTAATCATGTCGTACACGGTCGGCTCGGGCTTACCCGCCACAGCAGTGTGGTTTCCCCTCCTGTTCCTGTTGGAGTTCGCACTCGTTCTGGGCGTCGTGTTCTTCGCGAGCGCATTGAACGTGTTCGCTCGAGACGTAAAGCTCGCGGTGCCGCTCACCACACAGTTGTGGCTCTTCCTCACGCCGGTTCTCTATCCACTTAGCTCGGTGCCGGACAACCTGCGCCCCTTGGTGCTCGCCAATCCGATGACGGGTCTGGTCGAATCCTTCAGGCGGGCGCTCGTGCCACCCGGCATAGCTCCCGATATAGGCCTGCTGCTACCCGCAATCATCGGGGCAGTCGTGCTGCTCAGCCTGGGATCCTGGTACTTCACCTCGGTCGAAACTCGCTTTGCGGACGTGGTCTGACATGGACATTGTCGTTGCAGACGCGGTCACGAAGAACTACAGAACCGGCGTGGGCCGAGCCCGCGTCCGGGAGATGACGCCTCCACCATTTGACCGAGGGCTGGCGAAGGTCTTCCCGAACTGGTGGTACAAGGGCACCTTCAATGCACTGGAGGACGTCTCGATCTCCGTGTCGTCGGGATCCGCGGTGGGTTTGGTCGGACACAACGGAGCCGGCAAGACCACGCTCCTCAAAGTGCTTGCCGGGGTGACGTCCCCAACTCGGGGGAAGGTCCAGGTAAATGGGCGGGTCGCCGCTCTGATCGACGCGCTGGTTGGATTCCACCCGGAGCTGACGGGCGCAGAGAACATCTTGATGCTCGGTTCGATGCACGGGTTCGGGAGACGCCACATGAGAACCAAGGTGGCACAGATCTCGGATTTCTCGGGGATCGAGGACATGTTGGAAACCCCGGTGAAGCGGTACTCGGCCGGAATGTCTGCTCGCTTGGGTTTCGCGACGATCGCAGCGCTTGAGCCTGAGATCCTGTTGGTCGACGAAGTTCTAGCAGTCGGGGATTCGAACTTCCAACGAAAATGCATCCAGTGGTTGGACGGATACCGCGAAGACGGCGGCACGCTGCTGTTCGTCTCGCACAACCTGAGTCTGATGCGAAACATGACCCAGCAATGCGTTTGGCTCGACCACGGAAAAGCCGTGCTCGAAGGCCCCACTTCGAAGGTGCTCGCTGAGTATGCACGGGCCATGGAAGAACGCATGACATCGGACCATACCGGTGGGGACACAAGACGAGCGGCCAAGAGACTGATGCGCTCGACGGGGATGAACCGCTGGGGCGCGGGCGGCGCGCGCGTAAAGAAGGTTCACGTCGGCGAACTGGACGAACATGAGGGTCTCGAGGTCGTGATCGATTATGAAGCCACTCAGGTAGAACGCGCGACCTTCTGCATAGGCTTCATCGATGAGGCGGGCCGCGAGATCGGAGCCGCTGTGTCTCGCTCGGTCGTCCTGCATCAAGGTGGCGGGACCGTTCGCTGCGACATCGGAAAGCTGGGCTTCAAGACCGGAATCTACTTTCCCATCATCGCCATTCTGTCGGCCGAGGGAACGATCCATGATCGTTGGCGGCTTGACCGAGCGGTTGTCGTTGACCATGAGCAAGACATCATTCCGGACGAGTTCGGATCGGTTGAGATCCCCTCGACCTGGGATGACGAGCAATATCCGGCAGAACCCGTTGCGCAGCTGAGGTCTGCAGAGTGACCACGATGGGTGGGTCGGGAAGGGACCTGAATCCGTTCTTGTTCATCGTGGGGCGCGGTCGGTCGGGAACGACGCTGGTGCGCTCGATGCTGACGTCTCACTCGCACCTTGCCATCCCGCGCGAAACCCATTTCGTCGTCCCCCTGAGCCGGGACCCGCGTCTGCAATCAAACTCGGGAGAGCTTCGCGCAGGACCCTTTCTGGAGAGACTGAAACGCCAGCCCGGTTTCCAACAGATGGAGCTGAATGAGGACGAGGTCAACCGAGCTTTTAGCGAGTCCCATCCCAGCGACTACTCGGACGCGATCCGGCTGGTGTTCTCCCTTTACGCACGATCCAAGGGCAAGGAGCGCTACGGAGATAAGACTCCAATCCATGTGCTGCATGTCGACTACTTGAGCAAGCTCTTTCCCGAAGCCCGCTTCCTCCATGTCATACGAGATGGAAGAGACGTCACGTTGTCCTACCTCGATGTTGACTTTGGCGTGGACACGCTGTGGGACGGGGCTGTGTACTGGAAGCGGTTCGTAGAGGCGGGACGACGTGCGGGTGCTGCTCTGGGGTCAGAGCGGTACCGAGAGATTCGCTACGAGGACCTGATCGACGCGCCCGAACGCAACATCTCGAATCTGTGCGAGTTCGTGGGGATCGAATACGAGAGCGCCATGCTGCGCTACTTCGAGAACGACGGAGACATAGGACGCGCCGTCCGGCATCACAGAAATCTTCGCCTTCCACCGACGAGCGGCCTGCGCGACTGGCGCAAGGAGATGAGCCGGCCCGACTTGGCGGTTTTCGATGTTCTGGCCGGCGATCTGCTCGAGGACCTGGGATACGAGCCCGGAGTTACGCATCCCGGCTTGCGGGATCGAGCCCGAGCTCGCACCCACTGGATCGGAATCCAGGCCCGCCGTTCGATGCGCTCGATGCGGAAGCGTTCGCAGCGGGCACGCAAGCACCTGCAGGAGATCTAGAGTGCAACCTTTTCTCTTCATCGTCGGAAAGGGTCGATCGGGCACGACGCTCGTGAGAGCGATGCTCACATCGCACCCCGACCTGGCGATTCCACCCGAGACACATTTCATAGTGCCACTGGCTGAGAACCGAAAGGTCGCGCTCGACGGAGGTCTCGTCGACCTCGAAGCATTCATGACGCGACTGCAGGCACATCCGGGCTGGGGTCGGATGGGTATTCCGTTTGAGGATCTCGAGCGGGACCTGACCACCGATCCTCCGTCGACTTACTCTGATGCGATTAGGCGCCTGTTTGAGCTTTATGCGCGTCGTGAGGGGAAATCTCGATACGGCGACAAGTCGCCGGGTCAGGTTCTCAGTATCGATACGCTGGCCCTGTTGTTCCCCGAGGCCAGGTTCGTGCACGTCGTACGAGATGGACGCAACGTGATGTTGTCCAACCTTGAGACGGACTTTGGTCCCGCAAGCGTTGTCGAGGGTGCACTGGTCTGGCGGCGACTCGTCCTGGAGGGTAGACGGTCCGGGGCATCGCTCACTCCGGCACGCTATTGCGAGGTGCGATACGAGGACCTCCTTGGTGATCCCGAGACCGAACTCGCACGGTTGTGTGCGTTTGCGTCCCTCGACTACGACGAGGAGATGCTCCGCTACTTCGAACGAGCCGACAAGATGGGCGCGTCTGCTGCGCATCACCGCAATCTGCGACTCCCACCAACCAAGGGTTTGCGTGACTGGCGAACACAGATGTCCACACGCCACATCGCGATGTTCGAAACTCTGGCAGGAGACGCTCTTGAAGAGTTTGGCTACGAGCACTCATCGGGTGCGCTCTCTGCGCGCGGTCGAGCGGAGCTCGGCGCGTTGTGGATGTCGTTTCAAACGCGTCGCGCCCGGTGGCGTTTGAGGCAGACGCAGGGACGCCTCAAGCGGCGAGTCGGTGTGTCGTGAGCCGCGAGGACGTGTTGATCGTGTGCCTGGCGCGCGGACTTGGTGGTTCGACCAGGAGCATCGTGACGTTGCTGGACACAATGGATGATTCCTTTCGCCGGGTGCTCTGCGTACCTGAGGGCGGACCGTTCTTGCGAATGGTGAAAGAGCGTGAGCTGATCGACGAACATGTGGACATTCCGAACCGAGGGACACGGTGGAAAGGCAAGCTGTCTCGCTTCCGCGCCATGCTTCGGATCGCTCTTTGGACTGCCCGCAACCGCCGGACTCTGGCGGCGATTCACGCGAACGGCCCTGAGGAACTGAACCTGGTTGTTCCGGCGGCGCTGATCTTCCGGGTGCGCGTCGTCGTTTGGAGCCATGCCAGGGACGTCTCGCCATGGATGCGTCGCCTCGCTCCGTTCCTTCGTCCAGCTCTCAGGCACATAGATGTGCATTGGGCAGCGGTTTCAAACTTCGCCCGGGAGGTCTTGGTTGAAGCCGGAATAGCAAAGGCCGATGAAGTTGAGATCGTGCCGAACCCTATCGATCCACGCGACGTCCTTGGTACCGGGACGCATAACGGCGACCGTCTAGTGGTGGGCTATCTGGGGTCTGACGCCCCCTACAAGGGCTTTCAGCTGCTGCCGGACCTTGTCGATGCTCTGAGTCAACGGAAGATCCACTGGATGATTTTTAGCGCCAAGCGCTCGTCACGTAACGCCGAAGCATGGGACCGGCTGCAAAACGCTGACCCCGCCCTCGTGACGATCGCCGGGAAGTTGGAGGATGTGCGCGAGGCCTACTCGCAATGCGACGTTGTATGTCTGCCTTCGCTAGATGAATCCTTCGGTCGAGTAGCAGCTGAGGCGATGCTGAATGGTTTGCCAGTCGTGGCGAGCGATTTGGCTCCGGTTCGTGAAGTGCTCGGTGGCGGGCGGGCCGGCTTGCTGTTTCCACCCGGCGACGTCGGGGCTGCGGCCGCGGCCATACTGAGTCTCGAATCCGACGAGGCACTTCGTCGCTCCATAGGCCTGCAAGGGCGGGATCTCGCAACGGCGTTCGAACCCCACTCGGTGGTTGCCCAACTGACCAGCCTCTACCAAGGCAGGCCTGCCCGACCCGAACTGGAGGAACGGGCATGCACGTGACATACGTCATCGACAGCCTGGTGGAGGGCGGAGCCGAGCGTTCTCTCGCCGCGATGGCGCCGTTCTACGCCACTGCTGGGATCAATCTCGATGTCGTGTACTTGAAGGATCGTCCAGGCCTCCAAGGCGAGCTCGAAAATGCCGGCGCCAGCCTCTTCTGCGTCGAGGGAGCGGGGGGTCGAATTGGATGGACACAGCGAATAGCGCGTTTGCTGCAACAGCGACAACCCGATCTCGTCCATACGACCCTGTTCGAGGCGGACGTATGCGGACGCTCCGCGGCCTTCATGGCTCGAGTACCCGCGGTCTCCAGCCTGGTGAACGTTCAATACGGCCCGGAGCACTTTGGGGCTCCACAGATCAAGAGCTGGCGGCTGCGGGCGGCACAGGCTCTTGACGTAACAACCGCTAAAAAAGCAACGCGGCTCCATGCTTTAACCGACAACGTCGCAAACGTGATGTCCCGTCGGCTGATGGTGCCGCGCGATCGCATCGATGTCATCCCACGTGGGCGAGATGGGCAAGCTCTCGGTTC